>JAESFX010000073.1_pt1 | contig 153423 bp, 130 predicted proteins | sample 9269501 | NCBI WGS metagenome assembly JAESFX01 (sample SAMN14515570, study PRJNA621655) | algae metagenome | isolation source: Desmonostoc geniculatum HA4340-LM1 and co-occurring heterotrophs from cave... | place: USA: Maniniholo cave, Kauai, Hawaii | collected 2009-07-28
AGAACAACCCGGGGGGGGCCGGGCCCCCCCCCCCCCCCACGCCTCTTTCATTGGCGCGCGCCGCCGCGCGCGCGGCGGGGGCGCTTCGCCCCCCGCACCCCCAGAGAGTATTTGGAAAAGAGCAAGCCCATGCTTGAGGCATCCGCCACCGACCTCTCGGCCGCAATCCACGCCCGCAAGATCGCCCCGTCCGAGGTCATGGCTGCCCATCTGGCGCAGGTTCAGGCGGTGAACGGGCCGTTGAACGCTCTGGTGTCGTTGCGAGACCCCGACGCGCTGATGGCCGAGGCGCGGGCGCTGGACGACGTGGCACCCGCGGGCTGGCTGCATGGGATACCCTTTGCGGTCAAGGATTTGGTCGCGACGAAGGGTTTGCGGACCACCTGGGGATCGCCGATCTACGCCGACCATGTGCCGGTCAAGGATGATCTGGTTGCCGCCCGGCTTCGCGCGGCGGGGGCGGTCATCGCGGCGAAAACCAACGTGCCGGAATGGGGCCAAGGGTCGCACAGCTTCAACCCGGTTTTCGGCGTGACACGCAACCCCTATGACCTGACGCGCACGGCTGGGGGGTCTTCTGGCGGGGCGGCGGCGGGGCTGGCGGCGCGGATGCTGTGGGTGGCCGACGGGTCCGACATGATGGGATCGCTGCGCAACCCTGCCGCCTTTTGCAACGTCTACGGCTTTCGTCCGACCTGGGGGCTGGTGCCGCAAGACGCCGAGGGGGACACCCACCTTGCCACCCTGTCGACCGAAGGCCCAATGGCGCGCACGGTCGAGGATCTGGCGCGGCTGTTGTCGGTGCTGGCGGGCGAGAACCCGGAAGTGCCCTTCCCCCGCGCCATGCCGGACGTGCTGGCGGGCCTTGATCGGGGCATCAAGGGCCTGCGCATCGGCTGGCTGGGCGACTGGGGCGGTGCCTACCCCATGGAGCCAGGTATCCTTGACGCCTGTGAAGCGGCCCTGCAGCAGTTGGCAGAGCTGGGCGCAGTGATCGAACCGCTGCCACCGCCATTTCCGGCGGAAAAGCTGTGGCACTCCTGGACCACCCTGCGCGCGATGCTGAACGCCGGGGGCAAGCGTGCCCTGGCCGAGGACCCGGCCAAGCGCGCCCTGACCAAACCCGAGACGATCTGGGAAATCGAGCAGGGGCTGACCCTGTCCGCGCAGGCCGTCCATGAGGCCAGCGTGATCCGCAGCCGCTGGTACGCCCATGCCGCGCGGCTGTTTGACCGGTTCGATGCCGTGGTCCTGCCTTCGGCGCAGGTCTGGCCCTTCCCCGCCGACTGGCGTTGGCCGAAAGAGATCAACGGGCAGCCGATGGACACCTATCACCGCTGGATGGAGATGGTGGTCCCCGCCAGCCTGATCGGCCTTCCCGCGCTGTCCGTCCCGGTGGGTTTTGGCGTGCAGGGCTTGCCGATGGGCATGCAGATCATCGGCCGTTCGGGCGATGACGCCGGGGTGCTGGCGATCGGGCAGGCCTGGCACCGCGCGACGGAATGGCCTCAGAAGCGCCCGCCTCTGGCAGGCGGCGACGTTTCGCGCTAGGCCTGCCGAAGGCAAAGGGGGGATCATGCGGGTTCTCGTCATCGGTTCCGGGTCCATCGGCCGCAGGCACCACGACAATCTTCAAGCGCTCGGCGCGGATTCGCGGCTGGTGTCTTGGCGCGCGGCCGGGTTGGACGGTGCGGTTGCCGAGATGGACCAGACCGACGCCGTGGTCATCGCCACGGCCACGGATATTCGCCTGCCGCTCATCAAAGCTGCCGCGGCGCGCGGGCTGCCCATCTATGTTGAAAAGCCGCTGGCGTTTCGGCCCGCAGAGGTGGAAGCGATTGCCGCCGTTGCTGCCCCGGTGGCGGATCGGTCGATGCTGGGCCTGATGCTGCGCTATCACCCGGCGGTTCGTGCCCTTGCCACGGCGGACCTGTCGGACGTTTTCCAGTTTGCGCTGACCATAGGCCATGACGTGACCCAATGGCGCGAGAACTGGCGCTTTTCCGAAAGCTATGCCGCCCGGGCCGAGGGCGGCGGCGTGCTGCTGGACCTGTGTCACGAGCTTGATCTGGCGATTTGTCTGTTCCCGGGGCTGCAGGTCACGCGGGTGGAAAGCATCGGCCATCCGGATTTTCCCGGCGTGGATTTTGCCAGCCGGATTTCGGCGCGAAATCAGGGGTGTGTCGGCGACGTGTCGATGGATTATCTGACGCCTCGACTGCATCGCCGCACGATCCTGCGGGGGCATGAGCGGATGCATGACTTTGACTTTGCCACCCAGTCCTATCAGGTGGTGGAAAGCGACGGTCCCCGCCAACTCGACTTGCCCTTGGAACGAAATGCGATGTTTCTGGAGGCGATGCGCGACTTTCTGGCACTTGCCGCAGGGCTGCCGACGTCGGGCAACCCGCTGATCCCGCGCCTTGACCGGTGCCTGCCCTCGGCCCGTCTGGTCGCCTCGGCTTGGTCGGCGCGCGAATTCGTCGGTGCGATCACGAAGGAGATTCCATGATCCTTGGGCATATAGGTGCGCGAAAGGGCTCTAAAGGCGTGCCGCGCAAGAACTTTCGCATCATCCATGGCAAGCCGCTGATCGACTGGTCGCTGGACCAGTTGTTTGCACATCCGATGGTGGACGCAGTGGTCGTGTCGACCGATGACGAGGAAATCTACGAACATGCGGTGGCAAAGGGAGCGCTGAAGATTGGCCTGCGGCCAGCGCATCTTGCGACCGATACGGCTGGAAAATGGGGCGTCTGGCAGCATGCGCTGGCGGCGTCAGAGGCGTTGATCGGGCCGGTCTCGGCCTTTCTTGACCTTGATTGCACGTCACCCCTTCGCCTGCCAGAGGACATAACGGCGGCGCTGCGGCTTTACAATATCGAGCATCCAGACCTGGTGATGAGCTGTTGTGAGGCCCGAAAGAATCCATATTTCAACCTTGTGGAGCCTGATGCCAGCGGGGCATTGCATGTGTCAAAGCCCATGCCCGGGGGCGTGGTGGCGCGGCAGCAGGCACCGGTGGTCTATGAACACGCGGCGTCAACCTATGTCGTGTCGCCCGCCTATCTGAAGCGGGCGGGCGGGTTGTGGGAGGGGCGCGTGATCCCCTACCTGATGCCGCCGGAACGCTGCGTCGACATCGACACGCCGTTCGACTTCCGCCTTGTCGAATTTCTCATGCAGGAGGCCAACCCGTGACTGACCAGCTTAGGGGACGTACCGTCTTCATCACCGGATCCGGGGGGGTGCTGGGGTCGACCTATGTCCGCCGGATGCTGGCCGAGGGGGCGCGGGTGATCGGGTCGGACCTGCCCGGCAAGCGGGCCGAGGCGCTGGTCGAGGCGCATGGGGGGAACGACCGCTTTCGGTTCTATCCGCTGGACGTGGCCAGTGAAGATGAAGTGACCGGGATCTTCCAGCGCATCCAGAAGGACGGATGGGAACCGAATGTCGTGCTGAACAACGCGGCCATCACGGGTGAGCTGTTGATGGGCGCGGGGCAGGCCTTTCCGGACTTTGCGGACCTGAAGGTCAGCGACTGGGAAAAGACGCTGCGGACCAACCTGACCGGGCCCTTCATGGTGGCCCGGCAGATGGACCGGGACATTGTCGGGAAGTGGCCCTGCACGCTGATCAACGTGGCCAGCATGTACGCGCTGAATGGGGCGCATCACCGCATTTATGAGGGGATGCCGTTCAAGAATTTCTCGGCCTACGGGGTCACGAAGGCAGGGATCCATGGGTTGACGGTCTGGCTGGCGGGGTATTGGGCGGCGCGGGGGGCGACGGTGAACACCATCGCGCCGGGGGCGGTGTTCAACAACCACTCGGAGGAGTTCCAGCAGCGGGTGGGGGAACTTATCATGCTGGACCGGATGGCAAAGCCCGATGAAATTGCCGATGTCATGCTGTTTCTGGCCAGCCCGCAGGCGGGGTATATGACGGGGCAGATGGTGAATGTGGATGGGGGATTCAGCGGCTGGTAAGGGGGTGTCCCGGGCCGGGACAGGCTTTATGATCTAGCAGAATCAACGGCTTGGCTGTGGGCATTAACCCGGCGTTCACTTTTGGCCAAGGCGGGCGTCGAGGGCTTGCAGCGTCTTGAGCGCAGCCCCCGAATGGGCTGTGAAGAAGCTTGAAATGGCCTGCGCATCGGGGCCGGGCCAGTCGGTCAAAGCGGCGGTCAGGGCGGCGGGGGTTTCGATGCGGAGGCAGACGCCGGCAGAGATCGCCTCAACCGCCGGGTATTCGATGGTGTGGATTTCGGGGCCGACGATCACCGGGCGTTTCAGCGCAAGCGGCTCGATGATGTTGTGTGCGCCATGCGGGGTGAAGCCGCCGCCGGTGACCACGCGGTCAGAGAGGGCGATGTAGAAATACATCTCGCCCAGAGAGTCACCCAATAGGATGTCGGCCTTTGGCGGGGGTCCGCCACCCCCATCCCAGCCCCATGAGGGCGAGGGGAGGTGCTTGAGACCCAGCGCTGCATCAAGGGCCTGACTGCGGCGGATCGTGTTCAGGCCGCGCGCGGCAAGGAGTTCGGCCACCTCGTCAAAGCGTTCGGGCTTGCGCGGGACGTAGACCACGAAAGGGTGCGAGGGGTGGTTGAGGGCGGCGGTGATGGCGTCGAGGTAGAGCGCATCCTCGCCCTCGACCGCCGAGGCGAAGGTGATGACGGGGCGGTCTCCTGACAGCGCGGGGCGGAGCGCCGTTGCGGCGGCGATCTGGGCGGGGGGGAGGGGTTGGTCAAAGCGAAGCTCACCCGTCACGGTGATGTTCGCGACACCGACCGAGGCGAAGCGCTGCGCTTGCAGGTCGGATTTGACGAAGGCCCCGGCGTAGCCCTGCATCAACTTGTGACGCAAGGTGAAGCGGGCATCGCGGGCCATTGATTTCGTTGGGTATTGGGCGTTGCACATGAAAAGCGGCACGCCTGCCCCTTTGGCGGCGAGGATCATGCGGGGCCAAATCTCGATCTCCATCACCAGACCGGCGCGGGGGCGGAAGGCGCGGAAGAAACCGGCATAGGCCCATGAGGTTTCAAACGGCACCCAGACGGCGGCAAGGCGACCGGCGGCAATGTCCGTGGCAAAGACACGTTCGGATTCCCGCCGCCCGGCCGGGGTGAAATGGGTGGTGACGACGGTTTCCCCCCGGTCAAGAAGCGCGCGGATCAGCGGGACGGCAGACCGGAGTTCGCCAAGACTGACGGCATGAACCCAGACCGACCCGGGCAGATGCCGGGGGTAGCGGCCGAAGCGTTCGGCAAGATGCTGGGAGTAGAGCGGGTCTTTGCGGCCGCGACGCCAGAGGTAGATCAGGACCACAGGCAGACCGAGGTGCCACAGCAAGGACCAGAGGCGGAGAAAGACCCAAAGCCTCATCCCAGCCCCGCAAGGCCAAGGAGTTCAGCCGCAAGCGGGGCAATGGCCCCTTGGGCGCTGTCAGACAGCGCCTTGGCGCGGGCGGCCATTGCGCTGTGGTCAGCCGCAAGGGTGGTGGCAAGCGCTTCGGGCGTGACGGAAAGCGCCCCCCCTGCCCCATGCAAGGCGGCGAAATCGGCGGCAAAGTTCGCAATGCGCGGCCCATGCAGGACGGCCGAGCCAAGGGCGGCAGGTTCCCACGGGTTGTGGCCTTCGGTGCTGCCGAAAGTGCCGCCGATGATCGTTACCGGGCACAGGCGAAACCAAAGGCCCATCTCGCCAAAGGTATCGACGATCCAGACATCCTTGTCCGGCCCTTCGCCCGCGCTGCGGCGGGTGGCGGCAAGGCCGTGGTCATGGGCCATGGCAACGATTTCGGCCCCACGGTGCGGATCGCGTGGGGCGATGAGAAGGAGCGGCTTGTGGTGGGCCAACTTCAGGGCGGTCAGGGCAACAAGCTCATCCTCCGCATGGGAGGAGGCGAGGAGCACAGGTTGGCGGCCCGCAAGCAAGGCACGGGCTTCCCTCAGGGCCTTGGGGTCCGCGACAAGCGGCGGCGCGGCGGCCTTGAGCGACCCGGTGGTGCGGACGCCCTTGGCGCCAAGGGCTTGCAGGTGGTGGGCTGTGGCGCTGTCCTGGGCGGTGACAAGCTGGAACCGGGCAAGAAGATCGGCAAACAGCCCGCGCCAGCGATCGCGGCGGGCGAAGGCATCGGCGTTCATGCGTGCATTCACCAGCGCAAGCGGGATGCCACGGGCATCGGTCGCCGCAACGGCACCGGGCCAAAGGTCCTGTTCCGCCCAGATCGACAGCGCGGGGCGCCAGTGGTCAAGAAATCGGGTCAGGTAGCCGGGCGCATCAAGGGGCAGGAATTGGTGGCAGGTTTTTGGCGGCAGGTTCTGTGCGAAAACCTGGGCCGAGGCGCGGGTGGTGGAGGTCACAAGGAAGTTCGCCTGCGGGGCCTGTGCCGAAAGCTCGGCAATCAGGCCGCGCAGGGCCAGCGTTTCGCCAAGACCCACGGCGTGACACCAGATCAGCGGGCCATTCGGGCGGGGTTGGCTGGCCTCGCCCAGTTTCTCGCGCCAGCGGTCGGGGTCTTCCTTGCCCTTGGCAAGGCGGCGTTTCAGGACGGCGGGCGCGACAAGCGTGATCGCGCGGGACGCGACGAGATAGGCCCGAAGCTGGGGCCCCATGGCCTTAGGCAAGGTCACGGAAGGCCTTTTGCAGGCTGAGCGTCCAGAATTCCGGGCGGGCGAGGACTTGGACAAAGCGTTCTGCCGCTGTGCCCTGGCCGAAGCCTTCATGCGGCGTGGCCTGACGGCCCCAGTGGGTTTGCAGGAATTGCTGAATCGCCGGGCGGTCCGCAGCTTCACAGGCAGTGACGGACGGGGCGTCAGAGCGATTGGTCTGGCGGGTGCCGATGTCAAGCGAGGGCAGGCCAAGGAACGGCGCCTCACGCACCCCTGCGGAGGAGTTGCCGATCATGCAGGCGGCGTTCTTCATCAACTCGGAAAAATGCGCAAACCGCATCGACGGCAGGATGCGGAACCGGTCTTGCGGCAGGGTGTCAAGGGTCTGGAAGATGGCCTGACTGCCCGGATCGTTGTTCGGGGCGATGACAACGAAGTTGCGGCCACTGTCGGCAAGGGCGCCAAACAGCGCGGTGGCCTGGGCCCCGATCGTGGCCTGTTCGCTGGTCACAGGATGGAACGCCACGATGCCATAATCGGTGAACGGGATGGCATAGCGGTTGCGCACGTCGTCCAGCGTGACACCCGAGGGGCGGGCGTGGAAATCAAGCTCGGGCGAGCCGATGATGTGGATCGTCTCGGCCGGTTCGCCAAGGGCCATGACGCGGCGGGCAGCGGCTTCGGAGGACACGAAGTGATGGGTGCAGAGCTTGGTGTTGCAGTGGCGGAAGACCTCATCAATGGTGCCCGACACCTCGCCCCCCTCGACATGGGCGGAGCGGATGTAGTTGGTGGCGGCGACAAGGGCTCCGGCAAGCGCCTCGATCCGGTCGCCGTGCAGGACGATGAGATCGGGCCGGTTGGCCGTGGCGAAGGCGGAAAAGTCGGTGACGGTCCGGGCAAGCACAAGGTCCTGCGGCTGGCCTTCGATCTGGTTGGCGTATTCGTGGGTGGTGACACCGGGCATCCGGCGCACCTCGTTTCGGGTCAGGCCGTAGCGGTCCATCATATGCATGCCGGTGACGTAGAAGGTCACCCGGTGGCCGGCATCGCGGGCGGCGGCGGCAAGGGGTTCAAGCTTGCCAAAGTCGGCGCGCGTCCCGGTGAGGAAAAGCAGATGGCGGGTCATGCGGGGGCCTTGGTCCTTTGCCGACCCGGTGCTGGGACGGACGTGGGCTTATGGCCAGAAACCGCCCGTTTGTCCAGTTGCGCCACGGGACCGGGCGAGGCTCCGCCGCGTGTAGCAACGGCTGCGCCCGGCCCCGGCCTGCCTTGCGCAGGGCCCCTGTCTTCCGGTCAATCCGGGCGAACGGTTCCCCCTGCCCCGCCAGCCGGTCCAAAGCCCGAACGCGCTTGACAGAAATGCCACCCGTTCGCTCTTGCATAAACTGGCCGGTCTTGGCAGAAGGGCGCGACGGACAGTTGGCCGAGTGGTCGAAGGCGCACGCCTGGAAAGTGTGTAGGCGGGGAACCGTCTCGAGGGTTCGAATCCCTCACTGTCCGCCACTTGCCCCCGCACACCGGTCTCGGCTCGACCGCCCTCCCTGCAACCGGCCGAAACAGCGAGCTTTTTCGCGCGCAAAGCCTTTCCTCCCGCCTGAGTCTCCAGCTATCTGGTCGCATTCCGCCCCCGTTTCCAAGGCCGGTCTCCGACTGGCTACGAGGCACATGAGTTTGCTGTTTTCTCGGCGATAACAGGGAGTTTTTTGCGTTTCGCGCGCAATAGCAGGCTATCTGGGGGCAGCTATTCGCCCCTTCCCGACAAAAATCACGCAAAATCCATGCCTTGGACGGACAGACTTGCCGTTCCAGTCAAACGCCGGAACAGGTTCGGTAAACTGCGGAAATCCCATCAACCGCTACTTGATCAACTCGCCCATGTTGCCCGAGTTGACCATGGATGCCGATGGGGGTGGGGCCTTCTTGCCTCGAAGTTGGCGAAGACTGCATCCATGAAACATGGGGCTCTTCGGTCAGGGGGTTAGTTACATGACAAACCCTATGCTCCCTCTCGGTCGCACGCCGCGCCCGATCTAAGCTGTGTTCACCAAACTTGCACCGACGACTCGTCGGTCAGCGTGGAGGAACGTACAGGATGTCGGATCTGGGCTATTCAACGGAACTGGCGATCCAGCGCACGGTCATGGCGGCTGATCGGACCCTGATGGCATGGATTCGAACCGCGCTCTCGATGATCAGCTTCGGCTTCACAATCTACAAGGTCATTGACGGCATGCAAGACGGGGCATCCGTAGCAATGGCCAACATTGACGGCAGGCAGGCCGGGCTGGTCCTAAGCGGGATGGGCACGCTTTGCATCGTGATCGGGATCATTGAGTATTTCATGACGGTTCGGGAACTGCGGGCACATGACCCTTTGTTGCAATTCCGATATTCACTGGTCATTGCGGGCATCATGCTGCTGATCGGCGTGACAATCTTCCTGATGATCTGGACCAGGCTCGCATGATCACGGACCCGCAAGGTCTGGCAACTGCGTTCTCGGCGGTGCTGTTTGCCATGACGTTCTTGTTCGGCCGCGATGTTCACCCTCTGCGGGGCCTGATCCGGGATCGGCGCGTGATCGTGTCGTTCGGGGCTGGGGTTGCAACGGCCTATCTGTTCATGCGGATGATGCCCGAACTCGCTGAAGCCCAGATGTCGCTTGCTCACGATGCCCTGCCGGGCGACGAAGGGGGCGTGGTCGTTTATCTGGCTGCGATGGCGGGATTTCTGCTGGTCTATGGGCTGGGCCATTTTCGCCGTGCAGCAAGGCACGCCGCCATTGGTGCGGCATCCGCAGGCGCGGGCGGCGAGGTCGAGCGGGGCGCTTACCCCTACGGGATGGCGCTTTATGTCCTGTTGCTGACCTATGTACTTGTCGAGGAACCGCGCGCTTCGGTGGCTGGCACTCTGCTCTACGCGTTCGCAATCTCGTTCCACTTCCTGGCCGTGGATCATACGCTGCGCGACGAAATGGGCGCGGCCTATGATCGGCTGGAGCGGTTCATTCTGGCGGGCATGTGCGTGCTGGGGTGGGTGTTGTCACGCTTGGTGGATGTGCCCGACGTTGGGGTATCGCTGTTGCTCGCATTCGTTTCCGGCGGAGCAATCGTGAACAGCGCCATCATGGAACTGCCGACCGAGCGGGACGGACGCTTTTTCCCGTTCGTGCTGGGCAGCCTGACGTTTGGGTTGGTTTTGATGACTGTATGATCCACATGGTCGGCAAAACGCCCGAAACGGGGCACGGTACCGGCTCTCAGACACTAGGGAGAGATCTTCAAGATGCAGGAATTATGGGCCCGACTTGCCGAGAATATGGTGGACCGAGTCAGCGGCCCCATGCATTTTCGGATTCTGCTGCAGCCGATCATGGCAGCGATCTTTGCTACGCTTTCGGGCCTGCGGGACGCGCGCGAGGGAAGGCCCCCCTATTTCTGGAGCCTGTTCACCGACCCCGCGCACCGGCAGGACATGCTGCGGGATGGGTGGAAAAGCGTGGGCAAGGTGTTTCTGCTCGCGATGCTGCTGGACGTTGTCTATCAAGTGATCGTTCAGAGATTTGTCTATCCCGGTGAGGTTGTTCTGGTGGCGATCCTGCTTGCCATCATACCCTACCTGATCATGCGCGGGCTGGTGACGCGGATCGCAACACTGTTTCGCTGACCAAAGCGGCCTTGGCCCAAATCAGGGCGTCGGCATGCAAGGCCCGGACACATCTGAAGAAGGCAGCAGACCCAAATGCAGCAGACCGCCACCCCCTATCATCTTCTGGCCAAGCCTGCCGGAGCCGCCTGCAATCTTGGGTGCGACTACTGCTTTTTCTTGTCGAAAGAGAACCTCTACCCGGACGAAAGCTATCTGATGACCCCTACGATGCAGGAGCGGTATATCCGGCAGTTGCTGGAGTCATCCCCAGGTCCCGAGGTGCAGATCGCCTGGCAGGGTGGCGAGCCGACCTTGCGCGGGCTTGATTTCTTTCGCCGGTCATTGGAACTGGCAGACCAGTATCGCAGGCCGGATCAGACCATCTTGCACACGATGCAGACCAATGGGACGCTGATCGACGACGAATGGGCCGCGTTCCTGAAAGCCAACAATTTTCTGGTCGGTATCAGCATTGACGGCCCTCGCGACCTGCACGACGCGTTTCGCGTGACGAAAAAGGGCGAGGGCAGTTTTGACTCCGTGATCCGGGGCTGGACAATCCTGCGCAAGCACGATGTCGACGTGAACGTGCTATGCACGATCAATGCCGCAAATGCCGATCATCCCCTTGAAGTGTATCGGTTCTTTCGCGATGAACTGGGCGCAAGGTTTGTACAGCTTATCCCGATTGTCGAACGCGCGACGCCGGAAACCATTGATGTCGCGAACCTGGGCTGGGGTGGGCAGCATGGCAAGGATCGCCCGCTTTACACCCAGTCCGGCAGTCTTGTGACCAAGCGCACGGTCAGCGCCACTGCCTTCGGGGCGTTCTTGAACACCATCTTCGATGAATGGGTGACCCACGACGTGGGCCAAGTCTATGTGACGACCTTCGATGTGGCGTTGGGCAGTTGGTTGGGCCAGCACAACGCCTGTGTGGTGTCACCTACCTGCGGGCGGGCGCTGGCATTGGAACACAATGGCGATGTCTATTCCTGCGATCACTTCGTGGAACCCGCTTACAAACTGGGCAACATCGCCAACACGCCGTTGCAGGCACTGATCGACTCTGAACGCCAGCGTCGGTTTGGCGAGGCAAAGTTCGAGACGCTGCCGAAGTACTGCAAGGAATGCCCAGTGCTATTTGCCTGCTATGGCGAATGTCCACGCAACCGCTTCATTGAAACGCCCGATGGAGAGCCGGGTCTGAATTGGCTGTGCGCTGGATACAAGTCGTTCTTCACCCACATCGGCCCCAAGATGGAGAGGATGGCAGACCTGCTGCGGCAAGGTCGCTATGCTGACGAGATCATGGATTTGCAGACGACAGAAGGGCCGTGAAACGCTGGTCAGTGCGAGGGCAAGGCGACCGGTTCAAAACCGGACGCCCAAGACCGCGGCTCAATTGGTAATCGGGCTAAGGATCACACCCGTCGCACTTTGCATCAGCGCGCCACCCTGTTCCAGAATCCCTACCTTCTGGTCGTCGTCAAAGATCGCCGTCCCGCTTTTCCGAAGCTGCTGCACAAAGGCGATCACCTCCGGCGACGTTCCAACCTTCAGATGTCCGGCCATATCGTCAGAATCTATCTGGGACAAGTCTATGACGGCTACGTCAAGCCCGCCAAGATCTGCCTTGGACCGAACCGAACCGACCCGATCACTTTCCCCACGAATACGCGCCGACAGCCGAAGCGCCTTGTCGTCCGATGACACAAGCAGGTAAATCGGGACGCCCGCTGCCAGCACTGCCGGGGCCTGACGACGGAACACGTCAATTTCGATGTCCGCCGAAATCAGGATCACGGCGTTGATCTTGTTCAAGGTCGCCTGATCGCGCGCCTGCGCCAGACCAAGCAGGGTTTCCATGGTCAGGAAAGTCCCCATTGAGTGGGCCACCAAGTTGTACCGATCAAGATCCGTCTTGGCCATCAAGGACAGCGTTTCGGCCAGAGGCTGGCGAGAAAACAACGCATTTTCCCGATCGGCGACGTAGCCCAGAAGCTTTCCAACCGAGGGCCATGTGAACAAAACACCCATCCCGGGCGATTCAAGATCGTGGCGCAGCTGAGCAGACTTCAGCATGCCTTCCGCGAAGTTTGTGTTGAAGCCATGCACGAAAAGCACGCCTGTTCGGCCGTTGCGGGGCAGTTTCGTGGCTTCTGCATTGACCGCAGCCACAAAAGCGCTTTGCCCGTCAAGGCGGCGCGCGTCGGTCACGACAAAATCGCGCTTTGGGTCAGGGTTGGCCTTTGGGTACCGGACTGAGCCGGGTTCGCGGTCCGGCGGGATTGAGACGTCAAACTGTGCGTAATTGGTTTCGAAGTCGCGGTTGCCCGAGAAATATTCTGGCGGGGCCGCAGTCGCGCGCGATGTAGCGACGATCACGCGCGACGTTGTGGCACCCGGCACAGGCTCCGGATCGACAAGGGCAATCGTGCCACGCGTGCCGCAGGATGCCAGTGCGCCGGCCAGGATTGCGACCAACGCACCCCGCCGCATGTTCGGGATCACACGGTACGGCATCGTGGAAGATAGCTTCGGCACAGCGGTCATGAACGATCTTTCGGGTTTAGGTTTGCGGACTATGGGCAATCACCGCGCCGGACGCGGCCTCCAAGACAGGATCGTTGTCAATGTCATCCCTTGAATTGACGCTGACACGGACCTCACGCCGGGCGAAGGTAATACCCGCTTCGGCAAAGTCGGCTTGAACGCGGTTGTAGATTTCGCGCTTGATCATGAATTGTTGGGCTTTCTCGGGCTTGAACATGAACTTGCCTCGCACGACGATACCCAGTTCGGTGACCTGGCTTACGCCCTTGAACTTGAACGGCTGTAGGAATGCATCTGCGTATTCGGGTTTATTATACAGATCCTGACCAATCTTCTTGAAGATTTTGCGCACGCGCTCGATGTCTGTGTCGAAGGGGACAGTGAACACCAGTTTCGCGGTGCCCCAATCCCGACTGAAGTTGGTGATTGTGTCGACAGAGCTGTAGGGAACGCAATGGATTGCGCCATCGGACTTGCGCAGATGCATGGATTGCAGGGAAATCTTTTCCACGGTCCCTTCGGTCGAGCCTGCGGCGATATACTCGTTGATCCTGAAAGCATCATTCATGAGAAAGAAGATTCCGGATACCAAATCCGCGACCAGCTTCTGCGCACCAAATCCGATGGCAATGCCAGCCACCCCAGCGCCAGCAAGAAGGGCCGTGACGTTCACACCGATATGGCCAAGGGCAGTGACCAGTGCAATCACCCCGATTGCGGCTTGCAGGGTCCAGCTTATGGGAGGCAGAATCGTGCCCGCACGCGAGGAGGGGCCACCAGAGGTTGGACCGTGATCTTCGTCTTGGAATGTACCCGCCATGAGGGCGTCGGATCTTATGTTGGCAATTTTTCGGTTGATTGTCAGACTGACAAATTCAATCAGGATGTAGCCCACCATCAGGATCAGCGTCGACACGACAAGCCGCTCACCCAAGTTCTCGCCCACCCCAGCCGCAGCCAGACCGACCAGCGTCATGCCCCAGAGTTTGGCCAGAAGGACGATGATCGTGCCGAAAACGATGACGCGCGCAATGCGCACATAGCTGCGCCAAACTGCATCATGTGCTTCCTGTGCAGCGGGTCCTGACCCTTGCATGGGCGGCAGGAATATCCGGACGGTAGCGCGTATCAGGGTATCACACATCGGGGTGACAAGCAGAAGGCCAAGGCTCAGAAAGTGGCGGCCACCCTGCATGACCGCTTCATTGCCCAGGATGTCGGATACCATCGCCGCAATCCATGTCCCGAAAATCGCAACCAACGCAAAGGCCGGATAGCCCGCCACGATCCACTTCTCGTCAGGAGACTGACTGTCCTGCCCGCCGCGCACGATCTGCTGCAAACCAGTGCGGCAGCCGATCACGATCAAAGCCAGTCCGACGAAAACCAGCAGGTTGATCCAGAAGCCCACCGCTTGCGCACTTTCGTTCGCGTTCACTTCAGACATCACAAGGCGAAGGGTCTGGAATAGGCCAACGATGATCAGAACGCCCATCAGACTGCGAAACAGGACCACTGCCGTCCGGTCATCCGTATCCACAAGCCGCAGGCTCGGCCGGTTTGGGGCGAGAAAAAACCGCAGAACGATCCATGCAATCCGGGGGAAGAAGAACAGCCAAAGTGCCACGCTCATCGCCACGCGGGTTTCCCTTTCGGGCAGTAGCACAACGAAGATCACCGCTGCCACGACCAGCGACAGCAAAGCCCCCACAGCGTCCCTGAGAAGGCGCTTTGCAAGATAGGGGATCGACGCGGGAAAGACCGGGATGTCTCCAGCTGTCACCACCCGCCCGAAGTCGCGCAGCGAGGCCCATCTTCCGATCGCAAGGTCAATGGCGAACCCGGCGAGAAATACCACGATCAGCACGAAAACGAATTTCATGCCGCCACCAGGGCCAAGCGACTGCGCATAGTCCAAGATCGCTGCCTTGGCGGCCACCGCATGCTCCGGCGACATCGCTGCCGCCTTCTTCAGTTCCTCGGTCACGCGCCTCAAGGGCGATGCAATTGCCTCGGCCAGCGGCTTTCTTGGCGCCTCGACGGCCACAGTCGGTTCTGCCCGGCTGCCCAGTTCCTGCAGGAGCAATGCGCGCACGTCATTGTCCGAAAGGCGCGACATCAATGCATCTATTGCAGCCGGCGTAAGCGGATCGGGCAATGTGGCCAAGTCGGCCGAAGGGTCTTGCGCCTGTACCTTGACAGGGAACAGCAAGGCACATGCCACAAGCAGGACGGTCAACAGGCGCCGTACCCGGGTCATCACTTCGGGGGTGACGACGCCCCAGTCGTTAGAACTGCCGCGCCGGTGCATCATCAGAACCGGTACGAAGCGCCGAGGATCAATCCGGATTGCTTGAAATCCAGCTGATTTCCGTTGTCGTCACGTTCAAAGTCGATGTAGCGCCAGCCTCCGAGCACTGACCAGCGGTCGTTCACGTTGTAGCCGATGCTTGTTATGGCCTGATACGATTGGTCAGACCCGACGCCAAAGCCGCCGGCATCAAGATAGAATGTCGCGAACCACTTTTCGTCAAAGTCTACCCGACCCCGGAGCGCAATTATGGGGTCCACCCACTGGTCGCTGCTGCTGAACCGTTCTGCGGGCAGCAAGCCGCCTGACAGACCAACTTCGGACTTCAGCGACCAAGCCCGCAAACCTGCGCCGAGATCAATTGAGACGTTGCCTGCCTCATGGACCCGGTAGGCTGCGAGGGCCGAAAAGGCGGTGATCTTCGAACCGACCGACGCTTCGCTGAACAGCCCGCCGAACGGCGTGCGCTCGGTCGCCGACAGGTTGAAATACACAAGATCGGTGACAAAGCTCCACTTGCCATTGCTTGCTTCGAATGCTCCCATGAACGCGAAGTCCAACTCTTTGAGAGCATCGCCAATGCTGAGTTCGCCTGTCACAGAGCCACGCGGCGTTTCGATACCAATGGTCGAGTTGGGCAGCCAAAGGTATGGCGTTATCTTGTAGCTCCATCCACTGTCCTGAGCCGACGCCTGGCCGGCGGTCATGGCCAGAAAAGCAGCAATCACATAGCGCATCAGATTATCCTTTGTCCCGATGTCGACCTTGACATCATCTTCAGTGCTCGAAGGTCAGCGCCCTATCCTGCCATTGGTCAGTCGCAGGGCGCGGCCTTTCGTTGGAGTCTCACGGAACTCTGGCCTGACGTTCGGTGACGTAGTTCAGTATCTCGACCTTCAGGTGTTCCACGATTTCGGTCCACTCAGTCTTGGTTCCAGTCGTCCCGTCGCTGTCTGGGCCGGGCCGGGCCGACAAGGCGACCTGCGCCTCGGCAAACTCGTCGCAAAGCTCGCGGAACGCGTCATCTGCGGCAATCAGCCGTCTGATCACGAGCCTTTGCTCTGGAAGCGCCTCTGCAACCAGCCCATAGACCCAGGCGACACGTCGCGACAGCCTCGTAATCATGCGACGTTCCGATCATTGCCATTCCAGACATCTCGGGTTGCACGCCCCATTGCGAAACTCCGACAAAGACTCGCGGACCAAGGTTGCCAGCAGGTCGGCAACACCTCCATTTTGGTATCCGAAGACCATTCTTGGGATTATTCAGAGGCGTCGATCGCGCAAGCGTCCAGTGACCGCGTGTAACTTACATAGGCTGGGGGCGACCTTTGATCTGCGGATGGCATGCGCTGGCATCGCCAGGCCGTGCCATATTCGTAAAGCGCTATGGGTTGCCTAACAAACGTGCTTTAACATCAGCAATGCCGAGTCCTGAGTTGGCTGTGCTCCATAGCAAGGGGGGTCTGCCGTGGTCGAGCCTTTCAAAGCCTGCGCAAATGGTGCCACGTTCTCGAAAGATGCCTGCCGGGCGCAGGTTGAACGGATCGTGCAGAGCACGGACTTTGACGCAACGACCCGCGAGCGCCGGTTTCTGCAGTATGTCGTGGATGAAACCCTTGCCGGCAGGGGTGCAAGGATCAAGGCCTACTCCATTGCCACCGAAGTGTTTGAACGGAGCGACTCGTTCGATCCACAGAACGACCCGATTGTCCGGATCGAAGCAGGTCGCCTGCGGCGAGCGCTTGAGCGGTACTATCTGACGGCCGGCATAGCCGATACCTTGGTCGTCACGATCCCGAAGGGCGGCTATGTGCCGGTGTTTTCAGAGCGGGAGCCGGTCCTCTCCACGAATCCGGTCGATACGGCTGCAGCAACCGCGTCTCCTGCATGGCCAAGGTTTTCCGCCACTTCGGCCCGTGGATGCATCGCGATTGCAGGACTGTTGACGGCACTGTTCATCGGCATCGTTGCCACCATTTCCTATCAGAGACAGACATCCCCCGCGGACAGCGCCCTGATGCCTGCTCCAGAACCCCCACGCCTGTTGGTCGAGCCCTTTGACAGTTTTGGCGCCACCCAGCAATCTGCCGATGTCGCGACCGGGTTGACCCAGGAAGTCATCGGGCAGCTTTCGCGGTTCAAGGACGTCACCGTCGTGACGGTCGACGTCGAAACGGCGACGCCAATACGCTACGAGCTGCAGGGAAGTGTCAGTTTCACAACAGACACCTTCCGTCTGCTGGTGCGGTTGGTGAACCGCAGCGATGGTGCCATCCTCTGGGCAGAGAGCTATGAGGGCGATCTGGTGGTTTCGGACCTGGTCAATACGCAGGTCGAGATTGCTGACAGTGTCGCGGCAACACTGGCGCAAGTGGATGGCGTGATCTTTCATGCCGAAGTCCGCAACCGGCATCAGGTCCCGCCAGAAAACTGGGCCTCATACAATTGCATCCTGTCCTTTCATTCCTTCCGCGCGTCGCTGGAAACCAGCCGACTACCCAAGGTGCAGCAATGTCTCGAAACGACAGTTCAGCGGTTCCCAGACTACGCAACGGCATGGGCGCTGCTGGCGCTCGTGGAACTTGATGTCTTGCGGAGCAAGTTTCCCTATAACCCTGCCGTGACCGAAGAGGTTGTCGCGCGCGTCCTGAGCCATGCGCGACGCGCTGTCGCGCTCGATCCACACAATGTCCGAGGGCTTCAGGCGGAAATGCTGGCCCTGTATTACGACCGGCAGTTCGAGGCGGGCCGCAAAGTCGGCGAGCGCGCCCTTGCCATGAACCCGAACGATAGCGAACTGATCAACGAGTATGGTGCCCGTCTTGCGCTTTCCGGCGACTGGCAGACGGGCTGCCAGCTTTTGTCCAGAACTTTTGAACTCAGACCGACTGCAGGGGCCTACAGCAATATCAATGCGATCCTTTGTGCTTATTTCGATGGAGATCTGGTTCAAGCCAAGTCGCTCATCGGCGCACTATCGCCCCGTACACACCCGCTCAAGCTCCTTGTGGCCGCAGTCGTCTATGGTGAGGCGGGCGACGATGCGGATGCCGAAAAGGTACGTGCGTTGATGCAGCAGACTGCGCCATCGCTCTTGGCAGACGCGCGCTTCGAGGTCGAGGCCCGCCTTGGCAGTCCTGACGACATCGAAAAGGTGATGCAATCACTGGTCAAGGCAGGGCTGACGGACACGGCTGCTTCAGACCGCTTCTGACCGTGCAGTAAGCTACGGTTAGTTACCTTCCACAGCGACCGACTGGCTGCGATCCATGTGGGGTAGATGGGCCGTTCGAAAACGCTCGGGACCCATGTCATGGCGCAGGACCAGAGTACCATGATCAACTCCGACCATCGTCGCCAGAAATCCAATAGCGGGGTGCATGGATATGAAGCTTGCGAATAGTGTTGCGCGGCTGCAATCGCGCGCTGATGCGGCCAACCGAACGATGCGCCGGGCAGCGCTGACGATTGCCATCCTTGTATGCGCCAACGCATCCATCGGCGAAGCACAGGCGCAAAGCGCCGATGAACTGGCCAAAAAGCTGTCCAACCCGATTGCATCCCTGATCAGCGTGCCGATCCAAGGCAACTTCGATTTCGGTGGGGGGGCCGACGGCGACGGCAACGCCTTCACTGTGAACGTGCAGCCTGTCGTGCCGATCTCGCTGAATGATGACTGGGTCCTGATTTCGCGAACGATCATTCCGCTGGCGTATCGCGACTATGCCGCAACGCCTGACGGCCATATCTCGGGCATCGGCGACATCACGCAAAGCTTCTTCTTCTCACCCAAGCAAAGCGCTGATGGGCTGACGTGGGGGGCTGGTCCTGTGTTTTTGTTGCCCACAGCCACGGATGATCGTCTGGGGTCGGGCAAGTTTGGCGTTGGCGTGACCGGTGTCGTCCTGAAACAGACGGGGCCCTGGACGGTCGGCGCACTGGCGAACCACATCTGGTCGGTGGCCGGAAAGGACAGTCGGCCGGATGTGAATGCAACCTACTTCCAACCGTTTGTGTCCTATGGCCTCGGCAATGGTCAGACCGTATCGTTCAATGTTGAATCAAGCTACAATTGGGAAACGGAGCAGTGGACGGTCCCGATCAACGCCGCCTATTCCAAGGTGTTCAATGCCGGAAACCAGTTGATGAGCTTCCAGTTCGGGGCGAAGTACTACGCTGAAGGACCCGCGGATGCCGCCGATTGGGGATTGCGAACGCAGTTGACGCTGCTTTTCCCCTGACGGTCGACAGGGTTCGGATCGCGCCTGTCCACTTGTCATACCGACACCGCTACCACCTGTCACCATTCACCCGAATTGTCTTCTGGTGAGGTCCCCTGGGGCTTGGTCCATCAGTCGATGACGACAACCACATATCGGCCCTGATAGGGCTGATAGTATACCCCCCCGCAGGAATACACCGAGACGTTGTTGACCGAGACAGTCGTGCAGCCAGCGGGCAATGTGGCAATGTAGACGCTGGTCCGGCGGATCACGCGCCGGGTCGTCCGGCGCGCAACACCGGCAACACTGACGGGTGACGCCGGGCGGCCCACCCGCGCCTCAAGCTGGGAGGTCAGATTGCCCTTTGTCCATTCGACCGGATCCGTCTCGGCCACCAGACCGATCAGACCTGCCAGAGCCCACATCGTCATCCGCGAGAACTTCGTTTTCGCCATGTCAGCTACTCCTCTGCCAGAAGATCGAATTCGGGGAGTTCATTCGGTGTGATCTGACGGGCACCTTCGGGCGGGGCAAAGACAAAAGCGTCGCTCGCAGTTTCGGTCAGGCTTTCAAACTCCGAGATCTGCACCGAAAACTGTGGCGCGGCCGTCACCCACTTGCTGGTGATGACATACTTTACTGGTGTGGGCGCATCACCGCTTCGGACCCACAATTGCCAGTCGATGTCCTCGGCCCGGTAGGACAGGTGATCGGTCAAGACGCCCCCAACCCATGCCTTGCCCATGTAGTGCCCCGACACGACGTTCAGCATCAGACCGTCATAAACGTTTGCATAAAGCAGGTCCGCACCACCGGCGACTTCGGTTCCCAAGGCTGCGCGCACCTCGTCCAGCGCGGCATCAATGCCACCCTCGGCGGGTAAAGAAAGGTAGACCCCTTCGCGTTCGCTGGAGATCGACAAGGCGGTGCCATCGTAGATCAGCAATGAGACACCCAATGCCCCCTGCCGCTCGACGCGCAGGCCCTTGTCGCGGTCTATGGTCATGCGGGATGTCGCGGTGAGCTGGATCTTGCGGCCATCCTGCAAGAGCAGCTCCGTCGACGCGTCAGCCGAAAGACTGAAGATGCGTTGACCTGCCATGTAATCCGACATGGCCTTCAACACGGCATCTGCCTGTGGATCAATGCTTGTGTCCGCAAGGGCCGATGTGGCCAGCAGCATGCAAACTGTCATCGGCCCGAACTGCCGAAGGGGTGACCGGCGCTGATTTGCGTATTCGTTTCCGTCCATGGCAGCTTCTACTCCCATTTTCCGTAGAATGAGCCGCGCACATCACAGTGGGGTTCGCGGTCGGATCAATTGCATGCCCATGGCCCTGCACGATCCGCAGAATGAGTCAGCGCCCCAGTCCCGATGTCGGTCAAGCAATCGTCCCGTTCGTCGGCGTAACTTACGCAAGTCACCTTGCCAGCCTTGGTCAGAAGGGCCGTCATGAACAGGCCAATTCAATCCGAAGGAGCGTTTCGATGACCGATCAGGACAAGCATATCCGCACACATTTGCCGATGCGCAACGTCGGGCGGCCGGGCCTTATCACCTACAGTGCGCGAGACCCCGACGCCAGCAATCCGCCCATCGAGATGCTGCGCCCCCCGAAAGGCGCGCCGAACGTGCTGATCGTCCTGATTGATGACGCCGGATTCGGATCAACCAGTGCCTTTGGCGGCCCCTGCCAAACGCCTGCCGCCGAAAAACTGGCAGCGGGCGGGCTGAAGCTGAACAGGTTCCACACGACCGCGCTGTGTTCACCCTCGCGGCAGGCGCTCTTGACCGGGCGCAACCACCATTCGGCCGGTATGGGTGGCATCACCGAAATTGCCACCGGCGCACCCGGCTACTGTTCGATCCTGCCCAACTCCATGTCTCCGCTGGCCCGAACGCTGAAGCTCAACGGCTATTCAACCGCACAGTTCGGCAAATGCCACGAGGTTCCGGTCTGGGAAACCAGCGCCGTCGGGCCGTTCGATGCCTGGCCGACGGGAGGCGGTGGGTTTGAATACTTCTACGGCTTCGTCGGGGGTGAGGCAAACCAGTGGTATCCGGCGCTCTTTGAGAACACCACCCCCGTGGACCCGGACAAGACACCCGAAGAGGGCTATCACCTTCTGGACGACATGACCGAGAAGGCGATCAACTGGATCCACCAGCAGAAGTCACTGGCCAACGACAAGCCGTTCTTCATCTACTACGCGCCCGGTGCTACGCACGCCCCCCATCACGTACCCAAGGAATGGGCGGACAAGTACAAGGGCAAGTTCGATGGCGGCTGGGACAAACTGCGCGAGGAAACCATCGCGCGGCAAAAGGCGATGGGGGTCATCCCCGCCAATGCGGACCTGACCGCGCGGCATGCCGAAATTCCAAGCTGGGATGACTCGCCTGAGGAGTTCAAGGCAACCCTGCGCCGCGAAATGGAAGTCTATGCCGGCTTCATGGAATACACGGACTATCACGTCGGGAAACTGGTCGACTCGCTGGAGAATCTGGGGATCCTCGACGATACGCTGGTGTTCTACATCATCGGCGACAACGGTGCCTCGGCCGAGGGCGGCATCAACGGTTGCTTCAACGAGATGAGTTATTTCAATCGCCTGCAGGACCTGGAAACACCCGAATATCTGAACGACCGGCTGGACAAGCTGGGTGGGCCGGAATCCTACAATCACTACGCCGTGGGCTGGGCCCATGCGATGAATACACCGTTCCAATGGACCAAGCAGGTCGCCTCGCATTTCGGCGGCACGCGCAACGGAACGATTGTGCACTGGCCCAAAGGCATCGAAGCCAAGGGTGAAATCCGGTCGCAGTTTACCCATCTGATCGACGTTGCGCCCACCATTCTGGAAGCTGCGGGCCTGCCCGAACCCGTCGAGGTGAATGGTGTTCCGCAGGACCCGATCGAAGGCACCAGCATGATGTATGCATTTGCCGATGCAAATGCACCCGAACGCCACGAGACCCAGTATTTCGAGATGTTCGGCAATCGCGGCATCTATCACAAGGGTTGGACGGCCGTGACCAAGCACATAACCCCTTGGGAGGGCATGACGTCGGCCCCGATACCGCTCGATGATGACGTGTGGGAGCTCTACGACACAAACAAGGACTGGAGCCAGGCGCACAACCTTGCAAAGGACATGCCCGACAAACTGCGCGAGTTGCAGAGGCTGTGGTTGATCGAGGCGACGCGCTACAAAGTGCTGCCGTTGGATGACCGGCTTGTGGAAAAGATGAACCCCGACACAGCCGGGCGCCCGGTTCTCATCAAGGGCAAAAGCCAGCTTTTGTTCAAGGGAATGGGACGGTTGTCGGAAAACACCGTCTTGAACATCAAGAACAAGTCCCATTCGGTGACGGCCGAGATCGACGTGCCAGAGGGCGGCGCGGAGGGTGTGATCATTTCGCAAGGCGCAGATATCGGCGGGTGGAGCCTTTATGCCCACAACGGCAACCTGAAGTACTGCTACAACTGGGGTGGCTTCAAGCGGTTCTACGTCGAGGCCTCGAAGCCGATCCCGGCTGGTCGGCAGCAAGTACGGATGGAGTTCGCCTATGATGGTGGCGGGCTGGGCAAGGGCGGCACGGCGGTCCTGTTCCAGAACGGCGAGAAGGTCGGCGAAGGGCGGATTGATGCCACGCTTGCTGCAATCTTTTCGGCGGATGACGGTTGCGATGTGGGCAAGGATACCGGTGCGCCTGTATCGGAGGACTATGGCCAGAAGAACAATGCCTTCAACGGCAACATTCTAGGTGTGCAATTGGCGATTGCCGAAGATGCCGAGGATCTGGATCACCTCATCCGGCCGGAAGATGCCATCGCCATGATGATGGCGCGGCAGTAAGGGCTCCGATATCGGAGGCCGGGTGTGGCAAGCTGCACCCGGCCCCGCACGTCCTCTCACAGAAAGGCAACGGCGTGTCACGCCATCGGGTTGTCGCACCAAAGGCTGTCTGATGCTGCCGATTTTGAGATGGGATTGTACGGCAGATGGTGCTTGAAAAATGGTCTGCGGCGGATCGTTTGACATATGTCAGTGACGAGGGGCTGCTCGCGTTGCTTCCATGTTTCAGGGGCTTCCTGATGTCCATTTTGAAAGCGTCCTGATCAGTGCTCCGCAAACTGATGTTAAGGTCTATCGCGCAAGGCAAGACATGAGGGCGAGGTCTTTGCAGCAAAGGAACGACGCCTTTGCTGCCGTCATTGAACATTTCCCGCATCGCGAACTTGCAATCCGGCGGTTGATGAAAAGCGATGAGGGGTTTCTCCAAACCTGTTTGGAGCTGTCTGCCGCCAAAGCGGCACTTGCCGATGCTTCGGAGCCCTGCAATCCAATATCTGCGGCGATGCGGTCCGAGTGGCACGATCTGCTCGGGCGGTTGGTCGCCAGAATCCTGAACTTGTTGATGACAGACGATGGGGCACTGTCAGAGGATCGTCGCTTGCCGCAGGATGGGCCAATCCGCTAACTTGGACGCAAGACAGGTGTTTTGCGCGATGTTGCCGACCAAGGTGCCCGGCTCGACTGCCCAGCTGTCGCTGCGAAACGTCGAGGATCTGCTGCACGAGGGCGACGTCGAAATCAGCCATGAAGTCGTACGGTGCTGGTGGAACAGGTTCGGCCGCGCATCTGACGTGAATTGCTGCCTTGGCTGACCGCCGAAGTTTTGAGAGGCAGGCAATCCTTCTGCCCACCTCTCGCTCAGCATTCTCAACGGTTCGCGACCAACGCCTCTTCCGTCGCCCGAATGATCACTTCGGCCACCGCAGCCGGTTGCGTCATGAAGAGTGCGTGGCTGGCTTTCACCTGGGTGACCTCTGCCCCGATCCGCTTGGCCATGCCGTGTAGCATCGCCACGTCGAAGGCTTTGTCTTCGGTGGCGATGATGGCCCAGCTCGGCTTTGTGCGCCATGCTGCATTCTCCAGCACCGTGCCGAAGACGGACATGTTGATCGGCACCTGCGAGTCGCGCAGGAAGGCGGCGTCGGCATCGCTTGCGTCAGCGGCAAATCCGATCTGGAACTTGTCGGGGTTCACGATGCCAAACCCGTCAGCGCCGATAAGGTCGGCCACCTCTTCCGGCTCTGCTCCGCGCCCGATCGGGATGCCGCCCAAGGCGTCGAGCACCGACTGGCGCGCGTCCTCGGTCGTGCCGCCATTGGCAGTCCGAAGCATGTCGAGAAAGTCCCCGGCAGCACCCGTCATGATCCAGCCCGGTGAAACGGAATTGACCCGTACGCCCTTGGGACCAAGTTCTTTCGAGATCGACTTGCTGTAGGTCCTTAGTGCAGCCTTGGCGGCGGCGTAGCCGGTCGTCGACTCTGGCAGCGGCAGAACGGACTGGATCGACGTGACATGCACCACGCAGCCTTCGCCCCGCCCGATCATCTGCGGGATCAGCAGGCGGTCAAGCCGGACCGTGGCAAGCAGATTTAGGTTCAGCTCAGCCAGCCAATGGTCATCTGTCAGCGCGGCGAAGCCACCTGCGGGCGACGCCGAGCCACCGATGACATGGGCGACAATATCGATGCCGTCCAGACGTTGGAGCGCCGCCTTGGCCAAGGCTTCGCCACCTTCTGGGGTCGTCAGATCAGCCTTTACATAGTCGACGCCAGCGATGGGGTCCTTGATCGCGCGGGCAGCGGTGATGACACGGGCGCCGCCAGCCAGGAAGCGCGCAACCGTCGCGCGGCCCAGACCCTTGGTGCCACCGCTGACGAGCACGCGCTTGCCGGCGAACTCGGTGGGATCGACCTTGATGTTCATGCCGTCGCTTCCAGCGTCTTGATGGCGCCATGCACCAGCGTGAACCGATAGGTGAAGCGAAGGGGGCTACCCGGAAAGTCGCCATGGACGGGGCCTTCGACGACGACATCACCGTCTTCTTCCCGAGCAGTATCGGGCGTGAAGATCGCCTTCACCGGGATCGCTTCATGCGCGAAAAGCTGGCGGATCGCCGCCTGTCCCTCAAACTGCTTGCCGTTGTCGATGAAGACGGCGTCCCGCAGGAAGGGCTTCAACATGCCGTCGACGTCGAGGCGGGCGTTCGCCGCGACATAGTCGGCGATTGGCTTGGGTAGATCCATTGACATGTTCATCTCCAGTTCAGTCATGCGGCCAATCTACCAATGGACTTTCCTCCTGATAATCGAGACAATTCGTAATGAGGTGTCACAGAAAGCGGAATAATGGCACGCCATTCGTTGATCGAACTGGAGGCGGTCCTCGCCATCGTGCGGTGCGGCTCGTTTCGGGCGGCGGCAATTGATCTCGGCATGTCGACCACGGCCACCAGCAACGCGGTGGGCAAGCTTGAACGGGAGCTTGCCGTGCGGTTGTTCAACCGCACCACGCGCAGCGTCTCGCTTACCTATGCAGGACGGATCTTCGTCGCACAGATCAAACCAGCGCTTGAGGACATTCAGAAAGCGATGGATACGGCGCGGTCCCAGCAAGAGACGCCATCCGGCACCTTGCGCATCAATGCCTTCGCGACGGCAGCGCGCGAGATCATGGCGCCGCTGGTTTTGGGCTATCTGCAGCGCTATCCGCAGGTTCATATCGACATCGTCACCGAGGGGCGGCTTGTTGACATCGTGGCGGCGGGCTTCGATCTGGCAGTGCGCAGCGCACATCTGGTACCCAGTGACGCAATCGCCATAGCGCTGGGTCAAAAGCGACGCATTGCGGTTGCCGCATCTCCCGCCTTCTTCGAAAACAGGGCTGTCCCCCAAGTGCCGCAGGATCTGCTTTCCTACCCCTGTGTTCGCGGGCGGCTTCCCGATGGCGCATTGCTCCGATGGCGGTTTGAGAAGGGCGGCGAAGAATTGCAGGTCGACGTCGAGGGACCGATCACACTTGACGAACCATCCTTGACGCGGATCGCGGTGATAAGCGGCGTAGGGATCGGATACTTCATGGAAACCGATGTCCGCGAGGACATCGCTGCGGGACGACTGGTGCGGATTCTCGAAGACTGGACGCCGCCACTCGAGCCGTTGTGCCTCTATTATTATAACCGGCGCAACTCCTCCGCCGCCTTCCAAGCCTTTATCGCGCTCGCGCGAGAGTTCGCCGCCGGACGGCTTGCGCAGCCTTGATCGTGGCTGCTGCGCATTTGCGTGGCGCGCCTTCCGGCTCATCGTCGCGCTTCGAACGATGGCTTCAGTGCGGCCAACTGCTGCTCGCAAGAGCTTCCATTGGTTGCCATCTGCTTGGTGGCCGCCGTTCTGCGATGTCGACCCGAAACCAGCATCCACCGCCACCGGGCCCTTGATCATACTCGATTAGCCCGGGAAAAGTGGAGAGCACCAACTGAGGAACCAGGAGGTGTTCTATGGGAACGGGAACAAACCGACGCTGCTCCGACCGTCGCGATCCATCACACCGCAGGCGTATAGACGGGTCGTCTGGTCGGAGAAGAAAAAGTGGATGCGGGGCAGGACGGGCCTGCCCCGCAATGCTTGGTCAGGCCTTTGCGAAAGCCAAGAGATCCGGGTTGATCAACTCGGGATGGGTCGCGAAGGGGGCGTGCGACAGGCCGGGGTAGGTCCTCAGAGTCCCGTTCTGCAACAGCTTGATCGCCTTGTGCGCCGAGTTGGCGATTGGGACAATCTGGTCATCCTCACCATGCATCAAGAGGACCGGGATGGTCAGGGCCTTCAGGTCTTCGGTAAAGTCGGTTTCCGAGAAGGCCTTGATGCAGTCGTAATGGGCCTTGGCTCCGCCCATCATGCCTTGCCGCCACCAGTTCTGGATTTGACCCTGACTTACCTTGGCACCTTCCCGGTTGAAGCCGAAGAACGGGCCGGAGGGGATGTCGAGGAAGAACTGCGCCCGGTTGGCGATCAATGCAGCGCGGAAGCCATCGAACACCTCCTTCGGGATGCCGTCCGGGTTCGCTTCGGACGCCACCATCACCGGCGGCACCGCGCCGATCAGCACGGCCTTGGCGATGCGCCCGGCTTCGGCCCGTGCGGCATAGCGGGCGACTTCGCCACCGCCGGTCGAATGGCCGATGTGGATGGCGTTCTTCAGGTCCAGCGCCCGGGCCAGTTCGACCACGTCCTGGGCATAGGTGTCCATCTCGTTGCCGGTGTCGGTCTGGTCCGAGCGGCCATGGCCGCGCCGGTCATGGGCGATGACGCGGTAGCCCTGTTCGAGAAAGTAGAGCATCTGGTTGTCCCAGTCGTCGCCCGAGAGCGGCCAGCCGTGGTGGAAGACCACGGGCTGCGCGTCGCGCGGTCCCCAGTCCTTGTAGAAGATGTTCGTTCCGTCGGCGGTGGTGAACGTTGTCATGACAAGATCTCCTTCAGTTTGTGCATGGGAGGTGCGGTGGAGGACAAGAAGGGCAGCCGCAGCGGCCCCGGAGGCTATCAGTGTCCGTCTGGTGATCGTGGGGTTCATTGCAGAGCCTTTCGTTTCGGTATGGACAAGCTACGCCTTGGTTGGCAGAAAAGGACGTGGCGAAAATGACAATGAGCGAGGCATATCGGACAATGTCGCAACAAGTGGACCTCGTCGCCGATATTGGCTTGCTGCTCTACCCGGGGTGCCAGCTGGCGGCGATTTACGGGTTGACCGACCTCTTCCGGATCGCGGGAGAGTGGACGGGTGAGGAAGCGCGGGCCATCCGCGTCTCGCACTGGCAGGCTGACGACACGGGCGTCACCTGCATCTGGGACAGCCATCCCGGCGCACCGCACCGGCTGACGCATGTGATCGCGCCGCCCAGCATCATCATGCCTGAACGGATGGTCCCCGCGCCAACCGCCGCCGTGTGGTTGCGCGACCGGCACACGGCCGGGGCAACCCTGTGCTCGGTCTGCGCCGGGGCGTTCGTGCTGGCCGAGACCGGGCTGATCGACGGTCGCCGTGCAACGACGCATTGGGCCTTTGCCAAGCAGCTTGCCCAACGCTTTCCGAAGGTGAAACTCGCCGATGAAGACATGGTGGTCGACGAGGGGGACATCATGACGGCGGGTGGCATCCTGGCATGGGCTGATCTGGGCCTGACGCTGGTCGGGCGCCTGCTTGGTCCTGCCACGATGCTGGCAACCGCGCGCTTTCTCTTGGTGGAACCGCCCCGGCAAAGCCAGCGGCCCTTTGCCCAATTCATCCCGCGTTTTGACCATGGCGACGACGCGGTCCGGGCAAGTCAGCATCACATCCACGCCCATGCCGGAACGATGCAGGGCGTGGCCGACGTGGCGAAGCAGGCGGGGATGACCGGGCGCACCTTTCTGCGACGGTTCAGTGCGGCCACTGGGTTCACGCCGGTCGAATACCTGCAGCAGGTCCGCATCGCCAAGGCCCGCGAAGCGCTGGAGCGCACGCTGACACCGGTCGACCGGATTGCCTGGGATGTCGGCTACTCCGACCCCGCGGCGTTCCGCAAGCTGTTCCAGAAACTGACGGGCCTGCCCCCGGCGGCCTACCGCCAGCAGTTCGGCATTGGTGGCTGAACGGGGGGCATGGCGGCACCAGCTGCAAAGGAGGTGTTGTCAAAGCCCCGGGCCAAGACCCGGGGCTCTCTTGTCTGATTAGCCGACCTCAGCCAATGAAGACGCCGGATCATGGGTCGTGGCCACGCCAAGCGCGTTGCGCCGGATGTCGCGGAAGATCGCCTTGAGCAGCGAAACCCACATCAACACCATGACCAGCGAGAAGGGCAAGGCGCCGATCACCATCGCGGTCTGGATCGCGGTAAGCCCGCCGACAAGCAGCAGCGCAGCCACGACAGCCCCAAGCGCCAGCCCCCAGAAGATGATATGTGGACGCGCCTTGGGCCCTTCGTCGCCAGCAGCGTTGATCGTGTTCACGATCAGTACCGCCGAGTCCGCCGAAGTCACCAGGTAGGTCATCAGAAGCACGACGATCAACACGGCCATCGCCCAGCCAAGCACGTCGCCAAGCAGAACCCCGGTCATTGCAAAGATCTTGTCACCATCGGATGCGCCAAAGATCAGGCCGTTGGCGACGCCCGTCTGTTCAAGGTTGATGGCTGTGCCGCCAGCAAAGGCGAACCAGACGAAACACATGATCGACGGAACGATCAGGGCACCAAGCACGAACTCCCGGATCGTCCGCCCGCGCGAGATGCGGGCCAGGAACAGGCCGACAAAGGGCGCGAAGGCGATCCACCATGCCCAGTAGAAGACCGGCCACGACCCTTGCCAGGTGTCAAGGGCATCGGCGGTGCCGCCCGTGCCATCGCCGCGGTACACTGTGAACATCATGCCGGGCAAGCTGGTCAGATACTCCCAGAATCCGACGATCAACGCGTTCAGGCCTGCCCATGTCGACCCGAAGAGGATCAGGAAGCTGAGCAGGAAGATGGAAAGGCCCATGTTGATGTTGGACAGCCACTTGATGCCCTTGCCGACCCCGGAAAGTGCCGAAAGGGTGGACGCGCCCATGATGATGACAATTGCCACAAGGATGCCGGTCGTCGATGCAGTGCCGGCTTCATTCGTAAGCCAGCTGCCGACACCGATCCGGCTCATCCCGGCGACGAACTGCTCTACCCCAAAGCCAAGGGTTTGGGCCACGCCGAGAATCGTGGCGATGACGGCCACGATGTCGACCACGGTGCCAAGCGTGCCTGACAGGGCCTTGCCGAACAGCGGTGTCAGCGCCGAACGGATGGTCAGTGGCAGACCGCGCCGATAGGCGAAATAGGCCAGCGCAAGACCGGCGATGGCATAGGACGCCCAGGCCGAAAATCCCCAATGCAGGTAGGACCACTGGAAGGCGTTCAGATAGTTCTCTGGCGTGGCGCTGCCAATGCTGCCCTGAATGACTTCGGGGTTGTTGTTGAAGTGGTAGATCGGTTCCGCCACGGCCCACGTCAGCATGCCAACCCCGATCCCGGCGCCGAACATCATGGAAAACCACGAGAAGTTGGAGAACTCAGGCCGGTCGTCCGGCAGGCCCAGCCGCAGGCGTCCGGCGGCGGGCCAAAGTGCCAGACCAAGGCAGACGACCAGGAACGATGCCATGACGTAGATGTACCACATGGCAAAGTTTGACAGGATGAAGCTGTTGAAGCCGGCCAGCACGGAACCGGCCTGACTTGGGAAGGCGACCGCCCAGATCACAAGGGCACCAACTATCAGTTTCGATGTCACCGTAACGTCAACTGCAAAGCCGGAATAGAACCCGCTTTGCGCTGTCTTGATCGGTAAGTTCGTCAGAGGTGGTTGCATGGGCGACGTTTCCTTGCTGGCTGAAGCGGAGGGAAGTCACCCACCGCGCGGTCGCGTTCCTGTCATTGAAAAATTTATGACACCGCCAGTCTGCTTGATAAAAATTTACGTATGTAGTTCAAATGTGGGATGACAGACATAGGCTCATCCTATGGCAACCTCGCCCGCAGCGCAGCTGACCTTTGCGCTTTCATGCTGGTTTGCCGACATGGCAAGTTGACGACCGCCGCCCGAGAGCTGCGCATTTCGCAACCAAGCCTCAGCCAGCGGATCAAGGGGCTCGAACAGCGTTTGCAGCGCGAGCTGTTTCGGCGCACGTCAACCGGTGTCGAATTGACGGCGGCGGGACACGAACTGCACCGGTTGCTGGAACGGCCATTTGAACAATCGGCCCAGCGTTTCGACCAGTTCCGGTCCGACGGCTTGCGCAACAGGGTTCTGGTTGCCGTGGACTATGCGTTTGCATCGTTCTGGCTGCTGCCCCGCTTGTCCAAGCTGCGGGAGGACCTTGGATCCTTCGACCTTGATATCCTGACGTCGCAGGATCCGCTGGGGGTTTCCGGGCACGCCCCGGACCTGACGATCTACATGGCAGACAGACGCAGCGCGAGCTTTGCGGCGACCCTGCTGTTTCCCGAGGAGGTCTCCGCCGTCTGCAGCCCGGCGCTTGAGCAGCGACTTGGTCCCTTGCGCAACGCCGAGGATCTGTTGGCCCACAAGGCCCTTCTGCTGCATCTGAAATCGCCAGACCGCCAAACGCCGTGGTTCGAGTGGTCAGGTTGGCTGGAAGAACTGGGACAAAGCCAGCAGTCCCTGGGCCGCGAGACCGTTTTCAATACTTACGAGATGATCATCAAGGCCGCCCAGAGTGGCCAGGGCATCGCCTTGGGATGGCATGGATTGATTGATTCCCTGCTGGCCTCGGGTGAACTGGTGCAAATTCTTCCAGACAGGGTGACTTCGGACCGGGGCTACTTCATCGAAAGCGCAGGGACCGACAGCAGCCCGCGCGGCGCGGCTTTGGCTGACTGGATCCGAGCGGAGGCAAGGCAGAACCGCTAGCAGTCGCAGTGGCGCGGCCTTCTTGATGCCTGATCAATCGGTGGGGATGAGGCAACAGCGACGGGTTCGCAATCGTCTGGCAGAAGCGAAAAAATCCCTGCATGGCACGAAACCTTGCGAAATTCTCAGGCAACGGCGGGGGTCTGGGTTCGGCCTGCAAGCCACTGGCGCAAGGCGACCAGCGCCAGAATGGCGGCTCCGATCGCGGTCGAGATCAGTTCGGGCGCAATCATCATCAGCGCCGCGATTGGCAGCAGCACCCGCTCGATCATCAGCAACGGCCGGAACAGCCAGTTGGTGATCGCCGCCGACAGTGCGATGATGCCAAGGACCGCCCCGGAAAACGCCAGCGCGAAAGACCCCCAGGTGAAATCCGCCGTCACCAAAAGCAAGGATGGCGAGAACACGAACATGAACGGCACCAGCGCCTTGCCCATCGAAAGCCGGAACGCGGTATTGCCCGCCTTGAATGCATTGGCCCCGGCGATGCCCGAGGCGGCATAGGCTGCCATGGCAACGGGGGGCGTCACATCGGCCAGCACGCCGTAGTAGAACACGAAGAAATGTGCCACGAGGGGCTCGACGTTCATCATGGCAAGGACGGGGGCCGCGACCGCCACCATGATGATGTAATTCGCCGTGGTCGGGATGCCGCAGCCCATCAGGATGCACACTACCGCAGTCATCATCAGCGTGAACAACAGTGCCAGTGTGGACATGCTGAACAGCTCGATCGGCAGGAAGGCAAGGAAGGCGTGCGTGCTTTCGGCCCAGCCCTGCGCCACGCTGGTCAGCATGAAAGCGATCTTGAAGCCGATGCCGGTCAGCGTGACCACCCCGATCACCACCCCCACCAGCGCCGCAGCCGCCGTCACGGCAAGCGAGCTTTTGGCCCCCGACACGAAGCCTTCATAGATCCCGACCGCAAACGCGCGCGCGCCCGCAGCAAGGCCCGCCTCCATAACCCGCTGGATGGCGTAAATCACGATGCAGGCGGTGATCGCCCAGAATGCGGCCAGAAACGGCGTGCGCCCTGACATCAGCATGTAAACAAGCAGGATCAGCGGCAGCATGGACAGCCAGCCCTGACGCAATACCTGCAGGGCGTTCGGCAGTTCCTCCTTGCGCAGGCCGCGGATACCCAGCCGCTTTGCCTCAAGGTGCACCTGCACAAGCACGCCAAAGAAATGCATGAAGGCGGGCACGATGGCTGCGATCAGGATCGTGCGCAGCGGGATGCCCAGATACTCGACCATCAGGAACGCCACCGCCCCCATCACCGGTGGGGTGATCTGACCGCCGGTGGATGAGGCCGCCTCGACCGCTGCCGCGAAATGGCGCTGAAAGCCGATCTTGATCATCGTGGGGATGGTCAGAGCGCCCGTCGTCACGGTATTTGCGATGGACGACCCCGAGATTGATCCCAGAAGTGCCGAGGACACCACCGACACCTTGGCCGGCCCGCCGGAATATCGCCCGGTCAGCGCTGTCGCAAGGTCGATGAACAGTTGTCCCAGCCCGATGCGCTGCGCCATCACGCCGAACAGGACAAAGTGGAACACATAGGTCGCGATCACCCCCAGCGCGGTGCCGTAGACCCCCTGAGACGAGAGATAGAGGTGGTTGACGATCCCTGACCAATCCGACCCCGGATGGACGAAGATCCCGGGCATCGACTGGCCGAAATAGGCGTAGCCGATGAACAGCAGCGCAATGACCGGTAGTGGCCAGCCCATCGACCGGCGCACGGCTTCGAACAGGGTCACCAGAAGGATCGTCCCCATGACCACGTCGATCTGCAGGGGATTGCCGATGCGGAAGGCAAGCTGGTCATAGATCCACGGCACATAAAGCGCGCTGACCAGTGCCGCGATGCCCAGCAGCCAGTCCAACACCGGCAGGCCCAACACGACAAAACCGGTCGTCTTGTGCCGCTGCGATGACAGTGCCGCAAAGCTGAGGAAGATCAGCAGCAGCGACACCCCCATATGGACGCCGCGATGGGTGGTGGCGCGCGGGATGCCGTAGCCAGCGGTGTAGTAGTGATAGCAGGCCAGCGCGAACAGGATCACGCCCGACAGAATGGCGACCGGCCGCGTGACAGTGCGAAAGCGCGCTTCGGGGTCGAACTGTTCCTCGATTGCCGCAAGTTCCGCCGCCGTCATCCCGCGTTGGCTGTCACTCATCGGGGTATCCTCGAAGGCTCAGGTGTTGAAGGGAACGCGGACCGCTGGTGCAGCCGCGTTCCCGGTCAGATCAAAATGGGCCGATCACTGGATAGCGCCGACTTCCTTGTAGAACTTCTCGGCACCGGGGTGGAACGGGATACCCGCACCCTGCACCGCATTCTCCAGCGTGATGAACTTGCCTTTGGCGTGACCGTTGCCGAACAGCTTCTGCGTGGTTTCGTTGAACATCGCCTTGGTGATGCCGTACACGAGGTCTTCCGAAAGATCGGCCGAGGTCACCATCTGCGCGCCAACCGACAGGGTGGGCACGTCGGCTTCCTGCCCCTCATAGGTGCCTGCGGGAAGCACGTCACTGGCGAAGAACGTGTATTCGGCGCGCAGCGCATCAATCTCGGGGCCGGTGATCGGAACCATCACGACCTCATGCTGGCTGGACAGTTCGGCAATCGCGCCGGCCGGATAGCCGCCGACAAAGAAGAACGCATCCATCGCCCCGTCGCGCATCCGGTCGGAGGCCTGATCGGGTTTCAGATATTCCGGCGTGATGTCGGCTTCGGTCAGTCCGAACGCGCCGAGGATGATCTTGGCATCAACCAGCGTGCCCGAGCCCGGCTCGTCCAGCGACACCCGCTTGCCTTCGAGATCGGCGACCGAGGTGATGCCCGACTCCTTGCTGGCGACAAGGTGGATGCTTTCGGGGTAAAGGTTCGCGATCAGTCGCAGCTTATCGACCGGCGGCTGGCCTTCCCAGATACCAGTCCCGGTTTGCGCCCAGAACGCGACGTCGGACTGGCTGAAGCCTGCCTCAAGCGTACCGCCGTTGATCGAGTTGACGTTGCCGACCGACCCGTTCGATGCCACCGCAGTGGCGACAAGTCCGGGCACGCCGCACGATCCGCCATCCTCGCAGGCACGCGATCCCGGCGGGTTGGAAATCGCGTTCGCGATCAGACCGCCGATCGGATAGTAGGTGCCCGCGGTGCCACCGGTTCCGATCCGGAAGAACTGCATGTCTTGCGCCATAACGCCCTGTGCCATCATGCAGACCGCAAGCGCGGCTCCCGCAAGGGATTTAATCGAAACGATTTTCATGGGTAGATCCTCCAAGTTATCAGTTGGGTGGGCGCTGCCACGATCAAGCGAACCATCCCAACCGTAAGGGATGATCCGCAGAAGGTCTACCTTCGACGGCCACAGCGAACTATTCTGAACCAGCGCTAGCATTGCGAGACGTCATTCACCCTGCTGACGATCGAGTTTCCTTGGCGGCATTCATTGCCGCCTGCATCCGCGTCTGGGACACCGACGCTTTTCGCATGGCGGACTTGGCATATGTCGACATGACGGCTGGGCCGGTTACCGACATCGCCTTGCTCGACAGTTCTGACATTGAAGCCGAAGACATCTCAGTTCAGCCACCGATCCTTGTTGAATGCACCGGAGATCGCGGCAGGAGCCCGTTCAGATTTTCCTTGAAAACAAGGGATTGAAATGTCCTTCAGGTGCAGAAGGTTGTCCTTATGGACCATCCTCCCGCCAAGTTCCCCTTGATACCCCTGTTCTTTCCTTTTCGGTAGGCATTCGCCCCAAGGTACCGCCGGTTACGGTGGTTCGCGTGCCAGTGACTGACAAGCTTCCTCACCGTTGGCCCCATCGTCGCGACACATCATCCAAATGCGCCGGGTCCTTTAATCATCTATCGGTGCCAGGAGCCGCTGACATGCGCCGGGCGGTTTGCAGCACCCGTTGGTCATCCCGCGCGGCGAGGGCGGCGCGCAGGGTTGTGCGGTAGGTGCGGCTGACGGGCAGCTCCAGACCAGTCTCCAGCCGGCACAGTATGCGATCGCCGTCGCTGTCAAGCGACAGGACATGCGCCAGCGCCACCCAGTGCGAGCGGTGGATCCGTTGCCCCGGGATGACGCCAAGTGCTTCGACCGCGTGGCCAAAGGACATCAGGATCAAGGCCTCTCCCATGCGCGTGTAGACCCGCAGATAGTGCAGTTCGGCCGAAATCGCGACGATATCGGTGCCGATGCGCCGCGGCAGACGTGACAGCAGGTCATGCAAGGGCCTGCGCGCCTCGGCCGGGCTGTTGGCTGCATCTTGCGGCACTTGGGTGACATCGGGTGCCGGCGGCTGGTCCGCAACGTCTGTGTCCTTCTGCTGGGCGATGATGATCAGGCGGGGGCTGTTCAGAAGCACCCAGAACAGCACGGAGGTTGCACCGCTGTCGCGCAGTTCTTCCAGCAAGCCGGGAACGGAAATCGGCTCAAGGTCTGACAGATCGCCCGTCAGGAAGGCAATCCTGTCCAGCAGCAGAAGATTGAAGACCGCGAAGAGGAAAGCCCCCACCACCCCGACGGTCATAACCAGCAAGAGCGGTGGCAAACGTTCGAACACTGCGATGCGACCAAGGTAGATCTGGGCAAGCTCGAAAAGGAACAATGCCGAAGCGACGTGCGCCAGCCAGAAGACAAGCCGCGCCGGCAAGCCAAGCCCTTCTGACGCCGAAGGTTCGCTGACGGCAAGTCCGAGGGAAAGCAGGGTGCCTGCGGCGATCAGATAACCGGTCCAGGAGTTTCGCGGATCGATCTGCGCCACGAGGCCATCGAGCGTCGGTAACTGTGATCTGCTGGACAAAGGCAACCTGCTCGCATGCGACTTTCCAGAAGACCTAGCCCAGCATCCCCCGGATTCAAACCGCTGCTTTGGCGGTTCATGCATCCGGGCCGTCACTTCGTGCAGTCCGACTGGCCCCAGAGCAAGCGCAGGTGCAGCACCTGTCCAACCGGTCCGACGACCGCACACAGGCTTTGCGCAGGTGCCCACCGATCATGCCACCCAACCCAGCACTTTCCGTCTTGCAGACAGCCGGTCAACTGATGCGACGACTGGTCGAGAGGACGAACGCGGTGATCGTCGTTCTTCTTGCCCTCTCGGTCTTGGCAACCCTCCCGGACAACCGGCGTCTGGGCAGCGCTTTGCAGGTTGTCCTGCCCCTCATCGCCTTGGGATGCGCCGCCACACGCGGAAAGACGGTCGAAAGCCTTGGCCGGTTTGTCGTGCTGCAAGCCGGGATCAAGGGCCCGAAACAGGTGCTTGGCGACAGCCCGATCAGCCAGAGGCCGGACGGTGGCGACAGGGGCTTTCCGTCCGGCCATACGGCGGTGGCGACCTTTGGCGCGGTGCAGATGGTCAGGCATTGCGCCGCGCTCCATCCGGTCACAAAGGCTGCAGCGGTCGCGGCGGCGGCGTTTACCGGCGGGTCGCGGATTGAAGCGGGGCGGCACAGCCTGTGGCAGACCATGGCCGGGGGCCTGTGGGGGTGGGCCGTCGCGTCTGTGCCCCTGACCGGGCTGAAAGGCGCCGGCGGCTGGATGCGCAAGGTCCGGGGCCGTCATGTCTGATCTGGACCGTGTCGAGACCCGCAAACCTGCCCGCGCTTCTGCCGCCACCAATGCCGACCGGTTGGCATCGCAGATCCTTGGCTGCATCCTGTTCAGCTTCGCCGTCTTCGCGATCTGGCCTGCGATCGACCTTCACGCTGCACGGGTCTTCCACGACCCGGCGACCGGGTTCGTGATCGACGGCCATCCCCTGACCGAGGCCCTGCGCCTGACAGTCTGGAACCTCGCCATCCTGCTATGCCTTGCCGCCACTTTCGGCACGATCCTTGGTGCGGCTGGTCGATCGGTCCTGCTGCCAACCCGCGCCTGGGGCTTCATCCTTGCGCTTTACATCCTTGGTCCGGGTGTGATGGTCGAGATGCTGACAAAGCCGCTTTGGGGTCGGGTAAGGCCAGGGCAAATTGCCGAGTTTGGCGGAACCCTGCAGTTCAGCCCCCCGAACGAACTGGTCGCCTTCTGCACGCGCAACTGCTCGTTCGTTTCTGGGGAAGTCTCAGGCGCCACTGTGACGGCGCTGGCACTTCTGCTCATCCGCTTTCACCTGAGGCGTCGGCTTCACAAGACAGTCGAGACCCTGTTGCTGGCTGCAGCCTTGTGCCTGCCTCTGGCCGTCGCCTTGCAGCGCATCGCCGCCGGTCGGCATTTTCTGTCCGACACGGTCTTTGCCGTGCTGTTTACCCTGCTGCTGGCCCTGGCGCTGTCAGCGCTGTTTCTACCCTTTGCGCGCAGGGTGCACTGGGCGGGACCAAGGTAAAGCAAGGATCAAATGAGGTTGGCCGCCCAAGGAAGATCAGCCGCATTGCAGGCCCGTGATTTCTGAGGAACTGGCGCTGCGCAACCGATCAGGTCCGCACCAGCCCCCGTTTGCCCAAACCGCCCGAGCCACCATGGCAGACAGTTATGCCCCCGGGTAATGGGTAAACACCGCAGGCGTTCCATCCTTGCCGATAAGAATGACGTCATAAGCCTGACGTTCCGTTTCTGGCCCCATCCCCGGCGAGCCGAAGGGCATGCCCGGCACGGCGAGACCGATTGCCTCGGGCCTTTCGTCGAGAAGACGACGGACATCTGCTGCGGGCACGTGCCCTTCCAGAACATACCCTTCGACGGTCCCGGTGTGACAAGATACAAGATCTGCCGGAATCCCTTTCTCTTGTTTGTAAAGATCCAGCGCCTCAACGCTGCGCTCCTCGAAACTTACCGGGAAGCCATTGTCACGCAGATGCCCGATCCATGCATTGCAGCAGGGGCATTGCGGGTCCTTCACGACGTGGACCTTGGGCTGAGCCTGCGCCCTTGCCGGCAGAGCGGGCGTCAAGGCAAAGGCCACTGCGGCCTGAATGACAGCTCTTCGGGTGATCATCATGGCGGCACCTCCATCCTTCAGATCTCGTTAGCCAGTTTCGCGTCGCGCAGGAAATCACAATTCCAGGCGGGAACAGACGTGCGACCGCAAGACCAAGGGGAGATCAGGCCGCACAGCGAGGGTGGTGCGGCGACATGCTTGCTGGCGTCTGGGCCGTGTTGTCATCGCCCGCCCCACGAAAAGGACAAGCGTCTTGCGAGATCGTTCAGCAAGGCCGTCACTCTGACAGAGATCACACCCGGCGCCTCGCCCTCGGTGTAGAAGCGCCGCATGAAGGCATGCTGCTGCTCTTCGTTGGGAAGCAAGGCCACTCGACCGCCATCAATCGTCGGCTCAAGCACGATTGTTGGCACGTCCCCCACCTCTCGGATGCGCATCATCCCGCGTGTTCCTGCTGGATGCACCTGCCCCCGAATGCGCGCGGCATTCTGCGTCATGCCCACCAGCCACACCCGGCCCGGCTTTCCTTCGGCCACAAATATCGCCCGTTCCGGTTTGTCGGCGATGTGACGCTCGTTCCGTGGCAGTTCCACACAGGCAATGACCAGAATGGCAAGGACGATGGCGTTGTAGATCGTCCAGAACAGGATGACCGATTTGCCATCCCCGGCGTCGTAGAAGGCAAAGCTGTCGAACATGATCCCCAAGGACAGACCGACGAGCGTCAGGACGAGAAGGCAGAGATAGGGGAACATCAAGGACCACTGCACGGTAACCTGGCTTCGGTCGCCACCCTTGGCCGTGACCGAGAACGGATGTCCCCTTGGCCGCAGCAAGCCCACGAAAGCCGCGCGGGTGATGGGGATCGCACCCAGCAATTGACTGACGTCGTGAATGACAGGCACGAGAAGGCCACGCGACAAGGTGTTCATCACCATCGTCACCCAGATGAAATAGGTACCAAAGTAGCTGAAGACATCTGCGACCTCGGCATCCACTACGGTTATGTTGAAGAACCAGTAGAACAGCGGATAGACGAGCGCGGCGATCCGGAACGGAAACGAGGCGATCCAATAGAAGGTCGCGTCAATCATGCTCCATCGGTCTCGAAGGCGCAGTCTGGCGTTGCCAAGGGGGCCAAAGCGGCTGCGCACGATCTGCATCTGGCCAAGGCACCAGCGCGCCCTTTGCGTCACATATTCCTTCAATCCCTCGGGAGCGAGACCCTCGGTCAGAGGCTCGTTGAGGTAGACGGTCTTGAAGCCTGCCGACTGCAGGACCACCGAAAGCAGGAAATCCTCAGTCACGCTGTCCGTGGGGAAGTCGCCGACGGTATCAAGTGCTGCAAGACGCACCATCGACGAAGTTCCGCAGCAGATTGCGATCCCCCAGGCATCGCGAGAGGGCTGCATGTGGTCAAAGAAGAACCGTTGCTCATCAGGGTATGACCGGCTGAGACCCAGATTGTGCTGGATCGGGTCCGCATTGAAGAAATGCTGGGGCGTTTGCACCAAGCCCACGGTCGGGTCATGAAACAGCGCCAACGAGCGGCTGATGAAGCCCCGATGTGGCACGAAGTCGGCATCAAGGACTGCGATGAACTCTGGCGGCGACGGATCGGATCGAAGGACCTTCAGGGCCGCGTTGATGTTGCCGGCCTTGGACCCCTTGTTGTCTGCCCGGCGCAGATACCGCACACCCTGCCTGTAGCAGTAGTCCCGCAACCAGTCGCGCCGACCGTCGTCCAGCACGACGACTTCCTTCGCCGGATGGTTCAGCGCCAGAGCACCGACGATTGTACGTTCCAGCACCTCGATCGACTCGTTGTAGGTGGCGATGAGAATGGCCACCCTTGGCAAGGGTGCATCGCCCCACCAGCCGCGATGCATCTCGACCTCGGCAGTCCGTTGTCGCACGCGCGCCATCATCAGGAAGCCGGACAATGACCCCAGAAGCGCGGCCATCTCGAACGCCGCCAAGGACCAGCTCGCCGCGAAATCCCATGTCCAGCCAATCGGCGCGATCGTTTCGGTCAGCCGCCACCACGCATAGCGCAGCGCAAGCACACCGGCGACCAGAAACAGCGGAATACGGTGACTGGTGCGCGACGGGTCAATGACCAGCGGCAGCACCAGGGCCAGGCCAAGGACCAACAGCATCGGAATGGCACCTGATGCAACGTCACCCAGAAAGACCGGCGGCATCAGAGGCCGTCCAGACCGCAAGGAGCGGCGATCATTGCCAAAGGTTCCGGACCATATCCAGCGGGCGACGGTCAAAGAAGACCCGTCCGGACCGACCGACCAGACAGTAAAGCGACGGGTCGTCACGCAATGCCGGAACCAGCACGGTCACGTCATGGCGTTCAAGATGCTTCTGGCTTGGGGCCACCGCAAGGTTGTCATAGACCGCGCGGGCACCCGACCCTGCCAGTCTTAGAACCGTGGCAGGAAAGCTGCGCCCGTCGCCCGACAGCCGAAACACCGCCGCGTCACCGATCTGCAAGCTGTTGTAGATGCTTTCCGTCACCGACAGGCTGACGATCACTGACCCGCAATCAACCAGTCGCCACACGTCCTGCCCTTGCTGAACAACCTCTCCATCGGCAGCAAGCGCTTCCCATACAACGCCACTTGCCGGCGCGATCAGGGCCGCACGCCCAAGCGCGCTTGCCCGCACCCGCTCTTGTTCGATGCGCGTCTTGATGGCGACCAGTCGTTCCGATCCAAGGTCAAAGTCTGCGGCCAAACCGTCGCGCAGCGTGGCCATTTCGGCGCGTCGCTGCTCTGAATAGGGGGCGTCGTTGTAGCCGTCACCCAAGAAGACCCCATTCCTTGCCGCATCCAGCGTGATCTGAAGCACTTCGACCCGCTCGCGCGCGTAGATCAGGGCAAGGCCGGGCAGTCGCGGATCCGGCCCCTCCCCCACCTCAGCCCCGAGATCGGAAAGTTGCGGTTCAACCTGCGTGCCGGTTTCCAGCAGCGCAAGCCGGTCCCGCGCATGTGCAAGCCGCGCCTCGATCTCGCCGATGCGCGCGCCAGTGTAGGCCGACAGCCGAAGCGACAGGGGTTCGATCTGGCCGTCAATGGCATCAAGCCGCGCACGCACAGCGGCCAGTTCAGCCTCGGCAATGGCCTCTTCCATCACAAGGTCATTCAACCGGATCGAATCGGCAAGGGGGTCAGCAACCGTGCCCAGTTCCTCGCCTGCCCCCACAGATGAACCAAGCGGGCGTTCCGGTACCGTCAGCCGGCCCGCAACAGGTGCCCTCACAGTGGTAAGCCGCGCGTTGACAAAGGCATCGGCGCTGGCCCCTGACATCTGCTCGCCGATGATGATCCAGATCGTTCCGGCGATGACAAGCGCCCCCAACAACAGGCGAAAGTAGCGCATTCCTAGGTCTCCTTCGACGTAAGGTCAGGGGTCGCTGCAGACGTCGCGCTCGGCGAAGGACCTGCCGTCTCTCTTGACTGCAAGCGGGCCAGCGCTGCCGACAACCTGGCAAGTTCGCTGGTCCGTCTGGATTCGAACGGGTATTCGTCCGACCCCTCTGCCATCCGCCGGGCGTTCTCTGCCAGATCGTGGAAGGGCCGCAAAAACCAGCGGCTGAAGGCAGCCGTCATGACCAAGAGAAGCAGCCCGACCGCGGACAGCACGATCAGGACCGACCGCAGCAGTTGCGCCTGCGCCTGATCGAACGACGTCGGGGCGATCCGCGCAATCATGCGCCAACCGAACGAAGGCAGATCATCGTAGCGGACCTCGGGAATGACGGTTGCGAAGTAGCGGATACCGTCGGGCCAAGTCTCGACCGTGGTCGAAGCCACGCCGGCCGCGGCCGCACGGAAGGCCTGCACCTCGATGCTGCTGCCGACGGATGGATCGGTTGACAGGATCAGCTCGCCCGCCTGGTTGACCAGAAAGAGATCAAGCCCCAGCTCGCCTGCAGTTTCGGAAAGCTGGGCCTCGGCCCAGGAAAAGTCGATATGCAGGCCGATGACACCGTCAACCGTGCCATCGGGTCCTATGACAGGTGCCGAAAGATCAATGAAACGGAATGGATCCGCCTCGGTTCCGCCAAGAAGATCGTTCAGGAGAACGGCCTCATGGACATCGCCCGCGAAACTTCCCGAAAGGCCACGTTGAAACCACGGCCGCGATGACACGTCAGCGCCCAAGAGCAAGTCATCCGACGCAATACGAACCTGACCGCTCGGCTCTGCAAACCCCGCCCAGGATATGTGCCGCCCGTCGCTGACGGCTGCCGTCAACATGCCCCTGATCATGGCCGGATCGGATTCCAGCGCCTTTTCCCTGATCGCCCCCAGCATGCGCCATGTGTCGTGCAGGTTCCGCGCAAGATCGTCTGCCGCATGTCGGCCCCGGATCTGGACGGCATCCGTCAGCGCCTGCGTCTCGAAGACTCTGGCCCGATCAAGGACAAGGTAGACGGTCGCCATGCCGAACAGCGCGCCGAAAGTGACGACGAAGGCGTTGAGAGCAACTGCCAAGGACAGCTGCGGCTGGGTGCTTCTGGTCACTGCGGGACTCGTGCTTTGGTTGTTTCCAATCCCGGCACTATAGCGATACGACTTCCGGTTGTGTAACTACGAGCTGCTTTTGTCAAAGTTGCACGCCATCCGAAGAATTTCTCATGCGTTGACGGGTTGTTGTCAGCAGAACCTTGCCTGAGCGCCGCAGAGTTCCGGGGCAAGCGGGTCGGGGCAACCGCAAACCAGCAGATAGCGCAAGAACGGCACCTTCTCGGCAACGCCAGCGCCGCGGCGGCCAGTTGGAAAGGGCAGACTTGTTCATGCAGGTTTTGGCATTGGCCTGCCGACGCGCGCACCCGGTGCGGCCCCCAAGCCGATGCAAAGCCGAATACCAGAACTCGAAAGGTCCAAACCGGATGACAAAGCCCATCGCTGTATTTCCCGCCAACCGGCACGCGCTTTACGAAGCGCACGGCTACTCTGCCGCAATCGCCTCGGGCGACCTGCTGTTCGTATCCGGTCAGGTGGGCAGCCGCCCCGACGGCTCGCCAGAACCGAATTTCGCCGAGCAGGTCCGCCTCGCCTTCGCAAATCTGGAAGCAACGCTGAGCGCGGGAGGCTGCACTTTCGACGACATCGTTGATGTGACAACGTTCCACACCGACCCTGAGAACCAGTTCGAGGCGATCATGGCTGTAAAAGGCCGCGTATTCCCGCAGCCCCCCTTTCCAAACTGGACAGCCGTCGGCGTGACCTGGCTTGCCGGGTTCGATTTCGAGATCAAGGTGATCGCGCGCATACCCGAGCCGTTCTGACCTGCGGTCAGACGAATGGAAATCTCTGTAGACGCGGGAAGCGGATAGCGCTGGCTGGCCGTTCTGGTCCGCATAGGGAAAGCTCTTCTGACGACACCAAATGTGCAGGGTTGGCTGGTTCAACCCTGCACAACCGACATGACCGCACTGCGTTCCACATCGCAGTGATCCGCCTAGACGGGCATCTGTTCCGGGCTTTCAGTCGTCGATTGCAGCGTGACTTCCGTCGGAACGATCAGCGTTTGCAGGTCGCAGACCGGCCTGCCTTCGATCGCCCCAAGCAAGGCCTTGGCCAGGCCATAGCCCGTTTGCCGAACATCCTCGTGAACCACGTAGAACGCGTCGCCAAACACCGGAAGGTTTGCGAAAAGCTGCTTGGTGACGATATCGACGTCGCGGCCAATGACGGCACCGGCGTCCTTCAAACCGGCCTGAATCGCCAGAATTGCCCCACCCGTGCCGCTGACCCCACCTGAACTGTTGATCAAGCCGTCCGGCGGGCGGCTTTGCTGCATCATGGTCCTGACGGCCCGTCTGATCTGCCCGATGGAACTGTCGTTCGAGATTCCCTGGATCGGCACTTCTTCCAGCCCGTGTTCCCTTATCGCCGCCCTGAACCCCTGCCCCGTGTGATCGTGAAAACTCAGGCCAGGCGGCGGAGCAAGGAGCGCCAGCCGCCTGCGCCCCAGTCTGGCAAGGCAATCAACCGCAAGCTTGGCGAAGGCGTGGTTGTCGAAGTCGAAATAGGGATGTTCGACGCCAATCTGCGTGCGGCCATGGGTGACGAAGGGCATGCCTTGATCGATCATGTATTTTACCCGCACGTCCTCGGGCTCAATCCGCGAGATGATGATCCCGTCCACCGCTTCGGTTTCGACAAGGTGCCTGATCGGAGCGAGTGGATCGCCATGCTTTGAATAAGGTGTCACAATCAGATGATAGGGTGTGCCCTCAAGTCCTTCGGTAATGCCGAAGATGATCTGCGACAGGAAGCTGCCCATCTGCTCTTCGGTATCAAGGACAAGGCTGACGACATTGGTTTTTCCGGTGCGCAGGCGCAGACCCGCCCGGCTGGGCTGGTAGCAAAGCTTGCGCGCCATCTCCTGCACTGACTTGCGCGTCGCGGCGCTGATCTTGGCATCGTCCCGAAGCGCGCGAGAAACGGTTGTGACGCCCAAGCCCAGCGCATTTGCGATGGTCTTCAGTGTCGGCTTCTTGCTCCGGGGTTCCACTCGTTGTGCCTAGATTCCGGTCAGTTTCTTCTCGATGGTTTTCATCACCTTACTGCCATTCAAGGGGGTTTCCACTCTTTCCTGCTCGACCTGCCCGCGCGGATGTCGATTGCGGCTGACGCCTGCCGATCAAGACCCGTGATCGGATCCCATGCTCAGCATTTTGTGATCCGCGAAGTCCTAGCGGTCCCTTGATGGACTATAGTTGTAACGATACACAAAAAAATTGCTACGATACAACTACCGAATCAACGCTGATCCACAATGCCTTGTACAGGGCAGTGCCAACCGCGTCGGTTGGCAAGGATCAGGGCCTTCAACAGTCAGGGTGCAGACAGGCGCGAGGCCAGAACCGCCATCCGGAAGGAGACACAACGATGAGACCGCCCGCCACAACGTCGTTCTCCCGATGGTATTGCGAGGGCCATTTCGGGTCTTATGTGAGGACGATGAAATCCCCGGGCGGCGTCCTTGATCTGCTTGAGGCCGAACGGCCGGCTGGGGACATGTCCCGCCCGGCGCTGCAGGATATCGTCCTTTATCAGGACGTGTTGGGCGGCTGTCGCGTTACCGGCGATCTCGGTCGGGGGCGCTTCAGTCAGATCAGCAAGGGTGGCGATCTCATTCTCACCCCCCCTGACTTTGCAACGACGGCCATCATGGATCATGGCCAACGCGTTCGCAGCTTGGCGTTCCCGATGGCGCAATGGCAAACCGTGATTGATGAAGCAACCGATAGCCGCTTCTCGTTCGCCACGTCCGACATTTACGGCAGGATACTGGACTCGCCCGTCCTGCGTTCGACCTTCAAGAACCTCTGGTCATTGTGTGACGACGAGGGCGCGCCGTCACGCCTGCTGGCCCAAGCCGCAGGCTGCGAGATCCTCGCCGAACTCAGTCGACTGGGCGGAGCACCGTTCACGCCGATACGCGGCGGCCTCGCCCCTTGGGCAGAACGGCGCAGCCTGGAACTGATGCGGGCGCGTCTCGCTGAAGACATCAGCCTTGATGAACTGGCGGCCGAGGTGCAGCTTTCACCGTTCCATTTCGCCCGGATGTTCAAGCAGAGCGTGGGGGTGCCGCCGCGGGTCTATCTGACGCGGCTGCGGATCGAGAAGGCCTGTGACCTTCTGGAAAACACGGATCTTCCGGTCACCGAGATCGCCTTCGAGGTTGGTTATTCGTCAAACCAGGTGCTTGCCCGGGTGTTCCTCAAGCATCGGCGCATCACCCCAACCGACTATCGCCGAGCTGTGCGCACCTTTCCAAGGCAGATTTCACTGGGGGGAAGCGAACGGGCACAGGCGGCATTCGAGGGCAAGCGATGATGATGTCCGCCCCTTCCTCGTACGGGCAATGGTTTCGCGAAGGCAAGCACTCCTCCTACATACGCAAGACAAAAAGCCCGGGCGGTATCCTTGAACTGATCGAAGCGGCGCGACCGGGCGGGGACATGTCTCGTCCTGCCCAGCCTGACCTGGTGTTGCATCAGGACCTGAGCGGTGGCAGCCGTATCCGAGGCGATGCCGGAGGCGGGTTCTTCGATGTGAAAAGCAGAAAGGGCTACTTGGGCCTCGACGCTCCGGACTTTGCAACCACAATGTCCATAGACTCCCCGCATCGGCTTCGCGCCTTGTCGTTCCCTGTGGCGCATTGGCAAAGTGCGCTTGACGAAGCCTCCAACGGCGAAGCCTCCTTGAACAACCTGCTTCTCTTCAAGGGCTCGTTTGAATCCCAAGCCATCCAGACGGCGCTTCGGAACCTTTGGGCGCTTCGCGATGAGGAAGGCGCGCCGTCTCGTCTGCTTGCACGGGCGGCGGGCTTTGAAATCCTTGCGGAACTGTGCCGTTTGAATGCAACGCCGTTCACGCAGGCAAAGGGCGGCCTCGCCGCCTGGGCCGAGCGACGCAGCATCGAGGTCATGCATGCGCGGCTTTCGGAAGACATCAGTCTGGACGACCTGGCAGCCGAGGCACAGCTTTCGCCGTTTCACTTCGCCCGGATGTTCAAGCGCAGCGTAGGGGTGCCGCCGCGGGTCTATCTGACACGGCTGCGGATCGAGAAGGCGTGTGACCTTCTGGAAAAGACGGACCGTCCCGTCACCGAAATCGCACTTGAGGTCGGATACGCCTCCAACCAGGTGCTTGCCCGGGTTTTCCTCAGACACTGCCGGATGAGCCCCACCGATTATCGTCGCGCCGTTCGCGATCCGCATCGCGCCAGCGAACCTTAGCGGGCAGACCCGAAAGGGGCTGACGAAGCGGGGGAAAAGTCTGGCATCGGGCCACATCGGCAAGCAGAGGCGTCGGCAAAAAGGCTGCCTGAGCGGACCATCCGCGCCCCTGCGGCCCCCTTCCAGCACGAAATGCAAAGACCGCAAGACCGGCACCAACGCGACAGCATCTGCGCCGCAAGGTTCGGCCGCGTTCGCTAGGTTTTCCTCGGTCGGACCGACTGGGCAAGGCCAAACCATGACCTCCCTCTACCCCTGTTTGCGGCATCGCCTGCGGCCGATTGAACCTGCCGTTCTTCTCGCAGCTCCGCGCTTTGGCCACCACGTCGACACCCACAGAAACCGCGACAAAGGAAGCAATCGCATGGCCTTCATCAACACCACCGACGGCACCCGCCTGTTCTACAAGGACTGGGGCCCGAAAGACGCCCAGCCGATCATGTTCCATCACGGCTGGCCCCTTAGCGCAGACGACTGGGACAACCAGATGCTGTTCTTCCTGTCCCAAGGCTACCGCGTGATTGCCCATGACCGGCGCGGTCATGGCCGGTCGGACCAGACCGACACCGGCAACGACATGGACATTTATGCCGCCGATGTCGTTGAACTTGCCGAGGCGCTGGATTTGCGCGACGCGATTCATGTCGGCCATTCGACGGGCGGCGGCGAAGTTGTGCGCTACGTCGCGCGGGCTGGGCGTGGGCGCGTGGCAAAGGCCGTGCTGATCGGTGCGATCCCGCCCGTGATGGTGCAGTCCGCCGCGAACCCCGATGGCGTGCCGCTGGACGTGTTCAACGGCTTTCGCGCAGCCCTTGCGGCGAACCGGGCGCAATTCTATCGCGATGTGCCAAGCGGGCCCTTCTACGGCTTCAACCGGCCGGGCGCGCAGGTCAGCCAAGGGCTGATCGACAACTGGTGGCGGCAGGGCATGTCGGGCGGCGCAAAGGCGCACTACGACTGCATCGCCGTCTTCTCCGAAACCGACTTTACCGAGGACCTGAAGACGCTCTCGGTCCCGGTCCTTTTCTTGCACGGCGAAGATGACCAGGTGGTGCCAATCACAAACTCGGCCCACAAGGCAATCAGTCTGGTGCGGGACGGTATCCTGAAAACTTACCCCGGGCTTTCGCACGGCCTCTTTGCCACGCATCCCGACCTTATCAACGCCGACCTGCTCGCCTTCGCGCGCTCGGCGTAAGCCTCCAAACAGGAAAGGAATGAAGACCATGACCAACGCCTTGAAAACGATGGCAGCCGCGGTGGTTGCGGGCAGCGTGGCCCTGAGCGCGAGTGCCGACCCTATCCGCAACATCGTCCTTGTCCACGGCGCCTTTGCCGACGGGTCGGGTTGGCGCGGGGTCTATGATGAACTGACCCAGCGCGGCTATTCCGTCAGCATCGTGCAGAACCCGCTGACCTCATTCGCCGACGATGTCGCGGCGACCCTGCGGGTGCTGAACCGGCAGGACGGCCCGGTGATCCTTGTTGGCCATTCCTACGGTGGCAGCGTGATCACCGAGGTGGGTGTCGATCCCAAGGTCGCGGGGCTTGTCTATGTCGCCGCCTTCGCGCCAGAGGTCGGGCAGTCAACACTCGACCAGTATCAGGAAATCCCGCCGCCGCCGAACTTCGTGCCCGAAGAGCAGCCCGATGGCTTTGCCTACCTGAACGGCGAGACGTTTCGGGCAGGCTTCGCCGGCGACACGACCGAGGCTGACGCAGCCTTCCTGCGCGACGCGCAGGTGCCAATCGCCATGGCAGCCCTTGCCGCGCCGGTGACTGTGGCCGCCTGGAAGACCAAGCCAAGTTGGTACGTCGTGGCCACAGACGACGGAGCCATCGCGCCGGACCTTCTGCGCAGCACCGCCCGCCGGATCGGGGCTGAAACGACTGAAGTGCCCGGCAGCCACGTCGTGTTCCTGACCCAGCCGAAGGCAGTTGCAGATGTGATCGAGGCCGCTGCCATCGGAGCCGATGCTTTTGGCGAAGCGGCGGGTGCCGAGGATGCCCTTCAGACGTCGGACTGACACCCCCTGCCAACCCAAGCACAGACTTGGGGCGGCAGAATGATTTGCGTTGATTGCGGGGCGCCACGCGGAGGATCTCGCGGTCAGCGCCAAGCCGAGATAGGACGAGAAACATGCCCACACTTTACTATGCCGTTGGCGCCTGTTCGCTGGCACCCCACGTCGCGCTTGAATGGATCGGTGCACCCTATGAAGCTGTCAGGGTGCAATATGGCTCGGAAGACTTGCTATCCGTGAACCCCGCAGGTGCCGTGCCCACCCTTCGTGAGGATGATGGCTGGCTTCTGACACAATGCGGTGCGATCCTGGATTATCTGGCGGCGAAGCACCCCGAAGCCGGGCTTGCCGGTGGGTATGGTCTGCGCACGAAGGCCGAAGCGCATCGCTGGTCTGCCTTCGTCACCTCGGACGTCCACGCCTCATTCTGGCCGATCTTCATGCCGTACCGCTACACCACGGATGACAGCAAAAGGGCCCGACAGGCGGTTGTCGAGGCAGGCCACAAACTTGTTGCCAAGCAGTTCGATGTTCTGGACCGGCACCTCGACGGGCGGGACTATATCCTGGACGATGGGCGCTCGGTCATCGACGCCTACGCCTTCCCGATGATCCGCTGGGCGCGAAAGCTGTTGCCGGGTGGCCTGACCGACTATCCCAACGTGCAAGCTTTGCATGACCGGATCGCGGCTGATCCCGCGGTGCAGAGGGTTCTGGCGCGCGAGGCGGGCAAGTGACGGGAAGTGGTCTTCACCACATCACTGGCATCACGGCCAATGTTCAGGCCAACGTCGACTTTTATGTCGGCTTCCTTGGCCTGAAGCTGGTGAAGCGGACGGCCGGCTATGCGGATGCAGAGCAGTTGCACCTGATCTACGGAGACGGGCTTGGCAGTCCCGGATCCTTGCTGACCTTCCTCGTCTGGGAGTCCACGGGTCGGGGCCGCACCGGCATCGGCCAAGTTTCGGAAGTGGCGCTTGCGGTTCCGGCCGTGTCCTTCGCCGACTGGGTGACCAAGGCTATTGCGGCTGGTATCCCGTTTGACGGGCCGTCGCGCGAATTTGCTGAGCCAGTCTTGCGGCTGAAGGACCCGGACGGGATGATCGTCAAGCTGGTCGGTGTTGACCTTGCTACGGTTGCGCCGCTTCCCGAGGCCCCCACTCGGCTTCGGGGCGTCACCGTCCTGACGGACAAGCCAGCGGAAACAGAGGCATTCGTTGCACGCTTTGGCTACCGCCCCACGCTGCGGGCGGGCCTGACGCTGCGCATGGTATCCGATACGGACGTGGTCGATGTGCGGGAAGTGTCGGGCTACGTTCCATCGGTGCCCGGGGCCGGTGTGCCCGATCATGTGGCATACCACGCGCAAGATGTGGATGCGGTCCGGTCCATGCGGGCTTCCCTTCGGGACTACGGTCCGACCGAGGTTCATGACAGGAAGTACTTCCTGTCGCTTTATGTCCGGGATCCCGCAGGCATTTTGATGGAGTACGCGACCGACGGGCCGGGGATGACCGTTGACGAGGCACCTGACGCGCTTGGCCAGACCTTGTTCATGCCGCCGCAGGGGGCCGACCGTGCCGATGATCTGAAGGCGATGCTGCCGCAGTTCGCCCTGCCCGGCGAAGAGCGGTTTCCCGTGCGTGACCTGCCCTTCCTTCATCGCTTCAATCGGCCGCAAGACCCTGACGGCACCGTTTTGGTGCTCTTGCACGGCACCGGTGGAAACGAGGCCGACCTGATGCCGATCGCCCGCCGCATGGCCCCCCGTGCGACCCTTCTGGGCGTACGGGGCCGCGCGAACGAAGACGGTAGCAACCGCTGGTACCGCCGCAGCAACGCCATGACCTTCGACGAGGCGGACCTCCGCAGCGAGGCCGAGGCTTTCGCGGCCTTCGTGGAGGGCGCGGTGAAGGGCTATGGGCTTGCTGCGGACCGGCTTGTCTTTGTGGGCTATTCCAACGGGGCAAGTTTTCTCGCCGGGGTCATCCAGTTGCATCCCGCTGCGATCCGCCGCGCAATCCTGCTGCGTGCAGCCGACGCAACGGTGATCTCGGCGGCCATCGACATGCCGGACAGCCGGGTCCTGATGCTTGACGGGCGTGACGATACCCTTGTCGGTGCAACACCCAGACTGGCCGCACATCTGACGGCGCGTGGCGCTGCTTTAGAGGTGCGAACCCTGCCGGCCGGCCATGCCCTTTCCGCTGCAGATGCGACCGAAGCTGCGCAGTGGCTTGGGACGAACCTTCCGGACGCGGGCGCGGTTCGGCAGTCCGACACACCGGTGGACAGATCGCCGTGACAAAGTTCATCCAGAAGAACGGGGCTTCAGCTGGCAGGCTTGATCGGCGCAAGCCAGCGCTCAACAACCGCTGTGGTCTTGTCGGATGCGATGCCGTCGCCTAGCCCCAGAGATCGCCCCTATTTCAGGTGCGATGGGAACTGCGGAACTACGGCTTCGCCCAGTTCCTGAACGACCTCATGTGCGGGCCGCCTGCCGTACTTGAAGTTGATACCCACATGGTTCACGCCAATCCTTTCCAGCGCGCCGAAGTAGTCGGTGACGAAACGGTGACCAGCGCGGAAGCCAAGGTGGATCGGGGTTGGCCCTTCGTTCGGGTCCTCGGTCAAGTCAATGTAAAGTGACTGTGCGAAGGGTTTGAAGGTCTGCGTCTGGGTTCTCCATTTCTGGACGGTTCGGGCCTGTTGTCCGATCTCTTGGGGGTAGTAAAGCCACCCATCGCCATGCTGGGCGATCCAGTCGACCGACTGGCGCGAATTGCCCGTCACAAGCACGGGTATGTCGCGGCCAAGAGGCTTGGGGATGGTATCCGCACCGGCGGAAGTCACGCGCTCGGTTGAGATCGTCGGGAAATCCTCGCGCCAGGCTTGGCGTGCGACTGCCAGAGTTTCCCGGAACAATTCCGCGCGCTTGTCGATATCCGTGTCGAACGCCGGGAATTCTTCCTGCCGGTCGCCGCTTGCCAGGCCGAGCACAAGTCGCTGGTGCGACAGCCGGTCGGCTGATGCCGCCGCCTTGGCGATTTCCAGCGGATGGCGCAGCGTGCCAATGATGCTGCCGGTCGCCATCGCGATCCGCGACGTCTGGGCCATGACGTTGCCCATCAGAACCCAAGGGTCATAGATATGGCCGACGTCGCCGAACGACGGAACGTTCAGGAAGACATCGCGAAAGAACAGGGCCGAGAAACCCTTGGCATCCGCAAGTTTCGCGGTCCTGATCTGCTGTTCGACATCCATCTGCGGGATGGCGCCCGTGTAGGATTCGATGGCGAAGAAAAGCCCGACTGTCAGCTTGCCTTCCTTGAACATCGCCGAATAGCCGCGGTGCTGGCTGAAATCAGTCATCGGATTACCCCATCTGTCGCTCTTCAGGTCTGGCGTGCTTCGGAAAGGCCAACCGATCATGCCGCGAACGCCGCATGGCCCCTGGACCGCCCCGCAACCTGGATGCCGCCACAGCGCGCGGCGGGTCGCTCTACCCCTAGCAAGTCTGCTAGGCTTCTGCGGCGCGCAGGTTGCGGATCGGGTGCAGATCTTGCGGCCATGTCAGGCGCGCGCCAACGCCTGTCACCGCGGCGTGTCCTTGACGGTGATCCTTGCCAATGCGGCTGCGCCCTTGGTAAGCGCGGTTCTGCTTTGGTCCCATGTGTCCTCCTCGATCCCAAGGCGGCCTCGCAGCCAGGCCAAGGTCAGACGTCGGGTCGCCTCCAGCGCGTCGGGATCCTCCACCTCGGTTTCGCGGGCATCATGGCCCGCTACGCCGCCAAGCCCGTGGCCCACGCCATGGATGGTCAGCAGCGCATCGGCCCCCGGCGCATCATGGAAAGCGTCGGCATGCCATTCGGGGCCGCGCGGTGTGAAATGCGGATTGTCCTCGGCACCGCAGACCACAAGGGTTGGCACATTGATGCCGCTGAAATCCACGTCGAAGAAGGAAAACCGCGCGGCGTGTTCGGGCGCCAGATCGGCACCGCCGCGTCCCGGGGTTGCCAGCAGGATGCCGGCCCGAATGCGTGGATCAAGGAAATCCTCCCCCTGCAGTCGGCCGCCCAGAAGCAGGCTGCACGTATGACCGCCGAAGGAATGTCCGGCGACGGCGATCCGGTCATGGTCCAGCCGCCCCGCGATGGCCGGTGCCTGCCGCTCGATTTCGTCCATTTGGTCGAGGATGGCGCGCATCTCCACCACGCGTTCGCGCCAGAAGAAGGGGCCGTCCGACAGGTCGGGATCAAGGCCGCCGACCCGCGAACTGGCGAGTGTCGGCTGGAGGACGGCGATCCCCCGTTCCGCCCAGAACTGGGCCAGCGGCGCATATCCGTCTTTTGAGGGGAGAGCGTTCGACGGGCCAAAGCCGTGGGCCAAGATGACCATCGGCAGGGCCTTCCCGGTCGCTGGCGCAGTCAGGCGCAGTTCCAGCGGTTGGCGGCCGGGCATTTGCAGGCGGATCGGGGTGTAAGCCACAGTCAGGGTGGGGTCTGGCGTCGGCAAGGCGCGCGCCAGGTTGATCAGTCGGTTCATCTCTCAGCCTCTTGTGGAAGGTGTGGGCGCGGCACCGTCGCCGCGCCCCAAAGGTCAGGCGGCCTTCAGGCCTTCGTCGCGAAACCAGGTTTCGGCATCGGCACCGGCGGGCAGCTTCATCGGTGCAGTCTCATCCGTGACGGCGCGCCAGACGGCCAACGCGACGTCACGCGCGTGCGTCTTCTCGGTAGCGGACTTCAGGCTTTGGAAGTAGGCCTGCACGAAGGGGCCATAAGCCTCGGGCACGTCCATACCCATCCGCGCCACGGCATTGCGCCCGAATGAGGTTTCGGGCGCGCTGCCGGGCAGGACGAGCCTTGCGCGCACGCCAAATTCTGCGGCCTCCAGCGCGAAACTCTCGGTAAAGGCATTCACCGCGGCCTTGCTGGCGCTGTAGACCGAAAGGGCCGGCAACGGGCGCAGCGTCACGCTGGAGCTGATGTTGACGATCACGCCGCGCCGTCTGGCGCGCATTCCCGGCATCACCGCACGGCTCATGGCCATGGTGCCCAGCACGTTGGTTTCGAAAAGCTCGCGCGCGCGCGTGATGTCTACGCCTTCCAGCACGTTCAGCATGCCGACGCCCGCGTTGTTCACCAAAGCGTCAATCGGGCCGGATTCCGCAACCGCCTTGGCGATGCTGTCGGCGTCGGTGACGTCGAGGGGCAAGAGGCGCAGCCTGTCTGAAACCGGCAACCCTTCGGCGGAAGGCGCGCGCATCGTGGCCACGACCTCCCACCCCTGATCAAGAAAATGCGCGGCGATCGCTTTGCCGAAGCCTGAGGAAGTGCCGGTGATGAGAGTACGGGGCATGTCTGGTCTCCTTCTGATGTGCAGGAGAGATAGACAGCGTTTTCCGATCATTCTATATATTATAGTCCATAGATATCCATCGAAAGTCCAGATCAGTGCTTGATGGCATCACAGACCCCCTGTCCGGCGTCGTCACGCTGCTGAAGCCGGCCCTCTCTATCTCGAAGCTGGTGGAGGCGGGTGGCCAATGGCAGGTTCAGCGGCAGGACATGGCCAGCCCCTTCTACTGCGCCATTGTCGAAGGGGTCTGCCGGATTGATGTCGTGGGCCAGGCCCCGACCACGCTGCGCGCCGGTGACTTTGTCCTGATCCCCGATCTGCAGGGCTTTACCATGACAGGCGCGCAGCCGCCCGTGCCAAGGCTTCCGGGCCAACCGCTTGAAATCGGCCCCGGACGGGTTCGCCTCGGCCCCCCGGATGCACCCGTGGACATGCGCGCCCTTGTTGGGCATTGCCGCTTCGAAACGCCCGCGAGCGGCCTGCTTGTGTCGCTCCTGCCGGAAATGATCCATGTCTCCGGACATGACCGGCTGATGGCCTTGGTGAAGGTCATCCACGAGGAGACCCGCGCCAATCGGCCGGGACGCGATCTGATCCTTGAACGGCTGCTGGAGGTGCTGCTGATCGAGGCATTTCGGTCAGGCCCCGCGGTGGACATGCCGCCGGGGCTGGTGCGCGGGCTGTCCGATCCGCAACTGGCCGCGGCCCTGCAGCGCATCCACGCGCATGCAGGCGACGAGATTTCCGTTGCCACACTGGCGAGGGACGCAGGCATGTCCCGGTCCGGTTTCTTCGAGAAGTTCCGCAAAGAGGTTGGACGCGCGCCAAAGGAATATGTGGCAGACTTGCGAATGGCTATCGCCAAGACCCTGCTGCGTCAGGGCAGACTGACCAATGCCGAGATTGCCCAGCGTGTCGGCTACGGTTCGGCCAGCGCCTTCGGCATGGCGTTTGTCCGTCACGAGGGTCTGGCCCCCGGCGCCTTTGCAGCAAGGCACGGGCGCTGAAATGCCGCGCGCCAGCACCCGCGTGACTATGGCGTCACCCCCCTGCCCGGTCAGTCGCCCCGGCTCCATACCGGGCGCAGGACCCGGCCGCGGCGGGCCGACAGCTTGAGAAGGACAAGCCCGGTCGCAGTGCACAGCAGAAAGGCGATGATCGAGGCTTCGACGCCGAACTTGCCGCCGGTGATCAACTCTGGCCCCTCGATCACCGCCCGCACAAGCCCCGGGGGCATTTCGACACCGGAGACCGTGCCAGAAAAGATCGCGGCCTGCGTGAAGTTCCATGACATGTGAAACCCGATCGCCAACCAGAGGCGTCGGGTCAACATATAGGCAGCGGCAAGCAGCATCCCGGCTTCGATGGCGATGAACACGGCCCCGATCACGGTGGCATCCGGATTGCCAAGGTGCCGCGCGCCGAAGACAGCCGAAGTGGCAATCAGCGCTATCCAGCTGCCAAGGTATTCCTCGGTGACGCGGAACAGGACGCCACGATGGATCAGCTCTTCCAGAAAGGACGAACTGATCGCCATCGGCACCATCGGCAGCATCAACGTCCAGGGGTTCAGCCCCTCGATCCGGTAGCAGCCCAGCAGAAACAGGATGAGGATACAGGCCGAGTAAAGGCCAAAACCCAGAAGAAGACCTATTCCGAACTCGCCGCCCATTCCGGGCAGGGACAGTTCGGACACTGGGCGATCCTCGACGAACCGGACGAAAGCCCAGTAGATCGCCAGTGCCAACGCAACCACACACAGCACCAGGGCCAGGGCCGTCGGGACGGAGCCTTCGTTGCTTGCCATGAAGCCGTTGCTGATCCCCATGCCCAAAAACAGGATGCCGCCCAGCAGCGGAATCCGGATCAGCGGGAACCTGAGGACCGTACGGACGGTCGCAAGGCCAGAGGTGGTTCGGGCGCTCATCAGGTGGCTTTCCGCTTGCTGGTCATGAAGGCTGCGAAATCAGTTGGAAGGCAGGATGAACACGGGCGTCAGAGTGGCGATGCAGCTGGTTGCCAGGGGCTCTCCGGGTCGTTCGACAAAGGCCAGTCCGATGTCCTTGGCGCATTGCGAAAAGACCAGTGCGGCGTGGCCCGCCTCGGGAAAGCCAAGCGTCGTGGACCGGCCCAGACCCTCGGCCGCAAGAAGCGCTTCTTCGGTGGAGGTTTGGGTGTCGTTGAAGCCGTACATCACCAGCGTCGGGATGTCGCTTTTCACCGGGTCATGAAAGCCGGGAAAGGGTAGCGCCGGCGGGATATAGGGGCAAAGCTGGTAAAGACTGTCGTCGACATTGTCGGACTTCGCCAGAAACTTGAACTTCAGCCCGTCCACGACGGTCTGCATCTGCTCACGCGAGTTGAAAGGGATATCCTCGGTGCAGGCGACGACCATCAGGTCAAGCATATCGACAATGGGCTTGTAGATCGTGCGCGCCTCTTTCGACACGGCGGCGAAGACTTCAGCCACGTCGCCGTCGGTCAACTGGTCCAGAAGCGCGAGTGTCGGGGCAATGTCGGCGGCGGGCAGGTGGGTCTCGATCAGCGCGTGCAGGGTGGCACGATCCGGGGTCTGGCGGGCCAGCGCGGCGTAGGCCGAGGCAAAGCGCAGCATGTCCTCCTTCGACCGGGTGGCGACGATGGCATCGGTCATCGCCTTGTCCAGCCTTTGGGCAAGGCTGGTCACACCCTGTGCCGACTTTGCCACCGAATCCGACAACGACCGCAGCGCATAGCCTGTGAAGGTTTCATCCCGCTTGTCCCCGATCGCGTCTTCCAGAAGCAGCCGGGCGATCACAGTCTGGTCTGGGGTCAGTTTGTCGGCAAAGGGTTTCAGCAGTTCCCACCCGTCCGGCGCGCGGGCGGTGGCGCCAGAGGCGAGAAGGTCATAGGTGCCGGTTTCGCCCCGGTCCCATTCGGTGACGATCAGGGGGATATGGCCGGTGGTATTCGGCCAATGTCCATAGGCATTGCGATCCTCGAAAAGCGCGATCAGGGTCCTGACGTTGATCTCTGGCCGGCCACGCGCCGCAGGAATCGGGTTTTTCTCCAGCTTCACCGCAACGCGCTGGATCGTGGCCTCAAGGTCGGGAAAGGCCGCCGCGCAAGCCGCATCCGCCGCGCATTGGTTGATGACCTGCTGCACACCTTCCTGCACCGGCAGGATATTGGTGTCATAGGCGCGGGCGTTGGGGGGAAAGACGCTGTCGATCACCACCGAGCGCACGCCTTCGGGGGCCGAGCGCATCACCTCCAGCGCCAGTTTGGTGCCGTAGGAAATGCCGTAGATGTTGTAGTCGCCGTAGCCAAGGGCCTGCATCACCGCCCGCACATCCCTGGCGTTCTCGACCGTGTTGTAGGCGGAAAGGTTGCGACCATTGGCCTTCAACTCACCCGTGCATTTGTCGAAGATGTCCTCGATCTTGGCCCCGTCCAGCTTGTCCTTCTGAAACAGGTCCACAAGGCTGTTCTCGAAGGTTGAAAAGCAGGTCACCATGTCCGACGAAATGCCCGCCGCGCGCTGGTCGAAGGTCACGACATCGCGGCGCGCGCGGTGGCCTTCGAAGATCGGCACCACGATGCCCGCCAGATCACGAACCGCACCTCCACCGGGGCCGCCGTGCAGATAGACCAGCGGGTCGGGGGCCGGGCTTTGCGTGTGGGCCTTCAGCACCGCAAAGCTGAGCGCAATTCGGGGGCCGTCGGGGGCGTCATGTTTTTCCGGCACATCGACGCGGCCGCAGATCACGGTCTTGCCCTCCACCTCGGCCGCAGGCAGCGGGCGGGGGCAGGCCTCGATGGTCACCGGGTACGCGGGCGTCGCCCCACCGGCGGCGATGACCGGGAAGGACGTCGCCGCAGGCTCGGCAGTCAGAAGCGCCACGACCGTGGCAATGATCTGGTCGGGCGTCATGGGCTGCTCCTGTCAAGACACACGCTAGCCACGGACGCTGACAACGATCTATCCGGAATGCGAAATGGTCCGGCCCAAAGGAAACCGGGGCCAGCGGGCCTGGGCGATCTAATTTGCGCCTAGTGGCGCGGTTGCCGTCCGGCGCTGCGCCCAGCGCCAGAGCGGCTTCAGCGCCTCCAGCAGAAAGAGCGTGGCCAACCCGGCAAGCGGGGGAATGGCCAGAAATTCAGGTGGCAAGGCACCAAAGCCGAACAGGTCAATGGCGGGGGGCCAGAACATCGTTACGGCCAGGACAGCAGCGACGATGGGCAAGACGACCATCAGGGCCCGGTTGGGCCGGGTCATCGCAGTCAGGATGGACGAGGAGCTGGACCGGTCCACCAGGATCAGCGCGACGATGGCAAAGATCAGCGCGGCAAAGGTCAACCCCCGGACCTGATCTGTCGTCAGACCATAGCCGGGGGCAAGGGCGAAGATCGCGGCCGTCACCCCAAGCACCAGTGTGCCTTGCAACAAGCTCCACAGGATGGTCGGGCCCGAGAACAGGGGTTCAGAGGGCGGGCGCGGCGGGCGGTCCATGATGTCATCCTCCTCGGTCTCGGCCTCGAACACGAGCGAGCAGACCGGGTCGATCACCATTTCAAGAAAGGCAATGTGGACCGGGCCGAACAGGATCGGCATCCCGAACAACAGCGGCATCAGCGCAAGCCCGGCGATGGGGACATGGACGGCAAGAATAAAGCTCATCGCCTTGCGCAGGTTGTCAAAGATGCGGCGGCCCAGACGGATGGTCGTGACGATGGACCCGAAATCGTCATCCAGAAGAACGATGCTTGCCGCCTCGCGTGCGACGTCCGTGCCCCGGCCGCCCATTGCCACGCCGATATGCGCGGCCTTGAGCGACGGTGCGTCGTTCACCCCGTCGCCTGTCATGGCCACCACCGCGCCTGTGGCCTTCAGGGCCATCACAAGGCGCAGCTTCTGTTCCGGCATGATGCGCGCAAAGATGGTCACGTCTTTGGCCGCGCGGGCAAGGTCGGCATCCGACATCGCGGCAAGATCATCGCCAGTGATCACCGACCTGCCCTGCAACCCGGCTTGGGCGGCTATGGTTTGCGCCGTGGCAGGATGATCGCCGGTGATCATGATCACGCGGATACCCGCACTGCGGCACTGCGCAACCGCTGCCGGAGCCGAGGCGCGCAGCGGGTCTGCAAGGCCCACCAGACCCAGAAAGCGGAAGGCGAAACCCGCTTGGCTGGACGGCAGGGGTCCGGCGTGGGTCGCCTCGGCCACCCCAAGCACGCGCAGGCCCGCCTTCGCCATCTCATCGACCTGAACCGTCAGCGCCGCGTGGGTGGCTGTGTCCAGCTTGCACAGGCTGGCCATCGCTTCGGGGGCGCCCTTTGCAGCGATCTGAAACCCGTTGCCTTCCGTGTGCCATGCCTGCGACATCGCCAGCAGTTCGGGCGACAGCGCATAGCAATGTGCAAGTGTGCGGCCCGCGCCAGGAAGCGTTTCGCCATCCCGCAGGTCAGCCTTGGCAAGCGCATGAAACGCCACTTCCATCGGGTCGAAGGGTTTGGGGACTGACGCCATGACACCCGCTGCCGCCAGTTCGCGGAACGCTTGTGGCAAGACCGGGCCGATCCGGGCCGTCGCGCCATCTGCCAGCCGCAGCTCTACGATCGTCATGCGGTTTTCGGTCAGTGTGCCTGTCTTGTCGGTGCACAGCACGCTGGCCGCGCCCAAGGTCTCGATGGCTGACGCGCGCCGGGTCAGCACGCGGGCCTTCGAGATGCGCCAAGCGCCCATCGCCATGAAGACGGCAAGCACCATCGGAAACTCCTCGGGCAGCATCGACATGCCGACGGCGATGCCCGCCAGCACGCCCTCCAGCCAGCCACCGCGCAGCAGGCCGTAAAGCACCACAACCGCACCGCTTACGCCTGCCCCGATAACGGCAAACACCAGCACCAGCTTGCGCAGCTGGCGTTGCAGGTGCGGTGCCTCGGTCTTCAGCGTGCCAAGCGATGTGCCGATCCGGCCGATTTCAGAGGCTGCCCCGGTGGCCGTGACCAGCGCCAGCGCCGTGCCCCGCACGATCAGACTGCCCGAGAACACCATGGGCTGGTCTTCCCCCCCCGGACGGGAGCCGGTCGTGCGCCCTGCCAGCTTGCGCACTGGAACCGATTCACCCGTCAGCAGGGATTCGTCCGCCAACAGGCCGGTTGCCGAAAGCAGGACCGCATCCGCGGGCACCCGGTCACCCTCGGACAATACGATGACATCGCCCCGCGCGACCTCTCGCCCCGCGATGCGCTGGCGTTGGCCGTCCCGGATCACCAAGGCGCGCGGGCTGGTCAGATCGCGCAGCGCGTCCAGCACATGTTCGGTCCGGGCCTCCTGAACCACCGTAATGCCGACCGACAGACAGGCGAAGGCCAGCAGGATCAGCGCCTCTTCCCGATTCCCGAGCAGCAGATACACGCCGCCGCCCGTGATGAGGAGCGCCAGCATCGGTTCGCGCAGAACCTCAAGGATGATCCGCAAGGGCGAGCGTCGCTTTCCCTTGGGCAGTTCGTTGAACCCCTCGGCGGCAAGTCTTGCCCGCGCCTCGGCCTGCGTCAGACCCTGCGGCATGGCGCTGGTGGCGGGAGGTTCGGGGACGAAACGGGTCAAGGGTGCGGCCTTTCCGATCAGTGCCGAACGCTGGCACAGAAGTCAGCGACAAAGTCCTGACATGTGCAGGCCCGGGTCTTTGGGGATGGAGGGCAGTCCGTTTTCCGTCCCCCTTCACCTGTCACTTCTCTCTTATCTTCCTCGTGGCGGAAATGACCTGGATCATGCCCGCGGCGGTCTCGCCCTGAGACGCGACCTTGTCGCCGGTGGTCCGCAGGTGGGGCGGCGGGAACAGAGACGGGTTCGCTGACCACTGGCTCGTCGTTCGCAGATTTCTGACGTGACGCGACGAGAATTTTTCTGTACTCCAGTAGGGATGATGCGGGGTTCACAGATGTGCTGTGCCGCTGGTTCAGGACGGGGAAAACGTCGTGGCCTCTTTTGAAGAACAAAGTATTTTCGTCAGCCGCCGCCGCGCCATCGGACTGGCAGGCAGCGCCGCATTGATCGGGGTTGCAAGACCGGCCTTTGCCGGACGCGCGGTTGGGCATGTCACTGCCGTGTCTGGCAATGGCTTTGCCGGCGACACGCCTGTGCGTGCCTTGCGCGCCAGTGAAAGCCTGCAGATGGGCGACAAGGTCTGGACCGAAGCTGCGTCACGCGCGTCTCTTGCGCTGGACCTTGGCGCGGTTGTGCATATGGGCCCCGAAGCCTTCCTCGTCCTTGACCGCTTCGTCACCGAAGCCACTGGTGAATTGACCTTGGATGCCGGCGCAATCGTGTTCGAACGTGGGGCTGATGAGCCAGAGATCGACTTTCAGGTGCTGTCCACCTTCGCGCAGATCGGGCTGCGGGGGACAAGGTTCTTCGCGGGGCCAAACCGCGGCGTCTTTGCCGTGTTCGTCGATCACGGCAGCGTCAGCGTCACTGCGGGGGGCCAGCAAGTCACGCTTGGCGCGGGCGATGGCGTTGACATCGCAGCGCCGGGCGCGCCGCCGTCTGACGTCGTCCGTTGGCAACCGCCCCGCATTGCCGAGGCGTTCGAAAGCGTTCTGGCATGAGGCCTGCGGTCTTCTGGTCGCAGCGGGCAAACCCCCGGCCCGGGCTTCGTGCCCGAGCGTCTTGCGCAACCCGACGCGCCCTTGCGCATGTCCGGAACTAAGTCGGCAAGCAAGGCCGTCCTGACCTTTCTGGTTGCGGCTGTCGTGGCAGTGCTGGCGGCGCTTTTCACCGGGGGCAACAGCCTGCGTGAAACCTCCTTCGACTGGATGCTGGGCACGACACCCGCACCCTTGGCAAGTGATGTGCGCGTTGTGGCGATTGACACCAAGTCGCTTGTGGGGCTTGGACCGTGGCCATGGCCACGCAGCCGCATGGCCGACCTGATCGCCCGGATCGGGGCGGACCGACCGCGTGTGATCGTGCTCGACATCCTGCTGAGCGGTCCCGGGCGAACCGATGCCGGGGCCAGCCCGAATGCAGCACTTCAATCGGCAATCGCTTCAAACCCGGTCGTGTTGACGGCGTTGCTGAATGACGTGCCCGCCGAAACGGCGCCCACCCCCCCTCCCCCGGTCCTGTTCGCGGGCCAGCCTGCTGCGCTGCGGCCTTGGAGCGCTGGCGGGGCACTCTGGCCGTTCGAGCCTTTCGCGCGGCAGGCCGCAGGTATCGGCATCGGGTCAATGGCGGGCGACAGCGTCGGTACGGTGCGCGAGGTGCCGCTTTTCGTGGCGGTTGGCAGTGACATCTACCCCGGACTGGCCGCCGAGACGGTCCGCGCGGCAGAAGGTGCCACTGGCTACATCGTCACTGGGCGCAGCCAGTTTGCGCAGACCGCGGGACGTCTGGAGATCGGCAGCATAAGCCTTGGTCTGCCAAGCGAAGGCACCCTGCGGTTCAGGCCGTCCGACCCGGAAGACTGGGCAGGCCGTACCATTTCTGCCGGTGACATTCTGGCCGGCGCTGTGGGGCCGGGAGCGTTCGAGGGTGCAATCGTGCTTGTCGGCGGTACGGCGCCTGAACTGGGGACATTGCGCCCAACGGCGGCAAATCCGGTCACGCCGGGCGTCCAGATCACGGCAGATGCGGTCTCGGCGATGATGGCGGGCACGGCCCCCCTGCGGCCAGATACAGCGCCCGTCGCCGAGGCTGCGGCACGGTCGCTGATGGCAATCCTTGGGGTGTTCCTTGGTTGGCGTTTGCCCCCCGGCAGATCGCTGGGAACAGCCGGTATTGCAGCCGGGCTGTGGGTCGCCGGGTGTCTGGCCGTCCTGCATGGCGCATCCTTGTTGATTGACCCCGCATCGCCCCTGATTGCCCTGATGTCTGCAACCGTGATCTCGGCCACCACATCGGCGGTTGTTGCCAGACGCCGGGCCGCCGCGGTCGTCGCGCAGTTCCGCCAGCGTCTGGCGCCCGAGATCGTGGACCGCATCGTCAGCAAACCCGGTGTGTCGCGCGTCGAAGGTGAACGCCGCACCGTGACCTTCCTTTTTACCGATCTTGAGGGATTCACCGCGATGGCCCTTGCACAGCGGCCAGAGGATGTGGTGGCGCTGCTGCAAGACTACTTTCAGGGTGTCAGTGCGATCATCACCGCCGCAGGTGGAACGATCGACAAATATGTCGGCGATGCCGTGAACGCCATGTTCAACGCGCCGCACGATCTGGCCGACCACGCAGTCCGCGCCATCGAGGCCGCACAGCAGATCCAGAAATTCACCGAAGAGTTTCGCACGCGCGCCATTCCACGCTCCCTTGGCCTTGGGCGCACGCGCATCGGCATCGAAACCGGCGAGGTCATCGTGGGCGACGTCGGGGGCGACACGCGGCGCGATTACACGGCCTATGGGACAGCGATCAACACGGCCGCCCGACTGGAGGCGCTGAATGCCCGGCTTGGCACAACGATCTGCGTCGGGCCCGTGGCGCGCGGGTTGGCACCGGGACTTCGGTTTGTCAGCCGGGGCGTTCACGACCTGAAGGGCATCGGGTCGCTGGAGGTCTTCGAACCGGAAGAGGATTGAACGCCCCCTCGGCCCCCCCGGACGCCCCTGCATGGGCGTGCATCGGTGCGTTCCATCGCGGCAGTGAAGGCTGAACAACTTTAAGGCATCTCGCCGACAGAGGCTGGCCTCGTGACACGTCCGGGTGGTAGACTTTGACACCGGGCAGGGGAAACGTCATGGGTACCACCGCAAGCAAGGTCTTCAGCCTGATCGGGCTTCCCGTTGCCGCGGCGCTCTGTGTGCTTGCGGGTGCGCAGCCGGTTCATGCGGCTTGCGGCGACTATCCGGCGCCTGCGGTGGATTGGGCAGGCTGCCTGAAAGAGCGGCTGATCCTGAACAACACCGACCTGACAGCAAGCAATTTCGAAGCTGCGTTTCTGTCGGGCACCGGGTTCAAGGGGGCCTTGCTGGCCGGGTCGAACCTGCGGCGCAGCGAATTGGTACGAACCTCCTTCGTCGGGGCCGATCTGACCGGGGCGGACTTCGAGAAATCGCTGGCCAGCCGGTCGGATTTCAGCGAGGCCACACTGAAAGGCGCGCGCTTCGTCAAGGCCGAGTTTCTGCGCGTCAGCTTTGTCGGGGCCGATCTGACAGGTGCCGACCTGAACGGCGGCGATTTCTATCGCAATGACTTCAGCGCTGCGCAGTTGTCCGGCGCGAACCTGCACGACGCGATCCTGCCGCGCACGGTCTTTACCGGGGCGCGGATGGATGGGGTAAACCTTGCGGGGGCTTTCCTGCTGCGGACCCGATTTGAAGCTGTGGATTTGTCGGGCGTGGTCGGACTGGAGCAGTCGCAACTCGATCAGGCTTGCGGCGATGCGGCAACCCTTCTGCCCGCCGGTCTGACGGCCCCCGCGCACTGGCCCTGTGCTGTCGAATAGGCCGGGATTAGCACGACCATCCGAAACGCCTGCAGCGGATGCGCCAACAGGGTCAGAGGCCGCGGCGCGCCAGCGTTTCGCTTGGCCGTTCGCCAAAAGCCCGTGCATAGGCTTGCGCAAACCTGCTGAGATGGAAAAAGCCGCTGTCCAGCGCGATCGTCGTCACCTGACCATCGCCCTTTGCGGACAAAAGCCGCTTCCGCGCCTTGTCCAGACGGACGCGCGTCAAGTAATCGCGCGGGCTCAGACCGTCATAAACCTCATTGAAGGCCAGTTGCAGGCTGCGCAGGCTGACCCCCAGCGCCTGCGCGATTTCCAGGATCGACACCGGATCATCGCTTTGCGCATGCATCAGGTCTTCTGCTTGCCGGACACGGTGAAAGGCCGGAAGAATGCGTCGTGACGTGGCGTTTGCGGACTGCCGTTCGATCAGCTCGCAAAGCTGGTCGTCGATCAGATAGACGATTGCCTTGGTCGCCTTTGCCGGCAAAGCCAGCGCGGGGCGCAGGAACAAGGTGTCTGCAAGCTGCGGCAGGCTGCGGGTCAGGTACAGCCCAACCTCGCCTTGCAGGGAAACGCCATCCGTCGGAAAGGCGCGATCGGTCGTCGTACCCGCCGCCCCCGCAAGGTCGCCCATCCGCGCCATCGGGACCTGCAAGGTGGCCGCGTGAAATTGGGCAATCGGATCGGCCACGGATCTGGTGCGTCGGTCGGTCGGGCGGAACGCCGTCAACCGGCCGGAATAGACCGCATAGTTTTGCGCGCCGATCTGAATATCCAGCCGACCGGAGCGTGGCAGCAGAAAGGTGATGTTGTCGGCTTCGCGCAACTCGATTTCATGGCCGGTCGAGACCACGCGACCAATGGTCAGACCGCTTGTGCCAATCGTCAGCAACTCGGTCGTGATTGCGCCATTCCGGCCATGGATGGCAAGCCGCAGACTTTCGGTAAACATGATGGATCGCCGCGCGGCATCGCTTTCCGCATTCGTCGCGCGCTGCACGCGGTAGTTGGTGGGAGTGTCGAAGATCACTTTGTGTCAACCCGTTTGCGAAAAAACTGTCACCACCGAAGCGCCGCGCATGCAGCTGTAAACGAAGTCGCGCCAGCCAAACCAATCCCAAGTCGCGGCGCCCTGCGAGCACATCGCAGAAAGAGTTTCCCCCGCGTTTCGCAAGCTGGACATTCGCGCCCAAAACCCTTGTCGCCCGAATAGATCGGCAATCAGAGCGACAGGTTCAGCACAGCATGCGAAAATCGCAATGATTAAATTTCAGATGTCTCTGCCATCAAGCAAGTCAAGGCGCTGCTTTGCCTGTGTTGGGCTAAGGGTTTCGGCCCGTTTCGCTTAGCGGCCCGTTTCGCCTAGTGGATAGTGGCCTTCCCAACGGTCCCCTACGCTTTCCGGCAGGTCGGCGGGCATCGCCGCGGGTCCACGCAGGAAATCGATCAACATGGGAGGTCCGAAGATGAAACGCGCAATCATTTGGCTGGGGGCAGCCGCGACCTGTCTTCAACTGTCCGCGGCCCCGGCTGCGGCCGAAATGAGCCATGACGAAAAGGTGGCGGCGGCGGCGGCCCTGCTGGGCCTTGCGGTGATCATGCACAATAAGCACCACTACAAGGAAGGTTACGCGCCAGCCAGCGGCAGCCATGCCGCCGACTTCGAGACCTGCTACCGCGACGGATTGCACGGCTACGATTACAGGGAAAGCTCTCGCGACTGTGCCGAAGGCTGGCAGGCAGGCAATGCGGAACGCGAAAACAGCGTCGCCCATCGCCGGACTGAGGCCAGCGACCGGGCACCTGCGATGGCCGTCCGGGGGTGTACCGCCCTTGTGGCCACCAACTTTGACGTCAGTTCCCACCATGTGCACATCATCAAATCCCGGTCACCCGGCAAGCACGAATGGGAAATCGAGGCGGCGGTCGGACACCAGCACATGGTCTGCACCATGCGCGACACCGGCGAGGTGATCTCGGCCCGCGGCGGTCGTCTGTAGCGCCGCTTGATCCAGCGCGAAGGCGCCCGGCGGGGCGCCTTCGCATCCCACCGGCAGCCCCCCGAAATCAAGGAAATCCCCATGTTGCGACCCCTTGCAGCCGAAGCCTTCGGCACCTTCTGGCTGGTATTTGGCGGATGCGGCAGCGCCGTCCTTGCCGCAGCCTTTCCCGATGTGGGGATCGGCCTGCTTGGCGTGTCGCTGGCCTTTGGCCTGACGGTCCTGACCATGGCCTATGCGGTGGGCGGCATCTCGGGCGGGCATTTCAACCCGGCGGTCAGCCTTGGTCTGGCGCTGGCCGGCCGGTTCGAGATGCGCAATCTGGTCCCCTATTGGGCCGCGCAGGTGGTTGGGGCCGTGGCCGCCGCCGTGGTCCTTTATGTCATCGTGTCGGGCAAGGCGGATTTCGCAGGCGTGGGCGGTTTTGCGTCAAACGGCTATGGCGCAGCCTCGCCGGGCGGGTTCAATCTGACCTCGGCTCTGGTGATCGAGGTCGTGCTGACCGCCTTCTTCCTGATCGTGATCCTTGGGGCGACGGCCAAGGGTGTGCCCGCAGGCTTTGCCCCAATTGCCATCGGCGTGTGCCTGACGCTGATCCACCTTGTGTCGATCCCGGTGACCAACACCTCGGTCAATCCGGCGCGGTCCACCGGGGTGGCGCTTTTTGCGGATGGACCGGCACTTGCCCAGCTTTGGCTGTTCTGGATCGCCCCCTTGGCCGGTGCCGCACTTGGTGCCGTCCTGTGGCGCGCTCTCCTTGCCGATGACTGACCAGCGACCGTCCGGCGCAAGAGCTACGCCCCCGGCAAACAATCGCGGACCGATCCCCTGGTCCGCGGCGGATCAGCTATCCGGCTGTGCGTGGGTCTTGCCGATGTTCCGCATCAGCCACAGGCCATAGATCGCGTTTGGCAGCACCAGCAGGACAGGCACAAGTTGCAAAAGCCCCGATGGGTCAGGAACCATGGCCGCTTCGCTGGGCAGGTCGCCATGGGACATGCCATCGGTCGCGCCGCTTAAGGTGAAGGTTGCGAAGTCCCACAGGGCATGGACCGCGATCGGCAACCAAAGCGAGCCTGACCGGAGCCGGAGCGCAATGAACATCAGCCCGGAAAGAAAGGCGGCGAGAGACTGGATCAGCGCCGCCGTCAGATCGCCGGTCACAAAGACGTTCAGGCTGTGCATGGCACCAAAGACGAGCGAGGTCAGCAGCACCGCCGGCCAGATCGAAACGCTGTGCCGAAACGCCTGCAAGACCGCGCCACGCAGCATCAGTTCCTCTGAAAATCCGACGAACAGGCAGTTGATCAGGACGAAGAACAGGATCGACGCGGGCGGCAGGCCGAAGGTGACAGCAAGGGCCAGTGCCCCAAGAATGTACACCATCGGCAGCCATGCAAGCCGCGCGTCACCCAGCGTAAAGCCACGGTCAAGCCCGACATCGTGCCAGCCCTGCCAAAGACAGACCGACAGGATGAACGCCCCGGCAAGGAACCATGTCCAGCCGATGCCCCCTGATACCGCCTCTTGCAGGCTGACTTCGCCCGGGGTGAACAGCTTGCCCGCAAAAACCGTGATCGCGATCCAGACCACAAAGGCCCCAAGCGCAATCGCCAGACGTTTGTTCATCTGTCTCTCCAACGTTGCTGCGGCCATGGCTGCCTTGTGCCATTCCTGGACGCGGGTACACAGCTTGCGCCCAACCCCAGCCTAGTGACCGAAACCGGATACACTATCCGCAACACGAAACGGGTGGCATGGCAAACCCCCTCTCAACCCAGATCCCTGTCGCAACGTCGACAACCGCGTGCAGGCCACCTAGACTCCCACCCTATCAAGGCAAACGGAGCGGCGGGATGCAGCACGACCTTTCCGGGCACACAACGCCTTTGGCCGAAGGCACGATGATGGCCGTCGTGACGACCGGCACCGGTGGCTATGACCGGCTTGACTACCGGCAGGTCCCGGTCCCCTTGCCCGGTCCGGGCGAGGTTCTACTGGCCGTCGGCGCTGCGGGGGTCAACAACACCGACATCAACACCCGGCTTGGCTGGTATGCCGCGTCGGTGAAGGATGGCACGGATGCCACGCCCATCACGGACGACCGGCAGGACGGCGGCTGGAACGGATCGGTTCCGTTTCCGCTGATCCAGGGCGCCGACTGTTGTGCCCGCGTGGTGTCGGTTGGGCCGGGCGGCGACCTCGAGCGTATCGGTCAGCGTGTTCTCGTCCGGTCCTGCATGCGCAAGGCGGGTTTTGACAGCATGGATACCGTCTGGCTGGGGACCGACTTTGCCGGGGCCTTCGCACAATATGTCAAAGTCCCCGAGAGCGAGGCTTTCGCCGTTGACTGCGGCTGGAGCGATGCCGAACTTGCCACCATCCCCTGCGCCTATGGCACTGCCGAGAACATGGTGCATCGCGCCGGTGTCGGGCGGGGCGACCGTGTTCTGGTGCCCGGCGCGTCGGGGGGCGTTGGGTCGGCGCTGGTGCAGCTGCTGAGGCGCCGGGGGGCCGAGGTGATCGCCATCACCAGCCCATCGAAACAAGCGCAGATCGCAGCACTTGGCGCCTCGCGTGTCCTTGGGCGCGACGACGATCCGGTTGCCGTGCTTGGGGCTGAAAGCGTCGATGTCGTGATCGACAACGTGGGCGGCGCCAGCTTTGGCCAGATGCTGAAGGTGCTGAAGCGCGGCGGGCGCTATGTGTCGTCGGGGGCCATCGCGGGCCCGGTCGTCGCGCTGGATATGCGCGACCTGTATCTGAAGGACATCACGCTTGTCGGTTGCACGGCCTGGGATGCGCCGGTTTTCCCCAACCTGATTTCGTATATCGAAAAGGGCGAGATCCGGCCTTTGCTGGCGGCCACCTTTCCGCTTGACCAGATCGCCGATGCGCAGCGGGTGTTTCAGGACAAGTCCCACATCGGAAAGATCGTCCTGATCCCGCCGCCGTGATACCCCCCCCCCTGCCCTGACCGCTGTCAGCGCAAATGTTGCAGGGTCGCAGTCGCATCACGTCTCTGCTCCCTTTGGCCGGGGCCAAAGTCCGAGCCTACCCGGAACTTTTCGGCGGAAATGGTGTCACGCGGGAATGGGGCGCAGCGGCGCAGTGACCTGACATTGCAGGACGTTGTTCCAGCACAACGACCACGGGGGCGCGGCGGCAGAGGATGAGGCTGCGGCACAATCGCCGCAGCGGAGCCACCATGCGCGGGCCAAGATTGGACGACCCCGACCTGTCGCTGCACCTGCTGTTTGAACAGTGGCCGCAGACGGCTGCGGTGTTCCTGTCACGCCGCATGTTGTGCTTTGGCTGCCCGATCACCCCGTTTCACACAGTCATCGACGCCTGTCTGGAATACGGGCTGGACGAGGCCGCGTTCCGCGCCGAGTTGCGGGCCGCCGTTTTGGTCACCGCTCTGGGCCACCGCACTGATTGCACGAAGTGACCACAGCCCCCTTGCCGGGCCTGAACTCTGAAAGACCTTGCCATGAACCGACATCTTCGCCCGCCCTTCACCGGCCCCGCGCTGTTCAGCTACGGGTTCCGGCCGCTGTTCCTGCTGGCCGGTCTGTGGGCCACGCTTGTCGTGCCGCTGTGGATGGCGGTCTGGTCGGGCACTGTCACGCTTACCGGTCCGTTTTCGCCGCCCGACTGGCATATCCATGAACTGCTGTTCGGCTATACGTCGGTCGTGATTGCCGGATTTCTGTTCACGGCGATCCCGAACTGGACCGGGCGGATGCCCACACGCGGCTGGCCGCTGGTTGCGCTGTCGGTGCTGTGGCTGGCCGGGCGGGTGATGGTCGCGCTTGGGCCATGGCCTTTCGTGGTCATGCTGGTGGACTGCGCCTTCATGGCGGTGATCGGGGCGATGGTCGCGACCGAGATCATCGCCGGGCGAAACTGGGGCAACCTGAAAGTCGTGGGGCCAGTCCTGCTTTATCTGGTGGCCAATATCATCTTTCATCTTGAAGGGATGGCCGAGGGCGAGGCTGATGTTGGCCGCAGGTTGGGGTTTGCGACCGTTGCGCTGCTGATCCTGCTGATCGGGGGGCGGATCCTTCCCAGCTTTACCCGCAACTGGCTGGCAAAGCGCGGGCCGGGTGCCCTTCCGGTGCCCTTCGGGCGGTTTGATGCGGGCAGTCTGGTGCTGACGGCCCTTGCCTTGGCCGGCTGGGTGGTTGCGCCCCTGACGCCGCTTGCCGGGGTCAGCTTGGTGCTTGTTGGGGTGATACAGCTTTTGCGCCTTGCGCGGTGGCGTGGGTGGCGGGTCTGGCACGAACCGTTGCTTTTGATGCTGCACATCGCCTTTGCCTTCGTGGCCAGCGGACTGCTGGGCATCGGGCTGACAGCCCTTGGCATCCTGCCAGCCGCCACAGGGTTGCATCTGTTGGGCATCGGCGGCATCGGGGGAATGACGCTTGCGGTGATGATGCGGGCGTCGCTTGGCCATACGGGACGCCCGACCGAGGCGGGTCTGGTGCTGGCGCTGGCATTCGGTGCCGTGGCACTGGCGGCTGTCGTGCGGGCCATGTCCCCCGAAACGGCCGGGCTGTGGGCTGCGGCTGCGTTCTGGACGTTTGGCTTTGGGCTGTTCCTCTGGCATTTTGCCCCGATCCTTGCGTGGCCGAACCCGGTCCGCCGCAAGCCCAACGCCGCCCCGTCAACCGCCCGCCTCTGAGGAGCGCCCCAGCCCGTGACCGCCATCACCTTTGAAAACGGCACTATCACCATCGACCCCGGCATCGTGGCCAAGGGGTTGCGCCTTGACCCGGAGGTGCTGCGCGAGCAGTTGCGCAGCGGGACCGTCACCAGCCTGTGCGAAAAGGGCGAGGGCGAGGATGCGGGCCGGTTCCGCCTGACCTTCTTTTCGGCAAACCGGCGGTTGCGGCTGGTTGTGGATGCGTCGGGGGCGATCCTGACCACCTCGACCGCCGATTACCACCGCAAGGCTGGTTCTACGGGCCAACCCCGCTAAGCTCGACCAGCCGGTGCGGGGCGGTCACCGTGATCTTGCGCCGTTCGGACGCCACGATGCCATCGCGTTCCCAGCCTGACAAAAGGCGGCTGACGGTGTGCAGGGTGGTGCCGGTCATGTCCGACAGGTTCTGCCGGGTGATCGGCACGCCAATCTCGATCCCGCCATCGACCTTGCGGCCCATCTGGGTGACCAGCCGCAGGATGGCGCAGGCAATGCGCTGTTCAACCTGCTGGGTGGCCAGTTCGACCAGCCGGGTGTTCATCTCGCCTACCCGTTCGCCCACCACCTTGTAGGTCTCGGTCGCAAAGCCTTCGTGGCGCGTGATGAAGCTGGCCCAAAGCTGGTTGGGCCAGGCCAGCACGATACAGTCATCCGCCGTTATGGCCGTTGCCGGATAGGTCGTGCGCCCCAGCGCAGCCCCAATGCCGAACAACTGGCCGGGTGCGATGTGCAGAACGATGATCTGATCCCCCCCGGCCGTGGTCCGCACAACGCGGATATGGCCATCAAGCAGCAGGTAGAACCGGTCCACCGGCATGCCTTCGCTGAACACCGCAGCGCCGGCGTCGAACCGCATCGACTGGGCCGCATCCAGAATTTCGCGGATCTGCGACCGGGCCAGTTTGCGAAAGGGCGGCAGGTTGGTCAGCAGACTTTCGTCAAGTTTGTGCAAACAGTCTCTCCGATGTTGTGGCAGCACAACGACCCGGTGGGCAGCCTAGACCAGAATGGCGTCAAGACCAATCGCTAGCGTTCCCGGAAAGGACAGACGATGCTTCCGAAACTGATCATGGCCAGCATGGCAACCCTGCTGCTTGGCACCCTTGCCCAAGCGGAAAACTTCGATGTGAAGATGCTCAACAAGGGGGCAGACGGCGCGATGGTGTTCGAGCCCGCCTTTGTCAGCGCTGCCGTTGGTGACACCGTCACCTTCCTTGCCACCGACAAGGGGCACAATGTCGAGGCGATCAAGGACATGTTGCCCGCAGGGGTAGAGGTGTTCAAAAGCGAGCTTGGCAAGGACTATGTCCTGACCATCACCGCCGAGGGACTGTACGGTCTGAAATGCACGCCGCATTTCACCATGGGCATGGTCGCGCTGATCCAGGCCGGAGCACCGGTCAACCTCGACGCCGTCACGGCAGCCCCGCTGAAGGGAAAGGCCAAGACCCGGTTCGAACCGCTGGTCGCGCAAGTCGTGCAATAAGGGTGCGGACAACACCAAAAGGCGGCCCTGGAAACGGGGCCGCTTTTCATTTGGGACAGGGTCAGGGAGGCCGGGCGATACCGTGGCCCCTACCCCCCACCCTCTCGCACCAGCCGGAACCCCAGAAAATCCGGCGGCACGCCCGCGGCGCAACCGCCCGACCGGGCGTCACGGATGAAGTCGATCACAAAGGCGCGGTGCTTGCCCTGCACAGCGCGGACGCCGCAGTAGTCTGACCTTGTGGCAATGGCAGAGCCATCCGCGGACAGGGTGCCGTTCTGAAAGCAGGTTTGCGTCCATTCCCAGACATTGCCGGCAATGTCGGCCACGCCCAGATCGTTCACGCCAAAATGCCCCAAGGGGTGCAGGGTCAGGTCAGCCTCGCCCCGCAAGGCCACTTCGCGGCGGTAGTTGGCGATCCAGCGGCGGGAGGGATCGTCCCCGTTGGCGGCGGCATCAAACCCGCTGTCAAAGCCCCGCTCGCCTGCGGCCCGCAGCCATTCGGCATCGGTTGGCAACCGCCACAGGCTGCCGGTCTGCTGTGACAGCCACGCAGCGTAGACGGTCGCATCAGTGAAATTGACATTGGTCTGCGCCAACTTTGCCGTCCCGGCCACCTCTGTCGGCTGGCAGACCCCGGCCTTGACGCAGAGGGCATAGTCCTGTGCCGAGACCTGATGTTTCATGATCTCCAGCCGCTGCACCATGCCATGCTGAAGCGGAGCATCGACGATCCGGGTGCCTTGCCGGAACTCGCCCGCGGGGCGGTAGACTTGGGTGCCAGCCGCGATGACCACGGTTTCGGGCCATGCGGTTTCAGGTGACCGGATCGGGATTGCGCCGGAAAAGTGCCCGGCAGCCAACCCGGCAAGCACGACAAACGGGATCAGGACCGACAGGGCTTTCATGGGGGCATCCAGTCGCCAAAAAAGGACGGCGGCCCGAAGATCCGGGCCGCCGGTCTGTGGTCATCCCAAGGATCACGGCAGGGCAGTGCGCCCTTCATGCAGCGCATTGTATTCAACAGGTGCGACAACCTGCTCCATCAGGTCGTTGTTCCAGTCGCCGCCCACGATGACATGCGCCGTCGCCCCAAGGTTCACCGCCTCGATCAGGTTGTGATTGACATAGGCGTACACGCCCGGCTGCAGAAACGTATAGAGCGCCGCCCCGGCAGACCCGCCGCGGATGAACCATGTTTCAAGGTCCCGCTCTGGCAGGTTGTTGAACTTGCCGCTTTCCCAGACCAGATCGCCATGCCCGCCGATCAGATGCGGCCGGCTGTCGCGGTTGGCCTGACTGTGGATGAACAGCACCGTCTCGCCCTGATCGGCCGTCAGGGCCTTGTCGCCAGTCAGCGCGCCGACCCGACCGTTGAACACCACATGTGACGGGATCAACCCGTTCATCACCGCCAGCATGTCGGAATAGCCTTCACCGGCATCGGCAAACCGCAGGAAGGCGCCATCTTCCCCGCGGGGAATGTAGAAGTCGCTTTCGCCGATGTAGTAGACCCGGTCGTAGGACACCGGCTGGCCCAGATGGTCCTTCAGACCGTCACGCGGCAGCACCATGATCGCGCCCGACATCCCCGACACCACATGCCACGGGATCATCGGCCCCCCGGGGGCGCAGTGATAGACAAACACCCCCGGTCGCGTGGCCTTGAACCGCAGCACGGCTTTTTCGCCGGGGTTCACCAGCGTCAACGACCCACCCCCAAGCGCGCCGGTTGCGGCGTGAAAGTCGATGTTGTGCTGCATCATGTTTTCGGGCGGGTTGAACAGCGTCAGTTCGACGTAATCCCCTTCATGCACCACCATAAGCGGGCCGGGGACGGACCCGTTGAAGGTCATCGCCTGAATCCAGGCATCGTCATCCACCTGCATTTCCTTTTCGATGATCTTAATCTCGAACTCGATGATCTGCGGCTCGACCGTCGCCACCTGTTCATGCGGATGGACGAAGGGCGGGGCGACCAGCTTGACCTTGCGGCGGGTCATGTGGGTCAGATCCACGGGTGCCGCGCTGGAGGTATCCATCAGCTCTTCGGCAGCCGCAGCCTTGATGATGTAGGGCGAGGCTGCAACCATCGCAGCCCCCATGAGTGCAGCGCGTCTGGTAATCATCGCAATCTCCTGTGCGGTCCATTGGTTTGGGGCAATGTACCGCGCCGCCGCGTCCGGCTCGTTGTGCCCGGACAACGTTTCACGCCATTTGTCGCGCGGGTTTGAGGGCGATCTTCTCAGAGTTGATATGATTGGGCAGGCATTGTATTTTTTCGGTCGACAACATGTTTTCTGAAAAGTCAGGACACCTGAGCAATGGCCGAGGTTGAAGTCACCACCTTTCCCGAACGCAAACGCGGTTCGGGCGTTAAGGTCGTCTACGAGATGCTTCGGGATGAGATCCTGGACCTGAAACTGCCGCCCGGCAGTCCGATTGACGAGGTGCATCTTGCAGACCGGTTCGGCATGTCCCGCACCCCAATCCGTGAGGCATTGGTCCGGCTGGCAGGCGAAGGGCTGATCGAAACGCTTCCCAACCGGTCCACGATGGTGTCGAACATCGACGTGCTGAACCTGCACACCTTCTACGATGCGATTACCCTGATGTACCGGGTGACCACCCGTCTGGCGGCGCAGTATCATCGCCCGGCCGATCTGGAAAAGATCCGCGCGCATCAGGCCCGCTATGCGGCGTCAGTCGCGGCACAGGATGCGCTGGCGATGGTTGCCACGAACCGTGACCTGCACTCGGCCATCGCCGAGGCCGGGCGGAACCCCTATTACACCGCCTTGACGCAGCGCCTTCTGGATGATGGGCGCCGTATTCTGCGCCTCTATTACCATTCCTTCGACGACCGCCTGCCTATTGAATACGTTGAAGAGCACGAGGCGATGATCGCCGCGATTGCGGCCCGCGACGTGGATCTGTGTGACAGGATCGCCCGCGCCCATGCCGACCAGATCGTGCGCCAGATCCAGAAACTTTTCGCCCGTGACGAACGGCAGGACATCGCCTTGTAGCGAGCACGACTCTTCTGTCGACAAATAAAATACAAGTGGTATTGTGGCGTCAGTTTCGGCTGCCGGACCGCAGGGTCACGCCTTGCCGAACCCTGACAGGCAGGAGGTTTGGATGGATACCGCGATTTTCACAGGCGTCATTCCCGCGCTGATGACACCCTGCACGGCAGACCGCCGTCCCGATTTCGACGCATTGGTGCGCAAGGCGGAAGAGTTGATGGCGGCGGGCATGTCGGCCGTGGTCTACTGCGGGTCGATGGGCGACTGGCCGCTGCTCAGCGATGCCCAGCGCATGGAAGGGGTGAAGCGGCTGGTTCAGGCCGGGCTTCCGGTGATCGTCGGGACCGGCGCCGTGAACTCAGCCACTGCCGTGGCGCATGCGGCGCATGCGGCAAAGGTGGGTGCGGCGGGTCTGATGCTGATCCCGCGCGTCCTGTCGCGCGGGGCGTCGCCCGTCGCACAGCGCCACCACTTCAAGGCACTGCTTGCCGCCGCGCCAGACCTGCCGGCGGTGATCTACAACAGCCCCTACTACGGCTTTGAAACCAAGGCCGACCTGTTCTTCGCCCTGCGGGCCGAGCATCCCAACCTTGTGGGCTTCAAGGAATTCGGTGGGGCAAAGGCCATGACCTATGCCGCCGAACACATCACCAGCGCCGATGACGGTGTCATCCTGATGGCCGGGGTCGATACCGGGGTGTATCATGGCTATGTCAAATGCGGGGCCGCGGGCACCATCACCGGCATCGGTAACGTGATCCCGAAAGAGACGCTGCATTTCGTGGCTCTGGCCAAGGCCGCGGCAGCGGGCGATCTGGAAGCCCGCACCCGCGCGGCCGAGCTTGGCGAGGCGCTGGAAGTTCTGGCGTCGTGGGATGAGGGCTGCGATCTGGTGCTGTTCTACAAGTACCTGATGGTGCTGGAAGGCAACGCCGAATACGGGCTGCACTTCAACCCGACCGATGCCCTGACGCCAAGCCAGCGCGGCTGGGCCGAACGGCAGTTTGCGCAGTTCAAGACGTGGTACGCCGAATGGAACAAACTGCCCGGCGCTGTCCAGAAATACCGGGCCTGAGCCGCAGCGCTTGTATACAGAATGTATTTTAAGATTGATTTGTTTGAATGCAGACCTGATACTTTTCTGACCCAACCAAGAAACGTCAACCCACGGAGGAATACATGAAACCGTCGATTTTCATCGCTGGCCTTGTGGCCGCATCCGCAGCGGCCCTGCCAGCTCTGGCTGACAAACTTGATGATATCATCGCCTCGGGCACGCTGCGCTGTGCGGTCGTGCTGGATTTCCCGCCCATGGGTTCGCGTGACGCCGACAACAATCCCATCGGCTTTGACGTCGATTACTGCAGTGATCTTGCCGCTGCCCTTGGCGTGACCCCGGAAGTCGTTGAAACCACCTTCCCCGAGCGGATCCCCGCGCTGATGTCGGGCCGGGTCGATGTTGCCGTCGCCTCGACCTCGGACACGCTTGAGCGGGCCAAGACGGTTGGCTTCTCGATCCCCTACTACGCCTTTGAAAACGCCGTCGTCGCCAACGAAGGTGTCGAGATGGCGGATTGGGAAGGTATGCGGGGCAAGACCGTGGGCGCCACCGCGGGCACCTACGAAGCCATCTGGCTGGAAGGCAAGGTCAAGGAGTGGGGCGAAGGTGAATTCCGGCCCTACCAGAACCAGGCCGATGTGTTCCTTGCCCTTAGCCAGGGCCAGCTTGACGCCACCGTCTCGACCGTCGAGGTGGCCGAGGCCAATGTCGCATCGGGCAACTTCCCGGGCATCAAGATTGTCGACAAGGCCCCGATGGTGCCGGACTATGTCGCGCTGATCACCTTGCGCGAAGAATATGGCCTGATCAACTACATGGACCTGTTCATCAACCAGCAGGTCCGCACCGGCCGCTACGCCGAGCTTTACAAGAAGTGGGTCGGCGAAGGTGTGCCGGCTGATCTGACCATCCCCGGCGTCTATCGCTGATCTGGTTGGCTTGAGTGAGTGCGGGGGGGCGACCCCCCGCATTCCTGTTGCGCAAACGGACCGGGGGCGGCCATGTTCAACTACAATTTCCGCTGGAATCAGGCGCTCGACTCGCTTCCGCAGATGTTGGAAGGCGCGCTTGTCACCATCGAGATCGCGGTCCTGTCCATGGTTATCGGCATCAGCATCGCCATGGCGCTGACGCTGTTCCGGCTGTCCGGCAACCGGGTGCTGTCCGGCATCACCACCACCTGGGTCGAGATTGCCCGCAACACCCCGGCGCTGTTCCAGATCTATATGGTCCACTTCGGCCTTGGCGGGTTCGGCATCCATTTGTCGCCCTACATGTCGCTCTTGATCGGGATCGCCTTCAACAATGCGGGCTACCTGACCGAGAACTTTCGTGGTGCTCTCAAGGCCATTCCCGATACGCAGACCCGCTCGGCCCGGTCCTTGGGCATGACCCCGATCCAGGCCTTCCAGCATGTCGTCATGCCGCAGATGCTGCGGATTTCCTTCCTGCCGATGACCAACCAGATGGTCTGGGCGATCCTGATGACATCGCTTGGCGCGGTGGTGGCGATGAACACTGACCTTTACGGCGTGACCAGCGACCTGAACGCCCGCACCTTCCGCACGTTCGAGCTGTTCGCCATCGCCGCCGTGATCTTCTACCTGCTGACCAAGGCAATCACCCTGTCGGCCCGGCTGCTTGCGGCCCGGCTGTTCCGGTATTGAGGGGGCAGCGCGATGTTTGACACTGCCCTTACGGCCAATGACCTGATCTTTCTGGCCAAAGGTGCCGGGATGACGCTGATCGTCACCGCAATCTCGGTGTTTTTCGGCACGATCCTTGGCATCCTCTTCGGGGTGATCCGCTATCAGGTCGGCGCGTGGTGGTTCGCGCCGATGACCTTTGTCCTGGATGTGTTCCGGTCGATCCCCTTGCTGATCCAGCTGGTGCTGGCGAATGCCTTCGTGACAACCGTGCTGGGCTGGCGCATCTCGGGCTTTACGGTGGCCTGCGGGGTGCTGTCGCTTTACACCGCCGCCTATTGTGCCGAAATCGTGCGGGGCGCGATTGAATCGGTCCCGCAAACGCTGCGCCGTGCAGCGCGGTCGCTGGGCATGACCTGGGGGCAGGATATGACCAGCATCGTCCTGCCGCTGGCCACACGCGTGGCCCTCCCCTCGTGGATCGGTCTGGCGCTTGGGGTCATGAAGGATTCAGCCCTGGTCTACATCGTGCAGGTGGTCGAGCTGTTGAAATCCACGCAGACCCTGATCACCCGCCTGCAAGAGCCGCTGTTCCTGCTGATGATCTGCGGGCTGTTCTACTTCATCATCTCCTTCCCGCTTGCCCGCTTTGGCGGTTATCTGGAAAAACGGTGGTCCAATGATTGAGATCGAGAATGTCCGCAAATCCTTTGGCCCGCTGGAGGTTCTGAAAGGGATCAACCTGACGGTGGCGAAGGGCGAGGTGCTGACCGTGATCGGCGGATCAGGGTCCGGGAAATCCACGCTGCTGACCTGCATCAATGGTCTGGAGGCCATCGATTCCGGCCGCATCCTTGTTGACGGTGTCGAAGTCCATGCCAAGACAACCGACATCAACAAGCTCCGCCAGAAGATCGGGATCGTCTTTCAGCAGTGGAATGCCTTCCCGCATCTGACAGTGCTGGAAAATGTCATGCTGGCGCAGGTGAAGGTCCTGAAACGCTCCAAGACCGAAGCCGAGGCCGAGGCCGAGCGTCAGTTGAACCATGTCGGCCTTGGCGACAAGCTGACGGTCTACCCCTCGCGGCTTTCCGGAGGCCAGCAGCAGCGCATGGCCATCGCCCGCGCGTTGGCCATGTCGCCGAATTACATGCTGTTTGACGAGGTGACGTCGGCGCTGGACCCGCAGCTTGTGGGCGAAGTGCTGGACACGCTGCGGATGCTGGCGTCCGAAGGGATGACGATGATCGTCGTCACGCATGAGATGAAGTTCGCGCGTGAAGTGTCAGACCGGGTGGCGTTCTTCCACAAGGGGGTCATGGCCGAGATCGCAGCGCCCGAAGCGCTGTTTGACGCGCCGAAGGACCCGGAACTGCGGCAGTTCCTGTCCGCCACGCATTAGCACGGGACGCAGGTCCCTTTCGCCCCCACCGACCCCGAGGCCAGATGACCACCCATACCTTTTCCTGCATCGACGGGCACACCTGTGGCAATCCCGTTCGCCTTGTGGCGGGCGGCGGCCCCCGCTTGCAGGGGGCGAACATGCTGGAACGCCGGGCCCACTTTCTGCGCGACTTCGACTGGATCCGCACGGGCCTCATGTTCGAACCGCGCGGGCATGACATGATGTCAGGCTCGATCCTTTATCCGCCAACGCGCGAAGATTGCGATGTGGCGGTGCTGTTCATCGAAACCTCGGGCTGCCTGCCGATGTGCGGGCACGGCACCATCGGGACGATCACGATGGGCATCGAAAACGGCCTGATCACCCCGCGCACGCCGGGCCACCTGTCGATCGAGGCGCCCGCGGGCAAGGTCGACATCGCCTATCGGCAAGAGGGGCGCTTTGTCGAGGAAGTGCGGCTGACCAACGTCCCCTCCTACCTCCACGCCGAAGGGCTGACCGCCGAGGTCGAGGGGCTGGGCGAGGTTGTGGTGGACGTGGCTTACGGCGGCAACTTCTACGCCATCGTCGAGCCGCAGAAGACCTTCCGCGACATGGCCGATTTCACCGCCGGAGAGTTGATTGGCCTTTCGCCAAAGCTGCGCGCGGCGCTGAATGCGAAATATGACTTCGTCCACCCCGAACATCCCGCCATCAACGGGCTGAGCCATATCCAATGGACAGGACGCCCCACAGTGACCGGTGCCCATGCCCGCAACGCTGTATTCTACGGCGACAAGGCGATTGATCGCAGCCCCTGCGGCACCGGAACCTCGGCCCGCATGGCGCAGCTTGTGGCCAAGGGCAGGCTGTCGGTGGGTGACGAGTTCCACCACGAATCCATCATCGGGTCGATCTTCAAGGGCCGGGTCGAGGCTGCGGCATCCGTTGCCGACCGACCGGCCATCATCCCCTCCATCGCAGGCTGGGCACGCATGACGGGCTACAACACGATCTTCATCGACGACCGCGATCCCTTTGCGCATGGGTTTGTCGTCAAATGACCGGAAAGGCGCAATCCATTCTGCCGGGGCAGGCTGTGGGCAAGGTTCTGGCCTGCAATGAGCCGATCAGCTTCTGGGGCGGGGTCGATCCCGCGACGGGCCGGGTGATCGACGTGCACCATCCGCTGGCGGGGCAAAGCATTGCCGGGCGCATCCTTGTGATGCCGGGCACGCGGGGGTCCTGCACGGGGTCGGGTGTGCTTTTGGACATGGTGCTGAACGGCCATGCGCCCTCCGCCCTTGTGTTTGCCGAGCCCGAGGATGTTGTGACTTTGGGCGCCATGATCGGCGCCGCGATGTTTGGCCGCCCCCTTCCCGTCCTGCGCCTGACGCGGGATGCCTTTGACGCGCTGGCAAAGGCCGATACCGCCCGCATCACCGAAACCGGGATCACGGCGGATGGCCTGACAATCCCGGTCACCCCCCCGGCGACGGCAGCACTTGACCTGACGCCCGCCGACCGCGCCATGCTGGACGGCACCAGGGGAGAAGCGACGGCACAGGCCATGCGCATCCTGTGCGCGATGGCCGCCAATCAAGGGGCGACCCGGCTGATCGACGTGACGCAGGGCCATATTGACGGCTGCATCTATGCCAGCCCCGCCAACCTGACCTTTGCCGAAAAGATGGCCGACATGGGGGCCAAGGTCTGCATCCCGACCACGATGAATGCCATTTCCGTTGATCACGCCAACTGGCGGGCGCAGGGCGTGCCGCCGTTGTTCGGCGGCCCGGCGCAACGGCTGGCGGATGCCTATGTCCGCATGGGCTGCCAGCCCACCTTCACCTGTTCGCCCTACCTTCTGGACACAGCACCCGCAGAGGGCGAGGCCATCGCATGGTCGGAATCCAACGCGGTGATCTATGCCAATACCGTTCTGGGCGCGCGCACGGCCAAGCACCCGGATTTCCTTGACCTGTGCATCGCCATGACCGGGCGCGCGCCGCTTGCCGGGGTCTATCTGGACAGTCCGCGACAGGCGCGGCGGATCATCGACGTTGACCTGCCGGATAGCATTGACGATGCGTTCTGGCCGCTTCTCGGCTGGCTCGCCGGCAAGGCCGCGCCCGACCGGATTCCGCTGTTGCGGGGGGTGGCCGCCGCGCGACCCACGGCGGAAAACCTGAAGGCGGTCTGTGCAGCCTTCGGAACAACCTCAGCCGCACCGATGCTGCATGTCGAGGGGGTGACCCCAGAAGCGCTTTGCGTGGCGCCAGATGCCGATCATGCCCGCATCACCAAGGCCGAAATGGTGGCAGGCTGGACGACCTTGAATGACGGGCCCGAGGCGGTGGAACTGGTGGCCATTGGCAGCCCGCATGCGTCACTGATCGAATGTCGCGCGCTGGCCGAGGCGCTGGCTGGACGATCAACGTCGATTGCCACCATTGTCACGGCAGGCCGCGCGGTCATGGCCGAAGCGAGGGCCGAGGGCACCTTGGCAAGGCTGGAGGCTTCTGGCGTGCAGATCCTGCCCGATCTGTGCTGGTGTTCGATCTCGGAACCGGTCTTCCCCCCCGGGACCCGCGCGCTGATGACCAACTCGGGCAAATACGCCCATTACGGCCCCGGTCTGTCCGGCCGGGCGGTCAGGTTTGGCGGCCTGTCCGCCTGCGCCGAAGCGGCTGTGACCGGCCATGCGACGCGCGCCCTTCCGCCCTGGCTTGCATAAGGCGGGCGGGTCCGGTTGGACCTTTCTGCGGCCATGCACTCGACCACCCTATCGCCTGAAGCGCGGTTGTGCGCTATGGCGGCAGGATGAAACTTGTCATCCTTGATTGCGACGGCGTCCTGATCGACAGCGAAGTCATCAGCGCCCAGATGTTGATCGAAGAACTGGCCTGCCTTGGCGTGCATATCGACATGGCCTTTGTCGCCAGCCATTTCCTTGGCCGCAGCTATCCCACCGTAATGCAGACGATCCGCGAGGATTTCGGGCTCGACCTGTCCCCGGGGTTTGAGGCGCAGTACCGCGACCGATTGCTGCGGGCCTTTGAAGACCGGCTGACGATCATGCCCGGGGTGAACGCGTTTCTGGATGCGCTGACACTGCCGGTGGCGGTCGCCACATCATCGTCACCGCGCCGGGTCGAGGCGTCGTTGCGGCGGGTCGGGCTTTGGGACAGGTTGGGGCCGGTGACCTTTACCGCCAGTCTGGTGGAACGGGGCAAGCCGGCGCCGGACCTGTTCTTGCATGTGGCCAAGGTGATGCAGGTGCTGCCCGAGGACTGCATCGTGATCGAGGACAGCCTGCCGGGCCTTCGCGCCGGGCTGGCGGCCGGGATGGAGGTCTGGCATTTCGTCGGCGGCAGCCACATGCAGCCCTCCCCACCCGAGGTGCCTGCCGACACGCGCCCGCACCGCAGATTTGCGCAGTTCGCCGAATTCTTTCAGATTGCGCCTGAACTTCAGAGGCAGAGATGAGTCGCCCGGACCCCGAACCCACCCCGCAGGACGAAGCGGCCCGCGCTGGCTGGCTGTATTATGTCGGCGGGATGACCCAGGATCAGATCGCAGCGGAACTGGGCGTGTCACGGCAGCGAGCCCAGCGCCTTGTCAGCCGGGCCATGAGCGAAGGGCTGATCCACGTTCGCCTGCATCACCGCATCGGGGCCTGCCTTGATCTGGAGGCCGCCCTGACCGCCCGCTTCGGCCTGACGCGGGCACGGGTCGTGCCCGGACTTGGCCAAGGGGCCGATCCGGTGCGTGCCATCGCCCCCGCCGCCGCGGCCGAGTTGGAGCGTTTCCTTCGCATGCCGGAACCGATGGTCATTGGTCTGGGCACGGGTCGGGCGATGCGGGGCATGATCGACGCCATGGTCGACATGGAGGCCCCGCAGCACCGTCTTGTTAGCCTGATCGGGAACATTGCGCCTGACGGGTCAGCCTCGTTCTTCGATGTGGTGATGCGGATTGCCGACAAGGTGCGCGCACCGCACTACCCCATGCCGGTTCCCGTGATTTCGCCCACGATAGAAGAGAACGCGGCGTTCCATGCCCTGCCCCCGGTGCGCCGGGTTGTTGACCTGGCGCGCAATGCGGATGTGGTCTTTGTCGGGGTCGGGCAGATGTCCGACGATGCGCCGCTGTTGAAGGATGGCTTCGTGTCGCGTGCCGATCTGGACGAAATGCAGGCGGCGGGTGCCACGGGCGAAGTTGCCGGCTGGGTGTTCGATTCGCAGGGTACTTACCTCGACTTCGGCACCAACCGCCGCACTGGGGGGGTGCGCGTAGCCCCCGGGCTGGACCGCCCCGCAATAGGGATTGCTGCGGGTGCATCCAAGGTTCCTGCCATCTTTGGCGCCCTGAAATCCCGCATCATCAATGGCCTGGTGACGGATGAGGCCACGGCCAAGGCGCTTCTGTCCCACCCCTGATGGCTGCAACTGCGGCGGAACAGGGGGATTGACAAGTGACCGGCAGTTGTGAGCATTTACCCACCTAGCGATGATTTGCTCATACGCTTGTCCAGGGAGGATACCATGACACTGACGCTTCGCGCGCTGCTTGGCGCGACGGTTTCGCTTACCCTTGTGGGTGCTGCGATGGCCGAAACCACGATCACCGTCGCCACCGTGAACAACGGCGACATGATCCGGATGCAAGGCCTGATGGACGACTTCAATGCCAAGCACCCCGACATCAAGGTCGAATGGGTGACACTGGAAGAAAACGTCCTGCGCCAGAACGTGACGACCGACATTGCCACCAATGGTGGCCAGTATGACGTGCTGACCATCGGTACCTATGAGGTTCCGATCTGGGGCAAGCAGGGCTGGTTGGCCAGCCTGAACGACCTGCCCGCTGACTACGATGTGGATGACCTGCTGCCTGCGATCCGCGGTGGTCTGACGGTCGATGGCAACCTGATGGCCTCGCCCTTCTACGGCGAAAGCTCGATGGTCATGTACCGCACCGACCTGATGGAGGCTGCCGGTCTGACCATGCCCGACGCCCCGACTTGGGCCGATATCGAAGCCGCCGCCGCCGCGATGACCAACAAGGACGGCGAAGTCTACGGCATCTGCCTGCGCGGCAAGGCCGGCTGGGGCGAGAACATGGCCTTCCTGACCGCCATGTCGAACTCGTTCGGCGCGCGCTGGTTCGATGAGGCTTGGAAACCCCAGTTCGACAGCCCGGAGTGGAAGGCGACGCTGGACACCTATCTGCGCCTCATGACGGAATACGGCCCGCCCGGCGCTTCGAACAACGGCTTCAACGAAAACCTGACGCTGTTCCAACAGGGCAAGTGCGGCATGTGGATCGATGCCACGGTTGCGGCATCCTTCGTCACCGGCGCGGATTCGACCGTTGCCGACAAGGTCGGCTTCGCCCTTGCGCCGGACAATGGCCTAGGCAAGCGCGGCAACTGGCTTTGGGCGTGGTCGCTGGCGATCCCGGCTTCTTCGACCAAGCAGGACGCGGCCAAGACCTTCATCAACTGGGCGACGAACAAGGACTACCTTGCCCTTGTCGCGTCCAAGGAAGGTTGGGCCAACGTGCCTCCGGGAACCCGGACCTCGCTTTATGCGAACCCGGAATATGCCGCGATCCCCTTCGCCAAGATGACGATCGACAGCATCAACTCGGCTGACCCGAACGCACCAACCGTGCAGCCGGTGCCTTATGTCGGCGTGCAGTTCGTGGCCATCCCCGAGTTTCAGGGTCTGGGCACGTCAGTCGGTCAGGAGTTTTCGGCCGCCCTTGCCGGTCAGAAAACGGCGGATGAGGCGCTTGCCGCAGCGCAAGCCTTGGTCACGGATGAAATGACGGCTGCGGGTTACATCCAGTAACCCTGCGCCCGACAGGGGCGGCCTCCCTCCCGGGGCCGCCCCTCCATATTCTCGGGCATGTTCCGCCCGCAATCTGCCGCTGCCCCACCGGTCCAAGCGAAAGAGAGCCCCCATGTCCACGCAATCGTCCCGCGCCGCCGCGCGCCTGATGCTTTCCCCGACCGTCATCCTGCTCTTGATCTGGATGATCGTGCCGCTGGCGATGACGCTGTGGTTTTCCTTCCAGCGTTACAACCTCCTCTATCCCGACCGGTCCGGCTGGAACGACTTTGCCAACTACACCCGCTTTGTCGCGTCGCCAGCCTTCATGTCCGCCATCGCCAACACGCTGATCCTTGTCGTCGGTGTGCTGGTCATCACCATCGTCCTTGGCATCCTGATCGCCCTTCTGATCGACCAGCCGCTGTGGGGTCAGGGGGCTGTGCGCATCCTGACAATATCGCCCTTCTTCATCATGCCCCCGGTGGCGGCGCTGATCTGGAAGAACATGTTCATGAACCCCACCAACGGCCTGTTTGCCGAGGCGTCAAAGTTCCTTGGCCTCAGTCCTTATGACTTTCTGGGTCAGGCGCCGCTGGCGTCGATCATCCTGATCGTTGCCTGGCAATGGCTGCCCTTCGCCACGCTGATCCTGTTGACCGCGCTGCAATCGCTGTCCTCTGAGGAGCTTGAGGCGGCCGAGATGGACGGCGCGCCCGCGATCAAGCGGTTCTGGTACATCATGCTGCCGCATCTGGCGCGGTCGATCACTGTGGTGGTCCTGATCCAGACGATCTTCCTCTTGGGCATCTTCGGCGAAATCCTCGTCACCACCAACGGCGGGCCCGGCACGGCATCAACCACCCTGCCCTACCTGATCTACAAGGAGGCGCTTCTGGACTTTGACGTCGGCACCGCCGCCGCAGGTGGGGTGGTCGCCGTGGTCCTTGCCAACATCGTTGCCTTCTTCGCCATGCGGGCGATCGGCAAGAACCTGGAGGGATAGAACATGGCCCGGCACGTCACCACCCGCCGCAAGGCGATCAACACCGCCGCTGCATGGTCTGTGGCAGTCCTGCTGTTCTTCCCGATCCTGTGGACGATCCTGACGTCGTTCAAGCCCGAGGCGCAGGCCGTCGCGTCGCCGCCGATCTTCCTTGGCTTTGACTGGACGCTGCAGAACTACGTCGACGTCAACGACCAGCGCGACTATTTCCGGTTCTTCTGGAACTCGGTCATCATCGCGGTCGGCTCGACCGTCCTTGGCCTGGTCATCGCGATCCCGGCCGCCTGGTCGATGGCCTTCGTGCCAGGGCGCAGGACGAAAGACCTGCTGATGTGGATGCTGTCCACCAAGATGATGCCAGCGGTGGGCGTGCTGGTTCCGATCTACCTGATCTTCAAGACCCTTGGCCTTCTGGACAGCCGTATCGGTCTTGTCATCGTGCTGACCCTGATGAACCTGCCGATCATCGTCTGGATGCTGTACACCTACTTCAAGGAAATCCCCGGCGAGATCCTTGAGGCCGCGCGGATGGACGGCGCGTCGCTTACGTCGGAAATCCTGTATGTCCTGACGCCAATGGCGATCCCCGGCATCGCCTCGACCCTTTTGCTCAACATCATCCTCGCCTGGAATGAATCCTTCTGGACGCTGAACCTGACCGTGTCGAACGCGGCCCCGCTGACCAAGTTCATCGCCAGTTTCTCCAGCCCGCAGGGCCTTTTCTACGCCAAACTTTCTGCCGCCAGCACAATGGCCATCCTGCCGATCCTTGTGCTGGGCTGGTTCAGCCAGAAACAACTCGTCCGCGGCCTGACCTTTGGCGCGGTGAAGTGAGGGAACAATGGGACAGATCACACTCCACCAGGTCCGCAAATCCTTTGGCGAGGTTGACGTCATCCCCGGCGTCGATCTTGAGATCGGGGATGGCGAGTTTGTCGTCTTTGTCGGCCCGTCCGGCTGCGGCAAATCCACGCTTCTGCGACTCATCGCGGGGCTGGAGGATACCACCTCGGGCACCATCTCGATCGACGGCAAGGATGCCACTGCCCTGCCCCCTGCCAAACGGGGCCTTGCGATGGTGTTCCAAAGCTATGCGCTTTACCCGCATATGTCGGTCAAGAAGAACATCGGCTTTCCGCTGAAAATGGCCGGGATGGACCCTGCCGAAGCCGAAACCCGCATTCAGCGCGCGGCCTCGGTCCTGAACCTGACCAATTACCTTGACCGCAAGCCCGGACAGTTGTCGGGCGGCCAGCGCCAGCGCGTTGCCATCGGCCGCGCCATCGTGCGGGAACCGGCGGCCTTCCTGTTTGACGAACCCTTGTCGAACCTTGACGCCGCCCTGCGGGTGGGCATGCGGCAGGAAATCAGCGAACTGCACCAGTCGCTGAAAACGACGATGGTCTATGTCACCCATGATCAGGTCGAGGCGATGACCATGGCCGACAAGATCGTCGTCCTGAACGCGGGCCGGATCGAACAGGTCGGCAGCCCGCTTGACCTCTATCACAGCCCGAAAAACCTGTTTGTCGCAGGCTTCATCGGCAGCCCGAAGATGAACCTGATCGCGGGGCCCGAGGCGGCAAAGCACGGGGCCACCACCATCGGCATCCGGCCCGAACACATCACTGTTGGCGATGGACCGTGGGAGGGTGTGGTGGGCCTGTCGGAACACCTTGGGTCTGACAGCTTCATCAAGGTCGATGTGGCGGGTGTCGGGATCATCAACGTGCGTGGCCCGGGTGAACTTGGCGTTCATCACGGCGACAGGATCAGGCTTGCCCCTGCCGGCAAGCTGCACCGCTTTGATGCCAACGGGATGGCCTTGGCATGAGACTGGCAGGCAAGACCGCCCTCATCACCGGGGCCGCGCGCGGCATCGGGTTCGAATTTGCCCGCGCCTATATCGCTGAAGGCGCAACCGTGGCATTGGCCGACATCAATGCCGCAGCCCTGGACAAGGCCGTGGCCGAGCTTGGCCCGAACGCCCTGCCCGTGCAGATGGACGTGACCGCGCAGGACAGCATCGACGCCGGTTTCGCCAGCGTGATCGACCGGCTGGGGCATCTGGATATCCTGATCAACAACGCCGCCCTATTCACCGCCGCCCCCATCGCTGACATCACCCGCGCCGATTATGATCGGCTTTTTGCCGTCAACGTCGCTGGCACCCTGTTCACGATGCAGGCCGCCGCGCGTCATATGATCCCGCGCGGGTCGGGCACCATCATCAACATGGCCAGTCAGGCCGGGCGGCGGGGTGAGGGGCTTGTCGCCGTCTACTGCGCCACCAAGGCTGCGGTCATCAGCCTGACCCAGTCGGCGGGCCTTGGCCTTATCCGGCACGGCATCAACGTCAACGCCATCGCGCCGGGGGTGGTGGACGGTGAACACTGGGACGGGGTGGACGCCTTCTTTGCGAAATACGAAGGCAAGGCCCCCGGCCAGAAGAAGCGTGAAGTGGGCGAGGCCGTCCCCTTTGGCCGCATGGGCACTGCGCAAGACCTGACCGGCATGGCGATCTTTCTTGCCACGCCGGAAGCGAAATACATCGTCGCCCAATGCTTCGGCGTGGACGGCGGCAACTGGATGGCCTGACCATGACCGCAAGCTCCCCCTCTGTCGCCCTGCCCCGCTATGACCGCTCAAAGGTGACGCCGGGCATTGTCCATATCGGGCTTGGCAACTTTCATCGGGCCCATATGGCCGTCTATCTGGACGATCTGATGAACATGGGGCTGGCCATGGACTGGGGCATCCTTGGCGCCGGGGTCCGCCCTGCCGATGCCGCCATGCGCGAAGCCCTGCGGGCACAGGACTATCTGTCCACCGTGATCGAGCTTGACCCGGCCGGCAAAACCGCCCGCCGGGTGGGGGCCATGGTGGGCTTTATCGAGGTGGCCCCGGACAATGCCCCGCTGATCGCCACCATGTCCCGGCCCGAGATCCGGATCGTCAGCCTGACGGTCACCGAAGGGGGGTACTTTGTCAGCGCCGAAACCGGCAGTTTCGATGCCTCGGCCCCGGCTATCGTCGCCGATGGCAAGACGCCCGATCGGCCCGCCACGGCCTTTGGTGCCATCGTTGCAGCCCTGCGCGCCCGACGGGCCGCAGGCACGGCCCCGTTTACCGTCATGTCCTGCGACAACCTGCCGGGCAACGGCCATCTGACCCGCGCCGCAGTGACCGGCACCGCACGACTGTCAGACCCGGAACTTGCCGACTGGATCGATGCCCATGTCGCCTTTCCGAACGGGATGGTTGACCGCATCACCCCTGCCACCGGCCCCCGCGAACGCGAGATGGCCGCCAGCTTTGGCCTTCCGACGGATGACTTTCCCGTCACTTGTGAGCCTTTCCGGCAATGGGTGGTGGAGGATCACTTCCCCTCAGGTCGCCCGCCACTGGAAAAGGTCGGCGTGACCTTCACCGACGCGGTCCACGCCTACGAGACGATGAAACTGCGCATCCTGAACGGCGGCCATGCCATCATTGCTTACCCTGGCGGGTTGATGGACGTCGAATATGTGCATCAGGCGATGGGCGATCCCTTGATCTCGGCCTTTCTGGACAAGGTGGAGCGGGAAGAGATCATTCCCTACGTCCCGCCGGTTCCCGGCACCGATCTTGGGGCCTATTACAGCCTGATCCGCGACCGTTTCTCGAACACCGAAGTGGCCGACACCGAACATCGGCTGTGCTTTGACGGATCAAACCGGCAGCCCAAGTTCATCCTGCCCAGCCTGCGCGATGCCTTGGCGGCGGGGGGCAGCATCGAGGGTCTGGCGCTGGAATGTGCGCTGTGGTGCCGCTATTGCCATGGCACCAAGGACAATGGCGCTGTGACCCCGCCCAACGACCCCAACTGGGACCAGTTGACGGCGCTGGCCCGCGCGGCGCGTCAGGACCCGCTGGTCTGGCTGGGCCTGACCGAGGTTTACGGCGAAATCGGTCAGGATCCGCGTCTGCGTGAGGCGTTCTCCCGCCACCTGAACCGCCTCTGGCAGGTCGGAACGGCAGAAGTGTTGCGCGCCTATCTGGCTTCCGATCAGCGATAGGGTGTCACCAAGGCCCGCAGATCGACCCTTGCCCGCAGGCGCGCGGCCAGAAGGTACATGCCGCCAATCTTGCGATGCAGAAACAGCGTTTCCGCCGGGGGGACATGCATCAGGTCCCTTTCGGTGCCGATGGCAAGCCCCATGTCGCGCAAACGGTCCAGCAGATCTGACCGGCCGAAGTCAAAGGGCGTGTCCTGACGCAACGGGTCCATCGCCGTATCGAACATGCGCAGGATCAGGGCCTGATGCTGGGGCGCGGTGGCCGGGCCGAAGTAACCGATCTTCAGCATGGCGGCGTGGATGGCACTGGCATCGCGGTCAAGGGCCGCGTTCAGCAGCGCCCGGAACGTCCGGCCAAGGGCGGGATCCACCGCGCGAACGGCGCCGAAGTCCAGAAGGACGATGCGCCCGGTTTCGGGATCGACGCGGTAGTTGGCAAGATTGGGGTCGGTCTGCATGGCATGGAAATCGAACAGCTCTCGCAGGACAAGGTCGATCAGGGTGGCGGCGGCACGATCTCGGACAGCTTGAGGGGCGGACTCGAGCGTGTCGATGGCCTGACTTTCCACATAAGTCATCGCCAGCACCCGCCCTGTGCTGAGATCGTCCTGCAACCGGGGCAGGATGAAGTCATCCGATCCGTCCAGCAGATCCCCAAAACGGCGCAGGTGGGCGGCTTCAGCGGCATAATCCGCCTCTTCATGCAGCTGCGCCTTCGCGGCGCCGAGAAGGGGGGAGATGTCCATTCCCTTGGGCAGAAGGCCAGGAAGGCGCAGGATCGCGGCCATGTTGTCGACATCGCTGTCGATGCTGGCGCGGACACCGGGGTATTGCACCTTGATCGCCAGCACCCGCCCGTCCCGGGTTTCCGCCCGGTGCACCTGCCCGATCGACGCGGCAGCGAAGGGCCGCACGTCAAAGCGCCGGAAGCGGGCCAGCCAGCCCGGCCCCCATTCCCCGTTCAGCACGTCGCGCAACTGATCTGGCGGCATCGGTCGGGCATCGTCGCGCAGCGTGGCCAGGATCGACGTCAGTTGCGGCGACAGGACAATCCCGCTGTCCATCGACAGCATCTGGCCAAGTTTCAATGCCGCCCCGCGCATATGGGCCAGGCCAGAGGTAAGGCGCATCGCGTTCGAAGGTGTCAGAAGCAGGTCTTGCAAGCCCGGCCGCTGACCCTGCGCCAACTGCCGCAGGCCCCCAGAGACCACGCCGCCCGCAATGCCGGCAACGATCCCGCCCATGTGCAAAAGCCGCACGCCACGCCCGCTGGGTACCGGGGCGCCGCGCTTGTCCACCTTGTCTTCGCTCACGTCCTGCGCCCATCCCGTTGCCCGGTGCCATAGGTGGGGCGCGACGTCCCGTCGTCAAAGACGAACCGACGGGAAGGTGACGAATCTGTCTTGCGCCATGTCGCTGCCGATCACTTTTGCGAAAGCCGTTTTTCTGCGCTGCGGCATCCAACAGCGCCAAAGATTTGTGCAGATCGCTTCCACCTGCCTGCCGCACCCGCCTGCCGCTTCGATCAGATTGATCGCCACCTGAAATCGGCGCCCCCTTTGTCGTGCTTGGGCGGTTCCAAGACAGTCGAGAGCGGCGGCGGTAAACGGGTTCACTGGTTCCCAAGGCGTCTCGCAAGAAGAAACGTGCTGCCCCGCACTGCTGGCCCGTCTCGGAGACCGAGGGGGCGCTGCGGGGAGCCAGATGGGGGAATGACCATGAAACTGACCAGACGTACATTGTTGGCATCCGGAATTGCCGCGCTTTCCTTGCCCCGCGTTGCCTTTGCCCAGGCCGAGACCATCAAGGTCGGTGTGCTGCATTCGCTTTCGGGGACGATGGCGATTTCGGAAACCACGCTGAAAGACACCATGCTGATGCTGATCGAAGCGCAGAACGCCAAAGGCGGTCTCCTCGGCAAGCAGCTTGAGGCGGTGGTTGTTGACCCGGCCTCGGACTGGCCGCTCTTTGCCGAAAAGGCGCGGGAACTTCTGACCGTCTCGAACGTCGACGTGATGTTTGGCTGCTGGACCTCGGTGTCCCGCAAATCCGTGCTGCCGGTGATCGAGGAACTGAACGGCCTGCTGTTCTACCCGGTGCAGTACGAAGGCGAGGAATCGTCGAAGAACGTGTTCTACACCGGTGCAGCCCCGAACCAGCAGGCGATCCCTGCGGTGGATTATTACCTTGAGGAACTGGGCGTCACCAAATTCGCGCTTCTGGGCACCGACTATGTCTACCCGCGCACCACGAACAACATCCTTGAAGCCTACCTGATCTCCAAGGGCATCCCGAAGGAAGACATCTTCGTCAACTACACCCCGTTCGGGCATTCTGACTGGTCCAAGATCGTGGGCGACGTGGTGGCCTTGGGCGCGGACGGCAAGAAGGTCGGCGTCATCTCCACCATCAACGGCGATGCCAACATCGGCTTTTACAAGGAACTGGCGGCCGCTGGCGTCACCGCCGACACGCTGCCCGTGGTCGCCTTCTCGGTCGGTGAGGAAGAGCTTTCGGGCCTCGACACTACCAACCTCGCCGGGCATCTGGCCGCCTGGAACTACTTCATGTCGGCCGACACCCCGGAAAACGCGGCCTTCATCGCGGCCTGGAAAGCCTTCATCAAGGATGACGCCCGCGTCACCAACGACCCGATGGAAGCCCATTACATCGGCTTCAACATGTGGGTGAACGCAGTCACCGCCGCTGGCACCACCGAGGTTGACGCCGTGTCTGCTGCGATGATCGGGCAGGAATTCCCGAACCTGACCGGCGGGATCGCCAAGATGCTGCCGAACCACCACCTGACCAAGCCGGTACTGATCGGCGAAATCCGCGCCGATGGCCAGTTCGACATCATCAGCCAGACCGACCCGGTCCCCGGCGATGCCTGGACCGACTATCTGCCGGAATCGGCGGTGCTGGAGGCCGATTGGGCCGAGTTGAAATGCGGGATGTACAACACCGAAACCTCCACCTGCGTGCAGCTGAAGTCGAACTACTGACCCAGCGGGACGGTTTGCCTGCGGCGGGCCCTGTCGCCTCTCCTCCCCCTCGTGGGGAGGGGATGCGGGTGGGGGTTCCCCGCCTGATGCTGCTGGCCTGATGCCGCCCCCCCACCCTATCCCTCCCCCACAAAGGGGGGAGGGAACCTCCCTTATCTGACCGCCGTCCCGCGGCCCAACGTCCGAAAGTCCCATGCGCCTGACCGCCCTCCTTGTTGCGGCCTTCCTCTGGCTTCTGCCCTTGCCGGTGCTTGCGCAGGAGGCCGCCGCCATCGTCGCCGAAAACCGCGAACAGATCGAAAAGCCCTCACGCCAGACGATCGGACCGGTGATCGCAGCCCTTGCCGCCAGTGGTGATCCGATGGCCGATGACATCCTCACCGCCTGGGGCGACCGGCGGCTTGTGGTGCGCAAATCCGACCGGGCGATGTTCATCGCCGTGGCTGAGGGGGACGGCTTTGCCCTGACCGCCCTTGACGGCAACCCCGGTGGCACAGCCGCAAAGGCCGATGTGACCGAGTTGAAGCCCAACGCCGGGGTACGCGGCCTGATCGCGACCGCGCTGGTGCAGTTCACCTTGTCCGACCCCGATCCGACAATCCGCGCTGCTGCCCTCACCTCCATCGCCCGTGATCCTACTGCCGACGCGCTGGAACCCCTGCGCGCCTCGCTCGCCGCCGAGGGTGACCCGGCCCTGAAGGTGCAGAAGGAACGGCTGGAACGTTTCCTGACCCTGCGGTTCGATCCCGACCCCGCCGCCCGCGTGGCCGCCATTGAAAGCCTTGGCGCGGACACCGCACTGGATGTGCGCGCCGCTCTGAACCCGCTGGTGGCCTCCACCCGCGTTGCCAGCCTTGGGCAGCCCCCCGGCAACATCGCCCGGACCCTGACCCCCGGCACCGACCTGACCGAGGTCGAGGCATATGATCTTCTGGTTGCCGCCAACCTCGCCCCCGCCCGCCTGACGCTGGAAGAACAGCGCGCGGCCCTTGTGGCCAATATCGTGGACGGCTCTGTCGGCGGCGTCCCCGTGGCCGAGCTTGACAGCCAACCCGCCCGCGACCGCGCCTATACCGCGCTCGAGGTGGCCGGCTCCGTCCCGACCGCCGCCACCGATGATGAGGTGACCGCCGCGCTGGCCACCCATACCTTCCACGACATTTACGTCGAGCCTGACGCCACCGTCACCGCCGCCGCAACCGGCGCCCTGACCAGCATCGACCGGAAGGTCGCCCTGATGCAGGCCGCCGACCTTGGCCTTGATGCGCTGTCCTTGGCAGCGATCTTCTTTCTGGCCGCCATCGGCCTTGCCATCACCTTCGGCGTGATGGGGGTCATCAACATGGCGCATGGTGAGTTCATCACGATGGGCGCCTATACCGGCTTTGTCGTGCAGCTTTTCGTGCCGGACTACACGCTGTCGATCCTGATCGCCCTCCCCCTCGCCTTCGCGGTCACCTTCGGCGCGGGCGTGGCGATGGAGCGTCTGGTGATCCGCCACCTTTACAAGCGCCCGTTGGAGACGCTGCTCGCCACGTTCGGGATCTCCATTGCCCTCCAGCAGATCCTGAAGAACGTCTTCGGCACCCAGGCCCGCCCCCTGACCGCCCCCGGCTGGCTGGATGGCGCGCTGGAGTTCAATGACGTCGTCTCGATCAGCTACATCCGCATAGCGATCTTCGTGCTGGCGCTGATCTTCCTCGCCTTCTTCCTTTACCTGATGAAGCGCACCCGCCTTGGGCTTGAGGTCCGCGCCGTCACGCAGAACCCCGCCATGGCAGCCTCCATGGGCATCAACCCCGACCGCATCAACATGCTGACCTTCGGCCTTGGTTCCGGCATCGCAGGCATCGCCGGCGTGGCCATCGGCCTTTACGCCAAGGTCACCTCGGAAATGGGCGCCGACTACATCGTGCAAAGCTTCATGACCGTGGTCGTCGGCGGTGTCGGCAACGTCTGGGGCACCCTCGCCGGGGCCACGATGATCGGGTCCCTGCAGAAGGTGATCGAGTTCCTGAACCCCTCAAACACCCTCGCCGCCCAAACCTACATGATCCTCTTCATCATCCTTTTCATCCAGTTCCGGCCGCGGGGCATCATCGCCCTGCGTGGCCGCGCGGCGGGAGACTAAGCCATGACATTTTCTGTCTCCAAGTATCCCGGGGGTCCGGGGGCTGGCCCCCGGTCGGCCAGTCGCAGCTTCTTCGCCCAGAACCCCTCGGCCCTGATTTTCATCGCCTGTCTTGCGGTTTTCACCCTTGCCGTAACCATCGCGTCCGAGGCGTACGGCGTGGGCTTTGTCTCCACCTCTTTCGTCAAGACCCTTGGCAAGACGCTCTGCCTTTGCCTTGTCGCCCTCGCGATGGATCTGATCTGGGGCTATGCGGGCATCCTTTCCCTTGGCCACATGGCCTTCTTCGCCCTTGGCGGCTACATGATCGGCATGTGGCTGATGTACGCCCGCACCGAAGAGATCGTGGTCACGGCCCTTGCCCAAAGCGGCCTGCCTGCAACCCCTGAGGAGGTCACCCAAGGCATTGCCACCCAGATTTTCGGTGTCGTCGGCTCCTCGGACCTGCCGGTGATCTGGAGCTTTGCGTATTCGCTGCCGCTGCAACTGATGCTGGCGCTGGCTGTTCCCGGGCTTCTGGCACTGGTCTTCGGCTGGCTTGCCTTCCGGTCCCGCGTGACCGGGGTTTACCTGTCGATCCTGACGCAGGCGATGACCCTCGCCCTTGCGCTGTACCTGTTCCAGAACGACAGCGGCCTGCGTGGCAACAACGGGCTATCGGGCCTGCAGAACCTGCCGGGGCTTGCCGATACGTCACAGGATGCCGTGTCGATGTGGTTCTTCTGGGCCTCGGCCGCGGCGCTTGGCTTGGGCTACCTGACGCTTAGCTGGATCGTCTCGGGCAAGTTCGGATCGGTCATCCGCGCGATCCGCGATGACGAAGCACGGGTGCGCTTCCTTGGCTATCCGGTTGAGGTCTACAAGCTGTTCATCTTCACGCTGACGGCCCTGATCGCGGCCCTTGCCGGTGTGCTGTATTACCCGCAGGCGGGGATCATCAACCCGGCGGAACTTGCCCCCATTGCGTCGATCTACCTTGCGGTCTGGGTGGCCATCGGTGGCAGGGGCAGGCTTTACGGGGCGGTCATCGGGGCGGCTTTCGTATCGCTACTGTCCAGCGTCTTCACCTCGGGCCGTTTGCCGAACATCCCGCTTGGGCCGGTTTCATTGAACTGGGTCGACTGGTGGCTTGTCCTGCTTGGCGCGGCCTTTGTCGCCGTCACCCTTTTCGCGCCCAAAGGGATCGGCGGCATTTTCGACCGGTTCCAGCGGATCGGGACGCCCGACCGCAAGGGCGCGCAGCTTGGCCCCGATGACGGCAGCCTGCAGGAACAGGAGGGGCGGACATGACGGCCCTGCTTGAAGTGTCCGGCGTCTCTGTCACCTTTGACGGCTTTCGCGCGATCAACAATCTCTCGTTCGAGATCGGTGACACAGAACTTCGCGCCATCATCGGGCCGAATGGTGCGGGCAAGACGACCTTCATGGACATCGTGACCGGCAAGACAAGACCCGATCAGGGCAGCGTGACCTTCGGCGAACGCTCGATTTCGCTCTTAGCCATGAACGAGGCGCAGATCGCCCGTGAGGGCGTGGGCCGCAAGTTCCAGCGCCCCACCGTGTTCGAGGATCAGACAGTCGAAGCCAACCTGATCCTCGCCTTGAAGGCCCCGCGCAGCCCTTGGCGGGTGATGTTCTGGAAACCGCAAGCCACCGACCTTGACCGGGTCCGCGCCCTTGCAGACGAAGTCGGCCTTGCCGATCATCTGCACCGCAAGTCGGGTGAGCTGAGCCACGGCCAGAAGCAATGGCTGGAGATTGCGATGCTGCTGGCCCAGGAACCGCGCCTCTTGCTGGTCGACGAACCCGCCGCGGGGATGACCCCGGCCGAACGGGAACAGACGACAACCCTGCTGGTCAATCTGGCCAAGACGCGCGCCGTGGTGGTGGTGGAACACGATATGGAATTTGTCCGCCGCTTGAAATGCCGGGTCACGGTCCTGCATGAAGGCAGCGTGCTGGCCGAAGGCTCGCTTGATCACGTCACACGCGATCCACAGGTGATCAGCGTCTATCTGGGGCGTGGATAATGCTGGAAACCCAAGGCCTTACCCTGCACTACGGCGGCAGCCAGATCCTGCACGGCATCGACTTTGCGGCCAAGACGGGCGAGGTGACCTGCATCATGGGGCCGAACGGTGTTGGCAAGACGTCGTTCCTGAAGGCCTTGGCAGGCACCCACCCCCGGTCTGGCGGCACGGTCACGCTGGACGGCCAGACCCTGCCCGTGTCGCGCGCGCAAGACATGGCGCGGCGCGGCTTGTCGGTGGTCCCGCAGGGCCGGATGATCTTTCCCCTGCTGACCGTGCGCGAAAACCTTGAGACGGCCTTCGCCGTCCTGCCCAAAGCGGACCACCAGATCCCCGATGAGGTGTTCACGCTGTTCCCGATCCTGAAGGACTTCCTGCACCGTCGCGGGGGCGACCTGTCCGGTGGGCAGCAGCAACAACTGGCCATCGCCCGCGCTCTGATCATGAAGCCGAAGGTGCTGCTTCTGGACGAGCCGACCGAGGGCATCCAGCCGAATGTGATCCAGCAGATCGGCCATGTGCTGGAATATCTCAAGGCCAAGGGCGACATGGCAATCGTTCTGGTCGAGCAGTATTTCGAATTTGCCTATGGCTTGGCGGATCAGGTCTATGTCTTCCGGCGCGGAACCGTGTCCGCCTCTGGCCGGACCGACAGTTTCGACAAGGCCGCGTTGCGCGCCGCAGTTTCCGTCTGAAACGGCGCCTCGGCGGAGGGGCCCGCTTCCGGCCCCTCACTGGGGCGCGAAGATTGACGAAGGCCGCCAAGACCTTGATAACGACATGGCTTCCCAAGGAAAAAGCCACAGTAGCGCCGCGTCGCCGGCAGTCAGTCTTAGCATGGACGTCATATCCCTTGTCGGCATCGTAGCCGCGCTGTTCATCGTGATCAGCCTGAGCGAGCCTTTGGCCGACTGGTCGCGACTGCCTTACACCGTGGTTCTGGCCATTCTGGGGACGCTGATCGGGATCGGTGCTACCTATCTGGTCCAGCACGGTCCGGCGGTGTCCGAGCTTGGGCCAGCGGTAGAGGCTTTCGAGTTCAGCATTCGCGCGAACGTGTTCCTTTACGTGCTGCTGCCGACCTTGCTGTTTCAGGTGGCGCTGGGGCTGAACCTGCGACGGATGGCCGAAGATTGGGTACCCATTCTGGTGATGGCGGTCGTGGCCGTGGTGGTGGCGACCTTTGCCATCGGCCTTGCGCTGCAGCCCTTCACCACGTTGCCCCTTGTGGCCTGCCTGTTGCTGGGGTCGATCGTGGCGACGACCGACCCCTCGGCGGTTGTGTCGATCTTTCGCAACATCGCCGCGCCACAGCGCCTGACCCGCATCGTCGAGGGGGAAAGTCTGCTGAACGACGCTGCAGCGATTGCCCTGTTCGGGTTCTTTCTGACCTTCGTGATGCTGGGTGTGCCCAATCCGACGCTGAGGGATGCGCTGGTCGGCTTTCCCACCCTGATCTTCGGCGGGATTGCGACGGGCTGGTTCCTGGGGCGCATCTGCCTTGGAGTTCTGTCCTGGCTTGGTCGTTATCCGCTGGCGCAGGTATCGTTGAGCGTGGCCCTGCCCTATGCCGCCTATCTGGTTGCGGATCAGGTCCTTGGCGTGTCGGGCGTGATTGCCGTGGTCATGGCGGGGATGACCCTGAACTATCTTGGCCCGGGGCGTATGTCGCCCACGAACTGGACCAACCTGCGCGAAGTCTGGGATGTTTTGGCGCATTGGGCCGGGGCGCTCATCTTCCTGCTTGCGGCGCTGCTGGTGCCGCGGCTTTTGGGGGATGTGGGGCTTTACGATCTGTTCCTGATCGGTGTCGTCGTCGTGGCGGCCACGCTGGCGCGGCTGTTCATCCTTTACGGGATTCTGCCGTTGCTGACGATCCTGCGGCTGTCGCCGAGGGTGGACCCACCCTACCGCGCGGCAATCCTGTGGGGCGGCCTGCGCGGGGCGGTCACCCTTGCCCTCGCGCTGGCGGTGTCCGAGAATTTCCGCGTGCCCGCCGATGTGAAGCGGGACGTCGGTATTCTGGCCACCGGTTTTACCCTGTTCACCCTTCTTGTGCAGGGGACCACTCTGCGCCGGGTGATTTCCTTGCTTGGGCTGGACAGGCTGGCCCCGATCGACCGGGCGCTTTCGAACCAGGTCATCGCGGTCGCGCTTCAGAACGTGCGCGAAGAGGTGGCGGAAACCGCCAGAAACCATGAGCTGACCCATGACATCGTCCGGTCCGAGGCCAAACGCTTTGCCGCCCGGCTGGACGGTGCGATGCAGAAGGCCGAAGCGGCTGACGACATCCCCGACCGGGACCGCATCACTCTGGGCCTTGTCGCCCTTGCCGGGCGCGAGCGTGATCTGATCCTTGAGGCGTTCCGCGAACAGCTGATCTCGACCCGGTTGGCCGAACAGATGCTGTCGGATGCCGACCGCCTGATCGAACGCACCCGGGCCGGAGGCCGTGAGGAATATCGCGCCGCCGGGCGTCTGAGCCTTGCGCAAGGGCGCGGCTACCGGTTTGCCAACATGCTGCACAACCGGCTGCGCCTTTCGGGGATGCTGGCCGGGCTTACCGCCGACCGGTTCGAAATCCTGCTGAACCTGCGGCTGATCCTGCGCGATCTGCACGGCTATATCGACACCAAGATCCGTCGCATCCACGGACGTCGGGTTGCCGACCTGTTGCACGAGTTGCTGAAGCGGCGCGAGGATCAGATCCAGTCCGCACTGGAGGGCCTGCGCCTGCAATACCCCGGCTATGCCGAAGAGATTGAACGACGTTTCCTGCGCCGCACGTCGCTGCGACTGGAAGAACGTGAATACGATGTGCTGCTGGCAGACGGGATCATCGGCAAGGAACTTTACACGACCCTGAAGCAAGAGCTGGCCACCAAACGCCGGACCGTCGAGACCCGGCCGCCGCTTGACCTTGCGGTGCAGAAATCCGAACTGGTCCGCCAGTTTCCGCTGTTCACCGAGATGGATGACGAAAGCCGCCGCCAACTTTCGGCAGCGCTGCGCACGCGCTATGTCCAGCCGGGGGATGTGCTGCTGCGCAAGGGCGATGTCCCGCGTGAGGTCAGCTTTATCGCGTCGGGTGCCGTTGAAATCGACACCGCCGGGCAAAGATTCCGGTTGGGCCGGGGCGAGATGTTCGGCCAGCTTTCGCTTCTCAGCGGCCGCACCCGCCGTACGCAGGCCACTGCCATCAGCCACACAACGCTTCTGGTCTTGGACGAGGCGCGGTTTCGCAAGCTTTTGAAGCGCAATCAGGATGTCCGTTCGGCTGTTCTGGAAAGCGCGGAACGCCGTGGCCTTGACGCCGAGGCATTGCAGCTTTGATCCGGCATTGCCTGCACGCTCTGGACATTCGCGCATTCCTTGAAAACTATCGCGGCGGCTTGTGGCCTTGGGCCATCACTCATCCGGATGACCCAGAATGACCAACTTCCCGCGCATCGTCCTGGCCCTATTGATCGGGACCGTGGGCGGGGCTGCCTTCTACGCATTGAACCTGCCCTTGCCATGGATGCTGGGCGCGCTGTTCGCCACCATGGTCGCGTCGGTCGCCAAGGCACCGATTCTCGGCCCCGCCCGGATCCGGCCCGCCGTGGTTGCCGTGATCGGTGTGCTGCTTGGATCACGGTTCACGACGGATTTTCTTGAACAGGCCTGCGGCTGGATCGGCACGATTGCAATCCTGATGGTCTATGTAGTGGTCGTCGCACTGGTCGTCGTGCCGTTCTACCGCTTTGTCGGCAAGTTCGACTGGGTGACGGCCTACTTCGCCGGGATGCCCGGCGGGCTGACCGAGATGATCGAGATCGGCGAGGCGAGTGGCGCGAAGCCTGCCCCGATCATTCTGGCGCACAGCCTGCGGATTGTCGTGACCATTTCGCTGATCGCGATCTGGTTTCGCGTTGTTCAGGGCCAGGATGTCGGCGCCTCAAGCCTCAAGGCCGAGGCGGCGCTATCATGGCTTGATGCGTCCCTTCTGCTGGCATCAGCGATCTTCGGCAGCCTGCTTGGATCATGGCTGCGCTTTCCTGCCCCAAGCTTTCTTGGCCCCCTTCTCCTGTCCGCCGTGCTGCATATCACCGGGGTCACGACAAGCGTGCCACCGGCCCTGCTGGTGAATGTGGCACAGGTGATCCTTGGCACGGTCTTGGGGTGCCGGTTTCTTGGCATCAGCCCAAGCACACTTCTGCCGGCGGCGGGGCTTAGTATCGGTGCCACGCTGTTGTCGATGATCCTCGCCTATGGTGCGGCGTTGGTCATGACGGCTGTCGCGGGCAGCAGCACCGATCAGGCCCTGCTGGCCCTTGCCCCGGGCGGGCTGACCGAGATGGGCCTTATCGCCTTGGCCATCCACGCCGACGTCGCCTTTGTGGCGCTGCACCACGTCGTGCGGATCCTGTTTGTCATCGTGCTGGCCCCGCTTGCCTTCCACATCCTTGCCCGAAGGACCGGCAAGCCGCTGGAATGAAAGGTAGCCCGGCCAGAGGTCAACCTGCTGAGGGATGCCGGTTTTTAGGACCAATACCGCTGTTGGCATCCGTATCTGGCCCCAGAACCACTGTCAGATGATGCGTGCCATCCTGCAGCGGGACGGACAGCCCGCCACTGACCGGCAGAAGGGGGTCGCCGTTCATGTCTGCACGCAGGACACCCGTCCCCGTGCCCCCGCTGTTCTGGATTGTGATCGCGTATTGGGCGGCACCCAGTCTGACGGTCGCGGTCACTTCGGGCCAGTGCCGTGGCAAGCAGGGGTTCAGGCGCAAGGTCTGACCTGCTCGGGTCAGGCCAAGCAGCCCTTCGATCCCCGCGCGGTACATCCAGCCAGCCGAACCGGTGTACCATGTCCAGCCCCCGCGTCCTTCATGCGGGGCGGTGGAATAGACATCCGCCGCCACGACATAGGGTTCCACCTTGTAGCGGTCGGCGTCCCGCTCGGTCAGGGCATGGTTGATCGGGTTCAGCAAGGCAAACAGCCGATGCGCCGCGTCGCCGTTCCCAAGTCTTGCCTGCGCAAGAACGGCCCACATCGCCGCATGGCTGTATTGACCGCCGTTTTCCCGTAACCCCGGCGGGTAGCCCTTGATATAGCCGGGGTCCATCGGCGTCTGGTCAAAGGGCGGGGTGAACAGCAGGGCAAGGCCGGGGTCTTCGCGGATCAGGTGCTTGGTCATCGAGGCCATCGCCTGCCGGGCGCGGGCGGGGTCAGCAGCACCGGACAAGACGGCCCAGGATTGGGCGATGCTGTCGATGCGGCATTCGTCCGATGCGGCCGACCCAAGAACCGTGCCATCGTCAAACGTGCCGCGCCGGTACCATTCGCCATCCCAGCCCTCACGTTCGATCGCGGCAAGGACAAGGGCCGCGTGGTCGCGCCAGCGTGCCGCACGACCCGGGTCACGGCTTTCGGCAAGGGGCGCCAACATGTCGATGGTCGCGATCAGCAGCCAGCCCAGCCAGACACTCGTGCCCCGGCCATCCTCCCCGACACGGTTCATGCCGTCATTCCAGTCGCCTGTGCCGATCAGTGGCATGCCGTTTTCGCCGGTCAGGGTGATCGCCAGATCAAGCCCCCGGGCGCAATGTTCAAACAGGGTATCCGTGGTTTCCGAAACCTGCGGCAGGAAGAAATCATCATGCGCCCCGTGCGGGACGGGCGGGCCAAGGATGTAGGGAACCTGTTCGTCAAGGATCGCCGCATCGCCCGAAACGGCAACATAACGGGCCACGCCATAGCCCAGCCAGACCCGGTCGTCCGAGATCCGGGTCCGCACGCCTTGCCCGGAATGCGGCAGCCACCAGTGCTGCACATCGCCTTCCGGGAACTGGCGCGACGCGGCCCGCAGGAGGTGTGAGCGGGTCATTTCGGGCCGCGCAAAGGTCAGCGCCATCCCGTCCTGCAACTGGTCGCGGAACCCGTAGGCACCGCTGGCCTGATAGAACCCGGCCCGCGCCCAGATGCGGCAGGCAAGGGTCTGATACATCAGCCAGCCATTCAGCATGATGTCCATCGCCTGGTCCGGTGACTTGATCTGAACCGAGGTCAGAAGATCGGACCAATGCTGCTTTACCGCAGCCAGCATCGTATCCGTGTCAGCCTCTCGCAACTGCCGGACAAGGGCAGTGGCGGCGGCATCCGACGTGGCCTGACCCAGCCGGAATGTCAGATCCACCGTTTCCCCCGGACGCAAGACAAGCCGGCGTTGCAAGGCGGCGCAGGGGTCAAGCGCGGGGCCGGTCTTGCCGGAAAGCGCTGCGGAACCGATACCCGCCGGGGCCTTGAGTGACCCACCAAGGCCGATGAACTCGGCCCGGTCGGCGGTCAGGCTGGTTGGGTCAGGCCCGAACTCCGCGAATGCCACACGCCCCGGAAAGGCGGTGCTGAAGGTGTTCTGCGCCAAGATCACCCCAAGGGCAGGATCGGACCGGGTGATGATGTAGGGCGCGGAGGCGCCGCGTGCCGTGCCAAGCACCCACTCGGCATAGGCCGTCACCGACAGGTGCCTGACCGTCTTGCCCGTATTGCGCAGACGCAGGCGCGAGATCTTGGCGGGGGCGTCCAAGGGGACGAACTGCACCATCTCGGCGGCAATGCCATGGTTTTCGTGCAGGAAGGTAGAGTATCCGAACCCATGCCGCGCCATGTAGGTGCCGGGTCCGCGGATGGGCAAGGCGGTCGGCGTCCAGACGTGACCGGTTTCAAGATCATGCAGGTAGATGGCTTCGCCTGCCGGGTCGCTTACGGGGTCGTTCGACCAGGGGGTGATCTGGTTTTCACGGCTGTTTTCCGACCAGACATGGCCGCTGCCGTCAGCCGAGACCTGAAAGCCGAACCCCGGGTTTGCGATCACGTTGATCCATGGCGCGGGCGTGCTTTGACCGCCGTTCAGGACCGTCACATATTCGCGCCCGTCTTCGGCAAATCCGCCGATGCCGTTGAAGAACTCCAACTTTGGCGGGCTTGCCGGTGGCGATGCCGTCATAGGCAGGGCCGATCCGGCGCTGGCACCCTGTGGCACCTGCGCCATGGCCGCCAGTTGCTGGCCCAGATCGCCACGGCTGGCCAGCAGGATGACCCGCGCCACGGACAGCAACTGCGCCCGCGCGCCCGGGTTCAACAGATCGGCGCGCAGGGTATGGATCGCGCCCTTGACCGGCGAATGAATTCCCACGGCCCGGGGACGCGACCCCGCGGCGCGCACGGCACTGTCGATGGCGATCTGCAGGTCCTGCACATAGGATGACGAACGGTCATTCAGGATGACAAGGTCAATCGCAAGCTGGCGCATCTCCCAGTATTCATGCGCGCTGAGCACTTGGTGAAGGACAGCGATGTCCGCGGCATCCTCGATCTGCAACAGTATGATTGGCAGATCGCCCGAGATGCCCAAGGCCCAAAGTGCCGATTGTGGCGCCGCCCCGTTGACGATCTGGGCAGGTGTCGCACGCAGGCGCGGGTCATTGCGCAGCACCATGCCGCCAAGGGCCTGGAAATCGGCGGCATCAGCGTGGGTGATCCCAAGGTGGCGCAATTGGACCTGTGCCTGTGTCCAGGCCAGTGTGGCGGCCCGGGCAAAGGCGGACGGGTCACGGTGCCGGTCCACCAGATCCAGAAGCGCGGCAGGCGTATCAGCGACCATCGTCCAGAAGGTCACGCGGGCAACCCCTCCGGCCGGGACACTGACGCGCCTGCGGATCGAAAAGATCGGATCAAGGACGGTGCCAGTCGTGCCGGAGAGCGGTGCGTCCAGCAGTGCCGCCGATGCCACGTCACGCCCCCGCCCGATAAAACGGGCCCGGTCGGTTTCAATCTGGATCGGGGCGGTCTCGGTCCCTTCCACCACCGCGATATGGGCGGCCCAGATTTCCGGGTCATCGGGCGACCGGCGGCGGCGCGTGGCGATGACCACCCCCAGTTCCGGCAGATAGTCCGTGACGACAAACATCTTGGAGAACGCCGGATGGGCCTGATCCGAAGAAGGCTGCGCCAGAACAAGTTCGGCATAGGACGTCAGATCAATCTCGCGCGGAAGGCGGCTGGTGTTGGTGAAGGTGACGCGCCGCGCTTCGGCATCGTCTTCGGCAGAAACCACAACCTCGGTCGTCGTTGTCAGACGGTACGCCCGATGGGTGAAGGCGGCGTGATGTTCGCAAAAGATGGCGCGGTGCTTGTCGGGTCTGGTCCTGATCGGCTGCGCGCCAGAAGACCAGGTTTCCCCCGTCTCGGTGTCACGCAGGAAGACGAAAGACCCATGCGCGGCTTGCGTCGGTTCGGCCCGCCAACGGGTGATTGCCATGTCGCGCCAGCGGCTGAAGCCTTCGCCCGTGGGGGTCAACATGACGCCGTAGTTGCCGTTGGACAGAAGATGCGCGGTCGGGGTTTCGGTGGCTGGCGTCTCGAACGTGCGAACGGCGGGAGCGTCGCTGTGTTCCACCGCCGCCACGGGAACATCGGTCGCGCGGGGCGGGGCGCTGGCAACATCGCGGGGGATGCGTTCCTGCAGCAACAGCTCGACCCCCTGGATCATCGGCTCGGCATGGAAGCGGGTGCGAAGCTGGCCATCGTGCAGGGCGTTGGCGATGGCGGTGATCGTCATCCCCTGATGATGCGCCATGAAGCTTTGGACAATCGCGCAGTCCTTGCCGGCCTGCAGCCGGGACGGCGTGAAATCCACCGCCTCATAAAAGCCGTAGCGACCCTCGGCCCCCAGTCTGGCCAGATGGGCATAGTTCTGCGCCGCAGCAACGGGATCGACCATGGCCGCAAGACCTGTCGCATAGGGCGCAATCACGCAGTTCTCGCCAAGGCCGCGCTTCAGCCCCAGACCCGGAACGCCGAAGTTGGAATACTGGTAGGTCATCTCCAGATCGCGGGCGTTGTAGGACGATTCCGATATGCCCCACGGGATGCCAAGCCCTGCCGCGTACGACTTTTGCCGGACAACGATCAGCCGGGTGGTCTGTTCCAGCAGTGACCCGGGCGGCGCCCGCATCACCAAGGACGGCATCAGGTATTCGAACATGCTGCCGGACCATGAAATCAGCGCCGATCCGGTACCGACGGGTGTGGCGGGGCGGCCCAGCCGGAACCAGTGCCGCGTTTCCACATCACCCTTGGCGATGGCGAAAAGGCTGGCCAAACGCGCCTCGGAGGCCAGAAGGTCATAGCAGTTGGTGTCCGGCCGGTTGGTGGCGACGGAATACCCGATCGACAGCAGTTTCTTGTCCGGCTCCAGAAGAAAGCTGAAGTCCATGTCCATCGCAAGGCGGTGCGACAGGGTTTCAACCTCGGCAAGCAGGTCGGGGTGCGGGGCATCGGCAAGATGGTCGGCCAGAGTGTCGCCCAGCGCCGCGATCCAGAACTGCAGGTCAGACGTTTGATCTGCGACCCGCTCTCGCATCCGGGTAACGTCGGTTGACAGGGCAGCAAGGGGCATGGCCGGGTCGGTCACCCGGGCGAAGATGTCGTCAAGCTGGCGGACAAGAACAGGATCTTCGGTTCCCGGTTCCATGGACCTTTGGGCAAGGACTATGGTGTCGCACAGGGCTTGTCGCACTGCCGCCTCACCCCTTGGATCAACCGCCCAGACGCGGCACGCCTGCGCCACGGCGATCAGGTGCCCGGCAAGGTTCCCGCTGTCGACCGAGGATACATAGGCCGGGTCCAGCACCCTCAGGTCGCGGGTGTCGTGCCAGTTGTAGAGGTGCCCACGAAAACGGGGCATCTTCGCCATCGTTTGCAGCGTGTCCTTCATCCGCTCCAATGCCGACCGCTGGCCGATCCAGCCCATGTCGTGCGCGGCCACGGTGGATAGAAGATACAGGCCAATGTTGGTTGGCGAGGTTCGGGTCGCGATGGCGGACTTCGGGATTTCCTGAAAGTTGTCGGGCGGCAGAAAGTTTTCTTCCGCAGTCACGAAGGTCTCGAAATAGCGCCAGGTGCGGCGGGCAATCAATCGCAATTCCTGCGCTTCGGTCGCGGAAAGTGTGGCACTGCGGCGGCTGACCCGAGGCAGGCTGACCCAGCGCGCCACGGCGGGTGCCACCAGCCAGATCAGGGCAAACCCCAGCGGCAGGGGCCATGCCGCCGGGTTCAAAAGCCAAGCCACCCCGCAGATTCCCAATCCCAGCACAACGCCCGGCAACATGCGCAGATATTGACCGGCAACTGAGGGCGCGGCCGCCCTGCCCGCCTGCGCGGCCGTCATCCATTCCAGCATATGCCGCCGTGACACGGCCAGCCGCCAGACTGTGCGGCCGATGGCGTCAAGCATGGTGGCCGCCGCATCAGCCAGAAAAACAAGACTTAGCGCAATCTGGCCCAGGGCCGTCAGAGCATCCGCCCCCAAGGCTGCAAAATGACTTTGCAACGTGACACCGGACCGGGCGGGCAACAGCCCGAAGGGCAGCGAAAGGACGCGCGGCAACGCCAGCATGGCGACGATCAGGACGGTCCACAACTGCGCGATCATCGGCTCCAGCAACCAACCCGAAAACAGCGCAAGCATCGCCATCGGCGCCAAAAGGGAACGGCGCAGATTGTCGATCATCTTCCAGCGACCGACGGGCGGAATGTCATGGCGCTTGTCGCCAAAGACCCAAGGCAGAAGCTGCCAGTCCCCCCGCGTCCAGCGATGCTGCCGACGAATATCGACATCGTAGCGGGGCGGGTAATCCTCGACCACCTCGATGTCGGACGCCAGCCCGGCCCGGGCAAAGATACCCTCGAACAGATCGTGGCTGAGCATGGTGTTCTCTGGAACACGTCCAGCCAGTGCCGCCTCGAAAGCATCAATGTCGTAAATGCCCTTGCCGGTAAATGACCCCTCGTTGAACAGGTCCTGATAGACGTCGGACACCGCTGCGGCATAGGGCTCGATCCCGCCGGGGCTTGAAAAGAGCTTCTGGTAGATCGACCCGTCGCGCCCGGCAGGCAATGTCGGGCTGACGCGGGGTTGCAGGATCCCGTAGCCGCCGACCACACGGGTGCCGTCGCTGTTCAGGCGCGCGCGGTTCAGGGGGTGGGCAATCTTGCCCACCATCTGCGCCACCGTTCCGCGCAAAAGGCGGGTGTCGGCATCCAGCGTGATGACGTAGCGGACATCTGCCGGCAGCGCACCGCTGATGACCGAGAAACTGGTATCGACCGCCCCGCGCAAAAGCCGGTTCAGTTCGGCCAGTTTGCCCCGCTTGCGTTCCCACCCCATCCAGACACCCTCCGCCGGGTTCCACTGGCGGCGGCGGTGAAGGAAGTAGAAACGGTCGCCCGCCTCTGACGGATAGGCGGCGTTCAGCCGGGCAATGGCGGTTGTGGCCGTGGCAACAAGTGTCGCTTCTTCCGGGTCGGTTTCGGTCGCGGAGTCCGCCGTATCGGACAGAAGCGCAAAATGCACCGCCCCGCCTGTGCTGGACAGGTGATGAACCTCTAGCCGTTCGACAAGGGTCTCGATCTCCTGGACGTCGTGCAGCAGGACCGGGACCACGACAATGGTACGCAGATGGTCGGGGACGCCTTTGGTCAGGTCAAGCCCGGGCAAGGGATGTGGCACAACCGTCCGCGTGACAGCGGTATTCACGATTGCCCCGGCCAGATCCAGCGCGATGGGCAGCCCGATCAGGCCAAGCAGGATCAATGGCACAGCACCTGCCCCCGCAGTCGCCATCAGCGCCACGGCAAGCGCAAGGATCGCCAAAGTGATGCCGGCAATGGCCGACAGATAGCCCGGAAACCCACTGCGGCCGATCTTGCGAATGGCGGCCATTCGAAGCGGTGGCTGAAAGCCCGCAGCCGCCTCCAGCGCGGGGCGGCCGCCGCCCAGAAGCCAGAAGCCGGGGTCACGGGCATGGTCGGTGTCAGCACCATCCGCCAGCGCAAGGCAAGCCTCGGTCACAGCGCCTTCGGTCAGGGCACTGCCGCGAGAGAGGACCTCGATTTCCGTCCGGTACCGGTTCCGGGTCGCGAAATCCATCGACGGATAGGTCGCGCTGCGCTGCAGTTGCGCGTCGACAAGGCTGACTTCCTCAAAGAACTCGGCCCAGTCCATTTCGGACACCAGCCGCATCGACGTCACGATATTCCGCATGGTGACGTTGGACGCGCCCAGCCGGGTCTGTGTGGCGGTCACCACATCGTCAATCGTCATGCCCTGCCGAAGAAGCCGGTCTTCCAACCATCCGGCCAGCGGCGTCCGGAGCGGATCGTACCCCCGCAGACGCTTGGCAATCTGTGCCGCCACCGTTTCGGGCAGGGGTTCATCTTCATAGGGCGCAACCAGCTTTTGCATGACGGAAAGCTGCGACTGGCCCTGCGCGCCGCGTGCAGCCAGAACGGCATCGACAATTGCATCCGCCTGCTGGCGCAATGCGTGCCCATCCACGATCTGCTGCGACAAGCGCCGCATGTTTTCGATCAGCACGATGCGCAGGGTAATTGCGACGGCCCAGATCTCGCCAATCGTCAACGGTTGGACCTGCTGATAAGCGCGGACAAACCTTGCAAGAACGGCCCCGGAGACCAGACTGTCGGTATGGGCTACATAGGCCCATGCAAGGCTGAGGACGCGCGGATAGCCCGCAAAGGGACCATCCGCCAGTTTTGGCAAGTGACGGTAATAGCTTGGCGGCAGATCGTCGCGAATCTGGCGGGTCTGCTGTTCCACCAGATGAAAATTGTCCAACAGCCATTCGGCTGCCGGCGACATGGTCTGGTCAGATTGCGCGCCTTGCGCGCAGATCCGGTAAGCCCGCAAAAGGAGATCCGCGTTCTCCTTCACCCGCCTGCTCAGACTTCGAACGGCAAGCGGTCTTTCCGCCAGCGCAGAATTCGCGGCAGCCAGCGACCGTGCGTGATGCTCCAGCCGCTCGGCACCAAAAAGGTCCGCCCGGATCGGCTGCGGGTCTGACCACAGATCCGCCGATCCGGCGCGATTGGCCCAAGGCCAGTCGAGCGACCCGGAGGTCAGTTGCGTCCAGACTTTCACTCTGCTGACAGTTTCCTGTCCGTATCAATCGGCAGCCCGGACGGCACATCGGCGAGTGCGGCAGGATGCAGGTCTGCCCGTGCCTTGCCCAAGGGCCGGATTGCCTTTGGGGCAGTGAGGTCAGGCGACAGATCCGCCCGCACCCGGCGGGTCATCGCAGCCCATTTGCTTTCAATCTGGTCCCAGTCCATCGTGAAATCCTTTCGGGTATGGCAGTATCCTGGTCACGTCTTTGCCTGCGGAAAAGGAACGCAGAAGCAAGCCGCTCGGTTCCGCGCGAGCAGTCGACAAAGGACATCCACAAGTATCAAATGACGCGCAGGCAAGTGCCGAACTCCCCGGCAGCCGCGCGGGTCGCAAGCGTCGTGAGCAAGTCACGGCCCAATGTCCGGATGGTCCATTGCCAGTTGGCCGGTCGCCAAGTTCCGGACGGCGTATCCTACCACCAAACACCCCGAAAGCTGTAGCGGAAACCGCGTCTGCCCGCCCGCGCGCGGCGCTTTCCTGCCAGACATGTGAGCCTTCTTCTCTCTTTCGCTGGTCGTTGCTACGGTGGCGGCAAGATCAATGGTTTGGAGACCCCCGATGCCACCGCTTCTGACCGAAGCCGAGTTCAAGGCCCGACTGGCCGCCCTTGGCCTTGTGCTGGACAGCCGCGCGTTTGCGGCCGCGTGGAGTGGCGCCCAGCGCCTGCGGGCAGAAATGACGCGGGTGGACGTGTATCTTGCCCAGACATCCGGCCCCGAAAATTGACGGACCCGGTAGACCTGTCCATCCCCGAGGCCGCTGCGGCGTTGCGGGCCGGAACGCTGACCGCGCGCAACCTGACCGAGGCGGTGCTTGCCCGCATTGTCGTGCGCAATCCGAAGTTGCATGCGTTCACCCATCTGGCTGGTGACGCGCAAGAGCAGGCTGACCGCGCCGATGCGATGTTGGCATCGGGCCAAGACCCGGGGCCGTTCTGCGGGATCCCGGTGGCCGTCAAGGACCTGATCGACTGCGCTGGCCAGCCGGCCACGTCCGGCTCGCGCGTGCTGGCCGGGCGGGTGGCTGATGCCGATGCAGATGCCGTTGCACGGTTGCGCGCCCAGGGTGCCGTTCTGATCGGCAAGCTGGCCACATATGAGTTTGCGATGGTTGGCCCGGACCTTGCGCTCGCCGATCCGCCCGCACGCAACCCATGGAATACGGACCATATCACCGGCGGGTCATCCTCAGGCTCAGCGGCGGCGGTTGCGGGTGGGATGGTCCGCATGGCGATTGGTACGGATACCGGTGGGTCGATCCGCTCACCCGCGGCCTATTGTGGCTGTGTGGGGTTGAAGCCCAGCTATTGCCGGGTGTCGCGCAACGGGGCGTTTCCGCTGTCGCCGTCCCTGGATCATGTCGGTCCTTTGGCCGCCACCGTGGCCGAAGCGGCGCTGGCGCTGGACGCGATGACCAAAAGCCCGGAACAGTGGCGGCCCGCGGCATCCTTGCTGTCGCGCGGGCTGTCAGGCCTGCGCATCGGCTTTGCCCGGGATTGGTTTGCGGACGATCCGCAGGCCAGCCCGGCGCTGGTTGCCGCGATGGACGCTGCGGCGGCACAGTTTTCCCTGCTGGGAGCCGTTATCGAACTGGTAACCCTGCCCAGCTATGACATCTTCGAAGCCGCCGGATCGGTAATCCTGCACGCCGAGGCGCTGGAGCAGCATCGGGGTCTGATGCGGGACCATGCGGCAGACTATGGCCGCCCGGTCTTGCAAAGCCTTGCCTTCGGGGCGGCGATCGACGCCGGGGATCTGGCGCGGGCGCGGGTCGCACAGGGGCGGCTTGCAACGGCAATGCAGCGGGCCATGGCGGGGGTGGATCTGGTGATCGCGCCGACCACCCTGACCCCAGCCCCCCCCTTCGCGGCTTTTGACGGGGAAACCGCCGTGTGGACCCCGATGCGGACGATTCCGTTCAACGTGACCGGCCAGCCAGCCCTGTCGCTGCCCATCGGCTTTGACCATGGGCTGCCATTGGGGATGCAGATCATCGGCCGGATGGGCGACGAAGATCTGATCTGCGCCGCAGGCCATGCGTTCGAGCAAGGCACCGACCATTCTGCGCTGCGCCCGGTCGTTTTGGGGCAGCGGGTTCCCTGAAGTGTTGCATACGGTTGCGGTCGGATCTGCGGCCCTTTCTGTGGCGTCGTTCGCTCAGTCTAGCTGAGCATCCTTTCTCGCGCTGGTTTCAGGGCCGTCCCGGACAAGGCCCTTGCATTTCGGCGGCACAGGGGTCTAGATGATTTGCAAACGTATTCATCAAAGGATGACCGGCCCCTGAACGGGCCGACACCCCTCGTCGAAAAGGTGACCCATGACCCCTGCAGAAATGGAAAGCCGCATCGTTCGCTATGGCGACCTGAGGCCCTGCAAGACCGCTTTCATTGATGCCCATACCCCGGGGTCGAACCAGAAAGAGAATTTCACCATCATCGGCGGGGGCGTTTCGGAAAGCCCGGACCAGCATGTGCATATCGTTGACACCCCCGGCTTCAACATCGGCGCGGCGGGGCAGCCACCCGGCTGTCGCAACTCGCTCCACAGCCACCGCACGGCCGAGGTGTTTTTCGTGCTGAAAGGGCGCTGGCGGTTCTTCTGGGGCCGCTGGGGCACGGCTGGAGAGTTCATCGCCGAAGAGGGCGACATCTTCAACATCCCGACCGGCATCTTCCGCGCCTTCGAGAATGTGGGAACCGACTATGGGATGATCATGGCGATCCTTGGCGGCGATGACGCCGGGGGCGGGGTCATCTGGGCGCCGCAGGTCATCACCGACGCCAAGGATTACGGGCTGGTGCTGGGCAAGAACGGCAAACTTTACGACAGCAAGAAGGGCCAGACGCTGCCGGAAGGCGTGCCACCCATGCCGCTTCTGACCGATGAGGAGCTGAAGGCCTTTCCCGAACCGACAACAGCAGATGTGATCCCGCATTGCGTGGCCCGCTATTTGGACCTGATGGCCCTGTCGGATCGTCAGCCGGCCAAGGTGATCGGGGCCAATGGCAAGCTGCGCGATCGCCCGGGGTTCGAGGTTGACTTCCTGTCGCGCCATTCGATCCCGGATACGCCCTACACGTTGACCAAACACGAAGTGCTGATGCCGATGCGCGGGCATTGGCGCCTGACGTGGAGCGGGGGGACGACATCCCTGAACCCCGGCGACACGGCGGCCATTCCGCCGGGGCTGGAACATGCGCTGGCCCCGTCGATGTCAGGCGAAGCAAGCCTTTACCGCGTGGTTGCAACGGATGATCCGGCTGGGCTGACCGGCCGTCTGCTGTAAGGGGGAATTGCGATGCCGTTGCTTGCTACCCATGTCGGATCCCTTCCGCGCCCGCAGGACGTGGTGGATTTCCTGTTTGCCCGCGAACGCGGCGAACCCGTCGACGCCGCCGCCTTTGACGCCTGCATGGCCGCGGCGGTGATGGAAAACGTCCGCCGCCAGAAGGAGGCGGGCATCGACATCGTGTCGGATGGTGAGGCGTCCAAGATCAGCTACGCGACTTATGTCAAGGACCGCTACACGGGCTTTGGCGGCGACAGCCCGCGCAATGCCCCCGCCGACCTGAAGCTGTTCCCCACCTTTCTTGACCGTCTGGCCAAAGAGGGCGGCACGCCCAAATATGCCCGCCCGCAATGCGTGGGACCCGTCGCCTCGAAAGGTCAGGGCGAACTGGGCAAGGACATCGCCAACCTCAAGGCTGCGATGGCCGCACATGGGGTGGACCGGGGGTTCATGAACGCAGCCTCGCCCGGGGTGATCAGCCTGTTCCTGCAGAACGCCCATTATGCGACGCGGGAGGAGTATCTCTTCGCCCTAGCCGATGCGATGCACGAGGAATACCGCACCATCCTGGACGCGGGGCTGGACCTGCAACTGGATTGTCCCGATCTCGCTCTGTCGCGGCATATGCTGTTCACACAGCTGACGGATGCCGAATTCCTCGCCGTCGCCGCCACCCATGTCGAGGCGATGCGCCATGCCTTGCAGGGGCTGCCGCAGGACCGGATCCGGCTGCATATCTGCTGGGGCAACTATGAAGGCCCGCATGTCTGCGACATCGACATGGCCAAGGTCTTTCCCTTGTTGATGACGGTTCCGGCCCGCTACATCCTGTTTGAAACCGCCAACCCCCGGCATGGGCATGAATGGACCGTGTTTCGCGACCGCGCGTCCGAAATCCCCGAGGACAAGGTTCTGATCCCCGGCGCGGTGGACACCACAACCAACTTTGTCGAACACCCCGATCTGGTGGCGCAGCGGCTGGAGCGGTTTACCAGCATCCTTGGGACGGAACGGGTGATTGCCGGGTCTGACTGCGGCTTTGGCACCTTTGCAGGGTTTGGCGCGGTGGACCCCGAGATTGCCTGGGCGAAACTTGCCACGCTCAAGGAAGGCGCGCGAAAAGTGGGATGACACCGCTTGTGCTTATTCCAGGCATGATGTGCGACGCGCGGCTTTGGGGCGCGGTAGAGGCGGGTCTGGGTGTGCCGGTCCAGCATCACTTGCCCATCGGGGCGGATAGCATGGCAGCGCTGGCGGCGGACGTGTTGCAGACGGCCCCCCTGCGCTTTGCCCTCGCCGGGCTTTCGCTTGGCGGCATTCTGGCGATGGAAGTGCTGCGGCAGGCGCCCGCCCGTGTCGAGCGTCTGGCATTGCTTGACACCAATCCGTACGCCGAAACGCCCGAAGTCCAGGCCCGGCGCGCGCCCCAGATCGCCCGGGCGCTGTCTGGCGACCTTGCCGGGGTCATGCGGGACGAAATGAAGCCGAACTATCTGGCGGCAGGGCCGGACCAGCCTGCCATCCTTGATCTGTGCATGGACATGGCGCTGTCGCTGGGGCCGGAGGTCTTTGCCCGCCAATCCCGCGCCTTGCGCGACAGGGCCGACCAGCAGCGCACCCTTGCCGGCTTCAAGGGGCCGGCCCTTGTGCTTATGGGCGCGGACGACCGGCTTTGCCCCCGCGACCGGCATGACCTGATGCACGCCCTGATGCCGCAATCGCGCCTTTGCATCGTCGACGGCGCGGGCCATCTGCCGCCGCTGGAACGCCCGTCCGAAACCGCCGCCGCCCTGCGGGATTGGCTTGCCCTTGCCCATTGAAGGAAGTCCCCTATGCCGATCCCCGATCTGAAAGCGCATTTTGCCAATGGCGGTACTGCCGTGAACGGCTGGTGCGCCATCCCGTCCACGATCACCGCCGAGATCATGGGACGGCAAGGGTTTGACCTGATGACCGTCGATCTGCAGCATGGGCTGATCGACTATCAGATGGCACTGACCATGGTTCAGGTGCTGCAGGGGCTGCCTGCCCCCATTCTGGCCCGCGTGCCGTGGAACGAACCCGGCATCGTCATGAAATGCCTTGATGCCGGGTTTGCCGGGCTGATCTGCCCGATGATCAACACCGAAGCTGACGCCCGCACACTGGTTCAGGCCGCCCGCTACGCCCCGCTTGGCGGCCGGTCGTTCGGGCCGACCCGGGCCAACATGGTGCACGGTGCCGGCTATGCAAAGGCGGCCAACGCATCTGTGCTGGTCCTTGCCATGATCGAAACACGCGAAGCCCTGCAGAACCTTGATGCCATTCTGGCGGTTGACGGGATCGACGGCGTCTATGTCGGCCCCTCTGACCTTGGGCTGTCGCTGGGCTATGAGCCGACGCTGGACCCGACTGCGCCCGAGGTGCTGGAGGCGATTGCCACCATCGGCGCCCGCGCCCGCAAGGCCGAACGGTTGGCGGGGATTCACTGCGGATCGCCCGCGATGATCCATCGGGCCTTCGGGCAGGGCTTTCACTTTGCGTCGCTTCTGACGGATGCGCGGCTGTTCACCACCGCAATCGCCGCACAACTGGCGGCGGTCCGCAACACATCGGCTGAGGTCGTGAAGGGATACTGACCCCGCAACTGCCCTTCCAACCCCATCTTTCTTGACAACACCCGGCCAAGTGCCAATCCGGTCGAAACCTTTCAGGAGCCTACGACGATGACAGAATTCACCTTCCCCGGCATTCACTGGCTCAAATCCCCCAACCGCGAAACCGGGGCCGATACGGCACAGATCGCGGATACGGTGACGCAGGTCCTTGCCGCTGTCCGCAGTGAAGGCGATGTGGCCGTCCGCCGCTATTCGGCGCAGTTCGACAAGGCCGAGCTGGATGCCTTTGAAGTGCCGATGGCTGACCGGCTGGCAGCAGTGGCCGACCTTGACCCGCAAACCCGCGCTGATACCGAATTTGCCATCTCCAACGTCCGAGCCTTTGCGCAGGCGCAGCTGGCAACCATCCTGCCGCTTGATGTGGAAATCCGCCCCGGGGTGTTTATGGGCCATCGGGTGATCCCCATCGAACGGGTGGGGTGCTATGTGCCGGGCGGGCGGTTTCCACTGCTGTCCGCGCCGATCATGACCATTGTTCCGGCCAAGGTCGCCGGAGTGGACGAGGTGATTGCCTGCCTGCCGCCCAATGCCCACCGCGCGATGATCGCCGGTTGCCACCTGTCTGGCGCGGACCGGATCTTCCGGATCGGCGGCGCGCAGGCCATCGGTGCCATGGCCTATGGGACCAAGTCGGTTCCCGCAGTCGCCAAGATCGTCGGCCCCGGCAATGCCTTTGTGAACGAGGCGAAACGGCAGGTGTTCGGCCCGGTCGGGATCGACCAGCTTGCCGGCCCGTCCGAGATTTACACACTGGCCGACCAGACGGGTGACGCCGAGATGCTGGCGACGGACATGCTGGCGCAGGCGGAACATGACGTGCGCACCCGGGTGGGGCTGATCACGACGGATGCAGCCCTTGCCGAGGCCGTTCTGGCAGAGGTCGAGGCGCACATGGCCACCTTGTCCACCGCGCATGTCGCGGGTCCGGCTTGGCGCGACATGGGCGAGATTGCCATCGCCGCGGATGAAGCCGCAATGATCGCCTATTCCGATTTCATCGCCGCCGAACACCTGCAGGTGCATACCGCCGACCCGCATGCGACGGCCAAGCGCCTGCGCAACTATGGCTCGCTCTTCATCGGGGAACTGGCGAGTGTGGTCTATTCGGACAAATGTTCAGGCACCAACCATACGCTGCCGACCATGGCTGCGGGCCGCTATACGGGCGGGCTTTGGGTCGGCGCCTATGTGAAGATCGCGACGCATCAATGGCTGGACGAACGCGGTGTCGCCGCCGTGGGACCACCCGCTGCCCGGCAAAGTGCCAGCGAGGGGCTGGAAGGCCATCGCCGGGCCGCACAGTTGCGGCTGGATCGGCTGCAAGCGCGCTAAAGCCGTGCCGCAGGGGCGCTGTCGTCAGGCAGTGCCCCCGCTAGACAGCACCCTTGTGCAGAAGGATCTGCTTCCACACCGCCGTCTCGTCATAGAGCGTGTATTCCCGCCGCAGGCCCCAGGGTCCGAACTCGGCATGGCTGATGCCAAGGATGTAGACCTCGGCCCCCGAAGGCGCGCCAAACGGGCCGGGGCCCTCGTGTTTGCCATGCAAGCTCCACCGGACGGCACTGCGCGGCGGCATCTTTGGATCGTCGCGGCCGATCTGATGGTCGATGGTGAACACGGCATCCGGAAAGGCCGCGCGCAGGGTCATCCAGAACCGGTCGGCGGCGGCGTGGCTGTGGCCGGTCACACCGCCCGGATATTCCAGTTGTGCTGCCCGATCATAGGCCTGCGGGATGGCCGAAAAATCTGCCGCCATGATGCGGCGCAGGATATCGGCGTGGGTCTCGCCCCACTCGTTCATGTTGCCCCGGCCTTTGTAGGGTCCGGGTCGATCCGTCGCGGGCGTCAGCGGGCGCACGCAAGCCTCGGCCCCTCCTTCCCGCGCGATCTGGTCGCGCGCGAAGGTTTCCGGGTCCAGCCCCATCTGGCGCACGATTGCCCCTTGGTCGCGGATCAGCCATTCGTCATTGATCTGGTTGGCAATCGCATGGCAGTCGGCGATGATCCGGTAGGTCAGCTGCCGCCCGGTCGCTTTGCCATAGGCACCATCGCCAAGGTGCGTCGCCATCGAGAGCAGACGATGCGACGACAGCATCCCCTCCTCCGGCGTGCCCGACCAGATCACATCCTCACCCAGAAGGGTCCGGTCCGGAAACTCGGCCAAAGTGGCCATCGTCGCGGCAATGACCAAGCCGTTGCCCACGACGACCGATGATGGGGATCGCACCACGATGTCCGGGCTGTAATAGCGGTGCAAAGTATGCAGCCCGCGATCTTCCCAGATCTCCTTGGTGATCCCGATGATGTAATCGGGAAAGTCGCGGAATCTGGCATCAAAGCCGTGCATGGGATTCACTCCGGTTTTCGGGCAGACGCGCGGACGATCAACGGGCCGTCGATCCGGACCTTGCTGGGGGCGGTGTCGGGATTTTCGATCTGGTCCAGCAGGGCATGGACCGTCGCCTCGACCATCCGGTTGACCGGCTGGCGGATCGTGGTCAGGTCATAGGCCGGCCAAGCCGCCAGCGGGACATCATCATAACCCACGATCGACACATCCCCCGGCACCGAAAGGCCCAGATCAAAGCGCAGGGCATCCATGACGGCAAAGGCCATGTGGTCGTTTCCGACAAAGATCGCGTCGGGCCGGTCAGAGCCCGCGCAGAGATCCCGCGCCACCTGCGCCGCTGTTTCGCGCGAATACATCCCGTCGATCATCGCCACGGGTTCCAGCCCTGCGGCTTCCATGGCAAGGCGAAACCCGGTGGCGCGGTCACGCCCGGTCGAGGCCCCCTGCCAGCCCATGACATGCGCAATCCGCCGGTGGCCGCCGGCAATCAGAAACTCGGTCGCACGTCGGCCACCTGCGATGTTGTCCGACGTCACCTCGGACAGGCGGGCATCGTCCTGACCCCGGTTGAACATGACGACCGGGATGCCGACCGCCGTGCAGCGTGCGGTCAGATCGTTGGTCATCGCCACACTTGCGGTGATGATGCCGTCAACCTGATAATCCAGCAGCTCTTCCATCACCTGCGCTACTTTTTCGGTGCTGTTTTCCGCCATGAAGACAAGGATGTGATACCCCTTGTCCTGCAGCGCGCGGGACAGCAGTTCCAGCACCACCGGGTAGAACTGGTTTTCAAGATAGGCGACCACCAGCCCGATCATCCGGGTGCGCCCGGTGATCAGGCTGCGCGCAAGGACATTGGGGCGGTAGCCAAGCTCCTCCGCCGCCGCACGCACCTTTTCCACCGTGGCCTTCGAGGCTGATCCGCCCGGCGTGAATACCCGGCTGACGGCCGATTGGCTGACACCGGCACGCCGGGCAACCTCCATTGATGTGACCTTGTCATTCGCCATCAGTCTGCCGTCCAACCCCCATCCACCATCAACGCCGACCCGGTCACAAGCGCCGCCGCGTCGCTTGCAAGAAACGCCACGGCCCCCATGATGTCGGTCACCTCTCCGACACGGCCAAGCTTGATCTTGGACAGGATCCACGCCGCACGCTCGGGGTTTTTCAGGGTCTGTTCGGCAAGCGGGGTGCGGATGAAGGTCGGGCACAGCGTGTTGACGCGAATGCCGTGGGGCCCCCATTCGATGGCCATGGCTTTGGTCATGCCCTCAACCGCGTGCTTGGTGGCGGCGTAGACTGCCCGGTCAATGCCGCCCACATGCCCCATCTGGCTGGAAATGGTGATGATGGAACCCGGCTTTTTCCCGGCGATCAGGCCCCGCGCGACGGCCTGCGCCAGAAAGTAGGCTGCCCGGGTATTCAGGTTGAAGGCCGCGTCATAATCCGCCGCCGTTGTTTCGGTGGCGGGGGCGTGGCGGGCCAATCCGGCCGAGTTCACCAGAACATCAAACGGCCCATGGGCCGCAACTGCGGTCGCCGTGGCCTCAAGGTCGGTGATGTCCAGTACAAGGGCCTCGGCGCTGAAACCTTCGGCCCGCATCTTTGCCACGATTGCCGCCAGCGCGTCCGCACCCCGCGCCGCCAGCACCACATGCGCGCCCTGTTCCGCCAAGGCAACGGCAGCCGCCAGACCGATGCCGGACGACGCCCCGGCGACCAGCGCGCGGCGACCGTCCAGACGGAAGCTGGGCGTGCGCGGCAGGGTCATTCCGCCGCCGTTCCATAGCCCACGTTCCGCCCGCCATAGCGACGCACGCGGATGTTGCATTGTTCGGCGTGGCCGACAAAGCCTTCCAGCAGACACAGCCGCGATCCGTATTCGCCGATCATCGCGGCGGCGGCGTCCGTGGTGATCCGTTGATAGCTGTGGGTCTTGAGGAACTTGCCCACCCAAAGCCCGCCCGTGTAGCGCCCGGCCTTCTTGGTCGGCAGAGTGTGGTTGGTGCCAATGACCTTGTCGCCATTCGCCACATTGGTGCGGGGGCCAAGGAACAGCGCGCCATAGCTGTGCATGTTTTCCAGATACCAGTCATCACGGTCCGTCATCACCTGAACATGTTCACTTGCAATCTCGTTGGCAACTGCCAGCATCTCGTCATGAGTGTCGCAGACGATGACTTCGCCATAGTCACGCCAGGACACAGACGCGGTGGCGGCGGTGGGCAGGATGGTCAGAAGCCTGTCAACCTCCAGCAGCGTCGCCTCGGCCAGCTTTCGTGAGGTGGTCAGAAGCACCGCGGGCGAGTTGTAGCCATGTTCGGCCTGCCCCAGCAGGTCTGTCGCGCAGAGTTCGGCATCCACGGTGTCATCCGCGATGACCATGGTTTCGGTCGGACCGGCGAAAAGGTCGATCCCGACGCGCCCGTAAAGCTGCCGCTTCGCCTCGGCGACAAAGGCATTGCCGGGTCCGACCAGCATGTCGACGGGTTTCAGAGTCTCGGTCCCCAAGGCCATCGCGCCGACCGCCTGCATGCCCCCCAGGACATAGATCTCATGCGCGCCGCCAAGTTGCATGGCGGCGACGATGGCTGGATGCGGTTCACCCTTGACGGGCGGAGCCGCCGCGACAATGCGCGGCACTCCGGCCACCTGCGCCGTCAGCACCGACATATGGGCGCTGGCAACCATGGGAAACTTGCCACCGGGCACATAGCAGCCAACCGATTGCACCGGAATGTTGCGATGGCCCAGAATGACACCCGGCAGAGTCTCGACCTCGATATCGGTCATGCTGGCCCGCTGGGCTTCGGCAAAACGGCGGATCTGGGCCTGGGCGAAACGGATATCCTCCATATCGCGGGTCGACACCCGTGACATCGCCGCCTCGATTTCCGAAGCCGTCAGCAGGAAGGACGGGCGGGAATAGCCGTCGAACTTCTGGCTCAGATCGCGGACAGCGGCGTCTCCACGGTCTGCGATGTCACGCAGTGTGGCTTCAACCGTTGCGCGGACCTTCGCATCATCCTCGGCGCGGTCCGCTTCGGATTTTCCGCGCTTCAGGTAAGTGATCGTCATGGTATCCTCCTTGCCCTCATGGACGGGCGTGGCGGGGTGACCCCCGCCTGACTTCTGTCTTATGGTCTGGGCGGAACCTGTTCGCCCCGGTCATAGGCTTCCCAGCCCAAGCCGTCGAAAACATCGCGCCCGAGTTGCGCCAGCACATGCGGGAAGTCGACCGAGACCCAGTTGTCCTTGATCCGCCCCTCCTCGATGCGCCAGAAATCCATGTAAGGGATGATGACGCGTTTTCCGGTCGGGGCGATGCCCATGAACGGGCCGGAGTGGGTGCCTTCGATATGGCCAAAGCAGGACACCCAGTCCCCTTCGGCAATGAAGCGTTCGGTCACATAGGTCCGATCCGTGAAGGCCGCGCGCAACGGCAATTGCCAGTTGGCGCGAAAGGCATCCAGCCCGTGCTTGGTGCCGCAGCCGGCGTTGCCCATCCAGCGGAAGTCTTCGTGGAAATGGGCGGCCATGTCGTTGGAATTCGCGGTAAGGGCGGCCTCCATCCGGGTGATGACCCGGCGCGAGGCTTCGGCCTGTTCCTGTGGCGTCATGCTGCCCCCAGACGCAAGCCGGTTGCCGTGTCGAAGAGGTGGCAGATCCGGGCGGGCACCGAGGATTCGACGATTTCACCGATTGCCGCGCGATAGTCCTTCGCGGCCTTGACCGACACCAGCGCCCCGCCAATGCGATAGCTGATCATCGACGCCTCGCCCAGAAGCTCGATGGAATAGATCGGGGCGGCGATCTGGCCGCCGGTCGGGGTGATGCTGGCATCCTCGGCACGGAAGCCAAGCGTGACCTTGTCGGAGTGTGTGTCCGACAAACCCTCGACCCGGAAGCCTTCGGCCGTGAAGACCCCGCCCGCAAGTGTGCCTTCGATCAGGTTCATGGCCGGGCTGCCGATGAACCCCGCGACAAAGGTGTTCGCGGGCTGGTCATAGATGTCGGTCGGGGTGCCGACCTGCTGGATTTCGCCCTTGTTCATCACCACCACCCGATCGGCAAGGGTCATCGCCTCGATCTGGTCGTGGGTGACGTAGACCGTGGTGGTCTTCAGCGTGTTCTGCAGGTTCTTGATCTGCGCCCGCGTGGACACGCGCAGCTTGGCATCCAGGTTCGACAGGGGTTCGTCCATCAGAAAGACCGTGGGCTTGCGCACTATGGCGCGGCCCAGCGCGACACGCTGGCGCTGCCCGCCAGACAGGGCTGCGGGGCGACGGTCCAGAAAATCGGTCAGCTCGACCATCTGTGCCGCGCGCATCACCATGTCATGCTGCTGGTCGGCAGGCACCCGCCGCACCTTCAGCGGAAAGCGGATGTTTTCGTAGACCGTCATGTTCGGGTAAAGCCCGTAGGACTGGAACACCATCGAGATGTCGCGATCCTTCGGCTCAAGGTTGTTCACCATCCGGTCGCCCAGCCAGATCTCGCCCGAGGTGACATCCTCCAGCCCGGCGATCATCCGCATGGTGGTGGATTTCCCGCAGCCTGACGGGCCCAGCAGGACCAGAAACTCCTGATCCTTGATATCGAGGTTGAACCCCTTGACCCCGACGTAATCGCCGTAGGTCTTCGTCACGTTGACAAGACGCAGTTGTGCCATGCCCTACCCCTTTACCGCGCCGGCGGTCAGGCCGCTGACAATCTGACGTTGAAAGAACAGCACCAGCACGAACAGCGGCCCCATCGCCGACACCACGGCGGCGACCGCATACATCACCTTGTTTTCCGCCTGCACCGTGCCAAGGAAGCTGGCAATCTTCGGCACCATGGTCTGGTTTTCCTGGGTCAGCAGCATCGAGGTTACGGTGAAGTCGTTATAGGCCAAGAGAAAACTGAACAGCGCGGTCGTGACGACGCCCGGCCACATCACCGGGATGATGACCAACCGAAAGGCCTGAAACCGGGTACAGCCATCGACCATCGCGGATTCGTCCAGATCCTTCGGGATCGACAGGAAGAAGGAATGCAGCATCCACAAGGTGAAGGGCTGGTTGATCGCCACCAGCACAAGGATCGAGGTGGGCAGATAGCCCCAGATGTTCAGCTGAAAGAACGGCAGCAGATAGCCCGACACCAGCGTGACATGGGGCATGGCGCGGAACACGAGCGCGGCGATCAGGATCCAGAACGTGTAGCGGAACCCCGACCGCGCGAGGGCATAGCCCCCCAACGTGCCGATGGTCAGCGAGATGACCACGACCGACACCGTCACGATCGCCGTGTTGATGACCGCGACCCAGAACTTCTGCTCGATCCACGCACCTTCATAGCCGTTCCCGGTCCACGTCGCGCCGGTCTGCTGCAAGGTGCGCGGCCCGGTGATGGCGTTCATCCAGTTGGAATAGGAGAAGAAGTCCGCTTCGACCTTGAACGATCCCCAGAAGGTCCACAGGAACGGAAATGCCGCCGTGATCACCCAGATCAGGACGAAACCCATGCAAAGCACCATCAAGGGCAAGGGCTGACGTTCGGCGCGGTTCGACATTGTTTCGCCCCCTAATGCGTCTTGCGGTTGAAATCGCGCCAGGTGCGGATCAGCACCGGCGTCAGCAGGATCACCACCCCGATGATGGTCAGCATCGACGTGGCAGCGGCCGACCCGAACAGCGGTGTCTCGGCAATGCGAAGATCGTTGTAGATCAGGTAGCTGAGCGATGAGGCGTTCGCCTCGGCCGAAAAGCCGACGATCGGCTCCAGCACCCGGAAGTTGTCCATCAACTGCATCAGCGCGATGAAGGTGGTCAGCGGGATCAGATGCGGGATGACGACATAGCGCACCCGTTCCCACCGGGTGGCCCCGTCGATCATCGCCGATTCCAGCGTGTCCTTGGGCACCCCCTGCAGACCGGCGTAGTACACGATGAAACTGAACGGTGCAGAGTGCCAGACACCGTAGACCATCAACACTGTCCAGGTCAGGGTTGGCGAGGCCTTCAACGTCAGTTGGGGGTCACTGAACACCCATTGCAGCGTCGCGCCCAGAATGCCCTTGCTGTCGATCATCCAGAACAGCACCAGCGACCCGATCAGCGGTGTCACGATCATCGGCAGGAGCGAAAAGAAGATCACCGGCCCCTTGATCAAGGTCGGCACCGCGTTGACGCCCAGCGCGATGAAGAACCCGGTGATGATGACCAGCGGCGTCACGATGAACGTGTAGGCCAGCGTGAAGGCCATGGCATTGTAGAACGGCAAGTTTGTCAGTCTGGACAGAAATGCAAGGATCGAGGGGCTGTCGGCCCAGATTTGCGCCACTTCGTCAAAGGCAAGGTGGCTTGAGTTGGTGTAGGTCCCCAGCCCGTTGAACTTGCCCATCGGGGCTTCTTCCCGTAGCGCGGCCATTGCGGCGGCATCCACGCGCAGCTCTTTCTGGCAACTGAACGGATCGCAGGTTTCCACCTCGATCAGCGCCTGGTCATGTTCGATGAACAGCGACTGATAGGCCACCGACAGGATCGGCAGCGCGATGAACAGCAGCATCACGAACAGCGACGGCAGGATGAAGGCAAAGAAGGTCCGATGCGGCATGGGCTATCCCAATGCGAAAGGCGGTTGCAGGTTGCGGGAAGGTGGATGAACCGCCCTGTGGCCCGGGAGCGGGGCCACAGGGCGGCCGTTTGGCCTACTGGAGGAAGCCAGCCTCTTTGGCGGCGGTGTTGTAGGCGGTGATCGTATCCGCAAGGGCCTGTTCAGCCGACTCCTGACCTTGCATGAACTCGGCAAGATTGTCGCCCAGCGCCGTGTGCAAAAGCCCCATGTAGGGCAGCATCGGATAGGGCTTGGCCCCGGCCTGAACCGTTTCGAACACGCCAACGGCGGCCGGGGTGGGTTCATAGCCCGAAATCAGCCAGGCCGCAGCTTCAGGGTTGGCGGCGGCGACTTCCGGGGCAATCCCCTTCATCATCGCCTGAAACGACGCGGCGGCGTCTTCGTCGCTGGCATTGGCGGCGATGGTGAAGCCGTCCCACCACAGCGTCGTGGCCGGGATCGTGCCGCCCCCCACGGTCGGGGCACCGGCAAGCACGGTATCGGCGGCCACTTCGGGCGCGGCACCGGCGGGGTCGATCAGCGCCCCCGCGCGTGAACCCCACATGTTCTGCATGGCTGCACCGCCGCCTTCCCAGACCGGGCCAAGGGCGTTTGTGTCAAAGGTCATGTATTCCGGGGCCATCGTGTCGGCCATGGCCTTCATCATCGCGAGGGCCTTCAGCCCGGCCTCGCTGTTGATCGCCGCGTTGGCCGTGCCGGGTTCGAACAGTTCTCCGCCAAAGCCCATGTACATGTTGACGAATTCCTGCGCCAAGTCCCAGCCCGGCTTGAAGTTCGCGACCAGTGGGCTGGCAACCTCGCCCTTTTCCTTCAGGATGATCGCGGCGGCGACCATGTCTTCATAGGTCTTTGGCGGGGCAATGCCGGCGGCTTCCAGGATCGACTTGCGGTACATCAGGTGCTGTGCGTTCGCCATGAACGCAATGGCCACGATCTTGCCATCCACCTTGATCAACTGATTTGGCTGCAACTGCTGGCCATACATCGCCACCAGATCGTCCAGCGGGCGCACGAGGCCTTCGTTCAGCAGCGGCACGAGCGACCCGTTGGCCACCACCGCCACGGTATAGGTCGCAGGCTTGGTGGACAGGGCCGCAACTTGCAGGTTCTTGTGTTCCGCTGTCAGGTTCGCGGTGACTTCGACCGTGTCGCTGGCACAGGTGGCCGCTGCGGCGCTGACAAGCTGGAGCGCGAGGAAGTCATTCGACAGAATTCGCACCGAACCCTTTTCGATGCCGCAATCGGCATAGGCAAGGCTGGTCGAGGCGAACAGGGCCGCAAGGGCGAAGGAAGATTTCAGGGTTAGTTTCATATCCATCTCCTGTTGAGAGCATCTTTTGGGCGAATGGCCAGTCGTGCCGGTATTGTTGGGCCAGTCGTCTAGGGCCAATAGTCTTGGGCCAGAGCAATCCGACCTGTTTTGCTTGGGCCAGACCGTCCAGCGCAGCCGAGCACTGCGACAGGTGTCCTTGACCTTGCAAAAACGCTAACAGTGCATGAATACGTTTGCAATAATTTTCTGCATAGGGTTGCATTGGCAGCGTTGACCGCGTTTTCTTGCGGCATCCCAGCACGGAGATCAGCCTTGGACAGCCTGCATCTGACCAACAAGCGCACTGTCGCACAGGCGCTTTCGGCGCTTGCCGAGGCACGCCCTGCCGACCTGGCCGATCGGATCGCGGCGCTTTACGCCCCTGACGCCCAGTGGCGCGGGTCGCATCCGATCAACGAACACCGGGGCCCGGAGGCGATCGCAGCACAGGTCTGGCAACCGCTTCTGGCCGCATTCCCCGACCTTGAACGCCGGGACCTGATCGTGACCGGCGGCCACTACGATGGCCGCGACTATGTTGCGATGGTTGGGCATTATTGCGGAACTTTCCGCTCGGACTGGTTGGGAATCCCGTCAACCGGCCGTCCGATCTACCTGCGCTACGGCGAGGTGCATCAAGTTGAGGGCGGGCGGATCGTGCAGTCAAACTGCCTGTGGGACGTGTTGGACGTGATCCGACAGGCGGGGTTCTGTCCCTTGGCCCCAAGCCTGGGGACCGAAGGCATGTGGCCCGGGCCGATCACCGGAGACGGGCTGGTGTTTCGCGAGACGGATCCGGTACAGTCCGCGGCCAGTCTTGCGCAAACGCTGGCAATGCATGGCACATTAGGCGCCTATGACGATCTGGCTGGGGAAGGTCGGACAGGCCTGTTGAACATGCCGCAGAAACAGCACTGGCACCCGAAGATGATGTGGTACGGCCCCTCTGGCATTGGCACGACGCGCGGGTTGCAGGGCTTTGTCGACTATCACCAGCTGCCGTTTCGGCGGGCCTTTCCAAAGCGCAAGGGCGGCGGCCAGTGGGACGAAATTTCCGACCTCAAGGCAAAGCATGGCGGCGGTCACTACATCCGGATCGGCGACGGCCCCTATTCCGTGACGGGCGGCTGGCCGTCCGTATTTGCCATGCATGTCGGGCCGGATTTTCTGGGCGTGGCCGCAACGGGAAAGCCGGTCACCATGCGGGTGATGGATTTCTATCTGCACCATGAAGGCCTGATCCGCGAAAACTGGGTGCCGCTGGATATCCTTGACCTGCTGTTGCAGATGGGGGTCGATGTGATGGCACGGATGCGGTCCATTTTCCGTCGCGGTGCCTAGGCCGTGCGGCCCCGCCTTGCCGGAATGATCGCTTTCCCTCGTTGCATACGCATTCAAATTATGCCAACCTTCGACACGTCCCTTCCTCAACCCGCCGCATCGGCGATGGAGCTATCATGAAAGCCGCAGATACACCTGCATCGGGCGCACCCGCGTCGGGCAGCCCTGCCCAATCGCTGTCACGGCAGAAACCGGCCGAGGTTTTGCAGGTGGAACGCCACGACTTCACCCATCTGGTCCCCGAGAACCGCCCAAGGGCCCAGCCGATGCAGGGCTTTGACCCGATCTATACCGACATCGTCGACTATATCGTGCGCTGCACCCACCGGATCTGGGACGAGCGGGATGTTGGCCTGATCTACACGCACTACACCCACAACTGCGTGCTCTACAGTGCGACAGGCACGATCTACACGCGTGAGGAAGTTGTCCGCGACACGATCCAGCGCCTTGTGTCCCTGCCCGAACGCCGCGGCATGGCGACCCATGTCATCTGGAATGGCGATGACCAGAAGGGGTTTTACACCTCGCATCTGGTGACAGGCACCGGGCGGCATACCCAGCATGGCCACTATGGACCGCCAACCGGGCGCACCTTCACGTCGCGCACCGTGGCCGACTGCATGATCTTTGAAAACATGATCTACCGCGAATGGCTGGTATCCGACCAGATGGCGGTGCTGAAACAACTCGGGCTGGACACACAGGCCTATGCCCGCAATCTGGCCAAGACCTACTTCGACAAGGGGCTTCTGGCCATCGACATCGGCGAAAACCGCCGGCTGATCGGGCAGTATCCGCCAGAGTCCAAGGCGGACCTGTCGATTGCCAACACCGACCTTGAACGCGACACGCTGGTCTGGCTGCACGAAGTCTTCAACCAGCGCATGTTTGGCCGGATCAAGGACGTCTATGCCCCGACTGTGCAGTACCATGGCCCGCTGATGGCCGAACTTTATGGCGTGGCATCGGTGATGCATCAGACGCTCGGGCTGGTCGGGTCCCTTCCCGATTGCAGCTTTGTGCCGCAGCACATCTGCTCGACCCCCTGTGAAGAAGGCGGCACCAAGGTTGCCGTCCGCTGGATCATGGAAGGCCACCACACCGGCTATGGCCTGCTGCACGAACTGGGCGCGCCGACGGGCAAGCGCGTGCAGGTCATGGGGATGAGCCATTACCACTACAAGGACGGCAAGATCGTCGACGAATGGCGCGTCTATGACGAGCTATCGCTGTCAATGCAGGTCAAGCTGGCACAGATGGCTGACACGCCGTCGGTTCTTGACTGAGGCGGACGATGACCCCGAACCCCGGCGCACAGGGCCGCGCCGGGGTGCCCCCCCCTGCCCCGGCATCCCCTACCCCGGCATCCCCGGCCTTCGTGGCGACGGCTTGCGCCATGATGGCCTTGGTGTCGCTGTCGATTGACGCGATCCTTCCGGGTCTGGACAGTCTGGCAGCCGATCTTGGCGTTGCGGATGGCAACCGCCGCCAATGGGTGATCACCGCGCTGTTCATCGGGCTGGCTGCGGGGCAACTGTTCTATGGCCCACTGTCCGACAGTTGGGGCCGCCGAAAGGCCATCCTGCTTGGGATCGGGGTGTTCACGGTCGGCTCGCTGACCTCGGCACTGGCGCAGTCGTTCGAGACTGTGCTGATCGGGCGGGTCATTCAGGGCCTTGGCGCGGCAGGGCCGCGCACAGTCATCGTCGCCATGATCCGCGACCGGTTTGACGGGGCGGCCATGGCGCGGCTGATGTCGCTGATCATGTCGATCTTCATCCTGGTCCCGATCCTGGCCCCGATCCTTGGCCAGATGGTTCTGCTGGTCGTGGACTGGCGCGCGTTGTTCCTGATCGTGATGGCGTTTTCCTGGACGGCCGCCCTCGCCCTGATCCTGCTGGTGCCCGAGCGCAAGATCGACCGCCCGCCCTTCAGCCTGCAAGGCCTGCGGACCGGGGCCATGGCGATCCTGACCCACCGGCGGTCCATGTCGATCACCGTGGCGGGGGGCTGCGTCTATGGCGGGTTGATGGGCTATGTGAATTCATCGCAACAGATCTTTCAGGGCATCTACGACACCGGGGCGCTTTATCCGGTCTACTTCGGCGGTTTGGCCGTGTTCATGGCCGCGGCAACACTGACAAACGGCAGGCTGGTGCGAAACCACCCGATGCAGACCATCTGCACGACAGCCCTTGCCGCGCATTGCCTGTGGTCTGCCGTGGCGCTTGTGGCGGATCTGGTGATGGGCGGGTTGGGGTTGATCTGGTTTCTGGGATACAGCGCCGTCACGCTTTTTGCCCTTGGGCTGACCTTTGGAAACTTCAACGCCATGGCCCTGCAGCCCTTCGCCAAGACCGCCGGGGCTGCCGCAGCGGTGCAGGCGACCGTCCTGACCGTCGCAAGCCTGGTTTCGGCAGCGGTGATCGGCAACCTGTTTGACGGCACGCTTGTCCCGGTCCTTGCGGGCTATCTGGTGATGGGGCTCACGGCACTCATCCTTCTGCGGCTTCCATCCCCAACCGATTGAGGCGGCAAACGGCGGGATGTCACGCGCCAAGGCCGCCACGGCCCCTTGGGCCGGGCCAGGCGTCATTCAGGCTCCCCCCAAGGCACATGCCATGGTATCAGCAAGGCCAGTGGCGACAGGATTTCAGGACCCCCATGGCCGTTACGCTCAGATCCTTATGGACGGGTGCCCTTGTGGCAGGTGCCGTGCTGCTGGTTCTGGCAGTGGAACGGATCGCCAGCCAGAACGCGCTGGATGAAGGTCTGGTCCGCGCTGAAACCACCCTGCGGCAGACTGTGAACGGGCTTGACGGTCACTTGCGGCGGTTCGAAGCCCTTCCCGCCCTTCTGGCGCGGGACGACAGGGTGCGCGACGCCTTGGCCGCACCGGACGACGCCGCAGGGATAGCCGCCATGAACAGCTGGCTGGAAGAAACCAACGCCCTGATCGAGGCGTCAGACCTGTACCTCATCGACCTGTCCGGTACCACCATCGCCGCCTCGAACCACAGGCGCGAGGATAGTTTCATCGGGCAGAATTTCTCGTACCGCCCGTACTTCACCGAAGCGCGCGACGGGCGATCTGGCCATTTCTTTGCCTTGGGCACCACATCCGGCGTGCGCGGATACTACTTCGCCTCGGCCGTGCGGGATGCCGAAGGCCGGATCGTGGGGGTTCTGGCGCTCAAGATCGGGGCAGACGAGATCGAAGCCGCCTGGCGCGCGCGCGATTACCGCATTCTGGTGACGGACCCGGAAGGGATCGTCTTCATGTCGACCGATGCGGGGTGGTTGTATCGCGGACTTTTGCCGCTGACGCCCGAGCGGCTGGCCCGTACCGAAGTGTCGCGCCGCTATTCCGACGCGAAGCTGAGCGCGCTTCAGGTGGGTCTGAGTACGTCAGGCAAAGTGCTGCTGATGCGCCTTGCCGATGGCAGCGGGGCCAGCCACGAGTACATTGCAACCGAACATGTGATGCCCCAGGCCGGATGGACAGTCCGGGTTTTGCTGGACACCGCCCCGTTGCGGACACAGGCGCGGCTGGCGGTACTGGCCTTCGGGCTGCTTCTGCTGGTGGCCTTGCTTTTGGCATGGACGGTCCTGCAGCGCCGCGCGCGGCTGGCGGAACGGCTGGCGATCCAGGCTGCGGCACAAGCCGATCTGGAACGTCAGGTGGCCGAACGCACGGCGGACCTGACCCGCGCCAATGACGATCTGCACCGCATGCAGGCTGATCTTGTGCAAGCGGGCAAACTGGCAGCACTTGGCCGGATTTCCGCAGCCCTGAGCCACGAGATCAACCAGCCCCTTGCCGCCGCGCGCAACTATGCTGACAGCGCGGGCTTGCTGATCGACAGGGCAGACCTGCCGCGCGCCAAGGAAAACATCGGTCAGATCGTCGCGTTGATCGACCGCATGGCTGCCATTGCCCGCCACTTGCGCAATGTTGCGCGCAAACCGAACGAGCCGTTGAAGACCGTCGATCTGCACACCGTGGTCGCGGACGCGCTGACTGTGGCGCGCAATCGGCTGGACTCGGCAGGTGCGACGGTCGATCTGGACATCGCACCTGACCTGCCACTGGTCCGGGGTGGGCCGGTCCGGTTGCAGCAGGTGATTGTCAACGTGTTGTCGAATGCCGCCGATGCCGTCGAAGGCAGCGCTGACCGCCGCATCACCCTTGCCGCGCGGGCCGTAGGTGGCGAGGTGCAGATCACTGTGCGCGACCGTGGCCCCGGCGTTGCCCCTGCCATTGCCGCCCGCATCTTCGACCCGTTCTTCACCACCAAGCAGGTCGGCTCCGGGTTGGGGCTTGGGTTGTCGATCAGCTATAACATCATGAAGGATTTCGCAGGCGACCTGCGCGTCGGCAACCACCCCGAGGGCGGGGCCGTCTTCACCATTGCCCTGCAGCCTGCCAGCCCCGAGGCGATGGTAGCCGAATGAAGCAGACCGTCCTTCTGATCGACGATGAAGAAGCGATGCGCCGGTCGACCGAGCAGGCGCTGGAACTGGCAGGCTTTTCCGTCCACTCCTTGCCCGGCGCAGAGCAGGCGCTTGGCTTTGTCGGTCCCGGTTTCAACGGTGCCGTGATCTCGGACATCCGGATGCCGGGGATGGATGGGCTTGACCTGCTGGAGCGGCTGGTCGAATCCGACCGGGAACTGCCCGTGATCCTGATCACCGGTCACGCCGAAGTCAGCCTCGCGGTCGAGGCGATGCGGCGCGGCGCTTATGATTTCATCGAAAAGCCGTTCAGCATTCAGTCTCTGGCGGCCGTGCTGCGCCGCGCTCTCGACCATCGTGGCCTTGTGATCGAAAACCGCCGCCTGCGCGCCGCTGCCGGACAGCGCGACGACCTTGAGGCGCGATTGCCCGGGCGCAGCGCCTCGGTGATTGACCTGCGCCGCTTTGTCCGCACCCTTGGGCCGTCCGAGGCGGATGCGCTGATCACCGGCCCGACCGGGGCCGGCAAAGAGGTGGTCGCGCTGGCCATGCATGATCTGTCCCCACGCGCGGGCCGCCCGTTCATTGCGATCAACTGCGCCGCCTTGCCGGCCCAGATGATCGAGAGTGAGCTTTTCGGGCACGAGGCCGGGGCCTTTCCGGGTGCCATGCGGCCGCGCTTTGGCCGGTTCGAACATGCCCGGGGCGGCACGATCCTGCTGGATGAAATCGGCTCGATGCCGCTCGATCTGCAAGCACGCCTGCTCCGCGTGCTGCAGGACCGGGTGATCACAAGGCTGGGCTCAAACGACCCGATCCCGCTGGATGTCCGGTTCCTTGCGACATCGAAGGCCGATCTTGCTCAGGCTGCGGCGGCAGGGACCTTTCGACAGGACCTTCTTTACCGCCTTGCCGTGGCGACAGTCCGCGTGCCCCCGCTGTCAGCCCGGCGCGAGGACATTCCGCTGCTGTTCCTCAAACTGGTCCGCGAGGCCGCCGCCCGCCACGGCGTCGAAGATCGCACCCCCACGCCCGAACTCTTGGCCGAGCTTTCGGCGCTGGACTGGCCCGGCAATCTGCGGGAATTGCGCAACGCGGCAGATCGTTTCGTGCTGGGCCTGGACTGGATGGAGGCCGCAGGCCCCGCCACCCCTCGCCTTGCCGACCGTGTGGCAGGGTTTGAACGCAGCGTCATCGCAGGCGCCATCGCAGCGCATGGCGGGCACCTGCGCAAGGTCTACGAATCGCTCGGGATCAGCCGCAGGACCCTTTACGAGAAGATGCAGAAGCATGGGCTGGACCGCCGCCTGATCCTTGACGGGGACGACGGCGAAAGTTGACCGAAGCCGGAATGGGTGGAAATCCACCCCCCCACTTTGGCGGAATGGGGCCATTTCCACCCAACCTGTCCGCCAAGCCCCGCGAAACGCGCCCGCCGACCCCGGCTTTCCTTTGCCAGACGCGCCAAAAGCCGCCCCTGTCATTCCAGCCGCGCAATGGAGGATGTTGCGCGGGGCAACACTCGCCACGTCTGGGAGGACACCATGGCATTGACGACGAAACTCGCCGGCATCGCCGCCGGCGCGGTGCTGGCCGCATCCGCAGCCATCGCCCAAACCTACCCCGAGCGGCAGATCACCCTTGTGGTCCCGTTTTCCGCCGGGGGGCCGACCGATACCGTCGGACGGCTGATCGCTGAACGTATGTCGGCGGACCTTGGCCAGCAGGTCATCGTGGAAAACGTCGGCGGTGCCGGGGGAACGCTTGGTGCAGGCAACGTGGCCTCGGCCGAGGCCGACGGCTACACCGTCCTGTTGCACCACATCGGCATGGCGACCAGTGCCACGCTGTACCGCAATCTTGCCTATTCCCCGACCGAAGCCTTCGAATACATCGGCCTTGTGACCGAAGTGCCGATGACAATCGTCGCCCGCAAGGATTTCGAGCCGACCGACTTTGCGTCGTTCATCGCTTATGTGAAGGAAAATGCCGACACGATCACGATGGCCAATGCCGGCATCGGCGCAGCTTCGCATCTGTGCGGGATGCTGTTCATGCAGGCGATCGAGGCGCCGATCGTGACGGTTCCCTACAAGGGGACCGGCCCGGCGATGACGGAACTTCTGGGTGGCCAGATCGACATCATGTGCGACCAGACCACCAACACCTCGGAACAGATCAAGGGCGGCACGATCAAGGCCTATGCCGTGACCTCGCCCGCGCGGCTGGAGATCTTCCCCGATCTGCCGACGGTCAGCGAAGGCGGCTTTGCGGGTATTGAAGTGTCGGTCTGGCATGGCCTTTATGCCCCCAAGGGCACGCCGCCCGAAGTGGTCGAACGGCTTTCAGCCTCGCTGCAGTCCGCCTTGGCCGACCCCGGGATTGCCGAGAAGCTGGCCGAACTTGGCACCGCGCCGTCCCCCGCAGCCGATGCAACCCCGGCCGCACTGAAGGCCAAGCTGGAAGCCGAAATCGAACGCTGGAAACCGGTCATCGAAACCGCCGGCGTCTACGCAGACTGATCACGGCAGAACGGGGGCGCAGGGTTTGCGCCCCCGGCTATACAAGGGATGTGGGGAAGCACCGTAAAATGAAGCGACTATCCATCGACTGGACGGACGCGCTGGCCGGCCTTGTGTTTATCCTGTTCGGTCTGCTCTTTGGCGTGCAATCCCTGGGGCTGGATCTGGGCACGACGTTCCGCATGGGGCCGGGCTATTTTCCGCTGGTCCTTTCGGGGATACTTCTGGTCCTTGGCGGAGCGATCCTGGCAACTGCGATCCACGACCGTGGCGGCGAGGGGATCGGCACGCTTGCCTGGCGCGGTGCCTTTTTCATCCTGCCAGCCCCGATCTTCTTTGGCCTGACGATCCGGGGGCTTGGGTTTGTCCCGGCGATCTTTATGACAACGCTGATTGCCGCGCTTGCGTCTTTCAAGATGCGGTTTCACTGGGCGCTGGTTCTGGCCGCTGCAGTCACCGTCTTTGCGACGCTGGTCTTTTCCTACGGCCTTGGCCTGCCCTTCCGGCGCTTTGGCCCATGGCTAGACGGCTGAGGCGCTGTGATGGACCTGTTTTCCAATCTCTCGCTGGGCTTTGCCACGGCGACCTCGCCCGAGAACCTGTTCTTCTGCCTGATCGGCGTGATCCTTGGCACGCTGGTCGGGGTTCTGCCGGGGATAGGTGCGACGGCTACCATTGCGATGCTGCTGCCGATCACCTTCCAGCTTGAGCCGGTGTCGTCCCTGATCATGCTGGCCGGGATCTACTATGGCGCGCAATATGGCGGCTCGACCACGGCGATCCTGATCAACATGCCGGGCGAAAGCTCGTCCGCCGTCACTGCCATCGACGGCTACCAGATGGCGCGGCAGGGCAAGGCCGGAACTGCGTTGGCCGTCGCAGCACTGGGGTCGTTCTTTGCGGGCACTGTGGCGACGCTTCTGGTCGCGCTTTTCGCCCCACCCCTGACGGTCATCGCGCTGAAATTCGGCGCGGCTGAGTATTTCAGCCTGATGCTGCTGGGCCTTGTATCGGCCATAGCCCTTGCGCATGGGTCGATCCTGAAGGCATTGGCGATGGTAGTGCTTGGCTTGATCCTTGGCCTTGTGGGCACCGACATCTACACCGGCACCCCGCGCTTTACCTTCGGCATCACTGAATATGCGGACGGGCTTAGCTTTGTGGCCCTTGCGGTCGGTGTGTTCGGCATCGCCGAGATCCTGCGCAATCTGGAGGGCGAACAGGACCGCACCGTCCTGGGGACCAGCCTGGGCGGGCTTTTCCCCTCGCGTGAGGATTTGAAGCGCATGGTGGCACCGATGCTGCGGGGCACAGCGGTGGGATCGGTCCTTGGCATCCTGCCGGGGGGCGGTGCGGTACTGGCCGCCTTCGCGTCCTACACCATCGAAAAACGGATCTCCGACCACCCCGAGGAGTTTGGCAAAGGTGCCATCGCCGGGGTCGCCGGGCCGGAATCGGCGAACAATGCCGGGGCGCAGACGTCGTTCATCCCGCTTCTGACGCTTGGGATTCCCGCAAATCCGGTCATGGCCCTGATGGTCGGCGCGATGATCATTCAAGGCGTCGTGCCGGGGCCGAACGTAGCATCCGAACAGCCAGCGCTTTTCTGGGGCATCATCGCCAGCATGTGGATCGGCAATCTGATGCTGGTCGTGCTGAACCTGCCGCTGATCGGGCTTTGGGTAAAGCTGCTCAAAGTGCCCTACCATGTGCTTTTCCCGATGATCATGGCCTTCTGCTCGATCGGGGTTTATTCGGTCAATTCAAACGTCTACGACCTTTATGCCGTCGCGTTCTTCGGCCTCATGGGCTATGTCCTGCTCAAGCTCAGATGCGAACCGGCGCCCCTGCTGCTTGGCTTTGTGCTGGGGCCGATGCTGGAAGAGAACCTGCGCCGGGCGATGATCCTGGGTCGGGGGGACCCGACGGTTTTCCTGTCACGCCCGATCAGCCTGACGCTTTTGCTGCTGACCGTTGCCGTGCTGATCGTGATGCTGCTGCCCGCGATCCGGAAGAAACGCGACGAGGTGTTTGTCGAGGCCGATTGACCCCATTTCCGGCCGACCATGGCGCAAACAAAGGGCAAGCCCCTTGGCTTGCCCGGTCCGGCTGCATAGGTGTGGGTCACCGGAGGCTACCATGCAAAAATTCTCGCTTCTTGATCTGTCACCTATTCCTGAAGGCAAGACTGCTGCCGAAGCGCTTGCCAGTACCGTGGAACTGGCACAGGCGGCAGAAGGGTTCGGCTACTACCGCTATTGGCTGGCCGAGCATCACAACATGCCCGGCATCGCCAGCGCGGCCACGGCGGTTGTCATCGGGCAGGTTGCAGCCGCGACGAAATCCATGCGCATCGGCGCCGGGGGCATCATGCTGCCGAACCATGCGCCCTTGGTCATCGCCGAACAGTTCGGAACGCTTGCAACCTTCTTCCCCGGCCGGATTGATCTGGGGCTTGGCCGCGCACCCGGAACCGACATGGCCACCGCGAGGGCGCTGCGTCGCCACATGGCGCCAGATGACAGCTTTCCCCATGATGTGCAGGAACTGATCAGCTATTTCGGCGACATGCCACAGGGAACGCCGGTTCGGGCCATTCCCGGTGTCGGCACGCATGTTCCCGTCTGGATCCTTGGGGCCAGCCTCTACGGTGCGCAGTTGGCTGCCTATCTTGGCCTGCCCTACGCCTTCGCGTCGCATTTTGCGCCCGCAATTCTGGAAGAGGCGCTGGCGGTCTACCGCAGCACCTTCCGGCCGTCAGAACATCTGGAAAAGCCGTATGTGATGATTGCGGCCGGGGTCTGCGCGGCCGAAACCGAGGCCGAGGCGGCGTTCCTGCGATCTTCGCAAATACTTGCCTTCGCGCGCCTGATAAGCGGAAAGGCGGGCAAGCTGCCATATCCGGTGCAGCAGCTTGACCATGAAGTCTCACCCGCTGTCATGACGCAGGTAAGGCAGGCCCTGTCGTGTTCGGCGACCGGCTCGGCAGCGACGATACGCGATCAGCTGAAGACCATCATCGACACCTATCGCCCGGATGAGGTGATGGTGACGGGCATGATCCACGACCCCACCGCACGGGCGCAATCCTTTGCGCTTGCGGCGCGCGTTCTTGCCGATCTGTGCAAGGACCCCGTCGCCGCCTGACCCTGCGGGAAGGCGGCCCGCGGTCTAGGGTATCAGGGCAAGAAGGATTCCTCCGGCTGCCGCCACGATGACCACCGCCCAAGGCGGGGCTTTCCACGCCATCAGCAGAACGAAGCACCCAAGCGCCAGCGCAAAGTCGCGCAGATCGCCGATGGCACCGGTGAATACCGGGGAATAGAGCGCCGCGCCAAGGATACCGACGACGGCGGCATTCGCCCCTTGCATAAGCGACTGTGCCGCAGCCATGGCGCGGAACCGGTCCCAGAACGGCAAGAGGCCGATCAGGATCAGAAAGCCGGGCAGGAACACCGCCAACAACGCAAGCAAGGCCCCTGCCACGCCATTCGGCTCTGGCCCAAGCACTGCCCCAAGGTATGCAGCGAAGGTGAACAGCGGCCCGGGCATGGCTTGCACCGCGCCGTATCCGGCAAGGAACTGGTCTGGCGTGACCCAGCCGGTCTGCACCACTTCCGCCTCAAGCAGGGGCAGGACGACGTGACCGCCGCCGAACACCAACGCGCCAGCGCGGTAGAAGCTGTCGATCAACGCCAGTGTCTGGCCATTGCCGGCAACAAGCGGCAACAGGACCAGCAGCCCGAAGAAAACAGCAAGCGCGGCAGCCGCGATCCCGCGCGATACGGGCATGGCGACATGCCCGCCCACCGGCGTACCCGCCCCACGCCCAAGGGCCAGACCGGCCAGCGCGCCAAGCCCGATGGCACCGACCATTCCGAATGCCCCCGGAACGAAGGCCAGCACTACCACCGCACCCAAGGCAATCGTGGCGCGCTCCCGGTCCGGGCAAAGGTTTTTGGCCATGCCCCAGACGGCTTGGGCAACGATTGCCACGGCAACGATCTTCAGCCCCTGCAAGGCGCCAGTGCCTATCGGACCGGCGATCGACGCCGCCGTCATGGCAAAGGCCAGCAACAGCAGCGCCGAGGGCAAGGTGAAGGCCGCAAAAGCCGCCAGCGCCCCAAGCCACCCCGCGCGCCGCATCCCAAGGGCAAAGCCGACCTGAGAGGATGCCGGGCCGGGCAGGAACTGGCACAGCGCCACAAGGTCAGCATAGGCGTGATCGCTTAGCCACTGCCGCCGGGTAACCAGCTCGTCACGGAAATAGCCAAGATGGGCAATCGGGCCCCCGAATGAGGTCAGACCCAGCTTGAGAAAGGTTGCAAAGACCTCTCCCGCTGTCCCATGAGCCGGGCGGCTTTCTGCAGTGTCCGTCCTGTCCGTCATTCGGTCCGCGCCCAATTGTTCAGCTCGTGCAGATGACCCCGTATCACAGCAAGCCCTTCCCGTCCTTTTCCGGTGATCGTGTAAAACTTGCGCGACGCTTGCCCCTTGCGCTGCGAGGTGGCTGGCATAGGGGCATTATCCGTTTTCGTTATCGGAAGTCGACAAGGCAGCGCGCTGCTTTGCCGTCAACGCTGCAAAGGGTCATGATGGTGCCCATTCTGGGCGGGCCTGCCCTACACCGGCGCCCCTGTGATGCCATACTTGATCACATGTCGCACGGGGGGGATTGATGACGCAGGGACCGCTCAGTTCTGCCGGGTCACGCGGGCGCGCAACGGCCGGAAGGGTGCTGCGGGCGGCCTTGATCGCAGGTTTGGCTGGCGGCATCGTCATGCCGACAGGCCCCGTGCTGGCGCAGGGCGTTTCAGACGCGCAGCCCTTTGCTGGCCGCCCCATCGACCGTGTCACCGTAAGCATCACGAACCCCAGCGCCGATGCAGCCTTCAACGACAGGATCGAAGACAGCGTGCGCCGTGCGTTGGGGGTATTTCCCGGGGCGACCTATTCCGAGGACCGCCTGACCTTTGCCCTTGGTGCCGCCCGCCGCAATGCATCCATTGGCGATCTGTCCTATGACACCCAGCCTACGGCAAGCGGTGGGGTGGATGTGGCGGTGTCTGTCACCCTGCGCGATGGGGCGCAACCGGACCAGGGCCGCGGGTTCCTGATCACCGGCAATTCAAGCGACTTTCCCTTGGCCTTCGACCGCGGCGGCAGCTATCTGAAGTTCAAGTTTGACGCCTTTGCCCTGTACTATGGCAACAACAACGCATGGTACGGACGCCCTGACCTGATGCTGGCTGGCAACCCGCTGGCGCTAGGCACACCGGCAGGCCGCGGCTATGACGACTGGGTGGAAGGCTACCTGCACTACGGCGTCTACGGGATCACGCCGATTTCACCGACACTATCGTTCTATGGCGGGATCAGCGCGATCACCTCGGGGTCCGTGGGGCAGGAACTGTTCACCGATGAAACCCGCAGCTACACGTTCTTCGAAGATGCCTATGTCGGCATTGTCGGCGGCAATGTCGATGATGCGGGCAACCGCCTGACCTTCAACCTGACGGCGGGCCGACAGCGCTTTACCCTCGCCAACGGCTTCCTGATTGCGAACACCGCCGCGAATGGTGACGAACGGGCAGCGCTTCAGGCAAATGCGCGCTGGTCCTCGGATCTGCTTGTGCTGGGCCAGATCGCCTATAACTCCACCAAGGTCGAGGCCTTCTATCTGGACCCGGATGAGCTTCCGGTTCTGGACTCCAAAACCAGATACGCAGGCCTGAACGTGGAAACACGGCCGCTGAACGGGCTGATGCTGGCCGCCACCTATCTGACAGTCCCCGAGTCCGACGCCAACTACTTCGGGCCGACCGGGGCCATCGTCGGCGGGCGCGAGGGGCTTGAGGTCTACGATCTGCGCTTCACCTACCAGCCCAACCTTGCCGGTGCATCTGGCCCGTTCTTTGGCGGAGAGGTCGCGCGCCAGACCAACCGCGACTTCGACATGGACGCCCGCGCGGCCTATGCCGAGGTTGGCTACACCTTCACCGATGCCAAATGGTCGCCATCCGTAAGCTACCGCCTGGCCTATTTCTCGGGCGATGATCCGGCGACATCCACGTTCGAACGCTGGGATCCGATGTTGTCAGGCGGCAACGGCGAGCAGTGGGTGCAGGGCGCAAACCACTTCAAGGTGGTTCAGGACAGCAACGTGATCGCCCATCGGCTACAGGCCCGGCTCAAGGTCGCGCCCAAGGTAGAGCTTGTGCCGCAGCTTTGGGTGTTCAAGTCAGACCAGTTGAACAACATTGGCGGCAACCCGGCACTTTCCGTCTTGGCTGATGATGACCTTGGTTACGAAGCCAATGTGACCGTCAAGTGGTTCAAATCACGCAATACTTATGTCCACGGGCATATTGCCTACACCGTCCCCGGCGACGGTGTGAAAGCGGCCTTGGGCAATGATGCAAAGAACTGGCTCAGCGCCATGGTCTTCGTGCGCTACGCCTTCTGATCCCTTGGTTTCGAACGCGAAACTCTTCAACCAAAAGGACACTTGACCATGAATGACAGCACCCCTGAAGACGAGGGCCTTGCCCGTCGCGACTTCCTGAAATCCATGGGGGTGGCGGCGGCGGCCGGTGGATTGGGCGTGGCAGGTTCGTCCTCGACGGCCGAGGCGGCAGAACCCGCGGCACTGGGGCCCTATGCAACCCTCTGGGACCCGGTCGACCCGGCCATCGCGGGGCGGCAGAACATCGTGCCGGTCCCGGACGATTTCTTTGTGCCCGGGCGCTTTGCCGGCAAGACGGCATTGGTGACCGGCTGTGCGCGCGGCATGGGTCGCCTTGCAGCCATCCGCCTTGCGCGTGAGGGTGCGAATGTGGTGGCGGTGGACTGGCTGGCCGATGAGGGCAAGGCTGTCGTCGACGGGATCGTGGCCGAAGGCGGCAAGGCGATCTTCGTCGAAGGCGACATTTCCGAAACAGCGGTTTGCGATGCCATGGTCAAGGCTGCGGTGGACACTTTCGGTGGCCTGGACTGCGCGCTGAACAATGCCGGCGTGATGGACGCGATCTTTCCGGGCGATGCGATCGACTATGCCACCCAGAAGGACCTTACGATGGCCCGCATCGACGAGGCGCCGGATGCCTATTGGGACGTGGTCATGCGCGTCAATGCGACCGGCACCTTCCGGTCGCTGCGGTCAGAGCTGCGGCAAATGCTGGCGCAGGGCCGTGGTGGCAGCATCGTGAACGTGGCCTCGGTCGCCGGACTGCGCGGCTTTGGCGGAACACCGTCCTATGTGGCATCAAAGCACGCCGTGAACGGCCTGACGAAAAACGCCGCCATCGACTACGCGCCCTATGGCATCCGGGTGAATTCGGTCTGCATGGGAACAACCCTGACCCCGATGTACGAACGCGCCTTCACCTTGCTGCGACAGCGCGCCCAATCCGGGTTCCGGGATTCCGGCCTTGGAATGATGAAGATCAACAGCCTGCTTGAGGCGTCTCAGCAACCCAAGCGCGGATCTACTGCGGCCGAGCAAGTGGCGGTCATGCTGTTTCTGCTGTCGCCGGAATCGTCGAACCTGACCGGGGCGAACTATGCCACGGATGGGGGCTTCACCAGCTATTGACGGCAGTTCGGGCGCGCGGCGATTTCCGCGCGCCCAAGATTTTCAGAGATTGGAAACTGCACCGAAGGGGCGCGAGAGAATGGAACGCAGAGACCTTCTCAAAGGCATGACCGTTGCCGCAGGTGCGATTGCCACGGTAGCGGCAAGCCCGGTCATCACCGACGCCAAGGCCGAGGCGCAGGTTCCCGGTGGAACTGGGGGCGGCAACGCGTTGGTGCCGATCAAGCCGATTGACCCCGACTATTTCATCCCCGGAAGATTTGCGGGCAAGACGGTCATGGTCACCGGATCGGCCCGTGGCATGGGGGCTGCAGCTGCCCGCCGACTGGCGCGGGAAGGGGCCAATGTGGTCGCTGTGGACTGGCTGAAGGATCAGGGCACCGCGACCGCCGATGCCATTCGGGCTGAGGGCTTCAGCATTGTATTCGTCCATGGCGACATTGCCGATCCAGCCACAGCCGACGCGGCCGTGGCCGCTGCGGTATCATCCTTTGGCGGGCTCGATGCCGCGATCAACAATGCAGGTGTGATGGATGGGGTCTTTTCCGGTGACGCACCGGATTATGCCAGCCAGAAACCGCTGCTGTTTGCCCGTATTCACGAAGCGACACAAGACTACTGGGACAAGGTGTTCCGCACCAACGCCTTGGGCAGTTTCCTGATGCTTCGGGCCCAACTTCGCCAAATGGTCGAACAGGGCCGCGGCGGGGCCATCGTCAATGTAGGCTCGATTGCCGGGATGACAGGACTTGCCGGAAACCCTGCCTATGTCGCCTCGAAACACGCGGTCAACGGGCTGACCAAGAACGCCGCAGTGGACTATGCGCCTTACGGAATCCGGGTGAACTCGGTCAACATGGCTGCGACCGACACGCCGATGGTGGAACGTGCCGGCATCCTCGTCGCGGCCTCGATGGCAGGGGCACAGGGTCCGGCCATGGGTCGGATCAAGACCAACAGCATCTTGTCCTACACCGACCCCAACAATCGGCCGGCGACGGTGGGGGAGCAGGTTTCCATGATGCTGTTCCTGCTGTCGGATGAAGCGTCGAACTTCTCTGGCGGAGTCTATGCCACGGATGGCGGCTGGACGGCCTACTGACCCATTGGCCCCGTGACCAGCCCCGCAATCCTTGTTGGAGTGATGCTATCCGGCGCCTTTGGCTTGTTGGGCATTCTCCTGCCCGGATTGGGCATGCTCGACCGGGTCTTGCACAGGTGCAGGGCTGTTTGCGACGATCACTTCAAGATCGCGGAACAAGCGCGCAACGCGATCCAGCGCCCGCGCATCTATTTCGGAAAGATCAACTTTTGCGGCAGCGACCCCGTCTGAAATGCACAGCCGGCACGATCCGTCGGCGTTGCGCATGATCCAGCCCCTTCGGTCTAGCGAGGTGAGCTTGCGACGCACCGTTTCCCGTGGAATTCCAGTCACATCGGCGATGCTTGAGGCGGTGATCGACAGCCGATCCGCCGGAAGGTCGTGGGGGTCGATCCCAGCCTCTACCGCTGTGCGCATTGCCCGCAATTGCACCTGTCCTACCAATGCAAGGACCATCATTTCCTGAAGGTCGCCCCGGAACGTCCGGCTGGCATCACACAGATGCTCGATGAAGAATTCCACGAACCGATACTGGTAGAGCGAGTAATTGGCCAAAAGCGCGGCCTGCACCTCTTTGGCCCGCCGCGCGCTTCGCCTGATGCCCTGGCCATTGGTCATTGGATTATCCTTCAAGGGCAAACCTTCAAACGGTATCACGCCAAGCCTGATACAAGAGCCTCAACGATTAATGCATAGAACGTGATGTAAGAGAAACGGGCAAGAGCCGCATTGAAATTGGCGGCGTCGCGCTAAGCCATGACAACAGGGGCGCAGGCAGAGCAAGCCGCGCCAGGCACGAAGAGGTGGGAACCGACGTCTTCACCACGCGGCGGTTTGTGGAGTTGCCGAAAGGGCGGCAAGGCTGACGCCCTGCGCCGGGATCTATGCCGTTGAGGCGGCGCAGAAACCGCCCTGCACACCTGCTGCAGGGCGGCCAGCCGACCGGGGGATCGCCACAGCGACGTTGGGCCTTGTCACCGTCACTGGGTGAAAAAGTCCTCCGCTCGCCCCCATTTCATCGCATCGCCGGACGTGAAGGCACGCACGGCAAGCCAATCCTTGCCGCCGAAAGACAGCGTTCCGATCATCTTGTAGCCCTGACCTTCTTCCAACCATTCCACCTCTGGCGCGTCGACGACCGGGGCGGCAAACAAGGGGATCCCGTTTGCCTTGGCAAAGTGATTGCGGGAATAGGGCTGAGGGCTGGGGGCCAGACGCAGGAAGTCGGCGTAGCGCACCGGCGATGGCGGCGGCGCTGTTTCAGAAGCCGTCCGCGCGGCCAGTTGTTCCAGCATCATCCACGCGCCAAGATTGGCAGTGATGGCACCATCCGCCTCGCGCTGGATCGTCAGGGGATAGGCAAACCCGCCGACGGCGCTGGTTCCGCCGGAGCCTGTGCTTATTGCGCCAAAGCTGTCGGCCATCAGATGGCCCGCCACTGTGTTGACATCGTCAATCAGCACATCGGCACCCGGAGACAGGGCCGCATTCCGCGCGCGCGGATCGGCAAAGACCGGCCCCACCTGATCTTCCGCGTCAGAGAAGAACGCATTGGCCACCGCGCCACCCGGTCCGTTCTGGCCCATGAACACGAAGCGGAAGTCGACATCCGGGCGGCGTGCCGCGATCACTTCGTGCAACTGGTGACAGAACGGACACCATGGCGCGGCGACGACATAAGCAGCCTTTGTCGCCGTGCGGTTTGTCGAAAGCCAGATGCTCCGTTCCAGATTGAACAGGATCATTTCCGGCGTGAAGGTCGTGACTTGGGCGAAACCGGCCTTCGGCAGGGCCAGTGTGGCAAGGGCGGAAAGCGCAAAGCTGCGGCGGGTCAGGATCATCTTGTTCCCCATGGGTCAAAGTTTCGGGGGGTCAAAGTTTCGGGGCAGCGCCGGCAAGTACATTGCCAACCTGCGGTGGTCTAACACCCCCTTTAGTCGTCTTGATATTGGTCCAGACACTGAGTCCAAGAACACTAGAGTTCCGGCACCACTTCAGGCATTTGCTTCAGTTGTTCGTCCAACAATTTGATTTGGACCTCGATGTCATTCACCTCATTGCGGGCTTCGAGCAAAAAATCCCGTGCTATGATCGAATAGGAATCAAGCCTTCCCATGCTTCCTTCGGTGTACCTGACAGCAAGCACGCCTTCGCAGTACCCACCAGTTTCAATTTGCCTGATGATAGCGCTATTGCGATCGTGAACTTCTTGGTTGGTCTCCATCATTGGGCGACCCATATCTGGGTCAAAGCACGGACCATTGTGCAACTGCCCGTTCTTCACTGGGTACAGCATGTAATCTGAACCAGGCGCAGGCATAAACCCAAGCTGGGTTGGCCGACTATCAAGAGAAATCGGCGGACCAAACTTCTCGACTGCTGCCGCGATCAGGGCTTCTTTGGTCGGCATCAATTCGGGCTTTTTTGAGTTAACTCGCTTCTCGACGCTGATCACAAGACTTCCCATGTGCCAGTGGGCTGGCTGGACGACTGTTCGATCCGTAAGCCCCCAGATGTCTGTGACCCCGAAGTTAACGAAATCGGGTTCACTGCGCGCGCCCGCTTCAACGCCACGTTTGCCTCTGGCAACCCAGTTCCGCATGTCTAGTCGCACATTTGGCGCTCCAACAGCCATTGCGGTTTTCATGTCAAGCCCCAAGGGAACCGTTCCTATGGTCCAGCCCAGGCCAGCGAACGCAGATGCCGCTTCAACATTCGAAAGCCCATCCGAAGCGGGATTTCCGGATGAATCGCCTGTACCGGTAGCTTTCTGGGGATCCGAAGGGGCACCCAATGAAGCAAGAAACGCAGCTATCTGCTGATCCTGGCTTGCGCGCTCGCCAGCGACTTCACGATAGCCGCCGCCCCAATCCAGAACCAGGACCGGGCCGCGTTCGGTAATTGTGACCGTCCCATTCGAGCAAGAACCAGCGCCATGGATGAGGCGACGCTCAACCGACATCTCGGCAGCCGGATGCGTGCTGAACACGCATGTGCGTCCTTCGTTATCAACCCGCATGGCAATGAAAGAGCCGAATGCGTCAGCAGTTGAAAGGATCTCGATTGGGAAGTTTCGCGGATCTACGTTGTCATTGATCCGTTCCGTGCCGAATGGCGCCGCAACGTGCACAATCGTCTTCTTTAGACCGGCAGGGAAATCAGGCGCTATGCCTGCAGCCAGATCAAGGCGGGCCAATTCGCCGCCACAAAGACCACCGCTTTCCAGCCGAGATACGCCCCCGCCTTCCAGTACCTACAACCCAAGCTCTGCTGGGGCCTTGTCATCATTGATGGCCGCGCGAACAAACAAACTCCGGACCGTTCGGAACGCCCCGTCGTCCGTTGCCTCCATGTGGTGCAAGGCGTCCGTCCATTGAAAGTAGGGCCCGGCGTCGACCGGAAAGGTGCGAACCCGCACGACGATCTTCTGGTCATGCTCCGTGATCGACACCAGTTCTGCCCGCGGGGTGCTGTCGCAGGTGAATGTGCCAAGGTACTGGCCCGGCTCAAGGGTACTGGCCTGAGCCGATGCAACAAAGGACAGCAGCAGTGCGCCGGTCACTGATAAACGGTGAAGGGCAGGTCGGAACATTGTGCTCTCGTGGGTTTGAGTACATGGCCACGCCACCATGCCCCATTCTGTTCCATGGCCGCCTTTCTCTGCCTTGCGCTGACTTTCTGTGGCGTGAGGTTTTTATTGCCGATGCCAAACATTTTGCGCCCGGGTCCAGGCTTTCCAGCAAGATCAGGCAGTCGAGAATTACCAAACGCATTCTACACACCCAATAAACCCACAACAACACCATCCCGAATTCGCCAGATAAAATTGCAATATGATTTGCCAATTTCACCAATCACGATTTGCCCTCGCTTTTGCAGCACTGCTCGGGCATCGTCAGCGGGCGAATCCAGGGGTGTAGGGGGATGATCAATTCCCTTTGTCCACTGTCGCTTATGATGTGAACCCGCCCCTTTCGCCCACTTGCCGAGCCTTTCGCCTTGATAGACCTGGACGTCCCTGCCCGATTGGACCTGCACCGCGATCTGCTGGTTCAGATGTCTTCGCAACGAAACCGGGGCGCGCTTACGCGGGACGGCGTGGCCTTGTGGCATGATCGGCTGCGCCGCCATACCGACGGGGCCATTGATGCGCCCGACCGACTTGACCACAACCTGCGAGAGTTGCGGCGGTATCTCTGCACTCTGGCCATAGATATGCGGATGCCGGATCTGGCCCAAGCCATGCTTGCCCTGTCCTGCCCGCCCGACCTTCGTGAGCCGCCAAGGCGTGACCTGCCCCGCGCCAGCGACGATGAAAGGGCACGCTGGTTGAACTTGCGCGGCATGGTGCTGGAAGCGATCGGCGCGCTGGACGCCTCACGCGATGCCTATGCCGCGGCGGGTGAGGAATACGCGCGCCAGCCCGCGCCAGACCTTGGCCGGTTTGCGGTGCTGACCAACGCCGTGCAATCAGCCTACGAGTTGGGCGATGACCGGCGCGGCGCCCGCCTTCTGGCCGAGGCTGAACGGATTGCAAGCCTGTTTGCCCACTCGAACGACGTTGCCTTTGACCTTGCAATCTCGCGTCTCCACCCTGCCCTCTTTGCAGGTGACATTGCGGCATTCACCAGGCACTTGCCCGAAGCGTTCCGGCTTGGCAAAGCCACGCAACCGGCGATGCTGCCCGCCATCAGCAGGTTTGCGTCCTTTGCCTATCTGCAGATGGGCGACCTGGACTTGGCCATGGCGCACCTGCCGCCGGAACCGCTTGCAGGCGCCCAGCCATCAGAGTTGGTGCCCGATACCCTGCTGCGCCTGCAAGTTCAGTTGGCGACGACATCCGTGGATCCGGTGCTGGCAGATCGCGGCCTTCTGCTTATGGGGTGCCCTGAAAGCATCGGTGACGATTGGGCGCTGTGCGGTGTGCTGGCGCAGGTCCTTTTTGCACAAGGCAGGATTGGGGTCGCGACGATCCTGGCCACATTGTTCATCCGATCTCTCGACACGGCGGTGGAAACGCTGCCCCAACGTCGTGGCTTTGGCGAGCAGAAACGGCGATCCATCCTTGGCGTGTTCGAGGCGCTGCAAGGCGTGCTTGTCAGTGCAAACTACCTGCGCGCGGCCGAAGACCTTTCTGCGTTGCATCAATCGCTTCTTTACACCTGCGCAGTCCCGCGGGGCGCCTATGCAGCTTGGGCGCCATCGACAGAACTGGCCGCCGCCGCAGATGAAGCCCGCAGAATTCAGGCGAAGGCGCGTGCGGGGCTGACCGCCTCAACGTCCTTCGCCGCGTTTGTCATCAAGCAAGAGCTTGCCGGAACCCAGGACATCGTCTTGGGCAGCTCTGATGCGCTTGCCGACCTGCGGCTTGGCTTCGTGCTGAACGCTGGCCGCCTGATGCGTCTGATCTTTTCGGGGGATGGCTGCACCGCAACGGCCGTGGACATGCCTTTGTCCGTTCTGGCCGATCATGCCCAAAGGCTGCATCGGGCCATGCGGCGGAACAGGGACGCGCCCGCCAGCCGTATCGCCTTGGGCGCGGCATTGCTTGATCCCGTCGCTACGCAGATCGGCACCGCGTCCTCCGTTGAGATTGCCCCATTCGGGCCGGTCGCGGCGCTGCCTTTCGCGGCCCTTCCGGTCAACGGCTGGGCACTGGGGGCCGGGCGCACGATCATCATCCGGGCGGGTGCCCGGTGCCGCGCCGCAGACCTGACGCCCGGCGCACCATTGCGGGTGGCCTTCGCACTTGGCGCACGGGATGATGCGCTTGTCACCCCCACCGCTGAGGCGCGGGAAATCGCAGCCCTGCACGCGCAAGACCCCGGCCCGTTGATCGAATTTAACCGCGCCAGCCTGATCGCACTTCTGGCTGACCGCCCCCGCGTGCTGCACATTGCGGCGCATTTCCGCATGGATGAACGCGATCTCGGGGCTTCCGAACTGATCGGGGCCGACGGTGAGGCCATTCCGCTGCGCCAGACCTTCAACCGCGCGTTGGACCTCAGCGCAACAGACCTCGTGTTTCTCGCGGGCTGCGACAGTGCCGGGCTGTCCGGCATGGAAAGCTTTGCCAGTCAGTTGATCGCCCTTGGGGCGCAGCATGTGATCGCGGCCCTCTGGCCTGTCGACGACCGGGCAACCCATGCGCTGGCAGTGGCCACCCATGCCGCCCTTGCCCGCGGCATGTCCCCACCAGAGGCGCTGGCCTTGGCACAACGGCACTTGCAAGCCGATCCGCGCTATGCCGCCCCGCATCACTGGGCCGCCTTCCAATGCTACCGCGCATGACAAAAGCCAAAGGGCAGAAACCAAGCGCAAGACTGCGAAAGGCAGCGCCCCTAGCGCCACGGCATAACACACACCACCCACTCTCGAGGCGCAGATGACCACTCCGACGCAACAGCCCCCCGCCGCATCGGTAAAGATGGCCGATTTCGACTGGCAGCTAGAGATCATCTGGGAAGTTCTTGGTGGCACAGTGCCGCAAAAGCTGCTGACGAATGTCGCCGTTACCGAGATGCTGGAACTGAAATCCGCTGCGGGGGTCACGCAACGGCGCAATGGCTCGGCGCATGTGAAGCGGTCGGAGGCGAGTGCGATCATCATGGGTTATGGGCTGCACCGTCATCTTCTGGACGCGTCCCTGTTCGACCTGCGCGACCCAGCCCGGTTTCGGGCCGAGTTGCGCAGCCACAATGTTGGCATCTATGCCAATTCCGGCGGCCGTCGGCTTGTTCAGATGCTGAACCGTGCCCTTGTGAAGGACGGTCTCAGCATCTCGCTGCAACGCGGTTTCGGGCGCCGTGGCATCGGCTATTCCGGCCCGCCCCAGACGCGGCTCCTGACCCTTTACCCGGATGAGCAGATCCGACTGGTCATCGCCGCCGAGCCGGGCCGCCATGTCGCCGTGATCCAGTTCGCCCACGGCACCTCTGATCTGATCGAAACCCTGGCCCCCACCGCCGTCCACCCCGACACGCTGGTCGAGCGGTCCAACAGCGGCAAAGGCAGCCTGATCTTGCCCAAGGACGGCATCGACGGCCTGACGATCGAGCGCGAGCCGGGCCTCTGCCGCCTTATGGTGATCGAGGGCGAAGATGACCTGATCAACCTGTTCTCCTGCGGCCAACTTCTGGCGCTGGAGGGGTCAAGGCCGGGGGAGATGCACGAAGACGAGGCTTTGCCAGCGCCAAAGCCCCCCCGGCTGAGCGAGTTCTTCCTGCAGAAGATCATCGCATGGTTGGAGAACAACCTGAAAGCCAGGCTTCGGACGGCGGAAGTGGAGTTTCTGGTGACAGCGAATTGACGCTGTACGCATTGACCTGCCAAAACGTCATGGGGTGGCATTCAAATGCAGCTGTCACCGCCTGCAAACGATGCCGTGGTCCAGTCCCCGTCGAGGGAAGGATTGGCGAAGTCAAATACCAACCAATCCCCTGCTTTCAAGATCGTTCATGATGCGGGCAAACTCGCGGTCGCCGGGATTTGGAATGACGGGAGGAGTCGGCCGCGGCGTAACGGCACGGGGCGGTTGTGTCGCCGCAGGAGGCGGTGGCAGTGCCGCTGGGCCCGGCGAAACCGACTGGATTTCTGCTGGTGTGCTTGGCTGGCTTGTCTTTCCCCCGGGTGCCGGGCCGACTGCTGCCAGAAATACGCTTTCAGTCGTTCGCCCACGCCTTAGGTCCTGAATTACGTTGTCGTAAAGCTTGCGGCTCAAGTCCCGGCTGCTTCTGACGCGGTTGTAACCCCTTTCAAACTCACTCACCAATTGGCCAGCGGTGGCCACTCTTGACCCCGTGTTCACAGGAGTTCCGGGCGGCAACGAACGCAGTCTTCGCTGATCTGGGTGGTCGCGCAGATCAAGGACCTTCTCGTTGCAGCGATAGTCCGCATCCCTGACCCGGATCAGCAACGCAATTGCCTCTTGGTCGCTTCTGGTAACTGCGCGAACGTATTCGATCAGGCGCGCCTTCTTGAGTAGATCATTGTTGCTCGCCATCACCAGACGAGCGAGATCCGGCCGGGCGAATGCGGATGCACTCAGCCTTCCATCCCGCACAAACGCAAAGGCCCCGAATGAGGGCATGGCATATGCAGACGAACCTGGATCACGCACGAAACACTGAAGACCAGATGGCAGCCCGCTGATCGCGCGCGCAGCCACAGCAGGGCTGCCTTGCGGCACCTTGGAAACGTCTGTGGTGCTCGTCGATACACATCCGGAAAGACTTGCAACGATCAGTATGCCCCCGATAAACGATCTAGAGCTTACGTTGTTCATCACAATACTCCAATGTGTTGTAAGCCCGGGCAAATGACGCGCCCGGCATAACATTCGCTTCGTGAACCATACGGTGAGCTTCGGAAAAATCCGCGGGGCTTTCTGCAATCGAACATTTGATTGCAGCAATACTAAGCATCGCCTGCGAACTGCGCGGCGTATTGCATCCGGTTGCCAGAGAGAAGGTCTGAATGAGGTTCAACAGCTTGTCTTGGCTGGCGTTGGATGAGCCTAGGCTCCAGACTCATTGATCTTCAAAGCCAGAACATGACAGTAGCGGCGAGGGCGACAGTGGAGAGGAAGGTCTTTGCGCATCTGTCGTAGCGTGTTGCGACTCTGCGCCAGTCCTTCAGTCGGC
>JAESFX010000074.1_pt1 | contig 153379 bp, 140 predicted proteins | sample 9269501 | NCBI WGS metagenome assembly JAESFX01 (sample SAMN14515570, study PRJNA621655) | algae metagenome | isolation source: Desmonostoc geniculatum HA4340-LM1 and co-occurring heterotrophs from cave... | place: USA: Maniniholo cave, Kauai, Hawaii | collected 2009-07-28
CTTTTATGCTACATTCGTCGGCCGCACCGCCTTTCGAGGCGGATGTAGCTTACTTTTATGCTACATTCGTCGGCCGCACCGCCTTTCGAGGCGGATGTAGCTTACTTTTATGCTACATTCGTCGGCCGCACCGCCTTTCGAGGCGGATGTAGCTTACTTTTATGCTACATTCGTCGGCCACACCGCTTGCCCCGCTTCATGCCGTTGCGTTGCGCTATCTTATTGCCGCGCCTCGTACAACGAAGGCTCCAGCGTTTGAACGAACGGCGTCCACTCCCCGGCCGAGAATAACAGGAGCCGGTGCATCGCCCGCGTGCATGCCGTATAAAAGAGCTTGCGCTCGTTTTCCCGATTATACGTCTTCGAAGAAGCATCATAAATCAGGACGGCTTCGAATTCGACGCCCTTCGCGAGATACGCGGGAATGACCATCGTTCCCTTCTCGAAGGTGGGCGTCTCTTTCGTAATCAGTTGCAGCGTCGGGCAGCCCTGAGCGGTCAACAAATCGTACGCTTCCCTGCTTTCGGCGGCCGTTTTCGCAATGACGGCGATGGAGGAGAAGCCTTCCGCTTGAAGAGCCTCCAGCTCCTCCGCGATTCGGGCCGCCTTCCGCTCGCCGCTTTCCACCTTCGTTAGTCGAGGCTTCATCCCGCTTCTGTCGAAAGGCACGATTTCCTCGCCGCCCGGCAGCATCGTTTTCGTAAACTCCACGATCTCGCGGGTTGACCTATAGCTGCGAACAAGCCGAATCAGGCTAGTGTCCGCCTCGCCGTACAGCCGGATAAGCGGAGAATCCGTCCCGTACAGCTCCGTTGCCTGGGTAAAGATGGCCTGCCCGAAATCGCCGAGCACCGTCATGCGCGCGCGCGGGAACAGCTTCTTAAGAAATTCGTATTGGAACATCGAATAATCCTGTCCCTCGTCGACGAAGATATGCCGTACCTCCGTATTTGTCCGAATGCCCTCGACAAGCTCCTTCAGATACAGGTACGGGGTCGCATCCTCGTAGAATAGCTCAAGCCTACCAAGCTTCTCCCTTGTCTGCTCGCCAATCTCCGGCCAAAGCTCCGGAATGTTGTTTTCCTTCGTCATCGCCTTATAAGCATCCCCATTGCCGAACAGCCCGGCGTACAGTCCAACCATATCGATGAACGCCATCCGCTTCACGCTCCGCCTGAGCGGCTTGAACTGCTCCTTCACGATGCCGCGGCTTAACAGCTCTTCCTCCTGCTCGGCATAATCGAAGTCGCCTTCGTCCCGCCGGCGCTTGTTCTGCACCTTTTCTTGAATGCGTTCGTATTGCTCCGCGAAGTCAAAGACTCCCCTCTCCTTGTGCAGCGCGTTATGAGCGGCGGCATACTGCTCGTTATCGAGAAAATGGAGCTCCTCCTGCACCCATGGCTCATCCCGCTCTTTCCGCTCCAGCACGGTCAGCTCCTTAAGCAGCCATTCTTGCAGCATGCCCACGCGATTAGCCAAAGTGATGGATGGATCATAGCCGTAAAACTGCTTGCTAATCTGGCTGGCCGGGATCAGCTCGCGGTCCCGAAAACGAATGCCGTGGAACCGCATGCCCTCCCGTCCCAGCCATTCCGCGTAATGCTGGAGCGCCGCGAGAAACGCTTCCGATGCTTTGTATTGAATCCCCGTCAACCGAGCCTCGTACTCCCGCGTCGATTGCTCGGTCAGCACGTATTCGATTTGATCGAACGGATCTTCCAGACGCAAAGCCTTGCCCAGCCCATACTCCAGATATTCCTGGAAGGTCGCCTGCTGCATGTTCTCTTCGCCGAGCTCGGGAAGCACGGTGGACACATAGCTGTTAAACATCGGATTAGGCGAGAATAAGACGATTTGGTCCGCCCTGAGCCGCTCCCGGTGTTTATACAGCAGGTAAGCTACCCGCTGCAGAGCCGCGGACGTTTTGCCGCTGCCCGCCGCCCCTTGCACGATAAGCATCCGGCTTTTGTCATCGCGAATAATGGCATTCTGCTCCTTCTGAATGGTCGCCACGATGCTCTTCATCTGGGAGTCGGAGTTCTGTCCCAGCACCTGCTGCAGCAGGTCGTCGCCGATCGTCAAGCTTGTATCGAACACGTTGTGCAGCTTGCCCCCGCCGATCTGGTACTGCCGCTTCAGCTCCATGGTCCCCTCGATGCGGCCGCCCGGCGTGTCATAGGCCGCCGCTCCGGGCGAGTGGTCATAGTACATGCTCGCGATCGGCGTACGCCAGTCGTAGACCAGGAAGTTCATGCCGTCCGATTCGACGAAGGACGATACGCCGATGTAGACCTGCTCGACCTGCTCGCCGAAGCCAAGTCCCTCCTCCCGGAAATCGATGCGGCCGAAGTAAGGCGAAGGCAGCAGACGTTTCATGTTTTTCCATTGCTGCATGCGCAGACGGAAGCTCCGTTCCCGCTCCGATAATAGCGCTTCTTGCTGCCTGATGCTGTAGAAGGTCTCCTCGAAATCCTCGTCGGTGCTCGTGTTGACCGTCACTTCTTCCCAGAATTGCTTCCGAATGTCCCCGGCCTGATTCTGCAATCCGGCCACCTCCGGCTCCAGCTCGGCGATTCTTTCTTGCAGCTTATCCGTCACAAGCTCCAGGTGCTCCTGTTCTTGCTTCCAATCCTTCTCGTTAATCATTGCGCTGAACACTCTCCTTCCCGTTTATCCAAGGTTAGACCGGCCGTCGCGGCTCTTGAAAATTTAGCGTTTGACAAACCGCCGTACAGCGTGATAAGATTAAGGTGTAGATAAAATGTTCTAACTTCGCCTTTATGAAAAAAATGACTGATGGATGACTAATCATATCACAGTTTTTCTTTGCGCGCAATTACATAATCCCAAAACCAACAACCCGGCACCGTGTGCCGGGTTTTTCTTATGCGTTTCGACGCTGATCGCCGCAACGAACGTCTAACTCGGGCAGGCGTGCCCGGTCTCTCTTGCTCCTATATTCTTAAGCACAACCTTTACCGATTCTGCCCCGGAGGGTCCAGAGCCTGCTTGGAATTCGTTATCGTTCGTTTCGTTCATGATGCCCCGCTCATCGATTCCACCAAAGCCCCCTTCGCCCAATCTCGAATACTCATGTCGCCCGCGAAAGAGACGGAATTACGCCCTTGGTCAAATTTGATGCCCTAAGAAAACGGTTCCATTTACATCAAAAACCACACATTGCCACATTGTCATCCCCGCTTGTCAAAAACCCGCGAGGCCTGTTGCCATGCGGGTTTGGGCCACGCCTAAAACCACATATTTACGCCAGTTCTGCATCTCCCCTATCGTAAGGGTGTAAGCGTTGCCAGATTACGAAAGGAGTGGTCCCATGCAGGATACACATACGGCGATTGCCGGCGGCCCGGCGCCCACTACGAAGCAGACACCGAAACGACCGAAGACGTGGAAGGGAATCGCGCGGAACTGGGAGTTGTACCTCTTTATCGCCCCGGCGCTGCTCTACTTCCTTATTTTCTGTTACGGACCGATGTACGGCATTCAAATCGCGTTTAAAAACTTCATCCCGACGAAAGGGATCATGGGCAGTCCGTGGGTCGGCTTCGACCATTTCACGCGCTTCTTCGAATCCTATTATTTCTGGGACCTGATATGGAACACGCTCAGCATTAGCTTGTATTCCTTGGCCGTCGGCTTCCCGATTCCGATCATCCTGGCGCTCGCCTTCAACGAAATACGGAACGGCTATTTCAAGAAGATGGCCCAAACGGTCACCTACGCTCCGCATTTTATATCGATGGTCGTAATGGCGGGCATGATCATTACCTTCCTGTCCCCGTCGACCGGCATCGTCACGAACATCATTGAAGGGCTCGGCTTCGAGTCGCCCGATTTCCTTACGGACCCGCGCTGGTTCAAAACCATGTACGTCTTCTCGGATGTATGGCAGAGCGCGGGCTGGGGCACCATTATTTACCTGGCGGCGTTATCCGGGGTTGATCCCGGGCTCCATGAGGCCGCCATCATCGACGGCGCCACGCGATTCCAGCGAGTCCGCCATATCAACATTCCGACGCTCATGCCGACCATGACGATCCTGCTTATCCTGAGCATGGGCAACCTGCTCGGCGTCGGCTTCGAGAAAATTTTGCTGCTGCAAAATCCGCTCAACATGACGTCGTCGGACGTAATCTCGACATTCGTATACCGCTCGGGACTCGTAAGCGCCCAGTACAGCTTCTCGACGGCGATCGGCTTGTTCAACTCCGTTATTAACGCGGTGCTGCTTGTCGCGGTCAACCAAATCGTTCGGCGTACGAGCAATAACAGCTTGTGGTAGAGAGGGGGAGCATTCCGCATGTTATCAGGCGTAAAAGAAAGCAATCGCGATAAAGGGTTTTTGGTTCTCAACTATATCTTCGTGCTTCTCGCGTTTCTTGTCGTGTTCTATCCGCTCGTCTACATGGTTAGCGCCTCCATCAGCAATCCGAAGCTGGTGGGCTCGGGAGAGATGTGGCTATGGCCGATGGATATTACGTTCGACGGGTACAAGAGGGTGTTCGAGAACTCGAACATCTGGATCGGATACGGCAACACGATTCTCTACACCTTCGTCGGCACGGCGATTAACCTGGCGGTGACGCTGCCCGCGGCCTACGCGCTGAGCCGCAAGGATTTCATGGGACGAAACTTTTTCATGGGGCTGTTCATGGTCACGATGTTCTTCGGCGGCGGGCTCGTGCCGACTTACTTGCTCATTAAGGAGCTTCACATGATCAACACCATCTGGGCGATCGTGCTCCCGTCGGCCGCTTCCATCTGGAATATCATCGTCGCCCGAACCTTCTTCCAGAGCACGCTTCCGACGGAGGTGCAGGAGGCGGCTCAGATCGATGGCTGCACAAACCTGAGGCTGTTTACGAAAATCGTCCTGCCCCTGTCGATGCCGATCATTGCGGTCATGGCCTTGTTCTACGGGGTCGGCCACTGGAACAGCTACTTCTCGGCGCTTATCTATCTGAACGACGCGGCCAAATATCCGCTGCAGCTGGTGCTGCGCCAAATTCTCGTGCTTCAGGAGACGGCCGCCCAGGGCGGGGGAGCCATGGATTCCGCTTCGGCTTCCGCGCTCAACAGCAAAGCGGAGATCGCCGCTCTCGTCAAATATGCCGTCATTATCGTCGCGACGGTTCCCGTTATCGCCATTTATCCGTTCTTGCAGCGTTATTTCGTTCAGGGTGTTATGATCGGTTCAGTAAAAGGCTGATTCGATCTTGCCATAGGTATGCACCAATATAATAAAGGGAGTTGTTGTCATGACCAAGTTTCGCCAGGCATCCTTGATCCTCCTAAGCCTCTCTGTTTCCGCTTCGTTGCTTCAAGCCTGCAGTTCCGGCTCGAATTCGAACGAAGGCAATAACAGCGTCGGCTCGAACGCCAACGCCGGTTCGAACGCCGCCGAAGGAGAAGGAGGCGTCAAGAAGGAAGGCTTCCCGATCGTGGACGAGCCGCTTACGCTCAAGCTGATGTCGCAAGACGTGGGCGTTGCCGATTGGAACAAGATGGCGGTCCTGCAAGAGATGGAGAAATTGTCGGGCATCAAGATGGAATACCAGAACTCGCCGGTCGACAGCTTCGCGACGAAGAAAAACCTCGTGTTCGCGAGCGGCGACTTGCCGGACATCTTCTATGCGGCGGAGCTGACTTCCGCGGAGCAAGTCACGTACGGAACGCAAGGCGTGCTCGTGCCGCTGGAGAAGTACATTGACGAGGGCTATGCGCCGAACATCAAGAAGATCTTCGACGAGAACCCGGACATCCGCAAATCGTATACGACGCCGGACGGTCATATCTATTCGTTGCCGAACATCGATCTGTCCGCGGTATGGTATCGCGGCCCGATGTGGTACAACGGCAAATTCCTGAAGGCGCTGGACGCCGCGGAGCCGACGACGACCGAAGAGCTGTACACGTATCTGAAGCGCGTCAAAGAAGAAGATCCAAACGGCAACGGCAAGCAGGACGAGGTTCCGCTTACTTCCGTGAAGCTCGACGATCTGCGCATGTATTTCCTCGGCTTCTGGGGCATCTACAACGAGGTGTATTATGCCGACAAGGACGGCAAGGTTCACTACACGCCTCAAGAAGAGGGCTATAAAGGCTACCTGACGTTCCTGAACCGTCTGTGGAACGAAGAGCTGCTGGATCATGAGACGTTCTCCCAAACGGGCGATCAGAAGAAAGCGAAAGCCACGAACAACCAAGTCGCCCTGTTCAACGACTGGTTCCCGTACTTCTCGCTGGGCGGCGAGCCAAGCGGCGACAATCCGCTCATGACGCCGGTGAAGAGCGAAGTGGAAGGCTCGCCGGTATACGGCAAGCATCCCGGCCTTTCCACCAACGGCACCTTCGCCATTACGAGCTCCAACCCGGCTCCCGAGGCGTCGATGCGCTGGATCGATTATCAGTACGGCTACGAAGGCGCGACGTTGTTCTCGCAAGGACCAGAGAACCTGCTGTGGAAATACAAGAATAAAGAGACGCACGAGAAAGAATGGCTGCCGGTGGAAGGCGGCAAAGACCGCGAAGAGGTTCGCGGCACGCTCACGCCGAACTACGGCATTCCGTCCCCTGGCATGAGCTCGGCCGACCTAACCGTAGGACTGAAGAGCGAATTCGACCGCTGGCTCGACGAACAGAACGCGGCGAAGCTGATCCCGATCGCCAAAGCGCCGTTCCCGTACGTCTACCTGACAAACGAGCAACAGACGGAGGCCACGACGCTGCTGGCCGACTTGGGCACGTACGTGCTGCAGATGGAAGCGAAATTCGTAACCGGTCAAGAGCCGCTCTCCAACTGGGACAAATACGTGGACCAGCTGAAGAAAATGGGCAGCGACCGAATCGTCGAGCTCTACCAGAACGCTTACGACAGCTGGAATAAATAAAAATATACAAATATTAAGTTCAAAAGCAAATAGCCAACCACGCCAGCCGACTAGGGCCGGGGGGTTGGCTATAGCATTTTTTAAGGCTGTCTATTCATTGTGGCAGCAACGCATTTGAATCAAAAGCTGTTCTAACGGACTTCACGGTCGCTATTTTGCGAAAATAGAGCCTGTACAATGTGTAACGGACCGAGACGCTCTTATTGACGCCAAAACCGCATGAAAAGAACGAAAGTTCAACATATAACGGCATTTCAGTCCGTTAGATTCTAAGAAGCGCGGAAATGCCCCTTTAAGCGGCTCTGAGGTCCGTTAGCGCAAAGCGGAACGTTGCAGTCTAGTTGCACGCATTGAATCGACAGCCTCTATTCGTCCTCCAGCTCGGACAGTCGCCGCGCCTCTTCGGTCTCGGAGAACAGCTTGCGATATTGCCCCGGCGTATAGCCCGTTTCCTTCTTGAACTTGCGGGTGAAGTTCGGCGTGTCCTGATAGCCGACGCGAAGAATGATGTCCTTCAGCGGATCGCCTGTCGTCTTGAGCTGGTGTAGGACCACATCGAGACGCTTCTGCCAGACGTACTGGATAAAGTTGATCCCGATCTTCTCTTTGAAGGAACGGCTGACATGAGAAGGCGATACGCTGAACGCGAAGGCAACCGATTCCAGGCTTAGCGCATGATCCGCATACCTCTCGTCGATATAAGCGGCGATGCGGTCCATCAACGTGTGCTCTTCCTTGCGGTTGTTCTGCTCCACTTGATTACAGATGCGGGAGGCCAGCGTCAGGAAGGTTCGCTCCACCTCGTCCAGGGTACTGCCGTAGATCGCGGAAGGGGCCACATCGACGGCCACGCCGTGGATGCCGAGCTCGGACGCGGTCTTGAGCATCGTATTGAGCAGGTCGAAGCATATGCAGCGCGCAATCAACGCGGAAATCTGCGTCGTCTGCAGAGTCCGGAACGCGGAACCGATAATAGGCGCGGCGACGTCGTAATTGCCCTGCTTCAAGCTTTGGGAAAGCTTGATAAGCGTGTTGTTCGGAATCCAATCCGCATGCTGCGGCGCATCGGAGAGCTTCTCGAAATAGGTGACGGCGCCAGGCTCGGCGGAAGACCGCAGCTCGTAGGCCGAGCAGGCCTCGATGAAGGACTGATTGAGCTGGTCCGGACTCTCGTAGCTGGTGCCGACCCCGATCATCGGGACGTCGTCCATGATGGCGGCCAAACGGCTTCGGACGGCTTCGACGATCTCGCGGACGCGGCCGAACGTCTCCGCATCCGCTTGAGTCCCGTCCAGATCGAAGCTGACGATCAGCCCGAGCTGGTCAAGCTGCGGCAGCTCGACGCCGTACCCGATCGCTTGCAGCTCCGGGAGCTCGATCTGGTCCAGCAGCTTGACCCGCTCTTGCCTGTCGGTCGGCGAGCCTCCTTGGACGCCGGAGCCGATAACCGCGACAAAGTGGTTCGAACGGTCGAAGCGAAGATCGAACGCTTGCCGCAGCTCGGGAGAGAGGCTCTGAACATTGCCGTACTTTAGCAGCATCGACAAATAGTGATTGCGGGCGAACGGCTCCTGCAGATCGATGCGCGAGCTGTACTCTTGCAAGGCGGAACGAATCCGGTCCAGCTCGTTGCCGCGCTCTGCGGCTTCGCCCTTCGCCCGGTTCTCTTGCCGCTTGGAGGAGGCGAATTCGACCAGCATGGAGATGGGCTGGTACTGCATTCTGGCTAGCACCAGGGCGATAGCCGCTCCGACAAGGACGACGATAATGAAGAGCATGATGATGAAGCTCCGCACGTGAAGCACGCTGCTGAAAAATTGCGCGCTCGGCATCGCCGTAACGTACGTCCAGCCGTTCTTCTGCGATTGAACGGAGACGACGGAGTGGGACTTCCCGTTGATGGTTTGCTCGTGGATGCCCGGCTCAAGGTCAATCAACGATTTGGCCGCCGCGCCGGTCATCGCCTCGCCTTGGCGGTTGTCGACCAAAATTTGGCCCTCGTTATCGAGAATATAAGTAAGGCCTTGATAATTGCCGAGGATGGAATCGATCAAGCTGGTAAGCTCGTACTCCCGGATCAGATACATGACCGTGCCGTGCGGCGTCGGGCTGTTGGGTGTAATGGGAATGAGGTAGGCGAGCATGCTGTCCGCGATATTGGAGGATTTGACCACCGTATCGGCCGGCCGCATCGTCGGGAATTTGATCTCGTTCAGATCTTCGTGCACCTTGTCCGGCGGCCAGCTCTCGAAGTCGAAGGATCCGGTGAACACGTCGAAGTCGTATAAGCCCTTGCTGGTGTATACTTTCTCGTCGTTATGGAAATAAAGCATGAGCTCGCCGATGATGGAGCTGGTCGACTTGTATTGATCCAGCGCTTGGATCGCTTCGCCGCTGTAGATGGGGTCGTGGACGCGGTAATGCGTAAGCCGGGTGTCGTAGGAGATGCGGGACGCAATCTCGCTCAGCTCCTTGATCCTGCCGTCGACGATCACCTTGGCCTGCGTCAGCTGGCTGAGCCGGGACTGCTCGATTTCGGAACGAAGGCTGCTGACCGCGTTTTCGTAAATAAAAATGGTCATCAGTACTAAAGGAATTAACAAAATAAACATATAGGACCAGATGTATTTCAGGAAAAGCTTTGATTTAAAGTAATTTTTCTTCAAACTTGAGGCCCCCTGTGCGTCCTGTCGTCCATAATGTTAATAATCATAACAATATTTTAATTTTTTTGTCCATAGTCGCAAAGAAATGGAACGAAAGCGGAGGATGAGAGCATGAACAGAAGCGGAGTGCCGGAGCCGAATATCGAGTACGCGCCCGAACGTTATCTATGCAGGCGAGCCGAGGGAGAGCTCGAGCTGAACGGACGCGTCGACAAGCCGTTCTGGGCGGCGGCCGAATGGACCGGGGATTTCGTCGATATCGAAGGCGAGCTCCGTCCCAAGCCCGCCAAGCGGACGCGGGTCAAAATGCTGTGGGACGACGAGTATTTCTACTTTGCGGCGGAACTGATGGAGGACCAGATCTGGGCCACGTTGACGGAGCGCGATTCGGTCATCTTCCATGACAATGATTTCGAGATTTTTATCGATCCCGACGGCGACAGCCACAACTACTACGAATTCGAAATCAACGCGCTGAACACCGTGTGGGATCTGCTGCTGGTTAAGCCGTACCGGGACGGCGGCCCGCCGGTGAACGGGTGGGATATCGCAGGCCTTGGGACCGCCGTGCATATCGACGGCGAGCTCAATAACCCTGACGCCGCGAACCGCATGTGGAGCGTCGAGGTGGCGATGCCTTGGGCGAGCCTGCGGGAATGCGCGGCAGGGGGGAAGCCTCCCGTTGCCGGCGACTTCTGGCGCGTCAACTTCTCGCGCGTGCAGTGGCAAGCCGAGGAACATGAAGGAAAGTATCGCAAGGTCGTTGATCCGAGGACGGGCAAGCCGTATCCCGAGGACAACTGGGTATGGTCGCCGATGGGCCTTATCAATATGCATTATCCGGAGCTGTGGGGCTATGTCGTATTCGCGGACGAGAGCGGCGAGCCTTCGGCGTTCGAGCTTCCGGCGGACGAGCGGATCAAGTGGGAGCTGCGCAAGCTCTACTACCGCGAACGCAATTATTTTGAGGAGCATGGCGTATTCACGAGCGACTTATCGCTGCTGACGGGCGAGGACTCCTGGAGCATCGAGGCCGTTATCGAAACGACCAGCGGCTTGTTCCAGATTAATGCGCCGTCCGCGGACGGGCAATCCATGTACTGCATTCGCGAGGACGGGAAGCTATGGAGGGAGTGACCAGGATGACGATGAGGACGACGATATTCTCGCTGGACCAAGCGGCGATGGAGCGGATTGAAACCAAGTTTCGCGTGAAGCAGCAGCTTGGAGGCGCCCGGGGCCCGGAGCTGTTCGGCATATTTCAAGAGGCGCTGACGGAAGAGGAGGCATGGGCGCTCAAATACCTGTTCGCGTTTATGCCGGTTAACGATATGGCCGATTACGACGGCGCTTTGTTCTTAAGCCATGTGCGACAGACGCTGGAAATTCGAAGGAAGGTGCCGTGGGGTACCCGCGTGCCGGATCATCTCTTCCTGCATTTCGTGCTGCCTTACCGGGTCAACACGGAAAATATCGAGGATTCGCGCGGCATCCTGTACCGCGAATTGGCCGATCGTACGGCGCATCTCTCGATGGCCGAGGCCATTCTGGAGACGAACTACTGGTGCCAGGAGAAAGCGACCTACATCTGCAGCGACCTGAGAACGCTGTCTCCGCTCTCCCTCATTCGGAACGCGCGCGGTCGCTGCGGCGAGGAGTCCACGCTAGCCGTGGCGGCGCTGCGCAGCATCGGCATTCCCGCGCGCCAGGTGTATACGCCGCGCTGGGCCCATTGCGACGACAACCATGCATGGGTGGAAGCCTGGGCAGATGGCCGCTGGCATTATATCGGCGCGTGCGAGCCGGAAGCCCGTCTCGACCAAGGGTGGTTCACGCCTCCCGCGCGCCGGGCCATGCTGGTCAACACGCGAATCTTCGCGGACTACCCGGGGCCCGAAGCTGTTACCCTTGCCCACGATTGGTTTACGGAGATCAACCTGCTGGAGCGGTATGCACAGACCCGAGTGATGACCGTGGCCGTGAAGGATGAGAATGGCCTGCCCGTTACGGGCGCGGAAGTCCGCTTTGAGCTGTACAATATGGCCGAGCTGTTCCCGATTGCCATCGTGCCTACGGATGAGGAAGGCAAAGCTTCGCTTAAGACCGGCCTAGGGGAGCTCGTCGTTCGCGCGGTGAAGGGCGGGCGATGGGCTGAGTTGAACATTTCGGTTTTGGAGAGCGCTTCGAGTACGGTTGAGCTTGTCCTTGGCGAGACGGAGCAGCCTAGGGGCAGTCTGGACTTTGATATGGTTCCGCCTGCTGAGGGAGAAGGGGAGCCTATCAAGGCGTTGACGGAAGAGACCATCCGGGAGCATAACCGCCGTCTGGAAGAAGGGACGCGGCGGCGAACCTCGTACGAGGGAACGTTCCTTGGCGAGGCGGACGCGGTCGCGCTTGCCGAGGAGACGGGACTGCCTTCCGACCGGGTATGGAGCGTCCTTCGGAAAGCCAGGGGCAACGCCCGCGAAATCGCGGGCTTCCTGCGGGAGCAGACCGGCGCATTCGGCGAATGGCCGCTCCGCCTGCTGGAGACGTTGCGCGACAAAGATTTGATCGATACGCTCCGGCCCGTGCTCGAGGATCATCTGACCGGCGCGCTCGCTGCCCGCGGAGCGCTGGCGGAGGACGATTTTGTCCGCTATGTGCTCTGTCCGCGGGTGCAACACGAGATGCTGGTTCCTTACCGGGGGCTGTTGCAAGCTGCTTTTACTGAGGAGGAAAAAGCCACGTTCCGGGCTGATCCGTCGCGGATTGCCCGCTACTTGCAGGAGGGCTTTGACGTTTGGACGGATCTGCCCAACCTGACGGGAAAGGGCAATCCGGCCGGCACGTTCAAGCTGAAGCTTGGCGATCCGCTGTCGCTGGATATTCTGTTCGTCGCCATCGGCCGCAGTCTGGGCATCCCGGCTCGCCTGCATCCAAGCGAGCATAAAGCGCAATACATGCAAGAAAGCCATTGGTTTGACGCGGCGGTCGTATCGTCCTCTGAGGACATTCGTGAGCCGTTAGCGCGAGGACTGCTGCGACTGATCCATGATGTTGCCGCGGAGCAGGAGGCTCCGGCTGCTTCCTATGCGGAGAACTTCACCTTTGCCCGTCTGGAGGACGGCGCTTACAAAACGTTGGTCTACCCTCACGGGAAAAAGGATGTCTACGACGAGCCGTTCGACGTGCAGCCGGGCTCGTACCGCTTGACGACTGGCGTTCGTCTGAAGGACGGCACCGTGCGCGTGCGCTTGGCGTATTTCGTCGTGCGGGCCGGGGAAACGACGGAAGTGCCCTTGACCTTCCGTGAGGCGGCGAGCGAGATTCCCGTGCTCGGCGACTTCGACCGCGGCAGACCCATTACGCAGTTGGACGGCGCGCCGTCCTCGCTGGATCGGCTCCTCCGCTCGGAAGGCGCTATCGTCGCCTGGATCGAGCCGGAACGGGAGCCGACGAAGCATCTGCTCCGCGAGCTCGCGGAGATCGCCGCGCCGCTAGAGGAGCTAGGCACTCCGATCATTCTGCTCCTCGGCGATGCCGAGCGGACCGCTTCCTTCGACCCGTCCGATTATCCGAAGCTGCCGTCCTGCACGAAGTTCGCGCGGGATGAAACCGGCAATGCGGGGCCGGAAACCATCGCCGGATCGTCGGCTAGCGAAGCCGGCTTTCCTCATCTGTTCGTCGTGGACGACCGCAATCACATTCGATACGCGTCATCGGGGTACAGAATCGGGAACGTGAAAGAAGCGTTGCACATCATGACCGACCTCATTCATCGACTATAGAAACGGAACGGAGCGGAGAACCAATGGGAAACCCCTATTTGAAAGTAGGCTACGTAAGCGATTCGGCGCTTCCCGATATGACGCGGGAGGATCTGTTGAGGCTGACGCACATCAACGTGGCGTTCGGCCATGTTCGGCAGGATGAGATCGTAACGGAACATCTGAAGCAAGTCGATGCGATAAAAAAGATTAAGCGAGACCATCCGGAGTTAAAGGTGCTTCTGTCCGTCGGCGGCTGGAGCGCCGGAGGCTTCTCCGAAGCGGCCTCGACCGAAACGGGCAGAGAAAAGATGGCCGCTTCGGCCGTCCGGATCGTTCGTACGCTTCCTTTTGACGGAATCGACCTCGACTGGGAATATCCGTGCTACGGGGAAGCCGGCATTGCCTCGAGCCCGGCGGATAAGCGGAACTTCACGCTGCTGCTCCGCGCGATTCGCGAGGCGCTGGATATCCAAGGCTCGGAGGACGGTCGCCATTATATGCTGACGATCGCTGCAGGAGCGGACCAATATTACGTAGACGGCACGGAAATGGATCAGGTGCAGCAGTACCTGGACTACGTGCAGCTCATGACGTACGACATGCGCGGCGGCTTCCAGTCGCTTACCGGCCATCATACCAACCTGTATACGCCGACGGGAGATCTGTTCCGCATCAGCACGGATGCTTCCGTCCGGATGTTCGTTGGCGCCGGCGTGCCGAAAAACAAAATCGTCATCGGCGCCGCCTTCTACTCCCGCAAGTGGACGGAAGTGCCGAACCGCAACAAAGGCCTGCACCAGATGGCCGGCAGCACGGGCGGCTACGGCCCCTCCTTCACCGAGCTGGACGCCGACTATATCAACAAACAAGGTTTCATCCGCTATTGGGACGACGAAGCCCGCGCGCCGTATCTGTTCGACGGCTCGACCTTCATCTCCTACGAGGACGAACAATCCATCGGAGCCAAATGCGAATATGTAGCGGAGCAAGGACTAGCGGGCATCATGTTCTGGGAGTATAGCTGCGACAAGACGCGTCGTTTGTTGGACGCGATTCATCGGGGGCTTCCTCTTAATCTTCGCGAAGAATGAACGTCTACAAAGGCCATATAATGTATAAAGCAATATGACTCGCTCAGCTGGGGAAAGGAGCGAACCTCGTGAGATTTATAGTTCCCATGATGCGGGAATCGCTGCGGAGGCTGGCAGAGAGGAGGCAGCTCGAGCTTGGCGCGTTAATGGCCGTCAATCCCCGGCTTCCCGATCCCGATATGCCCCTGCAGGGAAGCCCCGTCGCGCTTCCCCCGTCAGAAGGTGCCGCCGAAGACTTCTCTCCGGCTTGCGGCATTTTCTCGCCGGAGCCGCAGTTATCCTGGATTCCTCAAACGCCGATTGCCCGAATGGCGGAGACCGATTACGACGTGTTGATTGTCGGTTCCGGAGCAGGCGGCGGGGCGCTGCTATGGCGGCTCGCCGAGCAATGGGGGGCCAACGGCAAGCGGATCGGCATAATCGAGCAGGGTAACTTGGCGATTCCAACGCATGCATGCAACCTGCCTACCCTGGATTTTGATCATTTGACCCGCTACTTGAATAGTCCGGCCATCTCGGAGCCGATACCGGGTTTACCCGGCTCAAGGCAAGTCTTCGCGCTTGGGGGCAGGACGTTATTTTGGATGCACGCGTCGCCGCGCATGCCGGCCGAAGTGCTCGCCGACTGGCCGATCGCAAGCGAGGAAATGAACAAGTACTACGCCATCGCCGAGCAGTTGATCTCTACGAGCCAGACCTACGCGGACGGTTCCCGCCTCAACTCCATGGTGCTGAGCAGACTTCGCGACAATGGATTTCCCGAGGCGATTCCCCTCCCCTTTGCGGCAGACATGAACCAGACGCGTCTGGGGGAAATCCACAGCAGCGTCTTCTACAGCTCCATTGCCTCTCTGGCGTTCGCGATGTTTCTTCGGCCCTTTGATCTGTCTGTAGGGACGACCGCGGTTAAAGTAAATACGGAAGAGAACGGCGTCACCGGCATTAACGTGTTGTCGCCGGACGGGCGACTCCGCTCGCTGCGCTCCAAAACCGTCGTGCTGGCGGGGGGCGCCATCCAAACTCCGCGCCTCTTGCTTGCTTCCAACATACCGGGCAGGGCGATCGGCCGTTACCTGATCAACCACTCTTTCGTCCGCGCCGAGGCGGTTCGATCGCGAGAAGACTTTCCCGAGCTGGCGGGCATATGCAATGCGCTGATCCCGCAGAAGACCGGCACTCCCTACCAGATCCAGATTCAAAATGAATGGTTTTTCCCGAAATACAAGACGATGCCGCTTGCCCCGACCGTGAGGCTGGGATTCTCGGCCTTCGGCAGCGTGCAGTCCCGTTACGAAAACGGCGTACGCATTCTCCCCGGAACCGCCGACGCCTTCGGTCTTCCCAAGATCAATGTTGACTTATCGTATAACGAAGCGGATCGCGACGTTATCCGCTTAATGGAAACGGCCATACCGGCTGCTATTCGAGCCGCGGGCTTCCAGCCCATTGAGGACGAGAAGGGCGCGGTTACCTGTCTTATGCCGATTGGCAGCGACTTTCACGAGGCGGGAACATGCCGGATGGGGAGCGATCCCGGCACGTCCGCCACGGACGCTTATGGCCGCGTTCACGGCATTGCCGGATTATATGTCGCGGGTAACAGCGTACTGCCTTCGATCGGCGCCGCCAATCCGACGCTCTCGACAATCGCGCTTGCCATTCGGACTGCCGATGCGATCATGGCTTTGGAACAGGAGCGTGCGCAATGAGATTTATTCGAATGGGGGACGCTTGGCTTGAGGCCGGGAAGCGGTATCCAGGCTTGCAGCTGTACACCCTTCGCCGAGAGACGGAAGCGGACATGCTGGGAACGTTGAGGGAAGTCGCCCGAATGGGGTACCGTAACGTCGAGTTTTTTGGTTATGGCGGCATTCCGCCGCGGACTCTCAGGAAGGAGCTAGATCATATGGGGCTGCGCGGCGTGTCTACTTACGTGGATTTGCCCGCTCTCGAAGCGGACTTGCAGCGGCAGCTTCAAGATGCCGCGGCTCTGGGAGTCGAGTATGTCGTGACAAGCGCGCCGAAGGAACGATTCGCCGACGACAACGAGTTTCGCAAGATGGTCGCGTCGCTTCGCAAGGCATCTGTCGAAGCCGGTCTACTGGGTCTGACACTCTTGTATCATCCTCACGATTACGAGTTCCGACGCAGACATGGAGAGACGGATCTAGAGCGGTTGTTGGACGCCGTGGGACGAGACCGGATGCAGCTGGCGCCGGATTTGTATTGGATTCGCAAGGGAGGCTACGACCCCGTTGATTTCTTGCTGACGCATCGAGGCATCGTTCCTCTGGCGCACGTCAAGGAAATGGATGGTTCAGGGGGATTTGCCGAGCTTGGAACCGGCATTACTAACTGGCCCGAAGCCTTCAAGGCGATGAGACAGGCCGGCGTCCGCTACTACTTCGTGGAGCAGGACGTCAGTATCGATCCCTTGGCAAGCGCCCAAGCCAGCCTTAATTATTTGCGTTTAATCGGAGAAGCCTAAGCCCGCGCCGGTTCTAGTCGCTAGACATATTCGCCGCATCATGAGCTTTGACGAAGTCTTCCGGCGTAATTTCCTTGCCGAACAGCGCCTGGATCTGGTTCAGGTGGGCTTCGGCGGCGCCCGATGCCATCTGCACGTCGGCAAACAAGGTAAAGCTCGTCGCCTTGTTCACTTCGTTCAACAGGTCGATATAGAGCTGCGGAAGCTCGATTTTGGACGTATCGACCTTTGTGGCGGGGATCACCCCTGCTCCCGTAACGGATTCCTCGCCCCAGCGTTGCACGAAGTACTTCGCGAATGCTTTGGCCTCCGCTTTCACCGGGGAATCCTCCGCGACGAACAACCCGACTCCGGGACCGCCTACCCAGCTGTCGATGCTGCCGTCGGCTCCGTCCACGGTCGGGAATTTGAAGAAGCCCACGCCGTCGCGGAGCGCCTCCGGAATGGACGGGCTGGTCGTGTAGTTCGGAAGCTCCCACGTGCCCATCAGATACATGGCGGCCTCGCCGTTGGCAAATTGCGCTTTCGCTTCGTCGTTGGACAGACCGTTAAAGCCTTTGCTGAAGGCATTTCTATCGACAAGATCTTGAACGCGCCCCGCCGCCTCCGACAGCCCGGGATCGGTGAAGGGCGAATCGCCTTTAATCGCGTCGGCCAACGTCTTCGTGCCCGCGATGCGATCCGCCATGTACATGTACCACAGCGAGCCCGTCCAACGGTCCTTGTTGCCAAGCGCGATCGGGGTGACGCCATTAGCTTCAAGCTTGCTCACGATCTGCAATAGTTCCTCGTAAGTTTTCGGAACCTGCAAGCCGTAGTGTTCGAAAATCTTCTTATTGTAGTAGACCGGAGCCATATTAAACTCGAGAGGAAGCGCATAGGTCTGGCCGTCGAAGGCATACGCCTCCGTCGTCCCCGCCACGAACGAGTCTTGCAGTCCGCCTTGGAGCAGATCGTCAAGCGGGGCGAACAGCCGGCCTTCGACAAAGGGCTGAAGGTAGCCGGCGGCCCACGTCAAGCCGACGTCCGGCAGCTCGTTGACGGCGGAGATCACTCTAAGCTTGGCCTTGTACCGTTCGTTATCGAGCACTTCTTGTTTAATGGAGACGGCAGGATGATCCGCCTGATACTCTTCGATGATCTTGTTCACGATGCGGTGCTGACCCGGCGAGCTTGCCTCCGGCCACAGGTGCATCATATGGATCGTCACCATGTCTTTCGATAGCGTCTCCGGGACAACATGATTGTCATTGGAGCTTCCCACGCAGCCGGAGACCATAAAAGCCAGTCCCCATGCAAGTACCCCTACCGCTACATTTTTTGCGCGCACGTTCGTACCCCTCCACCCCGACCTCATGACTGACGACTGACCGCGCATGGGTCGGAATGAGAGCTACTCTTTCACTCCGCCCAGCGCCACGCCCGCGATGATATACCTAGACAACAGGAAGTATATCACAAAGAGCGGCAGCGCCGTCAGGGCGAGCCCCATATAGATGGCGCCGAATTCCGTCTTGTAGATATCGCCCTTAAGCAAGCTAACCATGATCGGCAGCGTGTAATTCTCCTTCTGGGTGAGCAGAATCAACGGCATGAACAGATTATTCCAACTAGCTACGAAAGCAAAGATCGCCTGCGTCGCGATGGCCGGCACCATGATCGGCATGACGATCCGGTTAAAGGCGTAGAATTCGCCCGCTCCGTCGATGCGCGAAGCTTCCACCATCTCGATCGACAGCGTCCCGAGCAAGTATTGCCGCATGAAGAACACGATCGCCGGAGACGCGATGGCAGGCAGAATCAGCGGCAGGAAGCTGTTGGTCCAGTGCAGCTGATACATGAACTGGTAGAAGCCGATGGCGCTCGCCTGGACCGGAATCAGCATGACCAACATAATGAAGGTAAAGAAGGACTGACGCAGCTTCCAGTTGTAGACGACTAGCGCGTAGGCGGTCAAGGACGAGAAGTACACCGCACAGACAGTCGAAAAGCCCGAGATGATGAAGGAGTTAAAAAAGCCCTTGATGGGATCGAAGCTCTTGCTGAGAAGAGCCTCCAGATTGGTCCCGGCATGGATCGAGGGCAGCAGCGAAAGCCCGCTTTGGATCTCCGCCGTCGAGCGGGTCGCGTTGACGAACATGATCCAGAACGGCAGAATGCTTAGCAACGCCAGAGCAACGCAGACGACGTAGACGACGGTCCGGTTCACGTTCAGGGAGACGGACCCTTTTGTATGCCTGTGCCTGTTAGCCATGAAGTCTTTCCCCCTTAACCGCCGCTTTTTCGGCTTTTCTAATCCTTCTCTGCGCTTTTCTGAGCTTCTCCGCGTCGCGGTCGCGCATGAAGTAGAATAAGAGCCCCGCCAGAATCGCGGCAATGACGAACATAATCATGCTCGCTGCCGCGGCGCTGTTATACATATAGCTGCCCTTGAACGCCTGGCCGTAGATGAATACCGACGTGGTGAGCGTGGCGTTGTCCGGTCCGCCGTAAAGGAACAGCTGCGGAATATCGAACATCTGCAAGCCGCCGACCATCGACGTGATCAGCGTGTAGAGCAGAATCGTTTTCAGACTTGGCAGCGTAACGCGCATGAAGGTCTGGAACCCGTTCGCGCCGTCAATGGCCGCGGCCTCGAACAGCGCGGGATTGATGCCCATTACCCCCGCGATCAGGATAATCATCGTATTCCCGTACCACATCCAGAATTGGATGAACGCGACGATGCCCCTCGCGGTCGACTTATCCTGCAGGAAGTAGACCGGCGCATCGATGATGCCCATCATTTCAAGCAGACTGTTCACGGGACCCATCGGATAAGCGAACAGCGAATTGAACAGAACGGCAATCGTGCTCGCCGTAATAATATTCGGCATATAGAGCAGTATCTTGAACATGCCTTGTCCCCGCACCTTGAAGCGGCGGCTCGTGAACCAAGCCGTGAGCAGGAGCGCGAGCAGAATCTGGGGCACGAAGTTCGCGATCCAGATAATAAAGGTATTCGAAAGCGATTTTTGGAACGATACGTTGTCGAAGATCAGATCTTTAAAGTTTTTGAAAGGATCGTCCAGAATCTGAACCGGCTTCGGAAGGATGCCTTTCATGTCGGTAAACCCGATGAACGCCGTGTACAACACGGGATACAAAGAAAAAATCAAAAAAGCGAGCACGAAAGGCAAACTGAAGAGATATCCGTATTTTGCATAGCTGACGCCCTTACGGCGCATGGCTTTCACCCCATCCATCATAATAAAGGAGCGGGAAATCGAGCCCGCCCCTTACGCGCCGTACTATTCGCTGTCGATTCCGAGCTCGTCCTTCACTTGCTGCTTGAAATCGGCGAGCGTCTTCTCGCGGGTTTTGTTACCTGCCGTGTACTCCCGTACCTGCCCGCGCCAGATAAGGTTGATCGACTCGTCGAATTGCGTCAGGTTCTTGCCCGTCGCGTTGTCGTTGGCCGGCACGAATACATCGAACATATTCTGACCGCCCAACAGTTCGACTTCGCCGTTCGACTTGGACATCACGACGGAGGAGGCAACGCTGTCCTTCGTGCCTTGCTCGCCTTCCTTCATCGTTCCGTTGGCCCAATAATGCTGGAGACCCGTTTCGGACGTATCCAGCGTGACCCACTTCATGAAATCGGCAACGGCCGCTTTCTTGGCATCATCCTTGACGACGTCCTTGTTCCCGAGCAGCCAAGTGCCGCCCCAGAAGAAGCCCGTCGGCGATTCCGCCACGGCCCAGTCGCCGTTCGTGTCTTTCACTTGACCGTTCATCACGTAGTTAATAAGCCATGCCGGACCGAAGAATCCGAAGATCGGCTGTTGGCCGCTGCCCGACATGTCGGCGTACCAAGCTTCCGTCCAGTCTTGCGTATCGTTATGATAGCCGTTGTCCTTGAGCTTCTTGGAGAGATCCAGGAATTCCTCGCGCTTCGGATCGATATGAAGCTTGCCGTCGACGATCCAGCCCTTGTCGGAGCTGTTCTCGATGGGATGCCAGATATCGCCGTCTCCGGAGACGATGCCGTAGCCTTTTTCCTTCAGCTTGGCGGCCGCCTCGAAGAACTTCTCCCAGCCTGGGCCTACTTCGTTCTTGATGACGGCGGGATCGTCCGTTCCGAATACGTCCTTGGCGATGGAGCGGCGATAGATGAAGGCGCCGCCGGTCGCTTGGTAAGCAAGACCCTTCAGCTGGCCGTCCTTGCTGCCGATGTCGACCGAATATTGGGCGATGCCGGCATCCTTCACCATTTGATCGTCCAGCCCTAGGTCCGCGTAATTGGCTACGTAGCCGGATGCGTCGCCTTGCGTGTATTTCAGAACGAAGGCAGCCTCGGCCGCGAAGATATCCGGAGCATCCTTGCCCCCGCTGGCAAGCGCCTGGTCGAGAGCGGGCTGATAGGCTCCATCCGTGGTCGCGATCACCGTGGTATTGAACTCGACGTTTGCATCGGGATGGGTTTGTTTATACTTTTCCGTCATGTTCGGGATTTCGTCCGTGAAGGACCAGAGATTGATCGTGACCTTCTCCTTGGAAGCGTCGTTCGCCGGTTGCTCGGCATTCCCTGCAGTCGGACTTGCCCCCGCATTGCCGGTTGTGTTGGAGTTCCCGTTGCCGCTGCACCCTGCCAGAACCGAAGCGAGCAAAACAATCGCGGTAGTCATCGATAAAACGCGTTTCATTTGTGTACCTCCCTTTTTTGTTGCGAACCAGTTACTTTGTAACCGCATACACAATTCTAATCCTTTCAATGTAAGCGCAACAGTAACAGGTATTGGGAGAAATTCCACTATTATTGGATGGGTGAATCGGAATTCAGCGCTTGCTAGCGATACTGGCCGGGGCTGATCCCCACGTTGTCCTTGAACACTTTGGCAAAATACTTGTCCGTCTGATAACCGACTTTGTCGGCGATTTCTCCTACGGGCATCCGGGTCGCGACCAATAGCTCCTTCGCTCTTTGCAAGCGGGAGAGCGTCAGGTAGTCGCTAAACGTCACGCCGGTCTCGCCCTTGAACAACACGCTGAAGTAGCTGGCGTTCAGATGCAGCTGCTCCGCCACCCCTTTCATGCTGATCGGTTCATGCAAATGCTCGTCGATATAGGCGATCGCGCTCTTGATCGAGGGGCCGTACCGGGCTTCCTCGCGGCTGACCTCGAGCAGCTTGGGATCGACAAGCTTCTCCATGACCTCGATGCGCTCCTTGTTGGTATCAAGCGCGATCGCTCTTTGCACGGCATCGACCAATACCGATTTGTCCAGCGGCTTAAGAAGATAATCGAATGCGCCCAGCTGCAGCGACTTTTTCGCGTATTCGAATTCGGCATATCCGGAGATGACGATAACCACCGGTTTCTGCCCGATCACGGCCAGCTCCTCCAGCATCTGCAGGCCGTTCACTTCCGGCATGCGCACATCCGTTATGAGAATTTGAGCGGTATTTTCCCTCAACCATTCCAGCGCCTCGACCCCGCTCGCGGCGACTTCGATTCGATACCTGCCCGCGGCCCAAGCGACGAGCGTCTTCTGTATGCCAAGACGCGTGCGCGGTTCGTCGTCAACGACTAATATCGTTTTCATTGCTGTTCGTCCCCTTCCGAAGGAATCGTAATGTCAAAACGCACCATCGTGCCGGCGCCCGCCTTGCTTTCGACTTGCAGGCTGCTTCCGCCTTCCGTCCTGCCGGGATAATACAGCCTGAGGCGCCTCTCCACATTGGACATGGCGATCCCGGCGCCTTTCTTGGAGGAATCTTGCGGTGTCCCGTACTCGATGCTCTGCTTAAGCTTGGCCAACGTCTCCTCGTCCATGCCCGGCCCGTCGTCGATAATCGCGAACGTCGCAATACCCGGCTTGGCCGACATGACGCGAATCGTGACCGAGCCGGGTTCGATGCGGCTCTCCACGCCATGCAGAATCGCGTTCTCCACGATGGGCTGAATGATCAGCTTGGGAATCGGCACGCGCCATAGCTCCGGATCCGCTTCGATGCTCCAATGCAGCCGATCGATCAGACGCATCTTCATGATCTGCAAATATCGCTGCGCGTGCTCGAGCTCGTCTCTTACGGTGACCCACTCGTCGTTGCCGGACGCGCTGCCAATGACATAGCGGAATAGACCGGACATGGCGACGATCGTCTGGGCAAGCTCGCTCTCCTCCTTCTCCTCCAGCGACCAATAGAAGGCCTCTAGCGTATTGAACAGGAAATGCGGATGGATCTGCGCCTGCAGCGCCTGGAGCTCCGTGCGGCTCTGCGTGATTTCCTTTTCGTAGACGACCTGAATCAGCTCGTTCATATGGACGACCATCTGGTTGTAGGTGTTGTTCAGCTCGTCGATTTCGAGCGTGCGGAAGCGGCTGCGGCCCGCCGGGATTTCCTTAAGGCCGCCGAATCTGGCGCTGCGCATGCTTCTTCTCAGCTGCTGGATGGGTCTCGTGATCATCGTCGACAAGAGCAGCGTTAGAAGCAGGAATGCAACCGCGGCGATGCCGATGGATACGTATATAGCCGTCCGCAGCACGGATATCCCCTCGGTCGCCGCTTCGACCGGCATGAGCAGCAACAGCCTCCACCCTGCCGCATCGGAATGCTGCCGGACGACAAGCATTCGCTCCTCTCCGATCGACACGGTGTTTCCCGTTTGGGCCAGCACCGACCTCGCCACGTCATCCTCTATATCGGATAGAATCGGGTTGCCCTCGGCGTCGCCCAGCAGCATGATCCCTTCACGCGCGGAAGCGTTTTCTTTTGCGTTCGACTCGTTCATATTAAAGTATTCGCGATTCACCCGGGCGACCAGATAACCGCCTGCCGAGTAAGCATGATCCATGAGATTGATCCGTCGGATCGCGAGCACCGAATCCGGTTGACGGGGATCGATCCCCATCCAGACCAGCCGTCCCTTCTTCTTGTCCGCGGCAGCCAGCGCATCCTCGGATATCCGGTTCATGTTGGTGCCGTCAAGCGGGAATAGCCGTCTGTTGTCGACCGTGTACAGCTCAAGCGAGCTGATGCCGGAGGAATACGCCATGTAGTTATTGGCGATGGGAAGCAGCGACTGTCGTTCGTTAAAGCTGGACAGGCTCCCTTGCGCTTCCATTGCCAGCAGCTTCTGCACGTAGGAATCCGACGCCACCTGGGTCGTCAGGGAGTCGATTTGGTCCAGCAAGGCGTCCAGTCGCCCGTCGGCCTGAATCGCCGTCTGCTCGATATGCCTTTCCGCGCTGTGCTTCAGGAGCATGGATACTTCGCGGTAGATGAACGTCCCCGCAAAGGTAAGCACGAGCAGCATCGTCAGCGTAAAGCCGGCAAAGATTTGATTTCTCAACGTATTGATTTCCCGCAGATTGACCGCCCACTTTCCCACATGCAACCCTTCCTCGCCTTTGAACATTTCCTAAATCAACGTACTGGATTCCCATGGGAGTGTCAATCGATATTACAAGCATGAACCGATCCTAAGGTCGTCGATTCCGTCATTGCAGCCATGAAAAAGGCGCCCGTTTGGGCGCCCCGATCTATATTTTATGATGCTTCCGTATATCGTTTGAAGCTGTCCATGATCGCTTGCCAGCCCGCCTTCTGGAACTCGACGGGGTTCTCGCTCTCGGGATCGAAGACTTCTATGACCTTCGTGGCTTCGCCTTGTCGGGCGAACGTAATTTCCACTTGCCGTCCGTCTCCGAGCGTGTAGGCAATACTCTCGTGAAGCTTCACTTCGTCGTATGTGCCGGCGAAATCAAAGCCCATGCTGCCGTCCTTCGCTTCCATCCTTGTTACGAATTCGCCGCCGGCCCGCAAGTCGTTCACCGCTCTCGGCGCATGCCATTCCTCGGAAGGCTGGTTCCACTTCGTAATGTGTTCCGGCTCGGTCCAATAGCTCCATACCTTTGCTAAGGGGGCTTGAACGATCGTCTCTACGGTTACTTTGGCTTGGTTGCTTGTTTCCATTGTAAGAACACCTCTTTATTAGAATTTTGTTTGTCACTCATAGAAGTTGTTCAAAAAGTCCAATTTTGATTACGAAGTAACTCGAGAAGTTTATCGACATCGAATCTTGAATTCAGCCGAGACTAAGCAAATGCTTCCGAAGTATGTTTCCTGCGGAAACATTGCAGGTGCTCACGTAGCTCTGCTACGCTCCGCTCCTCATTCCCTATTCTTCATTCAACCCTTCTCGGTACTGAAAATCGAACTTTTTGAACTCGCACTTGTATAGACGAAAGCCAATCTCCGAATTCATCGGTCTATTTGCTCAGGAAGCCCTAATCGGGCAAATAATTTTTTATTTATGAAATTTTGTACATGGAGGATCCGATTATCCTTCACTTCAAGGACGTGAATGCCCCAAGGCACCAGAGCGGACGTCTCCTTGCTCGGCACGTACTGCGCCAAAGCGGGATAACCGCCATTGACCGTAGTCCGCAAAAATTTGGACCCCACGCAATGCCAGCGCGTCAGCGCGAAAAACGCGGACAAATCGTCTTGCCCGCTGATCCACATGGCGAAAGGAGGCATGGACATGCAGCCCTCCTCTTGGAACAACGACACAAGCGCGTTGATATCGAATTGCTCGAACGCTTCCACGTACCGCGAGAGAAGACTCGGATCGGGATGGACGTCCATCTTGCTGTACTCGTCGGAGCGCAGCCGCGTTCGGTCCATGGTTTCCCTGGCCCGTTGCAAGGCGCTGTTCGCCGCCGCCGGCGACATGTCGAGCGTTTCCGCGATTTGTTTCGACGACCACTCGAAGACATCCTTCAGAATGAGAACCGCGCGTTGCCGCGGCGGCAAGACTTGCAAGAGCGCGATAAAGCAGAGCTTGAGCGTGTCCTTGCGCACGAGGGCATCCTCCGGATTCCCCCCAAAGTCAGGGGAGGGCCAAATCCAGGCCGAATCCGGCAGAATCTCGTTCGGTTCGACGATCTCGACCGCAGGATCGGTCAGGTCTACGGAAAGCATTCGGCGCTTCGCCTGCCTTAGCTTGTCCAGACATAAGTTCGAAGCTATGCGGTAAATCCACGTCTTAATGGAGGAGTCTTGCCTGAATGAATCCCAGCCCTGCCATGCCCGAATATAGGTTTCCTGCACGGCATCGTCCGCATCGTCGATAGATCCCAGCATTCGATAACAATACGAGGTTAACCCTGGCTTGTAGCCCTCAAACAACTCCATGTCAAATGCGGCTTCGTTCATCTTCTCCTCCTCGGGTCGATCTGCCTGAAACGTCCTCCTTCCAATATATTCGAATTATTCGTCCTCCACAAGGCTCAACGGGTACGCCGTTCTGCGCTATTCGCTTTCTCCAGCCAAACATTACGCCATACGTAATGTTTTCTTCCACCAAACTCTTACTTAAACTAAAACTAGCATGCGACCCCATAATTATTCGCTTAATATTAGCATTCAATCACAATGACCTGTCAATCCAAGTGTTATATAATGTAACACATAGATGGGGTTTCGTATTTTAATTACACAAGCCTCACACGAGAAACGGAGTGATTAACCCATGCACATCGAAGCAACCCCGTACAACTACCCTTACGACGGCGAACTACACGCCGCCAACACCGCGTTGATCGTAATCGATATGCAGACCGACTTCTGCGGCGATGGCGGATACGTGGACGCCATGGGTTACGACCTTTCCCTGACGCGCCGCGCGATCGAACCCATACAGCGACTGCTTGAAGTCGTTCGCGGCATCCCCGGCTTTACGATCATCCATACGCGTGAAGGACATCGTCCCGACCTGTCCGATCTCCCCGCCAACAAACGGTGGCGCAGCAAGTCGATCGGCGCCGAGATCGGCTCGCAAGGCCCGGCGGGACGCATTCTCGTGCGCGGCGAAGCCGGCTGGAACATTATCGACGAGCTTGCTCCGCTGCCCGGCGAACCTATCATCGACAAGCCGGGCAAAGGCAGCTTCTATGCAACGGATCTCGACCTGCTGCTGATGACGCGCGGCATTCGCAATTTGATTCTCACCGGCATTACGACTGACGTTTGCGTGCATACGACCATGCGGGAGGCCAACGATCGCGGCTACGAGTGTCTGATTTTGGAGGACTGCACGGGAGCAACGGATTTCGACAACCACCTGGCCGCGCTAAAAATGGTCACGATGCAAGGCGGCGTATTCGGCAGCGTGTCGGACTCCTCCAAGGTTATCGCCTCTCTGGGCAGTCTGCGTGGCGCCAAGTAGATTCGACGTGCTCGCAATCCGCTTGCACAATGATCATCCAGACGAAAGGAGCTTCGCGATGAACCGCACCCTGCACATTACCCTTGTCGGAAGCTGGCGCGCCGTAGCAAGTCATATCTGACACGAAATGGAAGGAATGGCGACGGTTCGCATTGCATTTTTTATAACAAATTACGTAATATACATGTCATATTTATGGGTATTCACTAATATAAAGTACGTGGAATTAGCATGAATCTCTAAAGTAATAGAGTGAGCAATACTGTATAATCAGTCCAAGTCAACAAAAACGTTAGATAACCTGACACAAAATAAGGAGGCGAGCCATATGACGAACGAACGGCATCAGCCCCCCTGCCTGCTCCAAACCAAGGGACTCACTAAACGCTTCGGAGCTCTGATCGCCAATAAGGAGATCCATCTCGAAGTGCATCGCGGCACCATACACGCCATTCTCGGAGAAAACGGGGCAGGCAAAAGCACGCTGATGAAAATGCTCTACGGCGTCTATCAGCCGGACGGGGGAGAAATCGAGATCGACGGGGAACCGGCGGTGCTTTATCCGCCTACGAAAGCGAGAGCAAAAGGGATCGGGATGGTATTCCAGGACTTTCGCGTCGTACCGGCGCTAACCGTGCTGGACAATATCGCCCTCTCCGTCGAAAGCGGCTGGTTGCTGAAGCGCAAGCGGCTCCGGCAACGCATCGTGGACATCTCGGCAAAGTACGGCTTGGCCGTCGATCCCGACGCTTATGTATGGCAGCTAGACCTCGGTCAGCGGCAGCGGCTGGAGATCGTCAAGGTGCTGCTCGCCCCCGGTACGCGAATCATTATCTTCGACGAACCGACCAGCGTGTTGGTCCCGCAGGAGGTAGAATCGTTCCTCGGCATGCTTCGCATGCTGCGGGGCGACGGGTATGGCATACTGCTCATTACGCACAAAATTAACGAGGTGCTCGCCGTAGCCGATCAGGTCACCGTGCTGCGGAATGGCGAAACCACTTATTCCGCATCGCGCGAGGACGGGCTCGACGGCGAAACGCTCATTGCCGCAATGATGGCGAACAAGACATTGCAGACGGTAACGAAGCCGGCAGACGGCGTCGGCCCGCACTCGTGCGAGACCGGTACAACGAGCATGGACGAAGCTCCCGCTCCCGTGCTGCAATTAAGCGACGCCACGATAAAAGGCGATCATGGGGAAATGATACTGGACCGGCTCTCGCTGAAGCTGCACCGCGGACGGATTACCGGCGTAGCGGGCATATCCGGCAGCGGTCAGCGCGAGCTGGCCGAGGTTGCGTTCGGCTTGCGCAGACCGGCGGCGGGCAAGCTCTCCGTCAAGGGCGCCGAGCTGCAGGGCGGGCCAAAAGCCTTCATGCAAGCCGGCGTGACGTTTGTATCGGAGGACCCTATCAAGGAGTCCGTCATTCCCGGCTTCACCATCCTGGAGCATATGGTGCTGGACGGCATCGATGCCCCTAACCGCGGTCTTGGGCTCGACTGGGCGTACGCGCGGGAGCGGCTCGAAGCCAGCTCCGAAGGCAAGGCGCTTGCGCTGGCCGCATCCTCCAGACGGGCCGACACCCTCTCCGGAGGCAACGTGCAGCGCATGGTGTTGACGCGGGCGCTGATCCGGGGGCCCGACATTCTAATCATCAGCTACCCCAGCCGCGGCCTCGACATCGGCACGACCCGCACCATCCAGCAGCATTTGCTGGAGCTGGCCGCTCAAGGCACCGCCATCCTGCTGTTCTCGGAGGATCTCGACGAGCTGTTCGCCCTGTCGGACGACCTCGTCGTCCTCTCCGGCAAGCGGCTGCTGGGTCCTTATCCGGCGGCAGATACCGATATTGCCCAGATTGGCAGTCTAATGCTGGAAGGAGAGTCCGCATGAAACAACCATCTACGGCAGCCGCGTTCGAAGCGGACTATACCGATAACCGCAACGACGACGTAACCGTACACTCTGCTGCCGAGGCCGGCGGCTACGCCGCTTCCGGCCAGTCGGCTCTTAGCTTGGACAACGCCAACTCCGCCGCCGGCGCCAATCCTTCTCCCTGGCGGGGGCGCTTGCTGAACGGAGGCCGCAGCCTCCTCATCCTGCTCGCGCCGTTCGTGTTGTACGGCATCTTCCTCCTTTTCTACAACGTCAATCCGGTAGAGCTTTACGGTTCCATGCTGTCTTCGACCTTCGGCGACCTGTACGGCTTTGGCGAGGTGCTGCTGAAGGCGACGCCCTTCGTATTGACCGGTCTCGCGGCGGCGCTCCCCGCCAAGGCCGGACTCGTGAACGTCGGCGGCGAAGGACAGCTCGCCATCGGCGCGCTGATGTCCACATGGTTCGCCGTCTTCTATCTCGGCAGCTTCCCGGCTTGGCTGGGCATCCCCGTCATGCTGCTGGTGGGCGCGGCGGGAGGCGCTCTCTGGGCCTTGCTCGTCGCCGCTTTAAAGGTGAAGGGCAGGCTGAACGAAACCATCTCCAGCGTGCTTCTCAATTACGTCGCGGTGTTTACGGTCGGATTTTTTGTCCACGGCATGCTGAAGGACCCGGAATCGTTTAACTGGCCGTTCTCGCCGGAGATTGCATCCTCTCTGCGGCTCCCCATCTTCGACGGCACACGCCTCCATATTGGATTCATCATCGCCATCGCGCTGGCGGTTGCCGTCTGGTACGTGCTGACCAAGACGCGGATCGGCTTCCGCATCCATGTCCTCGGCAGCAACCGGCTCGCGGCGGAACGCGCGGGCATGAACACCGGCCGCATGTACTTCTGGGTGTTGATCGCGGCAGGCGTGCTGGCCGGCATTGCCGGAGCCATCGAGATCGCCGGCATCGAAGGACGCTTGCGCGCCTCCACCGGCGCGAGCTTCGGCTACCTCGGCTTTCTTGCCGCCATGATGGCCTGGAATAACCCGCTCCGGCTGCTTGCGACCTCCTTCCTGCTTGGCATGATCAGCGTTGCCGGCAATACGCTGGAGATAGGCTCCGGACTTCCTTCTTCGTCCGTCACGATTCTAATGGGACTTGTACTCTTCTTCATTCTCGGCGGCAAAAGGAGGCGCAACGCATGATAGCAGACATCCTGACGGGAGCGATTCGCTCCGGCACCTCCGTCATGCTCGCCAGCCAAGGCGAGCTCGTATCCGAACGCTCCGGCGTCATCAATCTCGGCACCGAGGGCTCCATGCTGGCAGGCGCGCTGGGCGGCTTCGCGGTGACGGTCTGGACCGGCAATCCGTGGCTCGGCGCGCTCGCGGGCGGCTTGAGCGGCATGCTGCTCTCGCTCATCCACGCCTATCTGGTTCTCAGCAGAGGCGCCAATCAGCTGGCGACCGGGCTTACCATCATGTTTTTCGGCATCGGGTTGACCGCCTTCTTCGGCCGGGACTTCGTCAGCAAACAAATCGTGGGCTTTAACCCGGTACCGATTCCGCTGTTGTCCGATATCCCGTTTCTCGGGCCCGTCTTGTTCAACCACGATCCGCTCACCTATCTCTCGATGCTGCTCGTTCCCGCGCTCTGGTACGTCATGTTCCGGACGCGGCTCGGCATTATCGTGCGAACGGCGGGCGAGCGGGAAGAGGTATTGTTCGCCAGCGGCATTAATCCCAAGCTGGTCCGTTATCTCGCGGTTCTCTTCGGCGGCTTCCTGGCCGGTCTCGGCGGCGCTCAGCTATCCGTTGCCTACACCCACAGCTGGGTCGAAAACATGGCCGCGGGACGAGGCGTCGTTGCCGTCGCCCTCGTCATCTTCGCCTCGTGGCGGCCCGCAAGAGCGATGCTCGGCGCTTATCTGTTCGGCGCGGCGCAGGCGTTGCAGCTCACCGTCCAGCAACAGGGTATCGCCGTCTCGCCCTTCTTCCTGTTCATGGCGCCATACGTGCTCACGCTGCTCGCCCTGCTGATCGTGGAGCGGCGCAAGCAGAGCCAGACGCCGGAAGCGCTCGGCCGGGTACTCGCCGGGGCAGGCCAGCGGTTGAGGAACGAAAGACAGAGAGAGAGAGAGAGAGATTTACGCACTAGAAGATATGAAAAAGTGGAGGGAAACCAAAATGACAACCAAACAAAGATCCGTTTCTCGCAAAAAGAAAGCTTCCTCGCTCCTCTTCGGCCTGCTGGCGAGCATCATGCTGCTTGGCGCTTGCAGCCAGCCGGGAGCAAACGCCGGCGAGACGAGCGGCGCGGGTAACGGCGCGGCATCGGCGGAGGTCGGCACGGGCGGAAGCGCCGTCGGCTTTATTTTCGTAGGGACCAAGGACGACTACGGCTACAACCAAGCCGCTTATCTCGGCAGCGCCGCGGTGGAGGAAGCCTTCCCGGATCTCAAGGTGCTTCGCGCCGAAAACGTGCCGGAGACGGCCGAGGCCGAGCGCGCCATGGAGCAGATGATCAAGGACGGGGCCAAAATCATCTTCCCTACCTCCTACGGCCATCTGGAGCCCGCGCTCAACGTAGCCAAACGCCATCCCGAGGTCGCGTTCTACCATCAAGGCGGACTGAAAACGGCAGACAACCTCGGCACCTACTTCGGCACGATCTGGGAGCCCGTCTATCTGGCAGGCGTAGCCGCGGGCAAAATGTCGGAAACCGGCAAAATCGGCTACATCGTCTCCGTTCCGATCCCGCAAGTTTTGCTGAACGTGAACGCCTTTACGCTAGGCGCGCAATCCGTTAATCCGGACGCCGAAACCTCGGTCGTCTTCACGGGCAGCTGGTGCGACCCCGGCCAGCAGGCCAATGCGGCCAACTCGCTGATCGACGGCGGAGTAGACGTGCTGACCCAGCATCAGGACTGCATGAAGACGGTCATCGAGACGGCGGAGCGCCGCGACGTCATGACGGTCGGCTACCACGCGGACGCGGCGTCCCTTGCGCCTAACGGCTGGATTACCGGCTCGCTCTGGAACTGGCCGGAGCTGTTCGTGGACATGGTGCAGACCGCTCAGGACGGCGAATTCAAAGGCAGCAAGTACGACGGAAAATACCGCGGAACGCTTGCCGACAACGTCGTGCAGCTCGGCTCCTTCGGCGCGAACGTGCCGGATGAAGTGAAGCAGCTTGTAGAAGAGCGCAAAGCGGATCTGCTGGCAGGAACGCTGCAGCCGTTTGCCGGACCGATCAAGGATCAATCCGGAGCGGTTCGCATTGCGGATTCGGCGGTGCCGACGGTAGAAGAGCTGGAAAGCACCGACTATCTCGTCGAAGGCGTTATCGGCAGCATTCCGCAATAATGAAGCAAATCCATACACAACTAGAAGGATTGGAGTAGCCTATGACCATCAATAGCGTCACGACCATCAGGAAAGCGGAGGATATGAGCTGGGAGCTCATGCCTAACCATATCGAGCTGTATCACCGGGAAATCGTATCGGCCGCGGAGGCGGATGGGCTGGGCATCTCGGCCAACTCCGTGCTATGGGAGAAGATCGGCGTAAGCGGATCGGTACTACCCCACTACCATAACTGCGCCGAGATCATTCATATTACGAAGGGTAAAGTGCGGCTGCTCGCCGAGGGCCAGTGGCTCAGCTTCCAGGCCGGCGACACCTTTCACGTCCCGGCGGGCGTCGTCCATTCCGTCGCGAACGACGACGACGAGCCCACGGAGCAGATCAGCATCTTCCTGCCGGTTCAGCCGGAAGCGCCGGGCAACGTCTTTTTCGAAACGACGTTGGTGCCGGTCCCCGCTTACGAGCGAGAAGGCGGTAATGCAACGATCAAACGGCCATAGACTTAAAGAGGCGGCGCGGCAATTATCGCCGGCGCCGCTTCGGGCTGTCGCGGGTAGAAGAAACGAAGTCGAATGAGCGAAGGAGGAGCAAGCATGACCATCAACCAGAAGCGCCAACCAGGCGATATTCGCCCTACAGAAGCGCTCAATGCTCTCGGAAGCGCGCGCGTGGATTGCATTGCCGCGGATGAGGGGCGAACGGCAGCAGACGCCCGCGGGGAGAAGAACGGCAGTCTTGCAAGCGTCGAAGCCGCTCTCCCCTATCCTTTTGCCTTTAAGCCTGAGCAAACGGCTCTAATCGTGATCGACATGCAGAACGACTTCTGCATGCCCGGCGGGTTCGGAGAGCTGCTCGGCAACGACATCACGCCGGTGCGCGGCATCGTGCCGACCGTCGCCGCGCTGCTGGAGACGGCCCGGCAAGCGGGCTTGCTCGTCATCCATACGAGGGAAGGGCATTTGCCCGACCTGTCCGATTGTCCGCCCGCCAAGCTGGAGCGAAGTCGCAGGCAAGGCGCCGGCATCGGCGACGAAGGGCCGCTCGGCCGCATCCTCGTCCGCGGAGAACGGGGCCATGCCATTATCGACGAGCTGACCCCCGTGACGGGCGAGCACATCATCGACAAGCCCGGCAAAGGGGCGTTTTATAATACCGAGCTGGAATCGCTTCTGCAAGAACGGGATATTCGGTTTTTGCTGCTATGCGGCGTGACCACCCATGTGTGCGTCCATACGACCTTGCGGGAAGCCAATGACCGGGGTTACCGCTGCCTGGTGCTGGAGGACGGCACGGCCGCCTTCGATTCAGCCGATCAAGAGGCGGCGCTTCGCATGGTGCGGCAGCAAGGAGGCATTTTCGGCTGGACCTCCACCGTCTCCGAGCTTCGCAAGGCGCTATAACGCAACCTGAGATAGGAGGAACCGCCATGGAGTCAGCGGTCAAAGAAAGCTTTACCGTACGCCAGCTGTTCGATATTGCCCCTTTCGCCGAAGCCCGCCTGCTCGGAGGCAGCGAGGGGCTCGACAGGCCGATTAGCCGCGTCAACGTCATGGAAGTGCCGGACGTCGTCGACTGGGTGCGGCCCGGCGAATTTCTGATGACGACCGGCTACACGTTCAAGGATCGCCCGGAAACGCTGGTTACGCTCATTGCGGAGCTGGCCGGCAAAGGGATCGCCGCCCTTGGACTGAAAACGAAACGCTTCGTGGAGCATGTGTCGGCCGCCGCGATCGAAGCGGCCGATCGCAACGGAATGCCGCTCATCGAGCTGCCGCCGGACACCGCATTCTCCGACGTCGTCCGCGAAGTAATGGAACGGGTGCTGGTCTCGGAATCCCGCTACCTGTCCATCCTCCAAGCGCGGGTTCAACGCCTGTCCCACGTGCTGTTGCACGGGGACGGGCTTCCTGCTTTCATGCAGCACTTGCAAGCCATGGTCCAGAATCCGGTCGTCCTGCTGGACTCCGCCAATAAACCCTTATATTCTCCGGATGCCGCGGCGTTATGCAGCGGGATGCCGGAATCCGAATGGGAGCGGATCCGCGGCGACCAGCTCCTGGAGACGAACATTCTGCAGCTACAGCACGGCAGCTGCCAAATTCATATTTCCACCGTTCCCGGCGAATCGTTCCGCTCTTACCTGTTGCTCGTCCTGGAGCATGCCTCGGACTACGGCGTCGTCGATTCGCTGACGATTAATTGGGCCTGCCGCCTTCTTGGCTTCGAGATCAGCAATATGCAAGCGCGCAGGACGATCGAGGCTAAATATTCGGACCAATTCCTGCAGGATTGGCTGGCGGGACGCATCATGGCGGAAGTCGATCTGAAGCTTCGGTCCGAAGCTTGCGGCTGGCCGTTGCAGGAAGGTATCGTCTATCAAGCCGGAGTCATATCGTTCCATGAAGGCGGACCCGACCTCAAGCGGCTGCGGGAGCAGCTCCGCCGCCTGAATTGGGACAGCTCGGAACGGGGCCATAGCCTGTCCTGGACCATGATCGAGGGACGCCTTGCGGTACTTATGGCGGCGCATCAAGGGGCGAACGCGGAGCTTCCGCAACAAGCCTTTCAGGAGCTGGCGAGCGAAGCGAGGTCGAAGGTGCTGGCCTTGCACAACCAGCCGCTGTCGCTGTGCCTCGGCAGGGTTGTTCCCGCGCCGAATCAAGTGGCGGGCAGCTACAAGGAAGCCTGCCGGACGTCGGAGATCGGCAAGGTCTGCCGCATGGGCAGCCCCGTCATCCATTATGACGGGCTCGGCGCCTATATGCTTCTGTACCGGCTGCTCGACACCGAGGAGCTTCGCGAGTTCAAGCAGCTTTATCTGGAGCCGCTGCTCGAGCTCGACCGCAGGCAGCCAAGCTCGCTGCTCCAAACGCTGCGCATGTATTTTCAGTGCAATTGCAACGCCAAGGAAACGGCGGAGCGCATGTTCGTGCATTACAATACGATCGTCTACCGGCTCGATCGCATTAAGTCGGAGCTTAATCTCAGACTCGACGACCCCGAGACGAAGCTGCTGCTTCAGCTGGCAATTAAGAGTCATGAGGTGGATGCGGCGGAGGTTTAAGTCAGCTGCGTCCGTCGGTACAGTCCTGTCGAATTCGCCCGTCGGACAGCTTCATGTCGATGAAATCGACGACCTGCTGCAGAGAGGCGATCTGACTGACGATGTTTTCCCGGTGGTTCCTTAAGCGTTCCACCAGCTCCGGATATTCAGCGGGATCGGCATCTACGGAAACCGCCATGAAGGGCCGCATTTCCTCTAGCGGCATTCCCGTTTTTTTCAGGCAAGCAAGTAAACGAATCGTATCGATGTCCTGTTGCCGGTAGAGTCGGTGGCCGTTATCTCTTCGAATGGCACGGGGCAATAACGCGATCTTCTCGTAGTAACGGATCGTATCCTCGGATATCCCGACTTGCCGAGCCGTTTGCTGTATGGTAAAAGCTCCGTCGTCCTTCATTGCAATCCCTCCCGCAACGTATTGCTTGCATTATACAACTTGGAGTCGACTCGAAGTCAACCGTCTTGACTTGAAGTCGACTCCAAGTTATAGAATGGGCTCTATCCAGGGGATATCCCCATCGTAGGAGGACAAGAGCAATGAGCAAGGATCAAATGGAACACGTCGCGCTGATAACGGGGGCGAGCGCCGGGATCGGGCTGGAATTAACGCGAAAGCTGCTAACGGAGGGGTGGCAGGTGGCGGCCTTGAATCGTTCGGACTTTCCGTCAGACGATTCGATCGTCCAAGCCGCAATCGGCAATGGAAGACTGCGCCTATACAAAACGACCGATCTTGCCGATTACGCCAGCCTGAGGCAAGCCTTGGAGGAAATCAAAGCCAAGGAACGGCGCGTCGATATTTTATTCAATAACGCCGGCGGGTCCTTCCCGGAGCTGAGCTATTCGAAGCAAGGACGGGAAACGCATTATGAGTTATTAACGGTCGTTCCGTATATCATTCTAATGGAATTGAAGGCGCTGATCGCAAACAGCCAGTTAAAAACGGTCATCAACACCTCGTCCTCGGCGCTTAAATTTACGAAGACATTTACAATCGAAACCTTAGAGCGCCCCAGGACCTTCCGCAAGCTGATTGGCCCCTACGCCGCCTCGAAGCTTGCGCTTTCCTTGTGGACCGAGGCTATCGCGCCGCAGCTTGCCGAGGACGACATCAAGATTCGCAGCGTCGACCCGGGCGGCAACAATACGCTAAGAAAGGGCAAAGCATCCGGCCTTCCGATATTGGTTGCGGCATTGATGAAGCTGTTTTTCCCTCCGCCTACCCACGGCGCCAACAAGCTGTACAATGGAGCGCTCGGAGAACACCGTCATAAGTCCGGCGTATTCCTGCTGAAGGGTCAGGTTGCGGATTTAAAATTCACGGCTCAAGCGCAGAACGTTCTGGAGAGAATTGATGCGATTTACGAAAGCGAATGGCGGCTAGAACTCGAATAAATAAGGAGATCGCGGGGAAAATAGGTTGAGATATCCCTAGCAGGAAGGATCAACCAGATGAAGGCCTACCCATCAACAGCACAGAACGAAACCGCGTTAAAAGATCTCTTGTCCCAAAGCTCGGATTTTAAATCAAGTGACTTGTTGGTCGGCAACCGCAGCTATCGGCTTTTTTACTTGGAAACGATGATCGAGTCGGCCGTGGTGCAAGACCACATCGTTCTTCCTTTGCTTCGTCATGCGGACATCATGGTCCGAGAAGCCGTGTCCGTGCTGGATTACAGCGAAACGGAGCTCCTTCCGACTGCGGCAAATTCGCTGATCGAAGGCAAAACGGTTCTCCAAATCGATGGCGAACCGAAGCTCTATTTGCTCGGAACGGAGCTTAAAAAGGAACGCTCGGTCAACATTCCGATCAACGAACGGGTGCTGCGCGGATCCAACGAAGCGTTAATTGAAAAATTGGATACGAATATAAATCTGCTGCGCAAGCTGATCACATCTCCGGACCTTACCGTTAAACACTATAAACTTGGCCGCAGGTCCAATACGAAAGTCACCTTGCTTTACTTAGATTCACTCGTTAATCAAGATGTCTTGACCGAGTTTGATCAAAGGCTGGGGAGCATCGACATCGATTATGTGGAAGCACCAGGCTTTCTCCTGGAATTGATTCAGGAAAAGAAGTTTTCGCTTTTTCCGCAAATCCTCGTAACCGAAAGGCCGGACCGGGTGAGGTCTTATCTCATGGATGGGAAGATCGCGATTCTGACGGAAGGTTCGCCGGATTGTCTGATTGTTCCGGTCTCATTCTGGGCGTTTCTCCAAAGCCCCGACGATTACCAAGTCGGCTGGCTGCCTGGCAGCGCCATCCGCTTTCTTAGGATCGTCAGTTTTATTGTCGCCATTAGCCTGCCCGGCATTTATGTTGCCCTGGTCACCTTCGACCCGCGTGTTCTGCCATTCGGAATCGCACTTACCCTACATAGCTCCCTGCAATACATCTCGCTTCCTCCTGTATTGGAAGCTATATTTATGCTCGTGACGCTCGAGATACTTAGAGAGGCCACGATCCGTCTCGCTAGTCCTATCGGCCAGACAATCGGTGTCGTCGGAGGTATCGTCATCGGAACCGTTGTGGTGCAGTCCAACTTGATCTCCAATATGATGGTCATCGTCGTTGCGTTTACGGCCGTGGCGTCCTTTGTCATTCCTTCCTATGAAATGAGCAGCACCGCGCGATTGTTATCGTACCCGTTTATCGCAATGTCCACGCTATTTGGGTTGGTCGGCTTGGTGATTTCCTTCCTATTGGTACTAACGCATTTAGCCCGGTTGCACACCATGGGAATTCCTTATTTCTACTCATGGACTAGCGGCGGGCCGATTAACGATACGATATTTAGAGAATCGATCGGAAGCTTGAAAAAACGTCCGAAGGAAAGCTTGGCACAAGACGAAACAAGAATCAGAGCACCAAGGGGATGGAAGAAATGATTCACCTCAAACAGATATCCGTGAAACAGCTCTTCTGCCTCGTGCTTCTGTCTCAGATCGGCGTCCACACTTTAACGATTCCTTTCGAAGAATCACGTCACTCCGGCTACGATGCCTGGATGGCCATATTGATAGGGGGAGCGCTTGCCCAAGTGGCCATCCTGGTTGTTTATCACCTCGGCAAGCGCTACGCGGATCAGACATTGCCACAGTATATAACTAAAATCGTCGGGAAGCCGATAGGCATAATCGTAAACCTTTTGTTTGTCCTGTATTTTTTAGAAGCAAGCCTCTTTGTCAGTGTCGCTTATTCGGATATCCTCAGCCGATGGTTGTTCTTCACGACTCCATGGCCCGTTATTATTGGTTTAATCGTGATGCTTGCCGCTTATATCGCCTCTTCAAATCTTCGATCAATAGCTGCAATCACAGAAATCGTCATTTTATTTTTTTTGATTGGCGTCATTATCGTGGCCCTGAGCAGCTTGGGTAGAGGCGACCTGCGCCACTTTCTGCCGGTCGGCGCTCACGGGATCGGACCGATTATATGGGACGGCCTTTTTGCTTCGTTGACTTTCGGCGGATTCGAGCTCCTTCTGTATGTTTTTCCATACGTTAAATGCCGTAAGAAAAAGGATATTCTGCTCGCATTATCGGCCGCCAATGGTTGTACGACCCTGTTTCGCTTGTTAGTAACGGCCGTTGTCGTTTACAACTTCGGCGAAGAACAACTGGATTCCATTCGCGAGCCGATGTTGTTCATTCTCCGTCAATTTGAATGGCCTGTCATTCAAAGTCTCGATATTTTATTTATATCCATCTGGCTTGCGGTAATTATCGTAACGGTATATGTTTACATGTTCTTATCCGCCCGATTTCTGGCATTCGCCAGTGGTAATAATCATCGTAAACACCCTCTGTTCGTTTGGGTATTGGCGGCCATTTGCTTCACAATCGGCTTATGGGGCTCAGACCGGCAATGGTTTTTGAAATTAGCCTGCTATTATGTTTTTTCTGCCGGAATCATGTTTGCCGTTGTGCCGATCATTCTGCTTCTTATATCTCTGGCGCGAGGAAAGGCGGGAGCAAGATGAAAAAAGCGGTGCTCGGCATTTTGACGATTTCGCTACTGACCGGTTGCTGGGATCAATTGCCCCTGCGCGATATTCATCTGACGGACATGCTCATTATGGACCTGGATGAGGATAACGGGGGGATCGTTATAGGCAACGTCGTAAGCGTACTCAGTAACGCAAATCAAGGGGGCGGCGAGCCTAATTCCGAGATGACCTTGATTAAAGAATCAAGTTTAACCGAAGTAGTTGCCAAAGGTGATCATCTGGATCAAGGTCCTTTGTTATTAACCACTATTAGAATGTATGTACTACGCGAAAGGTTTGCCGGAAGTGACAAGTTGCGACAGCTTTCCTTATTGCTCCACTCCCCGTATACATCAATAAACTCGCCTATCGTCATTTTGGACGGCCCCCTGTCTGACCTTATGAAAATAAACCGGGGTAAAAAACCTTATACGCAAGTACTGAATGAGTTTATGGAATCTTTAACAGACATCGGGGTCACCCCTGTCACTTCCATGATGCATTTCATAGTAGCCCAGAAATCCACATTGGAAGATATGGCCATACCTATGGTGAAGCCGTCTAGCGCGAGGATTGACTTCAGCGGTTTCTTGTTATTCCGTAAAGGTACAAGCACTGGAGTCAAGCTTGATAATGAGCAAGCCCAGATGTTGATGCTGCTGTTAGGGGAAACCAAGGGAAGACAGAAAATTTCCGGAGACTTGGGAAAAGACACGCACTACTTGTTTTCCGTAAAAAAAGGAAGGTCTAAGATCGTCGTTCACCCCAATTCCGATGGATTGCCGAAAATATCTGTTAACGTTCGCTTGCAAATCTATGCTTTCGAGCTTGGCCAAGAAGCGATCATACGTAAAGCCGATTACGTAAACCAAAGGGAAAAGGAACTGAACGAGCATTTGGAAGCACTGGCATTGGAAACGATAAAGACGATGCAAAAGGCGAATTCCGACGTTCTCGGCATCGGAAAGGAAATTAAGGCATACCATCCGAGCATATGGAAGGCGTTGAATTGGCGCCAAGACTATCCGCAATTGTCGGTCGAACCTAGATTCGATGTGCAGATCCTTAACACCGAGGTTCTGAAGACGAGATAAATACTCATCCATTCATCGACTTCCCCCGATTCCCGTGTCGATGAATATTATCTTTTGAATGCCGTATTGGGCTAATCGCTCTTGCAGCCTTCCCGCCATTTCCTCGGGAAGCTCTTTGACCTTCATATCACTGCCAAGAAAGAGCAGCCAGTTGACGAGCTCATTCAGCCCTTCCGAATCGTTAACATTGATGTAGGTTTTCAAGACGGCCCTCGTCTGGAATGGATCGGTGTACGAAAGGGACACCATAAGCGGATGGTATTTTTTGAACTGGGCAATCGCCTTCGGGCCCAGCTCAACAACCAGGTTGACGGCTTCCTCTTGCAGGCTTAGCTTCTCCCGTATCTTTTTTCGGCTTAACCGTTTATTCGCGGGGTAAGGTTCTACGTCGACGAGATGATCGACGGAAACGATATGTCGTTTTTCTTCCTTTAAGTCGAAGCCCTCGATCAGCCAAATGCTTTTTTCGCGATAGAGATGCAGGATATAGATGGGGTACGACTTGCGTTCGTTCCCTTCTTTGACGGTGATGGACAAGTAGCTGTCCGCGAGCAGAATGCCGATCAGCTTCTCCAATATAGGATGGGGAAGATCGGACAGCTCGAGCAGGTCCGGATTGTTCGGGTTGGTCCCTTCGAACAGCAGGAGTTGATTGAGGAGCACGAGGTCGTCCTGCTGGTTTTGCGAAATGAGTCCCAATAGCTTTTCCGCCAATGACTGGCGGCTCTTCAGGTAAGGGAGCTGCTGGTTCCGCGTTGCCATGAAGGCGATAAACAGAGCCTTAATCTCCGTGTCGGTAAAACGAACGGTCGGCAGAACGGAATTGTTCATTACGAAATAACCCCCATCCCTGCCCACCTCGGCGACAAGCGGCATCCCCATGGCTTCGATCTCCCGGATATCCCGAATCGCGGTCGAACGGGAAATGTTGAATTCCCGCATGATTTCGGTAATGGTAAAGAAAGCACGGTTGTTGATATACCGCATGATGGTATTAATCCGCTCCACTTTTTTCATCGCGGCCTCCTAAACAGTATCATCTTTTGACATGATTAAAGGCTATTATAAACTCAGAAGGCGATAAGAAGCATCCTTTTCAAAAAAATTCTAAAAACAAAGGACGGATGAAAAAATGGCGAACTACACCCTTGAAGAAAAAGAAAGCTTTACCGTACTCGGAATGGGCACGGATCTGAAGAGCGATTATACCGACTATGCAGGCATCAACAAGGAGAAGCTGGACTTCTGGCAGGCGGTCAGAGAAGACGGAAGACTCGACGCTCTTAAAGCGGTGGCCGAGAACGACTACCTTTTTGCCGTAAGCGAAGCCGTGAACCAAAAAATGATGTATTATGCCGGCGTGCTGACGGACGCCACATTGCCCGATGCCACCCGGGTCATTCAATTCCCCAAGGGAGAATACCTGGTTGTCCAAGGAGAAGCCGAGACGGCCGATGCTCTGAGCAATCAGCTCACCGGCATTGCCTTCGGTCAAGTGCTGCCGGAAGCCAAAGATTTCGCGTATGTGGGCGGACCGAACACCACGGTCGAGATGGGTCGGCGGGACGGCTTGGTGTTCGGCGAAGTATGGATTCCCGTCGTTAGAAAGTAAACCGAATCATGGAGGTGTGACCATGTCCTACGTTGTGGATTTCAAAGAGGTGTCCGCGAGCGGTTTAGAGTCTTCTCCCGTACAAGAAGCGCTGGCTGGCTTGCGCGCGAACGAAGCCCGTTACTTCATGAACAAATACAAGCATGAATTCACCGTTACGCCGGCTGCCGACAGCCCGGAAACGCTTGAATACGTAAACCGCGTCTTAAAGGAAGAGCGCGGCATCGAGTTTGCCGCCAAGCCTCTGGAAACCTCGCGTTTTCAAGTGGAAAACATCCGTTGGGCCTTCGTCTTCTACGAGGACGGCCTGGCGATCAACGTCATGTATACGGTCGACGACCCCAAGAAGCGCGCGGTCGGCTTCAAGCTCTCCGAGGGAATGGACGTGCCCGCCGAGCTCGAAGGCAAGTTCAAGTTCGCCAGACAGAAGTCCAAGCTGGCCGGCACCATTCGCGGATCGTTTTTTGTAATCAAAGGGGAGTATTGAGGGACAAGAGTGAAACGGCTGTCGTCGTCCTCGGGCGGCGCAGCGCGTTACACTCCGAGAAAAAACTGTGAATAAGTCATACTTTTAATTCATTACCGGAGGTACCAAGGCTTGCAGCAGGCTCTCCATGTCGGCGATCGGCACGGCCAACCCGGCCTCTATGATTTGGTCATGATGCTGGATATCCGCAGTGGCGTACACAACGCCGATGGCTTTGCCATGCTCGTTGATGACGGGAGAGCCGCTATTGCCGCTATACACCGGCGCATCCAGGGCCATGACCGGCTTTTGCCTGCCTTGGATTGGGACCAAGCTGATCATTTCTCCCTCAATAGCGATTTGCGTGAAATATAACGGATTGCCAATGACGTAGACAGGCTCACCGGGCTCCCATTGCTCGTTGCTCCGCTCCACTTCAATGAACGGCAGCCGTTGATCCCCGATGTCCGCTTTCAGGATGGCGATATCCAGATCTGGATCGCTGCCCGCCAGCTCCGCTTTATAACTCTCGCTTCGCTCATCCGGGAACTTTACGATGATATAGCCGCTATCCTCGATGACGTGATAGTTGGTCACAATGTAGCCGCCGTTAATGTGGAATCCCGTGCCCTTGCCGTTGTCCGTGCTGACCAAGACAACCGCTTCTTTATAGCTTTGGATTTCAGCCTGGCTGGATAATTCCCGCGACTTGAATAACAGGGGCAGCGTCTTCATATTGTAGATTTGCGGCCAGAAAGCCACTATATTTCCGACTAGAGCGGCCACAAGCAGGAATATGATCGTATTTCTGATCCACTTCCGTCGGCCCGCCGATGAACCCCCGTCGTCCTCATCCTCCTCCTCTTCCGCCTCGAAGTCCCACTCCTCGTCTTCATGCGGGTTTTCTTTGTTTCGGTTCGGATCGTTTTCCACGCGCTTTCCCCCGTTCACCCCGTTGTCTTGTCCCGTAATTGTATCATCGATTTGCCTCGTCAGATATGGATACGACGACCTTTCCTTTGGCTCTCCCGCTTTCAAGATATTCCAGGGCTTGGGGTGCCTCCGCAAACTTATACACCCGATCAATAACCGGAATAATACGCCCCTCTTCGATTAACTCCTTAATCTTCTTTAGCTGCGCCCCGTCAGGCTTCATAAACAAGAAATGGTAGCTCGTTTGAGTCTTTTTCTCCAGTGCCGTAAGCTTATGACTGGCTAGCGATAAAAGAATGGTCTTTAACCGCCCCAAACGCGCTTCCTTGCCAAATCGGGCATTGGGAATACCGGAAACGGATACGACTTTGCCCCCCTGCTTTAATACATAAAATGATTTTTGCAAAACATCGCCGCCTAAAGTATCCAGAACGGCATCATATCCTTTTAACCTTTGTTCAAAATCATCTTCCCGATAATTGATGATATGATCGGCTCCCAGTGATTTAACCAAGTCATAGCCTTTATCGCCGGCTGTAGTCGCTACGTATGCCCCCATCGATTTGGCCAACTGAATCGCAAACGTTCCTACGCCTCCGGATCCAGCATGAATGAGAATCTTTTGGTTCTTTTGCAAATTAATAATATCAGCGAAGGCTTGATAAGCGGTCAATCCAACAAGCGGTATGGAGGCAGCCTCCTCAAAGCTAAGATTCGTCGGCTTAAGAGAAATATCATCCTGATGAACAGCTATATACTCTGCCAACGTCCCGATCCTGTTCTTCCGCGGTCTTCCGTATACTTCATCCCCGGGTTTGAATAGATCGACTTTGTCTCCAACCTGGACAACGACACCGGAAAAGTCGTTCCCCAAGATTAAAGGCATCTCATAACGTAATAACAGCTTTAACTTCCCCGCTTTTATTTTATGGTCGATGGGATTCAAACTTGCGGCGCGAATGGCCACCAGCACATCGTGTTCACCGGGAACGGGCTCTGGACGATCTTTTAATACCAAGTGAACATGGTTTCCGTATTTCTCAATAACCATCGCTTTCATCGTCAACGCCTCTTTTCGTTTATTCGTTCAAACATATAAACCAAATGGCAAAAAAGCAGCTATATCGACCCTGCTTTTGACCTAATCAGGTTGGGCTTCATTGCATTGAGCTTCAATAGTCGCAATTAATAATTTAAGCTGTTCAAGCGGCTTACGGATCGTCAACACATAATAATTCTCTACATTCTTCTTGTCATAATCAACGAAGCCTGCCTGCCTTAACACTTTCAAATGGTGCGAGATCGCTGGTCTGGACAATGGGATATGCTCGGCTATCGTGTTCACATTCAGTCCGGACTTATGTTGCGCAAGCAACAGAATAATGGCATGACGTTTCTCGTCCTTCAATGCATCAAGTAAAGGAACATAATTTTTGAATTGTTTTAGCATTTGCTCATACTCTTGGCTCATACACGTTATCTCCATTATTCGTTTATTGGTTTAATCATTTAAACATATGGACTATCTGATGTCAAATTTAAGATGAAATTCAAATGGCCTCAAGGGAGTCCGCGCTACTGCGCAGACTCCCTCCCTATCCGTATCCGAAGTGTGCTCCCCATTAGAGTCTGCGGCTGTGCGGACGCAGTGCCCATGAGGCGATGCCAAGCGCGGCGTAGAACAGGGGAAGAATGACATGGAATCCCCCATCTCCGTAGTCATTCGCGAACGCATGGGATAAAGCCGCGCCCGTCATTAGAAAGAAGATGCCGCTATAAGCCCATTCCTTAAGCCGGGGGAAGCCAGGTATTACGATGGCGATGACTCCAAGCAGCTTCCAAGCTCCCAGAATGTTCGTGACGTATAACGGGAAGCCGATATCGGTCACCAGATCGACGTTGCCGCCATATCGCATCAATTGCCCGATACCGCTTAATGCAATAGAGAATGCAAGAATAATGGTGACGGTCCAATAGGCGATCATCCTTCCAAGCGGACGGGATCCCGCCTTCGCGATTTTTTTATTGCCTGTCATTGTACTCATTTCAATTTCCTCCCTCGACGTTCCATTTTCTCTTGCTGAGTTCATCATAACCTCTAATCAAGTCAAAAAATGATACTGTTTAGGAAACAGTCGAGCGGATCAGTTGATACCCTTTATATGGTTGGACGCACCATGGAAAATGGCGAAGAAAAGCCCCCGCGAATCACGGGTGAACTGTGACCCATGAGAAGGACACTTTGAAAAAAGTGACCCTCTTGTGGGTCATTTGTGTTTTAATCGAGATACAGGGATGGGGAGTGGGGTCATGGGAAAGTTGAAACGAATCGTATTTACGGAAGAACAGATAAGAAAGTTGGAGGCAAACACCAACGTGCAAAAGGTATCCGAGGTAGCCATTACGTACACGCCTGCGTTTAAGTTGGAGGCACTTCAAGCTTACAGGACGGGACAGTTGCCTTCGGAGATCTTTGTTCGTGCAGGCTTCGACCTCGATGTCATCGGACATCAAAAGCCGAAAAAGAGCTTAAAGCGTTGGCGTGAAACATACGAACTGTACGGCGAAGAAGGGCTGGCTACGGATCGGCGTGGCAAGGCCAGCACAGGACGCAAACCTGCCGGAGAGTTATCGGTAGAAGAAGAGTTAAAGCGAGCACAGGCCAAGATCAAACTGCTGGAAGCCCAGGTAGACTTGCTAAAAAAGGTCGAAGCGCTCGAGCGGCAGAAGAAGAAGCGCTAACGGCCGCTGAGCGCTTTGAGATCATTAACCGTACCATTCGGGCCTATGGCCTAAAACGCATGACGCGTTATCTGTGTGAGCTTGTGGATGTAAGTCCGAGCGGATACTACCGATGGCTTGCAACCGTGGATCAACGCCAAATTCGGGCAGCAGCTGACGAAGTGGACATCGTTCTTATCAGACAGCACTTTGAGGCACTGAACGGTAAAGCCGGTGCGCTGGTCATAAAAATGCGCCTTGAGCAAATAAGCCATGTCATCATGAATCACAAGAAGATTCGACGTCTCATGTGCAAAGCAGGCCTTGTCGCGGTCATACGGCAAGCTAACCCATACCGGAAGATGGCCAAGGCAACACACGAGCACCAGACTTGCCCTAACCTACTAGAGCGCCAGTTTAATCAAGGTGAGCCCGAGAAAGTATTTCTCACAGACATCACTTATTTACGCTATGGAGGCGCTCAATGGGCATACCTTTCCTGTGTGAAGGACGGAGCCACCAGACAGATCCTTGCCGACTGTGTGGCAGCTACACTTGAACTTCCTATTGTTGAGCGAACACTTCAACGCCTTTTAGAACGCTTGGATGGAAATATCCATCCAGAGGCCATTATACACTCCGATCAAGGGATGCATTATACACATCCTAAAACTCGTCACTTTATAGCTGAGGCAGGTTTTAAACAATCGATGTCGCGCAGAGGTAACTGCTGGGACAATGCCCCTATGGAGTCATTCTTCGGTCATATGAAAGACGAGGTTGATTTTATCGATTGCCAAACGATTGAGGAAGTACGGGTTCGAGTCAGGGAGTACATCAGCTTTTACAACTCAGAAAGATACCAGTGGACATTAAAAAAGATGACCCCCGATGAATTCAGAGGTCACCTACTTGCTAGCTGAGCCTAGGGCTCTTTGTTTTAATCGTCTACAATCCGGGTCACAGTTCAGGGGGCGAATGCACTTTATACCAATCGATGTAATCGGCTTCAGTTCGCGGGCTGTATGTTAAAGCAGCTTAATCAGCGCTTCCAGCTCATCTGCCAATCCTTTTGCAAGCTCGAAATTCGTCTCTTTCAAAGCCAATTCGATTTTCGTTTCGACCGATTTTTTCTTTTGCTCCATCTCCAAATAATCTTTATCGAAATGGCTGGCATAAATCATCCCTTTAAATTCTTGCATAGCCATCTTTCGAATCGTCTTATCCTCGATGATCAAAACATAGTCCATCCCGTTTACAACGGAATAGAAATCGTGAGAAATCATAAGAATCGCGCCTTTATAGTCTTCAATGGCTTTCTCAAGCGCTAATTGCGCATAGGTATCCAAATGGCTGGTCGGTTCGTCAAGAAGCAAGAGATTTGCTTTGCTCGCGGACACCTTGGCTAATTGAAGGATGTTTTTCTCTCCGCCGGACAGGGATTGTATCTTTTGATCGACGATTTCCCCTTCAAAGCCATAGCCCGAAAGATACGTTCTAGCCTCATCATACGTTTTGAACCCCGCATCCATAAATTCTTCCAGTATGGTATTGGAACCATTCAGGACTTCGCCTTGAAGCTGGGATAAATAAGCCGCCTTGGCATCCGCGTTAATGTCGATGGAAGCATGGTTGTTTTTGAAAATGTCCCGGAGCAATGTCGTTTTCCCGGTGCCGTTCGGCCCAATAATAGCCACTTTATCCGTCGATTTGATTTGGAAGCTAACATTGTCGAGCAGCAATTCATCAAAGGCAGCGCTATAATGTTGGACCTTTACAACCGTGCCGTCTTCCACTTCATGATCCATATCGAAATGGATAGTCGGTTGCTTGATTTCGACAAACGGCGCTTTAATTCTTCGGGCTTCCAATCTTTCTTGAAACCTGACTCTGGCTTTTAACGCTCTCCCTCTCGATGCTTCCGAATTATAAGTCGCGATCACTCTTAGATTATTGATAATGGTGTCGTTTCTCTCTATTTCTTCTTGTTCGGCGACCGCGATTTCTTGCAGCTCGATCTTGGTCTGAAGCAACGAGAAGTTATACTCTAGATAACGCCCGTCGAACTCTTGAATTTCCCTGTTTTCAAGGTGAATGATTTTGTTGAAGCAGTGATTCAAGAGATAACGGTTGTGCGTGACGACCAGCAGCATGCCTTTGTGGGCATTGATCAGTTTTTTGAGCGCGTTTAGGTTTTCGAAGTCTAGGAATACATCGGGCTCGTCCATAATCATAAGGTCGGGACGATTAAGCATTTCCTTCATGACTTGAATAAGCTTGAATTCCCCGCCGCTGAGGTCGGATACCTTAAGATCTCTTCGCTTCAAGAGGTTGGCTAGATTAAGCTGCTTATGAATGTTGCTTTCATAGTCCTCCCCGCCCATTGCGTCAAAGGCGTCCAAAGCCAATTGTTACTTTTCCAAGAGCGGTTCTATATCTGCTGAAGTTTCCATTGCCGCGCAAATGGACTCGATTTCCTTTTGAAGCTTTATAAACCGTTCCCCTATATATTCACAAACGGTTGTTTCTTTAGCATTGTCCAGCTCCGAGAACTGACTTACGTAGCCAATCGCGCAATCGGGCTCCATCTCCAATTTGCCGTCGAACAGATATCGTTCCGGGTCCATCAGGATATCGATCAGCGTGCTTTTCCCGCTGCCGCTTGTTCCGATGAAAGCGCAATGCTGCCCCTCTTCAAGCGTGAACGAAATATTGTTATATAGTTCTTTGTGCGGAAACGAGAAGGATAAGCGTTCGACTTTTATCATCGTGTTACCTTTCTTTCTTATTGGAATAGTGACTATTCGTACATGTATTTTAAACGGTGGATGTTGAGTTTGCCGCTGTAAGAGTAACACTGTTTGCAACCAACTACAATGTTATTTTATTGGGTCCCGGAGCAATGGTCTTTGGGCTGTATGCCATCTCGCTCAATTATCGATATAATGAAGGAACGAATGTTCGAGCAGCCAAGCTCAAGAAAGGAATGTCCCGTATGACGAAAACCGAGTCCAACCGGCTGAGCGGGCTGAGCGTGGCCCAGTGGCAGGACCTGATCGCCGGCTGCGCCAAGGAAGCGGAGAGCAGCCCGTTCCATAACAGCTACGGCAACGAGGTGCGCTCCATTATGCGCCCGCTCCTGTCGGAGTCGACCCCCGAGGAGGCCTGGCTGCTGGAGCTGAACGTCGGACTGTTTGTGCTCCGCCAGCAGTCGACCGACCGCCACTTGGGCTACTATGCACAGATGGCGGCATCCGAGACGCTGCATGCCATCGAGAGCCACCTCCATAACGACTTGCCGCCGGAAATCGCGGTCAAGCATCGGGGGCGACTGCTGGAGACGACCGCATACATCCGCGAAACGGCGATCGCTCTTGCCTGGTTCCCTCCCGCCTATCTGGATATCTACGCGGAGCTGTGGATGATCCTGACCGCATCCGCGGCGGACAGTCGTCTTCTTCTCCAAGAAGAGCTGTCGCATTTGACCGGGGAACCCGGCAAGGGAAATAAGCTCTTCCCGCTTGTCGCCCGCGCTTGGATCCACTTTGGGCTGGAAGAGGATCAAGCGGCTTGGCGCCTGCTGAATGCGGCAGATCGGCATGGGCTAGAGTCCCGGCAGGTATTTCGCTTCCTGCGCTCGCTGGAGGAGAAAGGCGAATGGACCCGGCTTGAAGCCTGGCTAAGCCATTGCGCGAACGGGCAGGTCGGACGCAGCCCCGGCAGCCTCGCTGAATATGGCCGCTACTGGGACGCCGTCGTCGAACGACTGCCGGAGGCCGAGGAAGCCATGTGGAGCGCGATGACGAGCCTGCCTCCCTACTGCGGCAGCCTGTACGAGGAGACCCTGATGCGCTATGGCCGCTGGCGGCAGTGGATCGATTACCAGCTTAGCCTCGGCAGCGATCCTCTCGACTTTCGAGCGAAGGATCTGCAGCCCATCGAGAAGGAGGCGCCGGAGGCGCTGCTGCCGTTCTACCATCAAGGTGCGGAAAAATACGTGCTGTTGAAAAACCGCGCCGGCTATAAGCGGGCGGTCAAGCTGCTCAAACGGCTGGCCAAGCTGTACAAGAAGCTGAAGCGCGAGCAGCGGTGGGAGGCGTACATCGAGACCTTTGCCAGCCGGAATAGCAGGCTGCGGGCGCTCCAGGAAGAGCTGCGCAAGGGAGGGCTAATTCCATGACGACCACTACTACTACTACTACTACTTATAACCTGGATACCATCGCGGTTCGAATGATGCTCACGTCGGATGGCGACGCGTTGTTCTTCGCGGACCCTAATTCGCTGCGGGAGTGGACCGGACTTCAGCTGAAGCATCGCCTGTTCGCCTGGCACGAGCCGTCCTTCTATGGAACCGAGCTGGAGCTCGTCGAAGTCGGGATGCTCGAGGCCGTCGTGCTGCCACCCGAAGAGGTCATCCCCTTCTTTGCCTCGGGGCCGCTCACGGCGCATATCGAGTGGAAATGGGAGGACGATGCCGCACGCTTGGCCGCATTGGCGCCATTGCTTGGCGAGTGCCTGGAGAAAAGGCTTTACGCGCCCGACCTTGAGGCTTACCGCGCAGGCTCCCTGCGCTGGACCTGGGATGCTGCTGCGGTAGGAGAGACCTTAGGACAGTCGCGACGCGACGAACTGGACCTGAAGCGCGGCGACTGGAGCGATGAGGCGCGAGAAGGGCTAAAGGCAGCATTCTCGGCGGCCGTAACGAGCCGCTTCTACGGGACGGAGCCGGACGAAGCGGAGCTACGCCGGGAGTTCCCGGCTTTGTTCGCGCGCGCGAACGCGGCGGCTTCCACGGCGGGACTTGACGACGAAACCTGGCTTGTGGGGATTGGCTGGAAAGCGGATGTCGCGCCGTTCCGCCCCCTGCTGCAGCTCATGGAACCGTGGGAAGGCGACGAGTATTCCCGCTGGCGCCTGAGGCTCGTGCTGCAGGACAAGAACGATCCGGCTAAGCTCCGAAAAGTGCGGCTCGGCGAAGACGGCTCGGCGGCAGGCAAGTGGCCCGACGCATGGGCGGAAGCCATCCGCAGCCGCTCGGACGGTTGGCTAGAGCGGCTGCGGGCCAGCCTGCCGCAGGATCGGCTGTCGCGCGGCGAGGACGTGCTGGGCAAGCCGCTCGACGACGAAGCGGCCTGGCGGTTCCTGAACGAGGACAGCCGCCGGCTGCTCGAGGCCGGCTGGCAGGTGCTGCTGCCCGCATGGTGGGAAGCCGCAAGCCGCAAGAAGCCGCGGCTGCGCGCGGCGGTGCAGTCGGAGGACGAATCCAAGGCCAAGAAACGGGGCGGCGGCAAGTCCCTATTTGGTCTGGATGCCATTATGAGCTTCAACTGGCGCATCTCCATCGGCGACGCCGACCTGAACGAAGAGGAATTCGACGAGCTGCTCGCGCGTGGGGAGCGCCTCGTGAAGTTCCGGGACCGCTGGATCGTGCTCGACCCGGCGCTCATTGCCCAGATCCGCCGCATGATGGAAGGCATGGACAAGAGTCAGGGATTAAGCTTCCAGGATGTGCTGCAATTGCATTTGCTGTCGCAGGGGGAGTCGGACGGCGACGCGGATGGCGGGGCGACGGATGCCGCCGCGGAGACATCCGGGACCGATGCCGCCCGCCGCGTTGAGCTCGAAGTCGAGCTAGGTGAGCATTTGACCGTGCTGTTCGCCAAGATCAATCAGCAAAGCGACTGGCCTCGGCTCGATCCGCCGGCCGGTCTGCGCGCCGAGCTGCGCAGCTACCAGCGGGACGGGTTCGCGTGGCTGGCTTTTCTCCGCCGCTTCGGGCTCGGCGCCTGTCTCGCCGACGACATGGGGCTCGGCAAGACGGTCCAGTTGATTGCCTATCTGCTGTACGCCAAGGAGCAGGCGGACGATGGCATAACGCTCCCTTCTCTGATCGTCTGCCCCACGTCGGTGCTCGGCAATTGGCAGAAGGAAATTTCCCGCTTCGCCCCCTCGCTGCGGGTCGCCATGCATTACGGCTCCGGGCGTAAGAGCGGAGACGCGTTTCGGAACGAGGCACGCAGCGTCGACGTCGTGCTGACCTCCTTTGCGACCGCCTCGCTCGACCAGGAGACGTTGTCCGCGTTCCAATGGGGCGCCGTCTGTTTGGACGAAGCGCAGAATATCAAAAACGCCGGGACCAGGCAGGCCACGGCGGTCAAGAGCTTTCCCGCGCTCCATCGCATCGCGCTCACCGGGACGCCGATCGAGAATCGGCTGGCGGAGCTATGGTCGATCTACGATTTTACCGTGCCCGCTTACCTGGGGTCCGCCAAGGCGTTCCAGGACCGCTTCGCGGGTCCGATCGAGCGCGAACAGGACGGGCGTCGCACGGCGGAGCTTAAGCGGCTCGTAAAACCGTTCATGCTGCGACGCAAGAAGAAGGATCCCGCCATCCAGCTAGACCTGCCAGACAAAAACGAGATGAAGACGTATGTTCCGCTTACCTCCGAGCAAGCTGCCTTGTACGATAATTGCGTCAAGGAGCTGCTCGAGAAGCTGAAGAAGCTCGACGGCATCCAGCGCAAAGGCGCCATCCTCGGAGCGTTGACGCGTCTCAAGCAGGCATGCGACCATCCGGCTCTGCTGGATGAGGATACGGGAACGGAGCCGGAGGATGGCCCTCCGGAGACGGAGGCGATCGTCGCCCGCTCCTCCAAGCTCGAGAGGCTGCTGGCGATGGTCAAGGAGCTGCGCGAGGCGGACGAGCGCTGCCTCATCTTCACTCAATACATTGGCATGGGCAAGATGATTCAGGATGTGCTGCAGCGCGAGCTGGGCGAACCCGTCCTGTACCTGAACGGCAGCACGCCGAAGGCGCAGCGGGACCGGATGGTGGAACGGTTCCAGTCCCGCGACCTTCCCCCGTCCGAGCAGCCGAACGTGTTTATTCTCTCCCTCAAGGCGGGAGGCGTCGGGCTTAACTTGACCGCGGCGAACCACGTCTTCCACTTCGACCGCTGGTGGAACCCGGCCGTCGAGAACCAGGCGACCGACCGCGCCTACCGGATGGGCCAGACGCGCGACGTGCAGGTGCACAAGTTCATCTCGCTCGGCACCCTCGAGGAACGCATCGACGAGATGCTGGAGAACAAGCAGCAGCTAAGCGATAACGTGATCACCAGCTCGGAGAGCTGGATTACCGAGCTGTCGACGGATGCGCTGAAGGAGATGTTCTCGCTGCGGCGGGATTGGTCGCGTAATTAAGCGGGAGTGGGCAACCGGAACAAGGTCGGGCGCAATCGTCGGTTCGATCTCGACCATCCGGCCTACCGCATCCCGCCGCCCGATGCTTCCGATCTTGCTGTTTCTTGTATAATTTTTACCTATTTCATGCACACTTTAACTTGAATTTCAATGATTTAAGGTGGTGTATATATGGATATCGCATGGATATGGAAATCCGCGCTGCTGGTCATAGCCGGAATGGTTCTTCTGCGGATCGCAGGAAGAAAGTCCATCTCTCAAATGAGCGTAGCCACGACCGTGATCATGATATCGATCGGTACAACGATCGTTCAGCCCATTGCCAACAATGAACTCTGGAAAGCCATTGGTTCTGCAGCCATATTCATTTTATCGCTAATCGTGATCGAGTACTTGCAGTTGAAGTTCAATTGGTTCGAGAAGATAATGAGCGGAAAATCAAAGATCGTCATCGAGAACGGACAAATCGTGCAAAACAATTTGCGAAGCATCCGCATGACAGTTGACCAGCTCGAGATGCGGCTTAGGCAAGTCGGGATTACTACCCTTAGCGACGTGAAATTTGCAACGCTTGAACCGCATGGCCAAGTCGGGTACGAATTAATGCCGCATGCCAAACCTGTAACCGTCGGAGAGCTGGAACGTCTTCTCGGCCTGAAATCGGGCGCAAGCGCAACTGCAGAGAACAACAATTTATTCCAAGAAGTAAGCCAAAATCGCCATTCGTCTCCCGTTGACTCCAACTTGCAATAAACCACGCGATTGGAACGAGGAGACGCGCTGGCGCCTCCGTTTTCAACGAATCTGTCGATGTCGCCACGGGCACGATGCCGCTCCCCGTCTTGCCCAACCCCGGGCTAGCTATATCGGAGACGCTGCGGGTGCTTCGTCCGGGCGGCAGGCTGGAGCGCAATTCACTTTTTGCATGGTCGATGACAGGTCGCAGGCTTCCGCAGCATGATGTCCGCCTCTAGAGTCTGCGATTTCTCGGACGGAGCGCCCATGAGGCGATGCCAAGCGCGGCATAGAACAGCGGAAGTATGACATGGAATCCGCCATCGCCGTAATCATTTGCGAACGCATGGGATAAGGCCGCGCCCGTCATTAGAAAAAAGATGCCGCCATAAGCCCATTCCTTAAGCCGGGGGAAGCCCGGTATCATGATTGCGATGACGCCAAGCAGCTTCCAAGCCCCGAGAATGCTCGTGATGTATAGCGGAAAACCAATATCGGTCACCAAATCGACATTGCCGCCATATCGCAGCAATTGCCCGATACCGCTTAATGCAATCGAGAATGCGAGAAGGACCGTGACGGTCCAATAGGCGACCTTTCTTGCAATAGGGCTGGATTCCACCTTCGCGATTTTTTCACGACCTGTCATTGTGCTCATTTCCATTCCTCCTATGATCTCGTTTACTTTCTCTTGCTGGATTCATCATAACCCCCAATCATGTCAAAAAATGATACTGTTTCAAGAGACCTTGGAGCGGATCGCTAGATGCCCCTTATAACGCTGGACGTACCGTGAAAAAAGGGCAAAAAAAATAGCCCCCGCGAATCGCGGCGACTGCTTGCGCATTTATATTTTGAAGCGATATCCCGCGCCCCATACGGTTTCGATAAACTGATGCTGCGACGGGTCCTTCTGGATCTTGTCCCGGATCTTCCCCACATGGACCGTGACCGTGGCGGTATCGCCGTAATTGTCGATGCCCCAGACCCGATCCAGCAGCGCCTCCTTGGAATAGACCCGATCCGGGTTCTCCGCGAGGAACAGCAGCAGATCGAATTCCTTTGCCGTCATCGTGACCTCCGCCCCGCGCAGCGTCACCCGTCTTGCATCGACCTGAATCGCGAGCCCGCGAATATTCAGCTCGCGCGACTTCCGGGCATGCGAAGAGCCGGTGCCTCCCGCGACACCGGTCAACCGATCATACCGTTCGAGATGCGCCTTCACCCGCGCCACGAGCTCCGTCGGGCTGAACGGCTTTGTCACATAATCGTCTGCCCCTAGGCCGAGGCCTCGGATCTTGTCGATATCCTCTTTGCGGGCGGATACCATGAGCACCGGAATAAACTTCGTCTCCCGGATCCGCCGCAAGATATCGAAGCCGTCCATGCCCGGCAGCATAACGTCCAGAATGATCAGATCGTAGTCCCGCTCCAGCGCCTCCTCAAGCGCTTGCCGTCCGTCTGCCCGAAGGGTGACCTCGTAGCCGTTCACCTCGAGAAAATCCCGCTCCAGCTCGGCGATCGCTTGATCGTCCTCCACGATTAACACTTTGCGCTTCGACATCTCACGCTCTCCCCGCTTCCTTGCGATCCCGTTTCATCGGAATGCTAATCATCACCGTCATGGATTGTCCCGGCTCGCTTCTCGCATGGATACTTCCGCCATGATTCGCGATAATCTGCTTCACGATGGCAAGACCTAGCCCGGAGCCGGCCACGTTCTGATTCCGGAACGCATCCCCCCGATAGAAACGATCGAAGATCCGCTCCAGCTCGTTCGGCCCCATCCCGGGTCCGTTATCCGTAACCGCCACGATCCAATCCTCCGAATGCCGTCCGAAGTGCACGTGGATATGGGGCTCCTGCTTATCCATGAATTTTATCGAATTGCCGACGAGGTTCAGCATGACGCGCTTCATCTTCTGGATATCCATCGTCACGACATCCTCTTGCCCCGCCTCATAATCGCTCGTCAGGCGCACGCCCGCGCGTTCGCACTCCATTTGCAGCTCGCTCACCGTCTGCCTATAGAACGACTCCAGCGGCACCGTTTCCAGGTAGAAACGCTCCTGCTCGAGATCCAGCTTCGACAAGAGGAACAGATCGTCGATCATCCGGTCCATATCGAGCGTCTTCGCATGAATGACGTCGATATACTTCTTCAGCTTCTCCGGATCATCCGCGACACCTACCCGAATCCCCTCCACATAACCCTTAATCGAGGTCAGCGGCGTCTTCAAATCATGCGAAATATTCGAGATTAGCTCCTTGCGGTTCTCCTCGAGCGCCAGCTGAACGTCGATGGATCGCTGCAGCTCGCTGCGCATCTTCTCGTACGAGCGGATGACGCCTCCCACTTCGTTGCGCACCTTGGATTCCAGACGGAAGTTCAAGTCTCCTTCGGCAATGCGGCGGGAGCCTTGTTCGAGCTGTCGCAGCGGCCTGACGATATCTCTCGTCGTAATCCAGAGCAGCGGGACGAGAATGATGCCGACAAGAATCGCGATCCCAAGCAGCACGAACCACTCGAATCGGTTGGTCTTGGACTCCGCCATCGTCATGTCGGCTACCAAGTAATACGTCAATGGATCGTCGATTCCGGGAAAATCGTAGGCTACCGACAGCAAGTCGCGTTCCTCCCACGTGCTTACGACGAACATGCCGTCTTCTTTTGGCTCGGCCGCGGCCACATCCTGCCGCAGCTGCCTCAAGAACGCTTCTCCTTCGCTGAGCTCTCCGTAGCTTTCCCAGCGCTCGCCTTGCCGGACGACAAGGAAGCCCTCGAACGGCTTCAGCCGTTCCCCGATTGAGGCCGCAAACTCGGGGGACGTCAGCTGCTCCGGCGCGTACCGCTCCGCATAGCGAAGATCCACGAACAGGTCGATGCCCCGGGAGAAGGCTTCATGAGGAGCTTGATCCTTCACGATGCCGCTTACGAGATACGAGAGAATCGCCGTGACGATACCGATTCCGGTCAACGCAACGATAATCGCCGTCAGAATCGTACCCAATAGATAGGTTAAAATTAGCTTTAATCGAATCGACATACATCAGAACCCTTTTCTGTGGAAGGCCAGCAAGCCCAATATAGTGCCAATGATATAGTAGGCTGCCATAAATAGCAACGTTGAAACCGTCATGCCGGCATCCCCTCCGTACAGGAGCGGCTGCAGCCAATCCGCATAGTTCGTGACGAGGAACCGATTCAGTCCCGGCTCGAGAAAGCCGACGACGCCCATCGCCATCCACAGCACGACGCTCACCACCAGCCCGACCGCGCTGCTCCCCACCCATAGCGACACGCTGTTCGCTAATACAAGCAACAAGCCGCTAAATAAGATCGCGCCTCCAAGCTCCGCTACACCTGCGCCAAGCGTTGACGCTTCGGGCGCATCGTGAAGAATGAAGCCGCCAATGAAGGTCGGCACGAACATGCACAGAACGATCAAAGCGCCGGCCGCCCATCCCGCGAATAATTTCCCCATGAAGAGAATCTCCCGGCTAACTGGCAGCTTAAGAGCATGCTTGATTGCCCCCTTGAATTCGCCAATCATAAGGTCGCTGCCGAGCGCCACCATAAAGAAAGGAAGCACGACCGCGAGCAGCAGCTCGATGGCCGTCAACGGCAGGTTGTCTTCCAATCCCAGACGGTCGCCGATAAAGACGAAGAGAACGCCAATGAGGAAGGAGAGAAGCAGCAGAGCTTTCAGCTTGCCTCCGCGGAACAGCTTGCGCAGCTCCTCCGCGGCGAGATGATTCATCTGCGCGATCATACGGCCTCTCTCCTTTCCCGTGCGAGATGATGCAAATAATAATCCTCCACGCCCGCAAAAGAGTCCCGGATCCCCGCGATGCCCGCCGTATGGACATGCCGCCCCTCGTAAACGATGCAAGCATGCGTGATCCAGTCCTCGATGTCGTGCACCTGATGCGACGACACGATGATGCTCATCCCCGTGTCAGCCACGAGGCCGCGCAGCATCATCGAGATCTCCCGCCTGCCCTCGATGTCCATGCCCGAGAATGGCTCGTCGAGCAGCAGCAGCCTTGGCCGGTGGAGCAGCACGCTGGCCAGCTCGAGCCGCTGCTTCATGCCGGTGGAGTACTTCTTGATCTTTAGGTCTTGGTGCTTGGTCATGCCCACAAGCTCCAGCGTTTGCCGGATGCGCGCTTCGTCGACACCCGGGTATAGCTTATGGTAGCACTTTAAATAGTCAAATCCCGTGAGATAGAGGTACGGGGACGGCTCTCCGATCATCAACCCCATGTACGGCCTCGTCAGCTCGGGCCGGTCGGCGACGGAGGCACCGTTCCAGCAGGCTTCCCCGCGGTCCGTCCCGACCCAGCCGGCCATGGCCTGCAGCGCCGTCGTCTTCCCGGCGCCGTTCGGCCCCAGCAAGGCGACAACCTCACCTGCTTGCACGGTGAGGTTCAGCCCTTGGATGCCGCGACCGCCGGGGTAGACCTTTGTCAGATCGTTAACTTCGAACATAGGCGTGGTCCTCCCGAGGTCAATGGTCTTAGTGGCGGCGGTCGTCGAAGGTTGCCGCGTCGATCTTTTGCACGGACTTGCCGGCAGGGTCATACGCATCTGGTGTCGTGGCATTAATGCCGCTAACGTTGCCTGCGCCTTCCAGCTCCACTCGGTGGGTGACGCCCGTCTCGTCTTTGCCGCTCACTTCAAGCTCGCCCTGCACGCCTTGTACCTCGTTATTCGCATCGACCGTCATTTGCAGCCTTACATGTTCAATGGCCACGTCTTCCGTCAACTGCGGCAATTGCGCTTCCAGGTCGATTCCCTCAAGTCCTTGGAAGAAAGGAAGCTGTTTCAGCTGCTCCCACCCCGCATGCGCTTCCGGTGCATGCGCGCGCCCTATTTTGTCCTCGGCGGATGCCGCATCCATTAGCAAACGCAGCGGAAGCGGAATGTCCTCCTTGCTGATGTCGACCGTAATCGTCTTGGAGCCGTCCGCCTGGTTCGCCACGCTGAAGTTATCCTTCAGGTCGCCGACCAGGAAATCGAGGAGCGCTTCCTCCGCTTTGTTCATCGACCGATCCTGGAAGTCCTCCTCATCCGACCAATCGCGATGTTTGCCGGCATGCTCATCGTCCAAGTTGATCACCTGATAATGCAAATCATGCGTCCGGTCTACGAGATATACCTTGTCATCGCCACTGTTGTACAGGCTGGCTTGCCGTTCGACGCCCATGAGCGTGAAATCGAGGTCGCCGCTAACGTTGTGCTCGCCGCCCGCTTCCCCCATCTTCCCCGTACCGTCCGCCTCCAGCACCGTCTCGCCGTCAACCGTCACGCTGAAGTTACCGTTAACCGTTGCGCTATTAATTGCTGCCCCCGACGCATGGTTTGCTTTCAGCACCGACTTGAATGCATCGTATCCTGCTGTATTCGGACTATACGCGAAAGCCGTCGCAGTAAATAACGTCATGGCGCCAACCGCCGCGCCGATCATGATGAATTTGTTTTTCTTTTTCATTTTTCCTCGCTCCTTTAAGGTTGTATGGCCTCTCTCTTGCCTACAACCTTAGTCTAACGGAGGAGTCTAAAGTCCCTCGAAAGCAATTCGAAAAACTTTCTAAAATCGGGGGATTGGGCTACTCAATAACCCTATTCTTAATCCTGTCCAAATCGATTTGCCATCCCCTTTCTCTTCAAATCTAAGAACATGTGGGGCCTCTGAGAAGATTACCATTGTGACTGGGACTGGGACTATTTTTCTCCAAAAATTCGCATCGTTTATGGTTCGGTTCTCCGCACGTCACTAACTGGTAAAGCAGAATCCGTAAAGGAATCGTCTTCTGAGAACCAGAAGACGATATTTTTTATGCTCTTGCGGTCAGCTTCCATGTGGATTTCCTTAATCAGTGCCCGTAGGAGTGACCGTTTCTCTTCATTAGTTGCTTCCTTAAACAAGACCTCGAAATTCTGCAAAGCCTCGATAATTATATCCTTATTGAGGGTGACCTTCGACTGTAACTTTTCAATCTCACGCTCAAGGTGTGCGATTGCTTGCTTGACCTCATTAATCTCGTCTTCAATCACTTCAGATAACCGATTATATACTGTCGCGCGAATCTCGCCAGCATAATAATCGTTGTCTTGCATTTTCTGCTTGTCTAGCAACTTCTTCAGACTGGTATGTTGGATGTCCAAATCCTTTTCAAGTTCGGCTGAACCTTGAGTTTCTTCACGTTGGAGTCGGTTCATGATGCCATCTACGATCTGTTCATCGGCAAGTATCGTCCGAACCCAATTTAGTACTTGCTCTTCAACAAGCTCTTTCTTGATTAAGTTCGAACCACATTCCGTCTTGCCTTTTGAGTGGTACGTTTGGCACATATAGTATAAATGGTAGCCAGAGCCGTCTCTTTTCTTCGACTTACTCATCACTGTCCCCGCACCGCAGACAGGACAACGCAACAAACCCGTCAGTATAAATTCGCCCTTAAGATTATTACTTTGGTTGCTATATTGTTCGTTATTCAGCTTATTAACGGCTTGAACTTTATCCCACAATTCCATGTCAATAATAGCGGTATGCGTCTCTTGAACGATTGTCGGTTCTGACTTGCCCGCTCTTCTTTTGCCGCTCCAATCTCGCACTTTCCCCCAACTCATGCTGCCCGTGTACTTCTCATTATCGATAATCGTTTTCACTGCATTTATACTGAAAGCTGATCCTGGTTTGTTCTTTGTCCCCTTCGTCTTCTTGCCCTTTTTATTTAATATCGTGGCAATGGTCTTATATCCTTTACCTTCAGCTCGAAGCTCGAAAATCTCTTTCACTATTGCGGCTTCATCATCATTCACGACGAACTTTCCTTCAACTGAATCGTAACCTAATATACGACCGCCATTCGTTAAGCCTTCCCCTGCTCGTTTCTCCATCCCTTTTTTCACTCGCCCAACAATCAGCTTGCGTTCGTATTCAGCGAATGTTCCCAACAGTGAAATGAACATCTTGCCCATTTCTGTTGAACTATCTATATCACAAGTACTGATAAGGAGTTTCTGCCCCCTTGGATGGAGTTCAAGATCAACAAAAGTAAGTGCCTCACGATTATTACGGGAAATCCTATCAACAGCAACAGCCAAAACAATATCAAACTTTCCCTCTCTTGAATCCCTAAGCAACCGTTGCATGGCTGGTCGATTAAAGTCCTTCCCTGAATACCCGCCATCGTCATATACGTCAAACTCCTCAAAGCCTTTTGAGACGCAGTACGCTTTCAAGATTTCCTTTTGTGCTCCAAGTGAGAAGCCTTCTTTACGTTGTTCCTCAGTCGATACTCGCAAGTACAATGCAGCTTTCGGTTTACTATTTACTACCATTATACATCCCTCCATGATAATCATATTTTGGTATAGGGGCTTCTAACATATAGAAGCCCACATCGCATCAAACAAGGTTACTTGTTCTGTTGTTGCTTCATCGCATAGTTTTTTATGAGTCCAGCCAGTACACCGATCAACTCTTGCTTCTTCAATTCTTTCTCCGTCAGAGTAAGCAGTTTTGGGCTTTCCATCCCTTGTGTTTCGCAAGTATCAACTTTTGTATCATGATCCATTATGGTCACCATTCCTTATAATTTGCTGTACCAGCTCCCTCAATAGACCAACGTTGTTGTATGTAATAGCATGGTCTTATAGAGGGAGTCAAGGTCGAATAAGTACATACGTTCTTATTAAAGTGAATATTTATTACATTTTTTACCATATTTGTTGGCTTAACTTAGTTATGAGTTGCCCCATCGAATGTCCTCGCAAAGGCTGTTCGCCGATCATGCCGAGACATCTCCAACATATGAAAGGAAATCGCTAAACCTAACAATGGCATGCTGCCCTTTTCATTTAAAAAACCATCTGGTGTTGCCAGTCCAATCTTACCCGTCATCAGATCATCGTAGAGTGCAGGAGCAAACTCTCTACCCCTAAACAACCGAGACAGTTCCGTCACCAAAATCACATCGACCAAACCAGCCTGAACATCAGCAATCAACTGACTCAACCCCTTACGCTCACGAACGCTACCCTTACCGAGGTCGGTGTATACCGCAGACGCTGTCCAAGCCTGAGCTCCAGCATGAGCCTCCAAAAGACCCAGCTGACGCGCCAACGCTGTCTCACTTCCCGAACGTGCATAGATGGCTACTTTTTTCATATATAACTACCTCCTGAGGAATAAGTTTTGTAAGGACTACCGCCCCTACATAACCTATAAATAAGCTCTACCGACAACTGCCCAAGTGGAATCATCTCAACCGCAGTTCAAGAGTGTAAGCGTTAGCTAGGATAAACTCCCCAGAATAATCCTTGACAAGCAATCCTCGAAACCCTGCGAGATGAGTGAAAACAAAAAAAAGAACAGACCCCGAGCCAGACGCTACGCTACAGCGTCAACTCAGTGCCTGACCAAAAGGAGCAAGGCGAGCCCCGGAAATGATAGGGAACTAGCATGCCTCCGGTATACCATCCGCTATTTGAAGGTGAAAAAATCGGAGTTACGGTCTGCGGAGTAGACATAATGTACCCATTGAGGGAGTTTAAGTCCAAATTTTTACCCAAGCTCAATGCGATACAAAACGAGCAACCATTTACGAAACCCCTAAACCTGCGAATCTCCCCTAAACCTGCGCTTTCTCAGCGCATCATAGATGACCCCCTGCGAAACCTTTGTCAGTTCGGTAATTTCCCTCACGCTGTAACTACGGCTGTCATATAATTTCAAAGCCTTCTCTAGCCTTTTTGGATCGGTACGAGGACGCCCGCCCTGCCTTCCCCTTGCACGAGCAGCCGCTATACCCTCCATAATTCGCGCATGCGTGACATCACGTTCGAACTCCGATAATGCTGCCATGACCTTCAACATTAAAGCACCAGCTGGTGAACTCAGATCAAATTTTTCCTTGAGAGACGTATACTTAATACCCCTAGCATCCCAGCCTCTCAAAATATTCAAGAGATCTTCGCTACTCCTAGATAGCCTCGACAAGCTCTCAGTGATGACCTCGTCCCCAGGTCGAAGAATACGCTGAAGTTCATCAAAATGAGGTCTCTGCAATTTTCGACCGCTGATCTTATCCGTAAAAATTTCTTCCTCAGCGACACCTAGCTCGCGTAGAATAATTAATTGTCTGTCGAGATTTTGTTCAGCAGTCGACACCCTCGCATAACCAAACTTTTTACTACTCAACAGAGCCACCTCCCAATAGCTTGCGAAAATCAAAACCAAACAGGGTTATTTGTAATTTGATATTTGCACAGGTTTTCAAACAGCCTGAACCCCCAAATGAGCCACCAGCGAAGCGGCGCGGCGACTGCGTGAAAAACTATAGTTTTTCGTGAACCAAGAGAAAAGAGAAGCCCTTTCGGGATGTCCCAAAAAGGCTAACTACAATACGACCGAGCAACAGACGGAAGAACCGCCTACAGCACAACCACCCCAATGATACGCAGGACTGGCACTGAGACGAAGCGACCATGCTGTTGCAGGTCGGGGAGGGAAATGTATCCGACTGAAGTGCTACTGCGCCAATCCGCCCACTTCTTCATTGTAGCAACGGAAGGAGTCGACCCCATCCACTTAGCAATCGTCTCGGTATGATAAGTGGTTACCAATGAAATCTCCTGCCCCTGCTCATCCAGATAGCAGAGTCGAACTCGCTTATTACCAAGCTCCGAGAGCAGACGAGCTGCAAAATTTTCCACTGCGTAGAACGGCAGGATATACCCCGCAGAGCGAGATCCGACTCGATGCCGATCAGCATGAATCATGCCGTCACGATCCGTAAACAGGCGAACTGCCTCGAATGCATTGTCACTAAGCTCAGCGGATTGGAACCCCAACTGACGTTTAAAATCCTTACCACGATCCGAAGCTACCATTCGATCACGATATATGCTCAGGATAGCGGGATTCTTCGTAACAAAATCATACACTAACCCCTGAGCCGTCTTTTTCTGCACCACGCACAAGGAACTCCCTAGTAGATAAGAGGTGACCAGTGCTTGACGATAACTCTGAAGCGCATCTGGAGTCAGCGTGACACCCAACTCTGATAAATAATTGGCTTGTGCCTTGGCAATCCAAGTGTCCAGCGGTGCGCCACTGAACGCCATGTCCCCCACATCTCTCGCTCGAAACAAGCGAAAGGGAGGGGAGAACGTGATCAACACCCGATCACGAACCCCTGTACTATAAAGATAGTCATGAAGCCCATTATGAGCGCAAACTGCACTCTGATCAATGGGCATGCCATGATATCGCAAATCACTGAAGCTGATAGTTGCCTCTAAACGATTCGGTACGACCATGCGAACCCCTCCTCCCTAGATTAGAACCACTGTGAAGCATCCATACCGTCCTCCTGCTCCTCATCGGAAATGGTCGGTACGGATCGAGCAACATCATCCTTCAAAAGAGCTACAGCCTCGTTAAGATCAAGCTCACCTTCCAGATACCGAAAGAGAACTCCACGTGGCGTGATATACGACATGTCAGTATTATTAAGGATGAATAAAAGGTGCTGAATCTTTTGACGGTCAAGATGACCCAAAACCAAGTCAAGATAACGCTTAGAGTACAGCGACAAAAAGCGGATCTCATGCTTGCACGACCCCAAGTCTACTCCTGAATCCTTCACTGGACGGAACTGCGCCTCAACATCACGCATGAACATTACTGAATCGGCACTACCTGTCCCGATAGCGAACTCACGCTCAGCACCGACAAGATCATCCTGACGAACCAACTCGAATGCGCTACCGATGCGATTTTTCAGGCATCTATCTGCATACCTAATAGAATTGTGCACCGACTTCACACTAACTTCATATTTTTGAGCCGTATCACGATAAGAGTACCCCGAACGAAGATAATACTGCATCTTCCCCCGCAACCCCGCATGTGAGAGCCATAAATAGCACTTCGTATAATCGATCAATCTCAATAGGAATTCGAGCTTCTTCTGCTCGTAATCACTAAAGTCTGAACCCAGTGCCGCTCTATGCTCGTAAAGCTCCATAACCTCTGCCTCTAGCGCCTTCACTAATAGCATCGAGAATCTACCTCCAGTCAAATGATGAAATGCTGAACCCCAAGAGTGGCTAGACCGAAAGAATCAACTACCCCTGATCCTTGAAGTCCATTACCGCCGACAAACCGACAAAACCGTTAAAAAACTCAGTCAGAATCGACTGAAAACCGTTAAAGAATCACCCCCGATTTTTTATTTGAATAACCATCCTGCAGAAACCCCAGTGCTGACCAGGGTTACAGCGACTACGGAAAAACGATGAAAGAAAAACCGTTAAACTATTTCCGCAGTCACGTGAGAATAGAAGCTGATGCATGAAAAACTCTGTTTTAGATAAACATCTCAAAAAATGAAAAATAAAAGCAACCCGATGCAGAATCTCTCGAAACTGCGATAAGGTTGCCTATGCGAATGAATCTCTAAAAATATGGATACCCCTCAAGGGATGACGAGCAGGAAAACTGGCTCAACTCCAGCTAAAGCGATAAATTAGCATCGGAGGTAAAAACTGAATGCAAGAGGTCTCGATGGCTACCGATAGGTCTGAAAATGTGGAGGTACTCGAACCGCTGAGAACAGGTTTGGGAGGAAATCTCTTCGGGTACTCAGAGTGAGTCGAATCTCGCTTACCAAGAATAAAAAACTGAGTGGCGGGAGCGGAGATAGAGGGAGGGAATCTCCCCAAACGGAGAATCGCTGAGCTGACCTCGTCTAACCGATCTCAATGTGCAATGTTACCTCTGAACTTTTTATGTCCCAATTTGATTATTCGTGTGGTACTTATGTAATCGATATTAACGTACCGATCCCAAAATCTTTTGATTCTCCACTGAAAATCAAACAATGTGCCTCGCACATCTTTCTAAATGCAAGGCACATTTTCGTAGGTTTTGAAGGTAATGAAGGTTTTAGTGGCTATCCGTAGGTATTAAGAGCCGATCCGTAGGTTTTAGAACCAGTGAAACGCTAGTGTAACTGCTAGACAGAACCATAGTCAAACCAGCTGACCTGATCCTCTAAACTCGCAGGAATCTCGAAGTTGATCCAGAGGTATTCCTCATTCCAACGCCCAACTGACGCAGAGCTAGAGATATGTAGCTTCTTTAGAAACAATCTTACCCACCCCGCATCGACCAGCCGATCATATGCACTACTGTTATAACCGCTTAGAGCCACCCACGCCTGAACCCCAAGTAATCGATCGACCAGCCGTTCATGATCTGCCATCGACCAAGATCGATCTCCATAATGTTTAGGGATTATCGTGCAATCAGGTGTGTACGGTGGATCAATGTACGCAAAAGCGGAGCTAGCCTCGCCGATCAAATCGAGTAGTTCAAACAGATCGACGTTCAGTACTTCAACGTCCGCCAATGTCGGGTAGAATTGATCTAACTCACCCACTCGTTTAAAATAACTGCGGAGTCGCCCCTTGTCCGATAGCCTCGTTGAGTCGAAGGTACTGGTCATGTCCGCCGCACGACTCTGCAAACAGAGAATGAACGTGAAAGTTGCACTTAATACAGGATCAAGACGAAAAGACGCTCCCTGCGAAATCATGCGCGTCTCGTAATCCAGCGCATGCCTCGCCCGTAGAAAAACATCCTCGCCTACCCCAAAATCCTCTAGCACCGCCATCAACTCATACACCTCTGGCTTCATACCGAGACAAGCAAATAGATTGCACATTCCGAGATGGATCTCATTGTAAGCTCGATGCGGGAAAAGGCTCTCTGGCAGGTTTAATAGCATCCTCGCTCCTCCACCGCACGTTTCATAAAACGAACGCAACCCATATTTACGAGCGGCATACTCAATGATCGGCACGATGCTGTCGATCAAGTTAAATTTGCCCCCGATATAAGGTACCACCGATTGGTAGGTTAAACCACTACCTCGTCTAGCAACGCTCATAATGCCCCCTCCAGAGCCTACGCTTGCCCGAGCTCATCAATCCTAAAGATGTAAAACCGCTTGACCTCTTTGGAGCTAATATTGGGCTTTACAGGCTCCTGTAGGCGGGATTGACGACTGAGTTTGAGCAGTGCGCCTTGTTCACGCCAACCTCTGGTTATTTCAGAAAACCTCATACTTTTTGTGCCGCCATCCAGATCGAGAATCTCCATCAAAGCCTCAGTGGTAATTCCAACGGCATTCTCCCCGTACTTCTCTACATATTGCTCGGAATCAAGAATGACCCCCGAACTCACACCATGCTTGTACGCATCGGAACTGACAGTCGGGAAAGCATCAGGATCAGACAGAACTGCATCCACAACCAATTGAAACAACTCCAAGCTCTCATCCGCACCGGCTGAGCCTTCCATCTCAGCAAGTAGATTCGGGACTCTCCTGAAAAGACCGTTTATTTTTAGGTGCTTCACATAATCGATGGTTTGATGTAGCTCCGCTTTCTCCATACTCCCAAAAACGTTCAAATCTCTAAGGAAGTCATCGAACCGCTCCCTTAAATCGATGACCAAGAAGCACTTCGAAGATCCGCCCTCCAGCCTCGTTGTGAACTTCACTGCATACGTACTCTCCGTATATGACGGATGCTTCCCATATAATAATTCGATCTCCCATAACGCCTCAACTGGATTCGCCACTTCACTGACCTGAACAACCGCATTCTTCCGTTCCTTTACAACTTGCAACATCGAGATCGCTCCTCTCAACGATAATAATCCCCCCTCACGGGAGTCGACAACATATGACAATCTCTACCCCTATTCTATCAAAGAACGAGTGATCTGAACATCCTACCGACCAGCAACCCCGAAGCAAAAAAAGGCGACCCGCCACTCAGAGTCGACATTATACCAACTGAAGGGTAGTTTAAAAGTCACAGAATGAGCCATACAACTGCGTCAAAATATACCCCTCAGATAAAGAACCGCTATACGGGCAGAGCATCATCTCGAACCTGTCAACTCCATGAAAATATTATTAACTGCCGTATACTCAACAATTTTTCAATGCTAGATACCGACCAAGATAAAATATACACCCCAGTAAGGATTAACTCTGATTTTTATGAAAAAGTAAGTCAGGAACCATTTATGTAAGAAATCTACAAAAAGAACTGTTTAAAATAGAAAAAGAGATGTGTGCCTATAAAGACACCCATCTCTTTTAATGAAGAAATCTGAATCCAGAAATATAAAGTTCCCTCAAGGATAAGAACCAGTGTTCCCGAAAATGACCTGTCATATATTGGTAATTATGTAAGATATCAGCGAACGTTTTCTATTACTTAGTTCAAATCAACTTTAGCATCTTTATCACTGTCTATTAAAATTTTCCAACCAGCAGGATCATATAGTTCAGTAGAAACCTCAAATACTTCTGCATCAGTTACACTGATTCCTGGGTTTAAGTCACTTAGAATCTTTGAATCTAATTCTTTTTCAGTGGCGTATGATGAAGTAGCATCTAGATCAGAATCATACTTATTACCACTACTATCAACTAACTTAAGAGACGGTTGTGAAAATGCTCCGATAGGTTTGTCTGAAATATTTTTATACTTCCATTGAATTGCAATATACTTTCCACCTTCAGCAGCCTTTGCACTAAAGAATTCACTACCCACCTCAGCACGTTCTTCAACAGCAGTAACAGTGATTTCAAATTTATCAGTGGTAATTGTATCCCCAACCTTAATAGGTACAGAAGCTTCTTCGGCAGTGGTAGAAGTCACAGTCGGGTCAGAACCACCACCGCCCCCAAGATTACTGATAATAACAATTAAAACTACTAACCCAACAAAACTAATAATCTTGTGTCTCATAAACCAATTTCTTTGATCTACTCCACAATTGGGACACTTCTTTGCTTTTGAACTTACTTCTTGTTTGCATTCTTTACAGTTTTTCATTGCCATAACAAAACCCACCCTTCAGGTGGATTCACCCCCTAGTAATATAGACATAAGTATTGGGAACATTTTACCATAGATTATATAATTAGTGAAGCTATTTGTCACAATAGCACTAATCTTGAGCTAATCTGTCACATCTCATCTATTCTTTACGAATCAACAATATTAAGCATTCCACATGTGACGAGTGCCTAGACAGTCTATGCTCCAACTTGCAGATTCAGCGTTCTCGCTTCAACGTTTAACTCGATTCTCTGCTTTACCACTAGCGATGGTACGGTTCCCCCCGATTTATCTTCACCGCCCGATAAATCTGCTCCACGAGAACCAGCCGCATCAGCTGATGCGGCAAAGTCATGCGCCCGAAGCTGAGCTTCTGCTGGGCGCGCTGCAAGACGGCGGGAGACAGGCCCGTGCTCCCGCCAATAACAAAAGCCACGTGGCTTCGCCCATACGTGGCTAACTTATCTAGCTGCCCAGCGAGATCCTCGCTGGACCACAGCTCGCCCCCGATCGCTAGCGCGACGACGTGGGCGTCCGGCTTCAGCTGCGCCAGAAGCCTCTCGCCCTCCCGCTCCCGCACCTGGGCTTCCTCCGCCGCGCTCATTGTCTCCGGCGCCCTCTCGTCCGGCACTTCCGTGAGCGTCAGCTTCACGTACGGCCCCAATCGCTTGGCATATTCGGCTATGCCAAGCACCAGGTACTTCTCCTTCAGCTTCCCTACGGACGCGATCTGAATATGCATAACGGCCCCATCCCTCAACAGGCATTACTGCCCTATGTTCATCGACTACATCTTTTCGTCCTCAATCATGCCTCTAATTGCCCTATATTCATCGCCTTACGTTCTTTCTTCATTACTCATGCTTGCCTCTATAATGAATACCTATTTCCGCAATAGGCACATTGCCTTCCCGCTCCGCTAAACCACCAAAAACTCGGCCGCATCCTCGCAGAAGTCGCACTTGCGCGGCGGGTCCCAGTCGGCGAACTGCGTTTCCTTCAGATCGACCACGTCCGGCGCGTCCTCGTATTCGTCCACGAATCTCTCCAAAGCCTTTTCTATACACGGTTTGCATACACAATACATGGAGTCACATTCCTATTCTTCGTTAGTTAGTATGAGTGCCAATCCTAGCTTCTATCCCCAGCATAACAGAACTTGTCCGCCCCTGTGAAGCCTCTTCGCCACTTACCCAGCCCTTCCCTCCATCCCGCAAAATACTCCCCTACCTCCGCCTGCTCTTGCCTCGCACCGTCTTCGTCTCCCCCGGCCGCAAATGGATCAGCTGAATCAGCTGCTCCTGCATATAAGCCGCCGTATATACGAAGCCGCCCTCGATCCAGTGGAACACGAGTCCCATGAGCGCATGCACGCTGTAGACGACGCTGAGCTCGGGATTGATCGTCGACTTCTCGTCGCCGAGCGGGCTCAGATCCTCCACCAGAATGCGTTTGATCGCGCCCAGCATCTTCTCCTTGATCATCGGCAGCGTCTCGCTGCGGAACAATGTGGAGTAGACGGATTTCCTCTTATCAATATGCTCGAAAATCGTCACCGAATGCGCCCCAAGCTCATCCACCCGAAAAATTTCTACGTCCGCATAAGGAGCACGGAACGCGATAATCAACTCCTCGATCAGCTCCGAGATCACCTCCGCCAGCAGCCCGTCCTTATTCTCGTAGTGGGCATAGAACGTCCCGCGATTATAATTGGCCGTCTCCACGATCTCCGTAATGGAGATGTCGGAGTAGCTCTTCCGCTCCATCAGCCCAAGCAGCGCTTCCTTCATCGCCGTCTTGCTCCGCACCACGCGCCGGTCATTCTCCCGCACTGCCATTCCTCCCCCGCCTTTCCAGCAATCTTTCCCAACAAACCCGCATGTTTTGTCTATTATCGCACATTTGAAAACGTTTTATATATTGTGGCCCTATCCCTACATCCATTATAGTAAAAGTAACACCTGTTCTGTACTGTACAAGTGTTGTTTATTAAAATAAACCGATTAACCATACTATCCCTCAGAGGAGGAATCATTCATGAAATTGACAGGAAAAGTAGCGATCGTAACAGGCGCGGCATCCGGTATGGGCAGATCCATCGCGTTGCTCTTCGCGTCCGAAGGCGCCAAAGTTATCGTATCCGACCTTAACGTTGACAATGCTTCGAAGGTTGTCGAGGAGATCCAAGCGGGCGGCGGCACCGCGCTGGCCATAGCTGCCAACGTGGCCAAAGAAGAGGACGTGCAGAACCTTGTCGACTCCACGGTAGCCGAATACGGCACGCTTGATATTCTCATCAACAACGCCGGCATCATGGACAACTTCGTTCCCGCTGGCGATCTGACGGACGAGCTGTGGGATCGCGTCTTCGCGGTCAACACGACAGGCCCGATGCGTACCATTCGCAAAACGCTCCCGATCTTCCTCGAGAAAGAAGGCGGAGTCATCGTCAACATCGCATCGGCAGGCGGCCTGAACGGCTCCCGTGCCGGTGCGGCTTACACGGCCGCTAAGCATGCCGTCGTGGGCCTGACCAAGAACGTCGGCTTCCAATACGCCGTCAAAGGCATCCGTTGCAACGCCATTGCCCCAGGCGGCGTAGCGACCAACATCGCGACATCCATCAACGCGCCGAACGAATTCGGCATGGGCCGCGCCATGGCGGGCATGGCCATTAACCCGCGCACGGGCACGCCGGAGGAAATCGCGAAGGTCGCTTTGTTCCTCGCCTCCGACGATTCCAGCTTCGTCAACGGCACGGTCGTCACGGCAGACGCCGGCTGGACGGCTTACTAAGCAGCCAAACTCAGCCTCCCTTCACCTACAATAAAACGCCGCGTCTCTCCTCAAGGGATACGCGGCGTTTCGTCATTCAAGCAAAAGATTTAAAACGTGTAGAACTCTCCGTCATTGGGCACCAACACAGCGGAAGAGATTCCTTTTTCCTGCAGGAATCTTCTTAATTCCTCTCTCGACAAAGCCCAGTGGTTCACGGCCTCCATATGGACGGAAATGATGGTCGAATCGGGTGCAGCTTGATACACCTGATAGATATCGTCTTTCCCCATCACCAAAGAACCGCCTTGCAGGAACTGATTATCCCCGCCGTTCACGACGATGATGTCCGGCTTGCGGGATTCGATAACCTCCCGAACGGCATCATACCAGACCGTATCTCCGGCTACGTACAATGTCTTCTCATTGGAGTGGGAAAGAACGATGCCGCAGACTTCTCCAGCCCATTTAACGATCTCTCCACGACCATGCTCGCCTTTGGTTTTACTGAGCTGAATATCTTCAAAACATGAATGCTCGCTAAGGACTTCAACGTTCCGAAAGCCGGCATGGCGAACCTCTTCGGCATCCCTTTCGTTTTGCACGAACATTGGAATGCCTTTTGGCAAAACCTCTTTCGCTTTTTCATCGAAGTGATCTACATGCAAATGCGTTACAATAACGGCATCAACGTTTATAATGTTGTCAATGGAAGCAGGCAGACTAACCAGCGGATTATGCTGGTCTTGTCTGGGCGAGTTAGGAAAGGGAGGGTATGCGCCCTTATCGGCCAGGAATGGATCGATGAGAAACGTTTTGCCCGCATATTCAACAACCAAGGTTGCGTTTCGAATCAACGTTATTTTCATGATTATCAGCTCCTCTACTTTGTTCATGTGTTCATTGTAGTAGAGGCTCATCTCGAAAGACATAACTTAAATCAAGTCATTTGGCGCTGCGACTTGAATATTGAAAAAGCCGAGCGCAAGCGGAGGTTGCAATGGATCAGACTGATGAGCTTATTCTGGCTGAATTGTCCAAAAATAGTCGCATCACAATGAAGGAGCTAGGCGGAAAGGTTCATTTGACCGGACAAGCAGCCGCTAGCCGCGTTGCGAAGCTGGAGGATGCCGGCGTTATCGAGGGGTATTCGATTAAAGTCAATTCGGCCAAATTAGGGTATAGGATCCTTGCTTTTATAACGATTTTCACGAAGAGCCATCACCACCAGCCGCTGCTCTTCTTTATCGAAGCGCAGGAACGCTGCATCCTGAACCATTACAAAATTAGCGGAGACGGATGTTACTTGCTCGAGTGCAGATTCCGGTCGAACGAGCACGTAGATGAATTTCTGAATGGATTAAGCGATTACGCAAATTACAAAATTTCGATGGTGATCAAAAGACAAGAACAAAATTATTCTTCCAGGTGATTTTGGAGTAACATGTGCCTCTGTTCGGCATTTTTTAACGGACAGCAGCGGCGCTAATCATCGATTTTTTGATGCTTCTGAAATCTAACGGACACACATGCCCTTAATCGCGCCATCCGGGCCGTATTTCCCTTCACTCAGGCCAAATAACGTCTCTCGCGTCCGTTACAATTTGATAATGGATAAAAACAGGTCATTAGCGTCTCGTGTGACCGTTAGCTTTTTCATGGAGTAAGGAAGATAATCCGTCCAATCACATCCATCTGTAATTAGAATTTGTAATTTCGGATGCTCCGAAAACGTATAAATTCTTTTGTGGTAAAAAATCGGCAGCCCCCGGACCATCTTTCCTTGTCCAGGGCTACCGATTTTCTATTCATTCTTTTTACTCTTCCTCCGCGACGCTCTCGCTCAGCTTCAGCTTCGCCTTGCTCAGCTCTCCGTCGCGATAGTACGACACCTCGATGGAGTCGCCGATCTTCTTTTTCCCGTAGAGGTACTTGCGCAACTCCATCGTGCTGCCGATTCCATGGCCGTCCAGCTCGACGATGACGTCGTTGAACTTGAGCCCGGCCTTAAGCGCGGGTCCTACCGCTTCGAGCACGATGACGCCGGACAAGACGTCGTCGGGCAGCTTCAGATCGTCGGCCGGCTCAATAGCCGGCTCTTCTTCGGCGGGAGCCTCTTGCTCCTCGCCGCCGTCGCCCTCGGTGCCTCCCCCGCCTTCGCCCTCAGCTTCGCCGAGCCAGCCTTCGCCGTCCTCGCCGAACAGACCCTCCAGCTCGCCCATGTCCTGCTGGCGGAAGTACTGCTCCAGATCCAACGTGTAGACGCCAAGGTATGGACGCGAGACGAAGCCTTGGCTCATCAGCTCTTCGAGCACTGGCATTGCCTTATTGATGGGAATGGCATAGCCGATGCTCTCCACGCCGAAGTCGGCAATTTTCATGCTGTTGATGCCGACGACCCGGCCGTCCATATCGATGAGCGGTCCGCCGCTGTTGCCTTGGTTGATCGCGGCGTCGACGCGGATCACTTCCTGCTCCCAATCGATCACGCCGTTCTGGTTCAGCGATACCGGCACGACCTCTTCGATGACGCTGACGACGCCCATCGTAATGGACTCGCCCATGCCGAGCGGATTGCCGATCGCCATCACGAACTCCGCTTTGCGAAGCGCCGAAGAATCGCCGACCTCCGCGACCGTGTCGATGCCTTTATCGTCAATCGCCAGCACGGCCAGATCGGTGATCTGGTCCTCGCCGACGACGGTTGCTTCCCTGATCTCGCCGTTCGTCAGGACGGCGCGCACGCGCTGGGCGCCCGCAACCACGTGATAATTGGTCACGATATACGCTTTGCCGTCGTTCTTCTTAATGATGACGCCGGACCCGACGCCCGCTTCGCGCAGCACGCCTTCGCCGTCCTTGGCGTCGTCGCCTTCCAGCTTCTCGCTTCCGAGACCGAAGCCGAACAGCTGGTCGTTGATGATGCTCACGACGGCAGGACTTACCTTGGCCGCGGCGTTAATGGCCCGCTCCGAAGGATCTCCGGTCGTCACGAGACCGCTGGGCGAGGAACCGCCCTTGCCGCCGGCCGGCTCGCTCCCGCCGAACCCACCGAAGATCGCCCCGAAGAGCAGCGTAGCCGCAACCGCGCTCGTGAACGATGAGATAAACGCGATTCGCATGTTCGACCACTTGCGCTCGCCGCTTCTGTATGGAAACCTGGTGTCTTCCCGCCGGCTCTGCCTGACGGTTCGCTTGGACACCTTGGTGGAATAAAAATCGTCGTCGAATATGCTCATCGTACTCGCTCCTCTCCTTGGAACCGAAGCTATCTCTTTTTTTGCAATCTAGGAATGTATTCGGAAGAAATGACTAAAATAATAATAGTAGTAGTTCAAAAAGTCCGCTTCCCATTACGAGGATTTCCAAGAAGCCTGCTCGACATCGAATCTTTCCTGATACCCACGAAAGTGGAGTGAAGCTTCGATGATAATTCCGATTACTTTCGCGGGGCCCGGGGTTAGCCGAACCATCCAGTGATGTGCTCACGTAGCTCTGCTACGCTCCGCTCCTCATGTTCTAGCTTCTTTCAACTTTCTCGGTACTGATAACCGAACTTTTTGAACACCAATTTATAGTAGTAGAAGCAGCAGCGGTACTAAAATTTTTAAACAAGGAGAGATGTCTATGAAACGCAACGCGCCCGCCGCCTGGGAACAGGTACAGCTGGCGGCCAAGCTGGCCGATCTTAAGGAGGAGCATTACCGCACGGTGCTCACGCTCAGCGCGATGCTGGAGCTGTTCATCGACAAGGGCTTGCTGTCACGCGAAGAGCTTACCGCCAAGGCGGAGCAGCTGGACGAGCAGCTGGAGAGTCTGATTTCCTCTTCACTTCATCCCATGGCGTAGGGCGGTCGTGATAAGTATGGCGGAGCGGAAACTCCTCTTGCTTATAAAATATTCCGTGATTCTCCAATATAGAATGGACCGTTAGCATCGCCAAGTCCATCTGGTTATGGTCGAGGCTGAGATGCGCCAGATAGACGCGCTTGGTCCTGTCCGTCATCAGCTCGATCAACGCTTCGCCCGCGGCCACGTTGGATAAGTGACCCACGTCGCTTAAGATCCGGCGCTTGATGTTCCACGGATATCGGCCCATGCGGAGCATCTCGGTGTCGTGGTTCGACTCTAGCACGAGCACGTCCGAATCGATGATCTGCCGCTTCACCTTCTCGCTCACGTAGCCGAGATCCGTCGCCAGGCTCAGCTTCACGCCGTCCTCCTCGAAGCAGTAGCCCACCGGCTCCGCCGCGTCATGCGAGATGGGATACGACTGCATCCGCAGCGATCCGAAGGACAAGTCCTCCCCGGACTCCATAATAACCCGCTTCTCCGGAGCGATCGTGCCGATCAGCCGTTCCATGGCGCCCCAGGTCGATTCGTTCGCGTAGATCGGAACCTCGTGCTTCCTGGCGAACGCGCCAAGACCCTTAATATGATCGGAATGCTCGTGCGTCACGACCAGCGCGTCGATCTCGTGCGGGCCGACGCCGCGTTCGCGCATCAGCTCCTCCAGCTTCTTCATGCTGAGCCCCGCGTCGACCATAATCGTTTTGTCGTTTCCCTGCACGATGGTGCAGTTCCCCGTCGACCCGCTCCCCAGTACCGTAAATCGAAGTCCCAAACCGTCCAATCCCTTCCCCTGCTACCCGATCGGCAACACCTGATATAAGGTATGCAACTACCCATGAATCTCCAAATCTCGAACTCTATAAAAAAATCGTATGCGACGGTCGGACAGAATCGGACTCTACTCTATCTAACCATGTCGAGCCCCGGATCATCCATACGAACATATTCCCAATTAGACGCGAAATCGCCGCGCGGACCCCAGGCCGCGCCATGCTCTGTCTCGGGCACAAGTCTGCCTTATTCAAGCCGTTCCGCGCGGGCCCGTCAGACCTCCGCTACTCTCGCAACGGACAACCGCGACCTTATTTCGCCTATATTTCCTATTGTAACATTCTAACGGATAGAGGGGACCTAAAGTTACCGAATTATCGCGCTAAATATCAAGCAAAGCTCCTCCATAGGAGCACCCGTGTCCCTTACCTCTCCAAAAATCGCGCAAACGCCCAAATAGCACTCATCCATGAGGCTGTCGATTCATTGTGAGCAACGGAGCGGAAACGTTCTGCTCTCGCTAACGGACCGCAAAAGCTCTATTTGCAGCCTTTTCGCGATAGTAAAACTCTAACGGACTCAGACGACACTATTTGGTGTATTTCCGCCGATTTTACGCTGTTTTGCTGGAATTAAGGTCGTGTGTGTCCGTTACAATTTGGACAGGGCCTATTGTTGCGAAATAGCGACCGTGGTGTCCGTTACGATCAGCCACGACTTGACTGCGAAGCCCTCCTCAATGAATCGGCAGCTTCTCCATGTCCCTTGCAAAATGACCCCGCGCTCATCCACGCTCGTCCGCTCTAACCGGCCGACTTCGGCTTGGCGTCTTCCCCGTTGCCTTCTTCTCCGCCATCGGTCGCAACTTCGCCGCTGATGGCATGAACGTAGTACACCTTGCCGTCTTCCAGCATAACGCGCCACGACGGGGCCGACACCTGCTTCTCCGAGTCGAAAATCTGTCCGTGATACCCAAGCTGAATATCCGTAATGACGGAGCCTTCCGCGATATACGTCTCGATCAAGCTCGCCACGACCTTAGACGCCGGCAGCACCTGCTTCGCCTCTCCCGTGCTGACCAGCTCCACGCGATCCTGCAAGAAACCCGTAATTTTCAAATTGCTATTATACAGCTCCAGCTTTACGTTAAACATAGGACGCCCGTCGACCATCCGATGGAGGACGAACACGCCTTCCCTGCTGTTATGCAGGTCGTACGTATAATGCTCAAGCTCCGGCACCTGCCCGCCGATGGCCTTGATCAGCTGCCCCTTGTTGAAGTTCAAGGCGCTGTCGATCGGCTTCTCGAGCGGCGTCGGGACGGACTTCTGATGGATATCGGAGTGGAGCAGATACGTCAGATCGCCCAGCTTGGGCGTTTCGGAGGGCAAATTCGCCGAGGAGGCGAACGTGATGCGCTTCTGCTGCATGAGCAACAGCTTATCCTGAGGTAGCTCCGCCGAATTGACGTTGGCGTTCAACTGCTCCCGAATATCGTTAAAGAGCTGATACCCTAGCAGCACGTTCAGCATCAGGAACGACATAATCAACACGCTTTTGGCTCTGCCCCAATCCAATCTCCGTCACCTCCTCAAGTCTCGCCGCTCGTCTCGCCGTCCAGCTTGAATCCTTCCGCTATCAATCCGTTATATCAATGGCTTCCGCTTCATCGTCCGGTTGACCCTCTGGATCCTCGTCCGAAATACTTCCAGCGGGCTCCTCCGTCTCTACGGCACCTTCGTCAAATCGCTCGGCGATTATGCCGGCCAGGCCGGCAACCGCATCGGTGCGCTTGCCAGCCACACCGGAACCGGCAGCACCGGCATCTGTACGCATGCCAGTCGCGCTGGCACCAGCTTCAGTACGGGCCGATGCAGCTTCCGAGCCCGCTCCGCCCTGCAAAGCCGTCGCATCGCCAGTCGTGTTAGCCGTCTCGCCATCGCCGACAGCCGTTTCGCCTTCGCCGCCTTGAGCGCCTTGGCCGCCTTCGGCTTGACCCTCGCCGGCTCCCTCCGGGGGCGACGACGGCGGCGTAAAGCCGGACGGATAAGCCTCCGTCAGCACTTCTTCGGTGCCGTCCGCGAAACGCACGGCCCATACCGGATCGAAGCTGAGCCGGTCGTCCTCCAGCGGCAAGGGCCGCAGCGCGGGGAACATCGTCGTTACTTCGCCTCGGCGGGCATACCGCTGCAGGATGCCCTCAAGCTCCTTGCCTCCCGGCAGCCAGCGCACCGCGCGGGATTCGGACTGATCGGCCAGCGTGATCAGCGATCTCGAATATTCGGTGACGACGCCTTGCTGCAGCGTCAGCTGAATATTGCCGTATTGGAACGGCTCGTTTTCGATGATGGGATACTGCTCCACGTACTTGCGGAAGGTCACTTGCTTTTTCTCGTCTTCCATCGGTGCGCCGATCAACGCGTGGGGGCCATCCCAGCCACCATGCTGGTTGATGAAATCCACCGACGCGTACACGTTCTCGCTCAGCATCACTTCGCTGCTCTGCGTTGCCGCCGGATTGGTGTAATTGATCCAAAGCCCGTTCTGATCGACCTGCAGGCCGCGCTTGCCGTCGGCAAAGATCTGCGAGCCGCTTCTGTCGACGATGGCCCTCGTGGTGCTCGCGTCGAAGAACAAGCTGCGCTGCATCTGCTCCGGCGAATACGTGTCGTACGGGAACACCATCGAGGTCGCCTGCAGCGCCGACTTGGGCATATACAGATCATCCGCGGTCATCGTATACTCCGGCAGATGCTGGCCGAAGCCGACGTAGTCCTGCACGTCGCGGACCGTCAAGTCGGCTCGGACCGATTCGTAGACGATGCCCTCTTCGCTGCTGAAGAAGAACGTCCGGATCTCCTCCGTTTCCGCCGTCTTAAAGATCCAGATCCGATCGATCCGGTCGTTGAGGAACAGCAGGTCGCCTTCGAGCTTGAGCAGCTTCTGCAGCAGGTCGACAGCGATGCCGCTGCCGAACCTCAGCTCGATGCCGATGTCGTTTTTTCGGACCTCGTTCCAGTCGAGCAGCGTGATGGGACTCCGTTGGAAGCCCTTGAATTCCCGGCCCATCAGACGCTCCTCCAGAATCATCTCGTAGAACTGGGTATTGGGATAAAGCACGGTGTGACGGTCTTGTCCCATATGGATGATTAATTCCTCCGGGAAGATCGTCTTCTCTACATGCGACGCCGTCCCTAGCTTCTCGGCATTGACGTAATCGAGATCGCTGCGCACCGTCGCCACCAACCCCGGCATGCTGTACGCCAGCAGATAGCTCTGCAGCAGACTAAGCGCCACCAGCGCGACCAATACTCCGGTTTTCACTCGTTCCATCATTCGGGCTCTCCCCCTTCCTGAAGCAGAGGAAGCGCAAACGTCACTTTGGTGCCTTCGTTAAGCTCCGAGTACAACGCGATCGTGCCTCCATGCGCCTTCACGATTTCCCGGGCAATCGACAGACCGAGGCCCGTGCCGCCCATATTGCGGGATCTTGCCTTGTCCACGCGGTAGAATCGGTCGAAAATACGCGATAAATCCTTCTTCGGAATGCCGATGCCGGTATCCTTGACGCTGATCTCCAGCGACGCTCCGTCCGCCGTGCGGCGGGCGGTCAAGCCGATCTGGCCGCCGTCGAGCGTATATTTGATCGCATTGGACATTAGGTTGTCCAATACCTGGTCAATCTGGTCGCGATCCAGCCAAGCGTTCTTGAGTCCGCGCTCCACGCCGACGGTTGCCGATATCGACTTTTGCCGCAATTGGAACGAGAACCGGTCGGCTACTTCGTCCAGCATGTCGTGGATATTGGTCTGGCGGCGGCGAAGCGGCGCCTGATTGGAATCGAGCCGCGACAGATGCAGCAGGTCCGTGACGAGGCGGATCATCCGCTCCGTCTCGTTGCTGATGACGCCGACGAATCTCGCCGACAGCTCCCGCTCCTCGAGCGCCCCGTCTCCGAGCGCCTCCGCGTAGCTCTTGATCGTCGTCAGCGGCGTCCGCAGCTCATGCGACACGTTGGCGACGAACTGGCGGCGGGACTGCTCCAGCTTCTCTTGCTCCGTCACATCCTGCAGAACCGCGATCATGCCGGTAATGCCCTTGCCTCTGCGATGAATCGGCGTAAAGGTGACCTTAAGCGTCGCGTCTCCCGCCTCCGCGGCGTTGCCGTCCTCATGCGGCTCGCGGTGAAGCAAGACCGTTAGCCCGCGTCCCTGTTCCAGCTCCGACAGCTTGTCCGGTTCAAGCCCCAGCAGCTCCGACAGCTGAGCCCCTTGGAACGTCTCGACGTCCAGCAGCTCCAGCGCGCGGCGGTTCCACACGATGATGACGCCGCGTTCGTCGGCGGCGACTACGCCGTCGCTCATGTTGGAGAGGACGGACACCAGCTTCTCGTTCTCTTCTTCGTTAGCCGACAACGCTTCCTTAAGCCGCGACGTCATATCGTTGAACGCCAAGCTGAGCCGGCCGATCTCGTCGATCCCGTGCACCGGCACCTTGAGATCAAAGCGGCCCTCCGCCACGGCCTCCGCCTGACGCGTCAGACCTTTGATGGGGTTGGTAATCGTGTGCGCCAGCAAGATGCCGAGCACGCCCGTCAGGCCGAGCGCGATCAACGTGCCGGAGAAGAAGATCTGGTTGACGCGGTTGACCGTCACGTACAGCTCCGTCATCGACGCGACGACGTACACCGCCCCTACGACCTTGTCGTTGTAGGTTACGGGAAGCGCCAGCATTTTTTTGCGGGTGTTGTCTTCGTCTATGATTTCTTCTTCGTTATCCGGAATGTTTTGGAGAGCCCGGCTCACCGCCAGCGACTTGTTCTTCTGCCCGATAAACGACTGGTGGACCTGCAACGACGTCGCGACCAGCCTGCCGTTGGCATCCAGCACCTGCACTTCGGCGCCGCTGATGCTGAACAGATTGCGCACGACCAGATTGAGGTCCTCCGTCGTATTGTCGGCGGAATCGCCGTCGCCCTCCTGGTTGGGAAGCAGGCTCGGCGCCGCGAATTTGGCCAAAATATCCGCCTGCTCCCTCAGATTGTTCGTGAAGGTCGTTATGAGCGAATTCTTGACCGTGCTGATAAAGTAAACGCCGATAAGCTGCATCGCCACCAGAATCAGCAGCAAGTAGATAATGACGAGCTTGACCTGGATCGTCCGGAAGAAGCTCCGTCCCTTCATCCGTACCCAAAGCCTCCCGACTTCGGATTGCGCATCATGTACCCCAGACCGCGCCGCGTCATAATGTATTCCGGCCGGCTGGGATCATCTTCGATTTTCTCGCGCAGCCGCCTGATCGTAACGTCCACCGTCCGCACGTCGCCGAAATATTCAAAGCCCCAGACGGCTTGCAGCAAATGCTCGCGCGTCATGACCTTGCCGCTATTGCGCGCCATGTAATGCACGAGCTCGAACTCGCGATGCGTCAGATCCAGCGGCTCGCCGTCCTTGTAGACGACGTACATGTCCGTATCGATAAAGAGGTTGAACAGCTTGAGGCCCTGCTGCTCCGCATGTTGGCCCACCGCCGATTCCTCGGATGCCGCGCTGTCGCTCTTCGTCTGCCGGCGCAGATGCGCCTTGACGCGGGCAAGCAGCTCCCGCGTGCTGAACGGCTTGGTTACGTAGTCGTCGGCGCCCAGCTCCAGTCCCAGCACCTTGTCGATCTCCGTATCCTTGGCCGTCAGCATGATGATCGGCATGTTCAGCTTCGTACGCACCTCGCGGCACACGTCCATACCGTCCTTCACGGGCAGCATCAAGTCGAGAAGGATGAGATCCGGCAGCTCCTCGAACGCGAGCCTGACCGCCTCTCCGCCGTCAAAGGCACAGATGACCTGATGCCCTTCCTTTTCCAAGTTGAATTTCAATATATCTGCAATCGGCTGTTCGTCATCGACCACCAAAATTTTTCCGTGCATCGTTAAACACCGCCCGTCGCTTGTCCATTTGTTAGAGGAAGTTCAAAAAGTCCGCTTTCCATTACGAAGTCATCCAAGAAGCTTACTCGGCATCGAATCTTGAATTCAGCCGAACCTTCCGGTGCTCACGTAGCTCTGCTACGCTCCGCTCCTCATGTTCTAGCTTCTTTCAACCTTCTCGGTACTGAAAACCAAACTTTTTGAACATGCACTTATATTCTATCATACAGCATAGCCGCGTTCACAATGAAATTACCCTCATGCCGCCAAGACATGCAAGAAGTTCCTGTTTCGTCATCGCAACTATACGCAACCTCTCCGCGTCTTAAATAAAGAGAAGCACCTCGGATAAATGTCTCCCGAGATGCTTCAAATGGATAAGAATGGTTTAATAAATATTATAAGTACTTAAGCGGATTCTGCAGTACGCCGTTCTTGTGAATCTCGAAGTGCAGATGCGTTCCGGTGGAGTTGCCCGTGTTGCCCATGATTCCGATGGAATCGCCTTTCTCGACCTTTTCGCCCTTGCTCACTTTGTAGGAGCTCAGATGGCCGTACACCGTTTTGTAGCCGTTCTTGTGATTGATAATAATCGTCTTGCCGAGGCCTTCCTTCGTGCCGACGAATTCGACGACGCCGTGGTCGGCCGCCATGATCGTCTTGCCGCCGATCAAGTCGATGCCATTATGCATGCGTCCCCAGCGGGTTCCGAACTTGCTCGTCAAGCGCGCGCCGGATACCGGATAGCGGAATTGACCCGTACCTTCGCCGAGCACGACCATCGTGCCCTTCTCGATGACGGTGGCGATCGGTTTCTTCAATACTTCCTTGTTCACCAGCTCTTCGGAGACGACGTATCCGTTCTCCTTCTTGATGCTGTACGTCAGACGCTGCTCGCCTTCGACGCCTTGCGTAATGATCTTGGATTCGCCTTCCCGCACTTTGGCGTTTTTGACGTATTCGACAGGAGCGGCGATCTTCTCCAGCTCGACAAGATTCTCGGTCGTGACGACCGTAAGCTCCGGCAGAATGACGGTCAAGTCCAGCTCGTCCCCGATCGTAATTTTGTCATCCTTGATCCATGTATTATTTTGACGGATAAAATCGGACGTGATGCCGAACTTCTGGGCGATGCAGCCGATGCAGTCGCCTTCTTGCACGACGTATTTGGTCGGCTTGGTGCTTCCCGTAACGATCTTCTTGTAAATATCGTCCGCGCTCGCGATGCTTGCGGGATCCGTGTCGATCTCCTCGATGGCGACATCCTCTACGAACTCCACATCCGTTACGACGCGGCCCGGCTTCGTCAGATCGGGAGCCTTCGCTTCCGACTTGGCGCTGTCTTCGGTAGAATCGTACGACAAGGCCGTCACCGATTTGCCGTCCCTCTTGGCGGCCGCCGCCAGCTCCGGAGCGTACTTGCTCTGCACGCGTGCCAGTATGCTGTCCGCCGTCTCCTGATCCTTGACTACGCCGATCACGTTGCCGTCGATCTTTACTTCCACGCCTACCGCGTGCGAGGTCGTCCCGCTTGCCAGCTTGGCCAGCGTTGCTTCCGTTTCCGGCACTGCCTTGAACGCACGGTCGCTTACGTATGTAATCTCTCCCGTGTCGATCTCCATGTTCACGTCCGGATTAGCCTGCTGCACTTCAAGACTTTTCGACGCGATCCACTGCTCGACCTCATCCGGCGTTGCCACCGTTCCTACCTTAGTGCCGTCCATATATACGTGATAGAATTCGAATGTATTTCGTTCTACATATTGCGAGTATTGCTGATAGCCGATAAGGCCGGCCGCAGTCAGCACGATTGCCGCTCCGCCGATCCATAGAGTCGTTTTCTTCCGCCAGAAGGGGGTAGATACAACCACGTCTGCGGTCTGGTGTTCGGTCTTGCTATCCAACCCTTGTGAGCTGGCACGTCGAAAGTAACGGGTTGTTTGGTCCCATACCTTCTTCATACGACTCATATCCCTGAAACCGGTCATGATAGTCTCCTTTTCGCATCGCTTCTGAGAGATTTGCGCGTTCCGACATGAAAAAAAAGGCGAATGCTCCCGTCGGATCACTCGCCTAATACTTTAACACAAGCCTTACAAATGGGGCAACCGTTGCCATCATAACGTAATATTAATATTTTTTCAGAATGTCCATCATACTCTCGTATTCCTGCGTGTCGAGATATTGCGCCATAATCTGCTCGATGTTGATTAATTCCTGCTCTGTAAGCCCTTCCTCCATGTACGTGGAAATCTGCTGCAGGGACTCTTGGGGCAGCTTCGTCATAAGAAGCTCGAACAGCTTGTCCTTGTCCTCATCGCTCATTTTGTCCTTCGTTTCCGTCAGCTCGCTTGGCGTCAAGGCCGTCTCCGTGCCGTCGATTCCGCCCGTCCCCGGGGTCCCGCTTGTTCCGTCGCTGCCGCCAGTTCCCTCTATCGTGCCTTCGGTGCTGCCCGTGCCTTCCGAACCATTGTCGCCGCCCGCGACGTTCTCCCCGTCCGTCCCGGTTTCGGGAGCTTCCGCGCCTCCGGCCGCTCCGCTGCCCTTGCCGACCCCTACATCCGTCAACGGCGGACCCTCGATTTCGCCGAAGGCGTCCTCGGCATCGGGAGCTTCGGCCGTATCTCCGTTACTTTCGTCCTGCCCGCCCGTTTCTCCGTCCGCGACAGCCCCCTGCTCTTCCTTCAACAAGGGCTCCGAGCCCCATAGCTTGCCCCATACGCCGGACATCGCCATCGGCGGTACGTCGATAGGCAATTCGTACTGCTTGAGCACCGATTCGATATAGCTCGTCACGATGTACCCCGTCGTCCATATCGACAGAAAACTAATGATCAGCCCCGCCGCGACCAGCTTGGCCAGCCATCCCAATCCTCTTAACATTCATCCTCAACTCCTTACACGTTTGCGTAGCAAACTTAGCTTAGGAAGCAAGCATATGCTGATCGCTAAGCGAACATATCCTCGTACGCGCACTCTGTTATCTATCATTATGGTCAAGGATGAAAACTCACATTCCCGATAGGCAGACTTTATGAAAATAATTACATGTTTTTTAATGCCATTGCGCACACTATATGACAGAAAAAGCCGGAATGGAGTGGATCGTTCTGTCGTCTCGGACCTCCTTGTCCATCGAACAAGCCTTGGAAACGCAAAGAGAGCTGCTGGTCCGCAAATTGAGTGGTCAATTGGAGAATGATCTCGGCTGCCTCAGACAGCTGTTTGCCAACGGATCTGATATTATCTTCCGGACGTTCAAGTTACATAACGGAGCAGAGCTGGCCCTCGTATATGTGGACGGAATGGCGGACGTTCATGAGATCGAATCCCAGCTTCTGCGGCCTCTTAAGCAAGATACGGAAGCCGACTCGCCCGGAGACTTGTCTTCCCTGTTAATGAATGCCGCCCTATCCGCCGCCTTTACTGTCAGTACGATCCAGGAGGCATCCGATCATATCTCGGAGGGCGACGCTCTCCTGCTTATGCAAGGGCAGGCTTGCGCAGCCGTCTTTTGCGTGTCGAATTGGAATTCACGCTCCATCGACGAGCCGGATGCGGAATCGGTGATTCGCGGTCCTAGAGAAGGCTTCGTGGAGACGCTTCGCATCAACACCGTCATGCTGCGGCGCAGGCTCCAATCTCCCGCCTTCAAGCTGAAGCAGATCAAGCTCGGACGGTATTCGAAGACAGCCTGTGCCATTGCTTATATGGAAGGCATTGCGGACCCCGGTCTCGTGGAGGAGATGGAAAGTCGTCTGAGCCGTATAGATGCGGACGCGTTGATCGACTCCGGGCTATTGGAGGAACTGATCGAGGACGAGCCGCTGTCGCCGTTACCTCAATTACAGACAACGGAGCGTCCCGACGTCGTGTGCGGCGCCCTGATGGAAGGCCGCATCGCCGTTTTGCTCAATGGCACACCGATCGTGCTGATTGCGCCGACGACCCTTTTCGTGCTTATGCAATCGGCGGAAAACTATTATCAAAGGTCGTACGTCGCGACGGCCATCCGATGGATTCGTTTCCTGTTCGGCTTTATCGCCGTATTTATGCCTTCCATTTATATCGCTGTACTCTCCTACCACCAGGAGATGATTCCGACTATGCTTATGCTGACCATATCGAAATCCAGAGAACAGATCCCGTTCCCCGCCCTTATCGAAGCCTTGTTGATGGAAATTACGTTCGAGGCACTGCGAGAAGCCGGCACCCGCTTGCCGAAGCAGATGGGCTCGGCCGTCAGTATCGTCGGTGCCCTCGTCATCGGACAAGCAGCCATATCCGCGGGAATCGTCTCTTCCCCAATGATCATGGTAGTCGCGGTTACCGGCGTCGCTTCGTTCCTGATTCCGAATTATCAGCTTGGCATCGCGCTAAGGCTCATTCGATTTCCCATTATGTTCTGCGCTGGCATTCTCGGCTTGTACGGCATCGTGCTGGCCGCCCTGCTGATGACGATTCATATGCTGGCTCTACGGTCCTTCGGCGTCCCTTATTTGTCGCCGCTTGCCCCGCTGCAGTTCCATCAACTAGGAGATACGATCATAAGAGCCCCCCGCAGACTTCATAACGAGAGGCCTCACTTTACGGGAGGAGTCTGGAATAAGCTTCGCCTCAAGCCGCCTAAATCAAAACGACAGGGGACCAAATAACCGGAGAGTGATTACATTGACTCTTATACGCCGAACGACGACTTCTCTCTTGTCCTGCTTCGTTCTATTGCTTCCATTGACAGGCTGCTGGGATCGAATTGAAATTAACGATCTCGCCGTCGTGACGGCCGCGGGCTTCGATCTGACGGAAGATCAAAAAATCCAGCTGTCGGTTCAAATCTACTCGCCCGGCAATACGGTCGGAGGAGGAGCCACTTCAATGGGAGACGCGCCTACGATCGGACTGAAGGAGGCTTTGGTCGAAAGCGCAATCGGCTTAGACGCCGCGGATGCCGCCGCCAAGCTGCAAGAACGATTGTCCCGCAAGCTGTTTTGGGGGCAAGCCGACATATTCTTGATTGGCGAGAAGCTTTCCGAACACGGCATCGGCGATCCTCTTGAATTTTTGTCGAAATCGCGCCAACCCCGGGGCAGGGCTAATCTGTATATCAGCATGGGCAAGACCAACGAATTGTTAGAGTGGCAGCCTAATATCGAGCGCAACAGCGCAGAGGTCCTTCGTGAGATGGCGATCATTCAGACCGGGCTGAACATTACGCTGCTTGAAACGATAGTCAGCTTGTCCGGTGAAGCCCATTCCGCCATCATACCCGTTGTCATGATGAAGCAAAGCGGCAATAAAAAAAGCCCTCTTATTACCGGCGCGGCTTCCTTTAAGCATTTGAAGATGATCCAGCTATATTCGATCAAAACGACCAGGGGATTGCTATGGATGCTGAACGAAATCAAAGAAGCAACGATTACGGCGAAGCTGGACGACCAACCGGGATATGCTTCATTAAATGTTTTTCGAAGCGAGTCCAGTCTGACGCCGATCGTCGAAGACGGGAAGTGGAAAATTCGATTCAAGCTGGACGCCTCGGGCAATTTGACGCAAAACACGACGAAGCTTAACGTCTCCCGGACCCAAGACGTCAAAGTGCTGGAAGCCGCCTTAACGTCTATGATTCAAGAGCAGATGGAAAGCGCCGTGCGCTTGGCGAAGCGTTCCAATAACGACGTGCTCGGATTCGCGGAGCAATTCCAGCATCGTTACCCAAAGCTATGGAAAGAACAGAAGAAGAACTGGGATACCTTGTTCCCGAAGATCGAAGTGTTGTACCAGATCAAGCTGCGCATTTGGGGTATCGGATTGACCGAAAAAAACAACTATCTGTTCGAGGAGGAGACGCCATGATGTACGTGTTTGTGACGCTTGCCGCTTTGTTAACGACGCTTGTCGATCGCAGAGAGCTTGCTCAAAACAAACGTCTGGCCGTCGCTTATATCGCCTTGTACGCTCTCGCTCTCGGCATCGCATTTATTACGATGGCTAATCGCGATACGCCCGGCCCGATTCAGCTTATGGACTACCTGTTGGATCCGCTCGCCGAGCTTCTATTCAGAATGGAGTAAAGAATTCGTACGGGAGGGTGTACCTTATGCTCGACAAAGGGAAAATATCGTCCGGGCAGCTGGCCTGTATGCTTTACCTTGCGGTATTGTCCTCCTCCATGATGGGCGCCGTTTCCTTCAACTACAGTCTGGCAAAAACCGATTTTTGGCTTTCCCCCCTTATCGGCTCCGTAAGCGCTTGGCTGCTAATCCCTATGCTTGTCGTTCTCCATCGTTTCTATCCGGGCAAATCGCTGATCGAATACAGCGCTCTCATCATGGGAAGATGGTTCGGGAAGCTTATCGGATTATGGTTTCTCTTCGTATGCTTACTGCAAAATTCGTATCAAACCAGGCAGTTCGCCGAGCTGATGAACGAATACTTTTTTAAAGAGACTCCGCTTGCTATTATTATGGGCAGCTTATTATTCGTGTGCGTCGTCGCGGTTCGCTTGGGCGTAGAGATTATCGGTAGAGCCGCCATCTTCTTCACGCCTATCGTCATTCTCATCGTCCTTACGTTCTCTCTCCCGTTTATTAAAGATATTCAAATCGATCGGGTACTACCCTTCCTAACCGACGGCATAACGCCTGTGCTGAAAAGCTCGGCCTACTTGCAAATTTGGATACCCATGTACGTCTTTCTAAACTTCTATCTTCCTTTTCTCTCGGATGAAAAAAAAGCGGGCAGTCGCATCATGCTATCGCTGGCAACTCTAATCATAACTCTTACAGGCATGATGCTGCTGCTCATATGCGTGCTTGATCAAGCCACGCCGTATTACAGCTTTCCGTTCATGGTCCTTGCCCGCTATCTATCCCTCTTCGAATTTCTGGACCAGTTCGACGCCTTTATCATGTTTTTTTGGGTAGTGATTGTCTTCATAAGGGCGATCGTTACTCTATATGCCCTTACGATCGGCATTGCGCAACTAGCCAATCTATCCAGCTATCGGGCTTTGACCGTTCCGGTCGCCGTACTCGTCATGGCCGTCAGCTTCTGGGGCATCCCTCGATTTGTCGACTACATGACCAGCGGTCGGCATGTCGTATTCATTTATTTCAGCGCCAACTTCATCGTTCCGCTGCTTCTTTTTCTTGTGGCGCTCATGCGGGGCAAGTTTAAGGCGGCCCGCACCTCCGCCATTTCGAGCCAACCCCCTACTACATGACAAAAGCGCCGCAGGTATCGGTTCCCGCGGCGCTTTGCTTCATTCGTATATTATTCGTAGATCGGGCGAACCGGGTTCGTCTGCTCGCGGTTGCGGCCGACCGAGAAGATCGCGATCGGGATGCCCGTCAGCTCGGAGACGCGGTTCAAGTAGTTCAGCGTGTTCTCCGGCAGATCCTCGAGTTTCTTGGCGGAGGAAATGTCCTCGCTCCAGCCCGGATACTCCTCGTACACCGCTTCGCACTCGGCAAGCGTCTTAAGGCTCGCGGGGTAGTGCTCGATAATTTCTCCGCGGTACTTGTAGCCCGTGCAGATCTTAACCGTGTCCAGGCCCGTGAGCACGTCCAGCGAGTTGAGGGACAAGCCCGTGATGCCGCTGACGCGGCGGGCATGGCGGACGACAACCGTGTCGAACCAGCCCACGCGGCGCGGACGTCCTGTAACCGTGCCGTACTCGTGGCCTTTGTCGCGGATCAGCTGGCCGATCTCGTTGTCCTGCTCCGTCGGGAACGGACCGTCGCCTACGCGCGTCGTATACGCCTTGGCAACGCCGATGACCTGCTGGATCTTCGACGGACCGACGCCGGAGCCGATGCACACGCCGCCGGCCGACGGGTTGGAGGACGTGACGAACGGATACGTGCCTTGGTCGATATCCAGCATGACGCCTTGCGCGCCTTCGAAGAGGACCTTCTTGCCATCGTCGATCGCGTCGTTAAGCACGACGGACGTGTCCGTTACGTACGGACGAAGAATCTCCGCGTAGCCCAGGTAGTCCTTGACGATGGAGTCCGCGTCCAGAGCTTCGCCGCCGTATACTTGCTGAATCAGGTTGTTCTTCTCCACGATGATGGCGCGCACGCGGGATTCGAACTCCTCCGCGTCCATCAGATCGCTGATCCGAACGCCGTTGCGGGCAGCCTTGTCCATGTAGCATGGACCGATGCCCTTGCGGGTGGTACCGATCTTGTTATCGCCCTTGCGATCCTCTTCCAGCGCGTCGAGCACCAGATGATACGGCATGATGACATGCGCGCGGTCGCTGATCTTCAGGTTTTCCGTCGAAAAGCCGTTCTCGTGGATATAATTAATTTCGTCGATCAGAGCAGCCGGATTGATAACCATGCCGTTGCCGATGACGCAAGTTTTATCGTGATTGAAAATGCCGGATGGAATCATCGTTAATTTGTATTTCTTATTGTCGATGAGAATGGTGTGCCCGGCGTTGTTTCCACCTTGGTAACGAGCAACAACGTCGGCTCCCTCTGCAAGGAAGTCGGTGATTTTGCCTTTCCCTTCGTCTCCCCACTGCGTACCGACAACAACAACCGTAGACATAATCATACCCCCGTCCGATGCGCTTTGGACATCGAAAATTACCGTCGCGCGGCCGCTTCGCATCTACTGCGAAGGCCCTGGCCGGAAGACAGCATTAATAGTGTAGCAGTGCGACGTGCGAAAGTCAAACGAAAAACGAACAATTGTGCAGACGTCCACACAATTGTTCGGATATTTACGACGCTTGGGACGGATCCTGATGACTTCTATCCAAGTTGACGAATTTATTGAAGTTTTTGAGGAAGACCAGCTCGACCGTGCCTACCGGCCCATTCCGCTGCTTGGCGAGAATAATCTCGATAATGTTCTTCTTCTCGGATTCCTTGTCGTAGTAGTCGTCCCGATACAAGAACGCCACGATGTCGGCATCCTGCTCGATGGAGCCGGATTCCCGAAGGTCGGACATCATGGGACGTTTGTCCTGCCGCTGCTCGACGCCCCGGCTGAGCTGGGACAACGCGATCACGGGAACCTCGAGCTCCCTGGCGATCATCTTCAGCGTACGGGAAATTTCCGATACTTCCTGCTGGCGGTTCTCGCCGGCTTTGCCGCGGCCTTGGATGAGCTGCAGGTAGTCGATCAGGATCATGCCGAGGCCGCGTTCCTTCTTGAGCCTCCGGCACTTCGCCCGAATGTCGGCTACCGTGATGCCCGGCGTATCGTCGATAAAGATCTGCGCTTCCGACAGGGCGCCGATCGCCATCGTCAGCTTCTCCCAGTCGTCGCCCTCGAGACTGCCCGTCCGCATCCGAGTCGCGTCGACGTTCGCCTCCGCGCAAATGATACGCTGCACGAGCTGGGCCGCGGACATCTCCAGGGAGAAGATCGCGACCGTTTCCTTCGCCCTGACGCCGACGTTCTGCGCGACGTTAAGCGCGAAGGCGGTCTTGCCTACGGATGGACGCGCCGCCACGATTATGAGGTCGCTTCGCTGGAACCCGGCCGTCATCTTGTCCAGATCGACGAAGCCCGACGGGATGCCCGTCGTGCCGCCCTTGTTGGTATAGAGGAATTCAACCTTCTCGAATACCTCCATCAATACGTCTCGAATGGAGATAAAGCCGCTGCTGGAGCGGCGGTTCGAAATTTCGAGAATTTTTTTCTCCGCGTCGCTGAGCAGGACGCCTACGTCCTCCGCGTTCGCGTACCCGTCGGACACGATATTGGTCGCGGTGCGGATCAATCGCCGGAGCATCGACTTTTCTTCGACGATTTGCGCGTAATAATCGACGTTGGCAGCCGTCGGGACCGCGTTGGCCAGCTTGGCCAAATAGCTGACGCCGCCGATCTCCTCAAGCAGCCCTTGATCCTGAAGATGCGCCGTGAGGGTGACGAGATCGACCGGCTGATTGTTCTCGCCAAGCTCGATCATCGCTTCATAGATGCGGCCATGGCCGCTGCTGTAGAAATCCTCGCTGCGCACGCGCTCCATCGCGGTAATGAGGGCTTCCGGCTGGATCAGGATCGCGCCGATGACGGCCTGCTCCGCCTCCATATTCTGCGGCGGAACCCGGTCGAACATAACTTCGTTACTCACTTCTCGGACATCTCCTTCCCTTGTAGGATGTTCAAAAAGTACGCTTCCCATTACGAGGTAATTCCAAGGAGCATATTCGACGTCGAATATTGAATTCAGCCGAACCCTCCGGTGCTCACGTAGCTCTGCTACGCTCCGCTCCTCAGGTTCTAGCTTCTTTCAATCTTCTCGGTACTGAGAACCGAACTTTTTGAACTTTTATTGTATGGATGTTCAAAAAGCACGCTTCCCATTACGAAGTAACTCTAAGAAGCTTACTCGACGTCGAATATTGAATTCAGCCGAACCTAAGCGTATGCTTTCGAAGTATGTTTCCTCCGGAAACATTGCAGGTGCTCACATAGCGCTGCTATGCTCCGCTCCTCATGTTCTAGCTTCTTTCAACCTTCTCGGTACTGATAACCGCACTTTTTGAACTTTTATTATAAGCTCTAACAAGACCTTTACCCTACAACCTTATTCTTCCGAAGTTTGTACGTTGATCTTCGCTTTGACTTCGGGATGAAGCTTGACCGGCACCTGCGTCACGCCGAGCGTGCGGATGGGATCCTCCAGCTCGATCTTGCGCTTGTCGATCTTGAAGCCGAGCGCCGCCAGCGCTTCCGCCACTTGCTTGCTCGTGATCGCGCCGAACAAACGGCCGCCCTCGCCCGCTTTCGCTTTCACGACGACCGGCGTTTCCTCGAGCTTCTTGGCCAGCGCCTGCGCGTCTTCCTTTTCCTTGGCCTTGCGCTTCACTTCCGAAGCGTTCTGAACCTCCAGCGTTTTGATATTGCCGTCCGAAGCAGCCTTCACGAGACCTTTCGGCAGCAAGAAGTTGCGTACGTATCCTTCGGAGAGATCCTTGATCTCGCCCTTTTTCCCTTGACCCTTTACGTCTTGCAAGAAGATGACTTTCATTCGAATAACCCCTCTTCCGATTCGATTTGTTCTAGCACTTTCTTCAGCTTGCCGGCCGCTTCGCCTACCGTGCCTTCCATCTGCGCCGCCGCGTTCGTCAAATGTCCGCCGCCGCCCATGCGCTCCATGACGACCTGCACGTTGATGCCGCCGAGCGACCGCGCGCTTATGCCGATCAGTCCGTCCGGCCGTTCGCCGATGACGAACGAGGCCAGAATATCGGTCATGTTGAGCAGCGTATCCGCCGATTTCGCGATAAGCAGCTGCGAATTGCGCACGCCTTGCTCCACCACCGCGATAGCGATATGGTCGTAGAGCACTTCCGCGTGTTTGATGATTTCGGCCTTGCTGACGTAACCCTCCAGATCCTCCTGCAGCATGCGCTGAATGACCATGGGATCCGCCCCGCCCCGCCGCAGGAACGAAGCCGCCTCGAACGTCCGGGCGCCCGTTCGCATCGAGAAGCTTTTGGTATCGACCGTAATGCCGGCCAGCAGAGCCGTGGCTTCGCGGACGTCCAGCCCGACGCGATCGTGAATGTATTGCAAAAGTTCGGTGACGAGCTCGCACGTCGAAGACGCGTACGGTTCCATGTAGACGAGAATCGCGTGATTAATGAATTCTTCGCCGCGGCGGTGATGGTCGATGACGACGATCCGGTCGGTAAGCGACAGCAGCTTGGGCTCCTTCACCAAGGAGGCCTTGTGCGTATCGACGACGACGGCCAGCGATTGCGGCGTCATCAGCGTCAGCGCCTGCTCCGGCGAGATGAAACGCTTGGACAGCTTCTCTTCCTCGCGAAGCAGCTCCATCAGCTTCTCGATGGAGGGGTTGACCCCTTCGAGCACGATGTACGCTTCTTTGCCGAACAACTGAGCCGCCTTCAGCACCCCTACCGCGGCTCCGATGGCATCCATATCCGGGAATTTGTGCCCCATGATAATAATGTTATGGCTTTCCTTCATGAGATCGCGCAGCGCATGCGCCACGACCCTTGCCCGCACGCGGGTTCGCTTCTCGACGGCGTTGCTCTTGCCGCCGTAGAACGACTGGCGGCCAGCGACCTTGACGGCCGCCTGGTCGCCGCCCCGCCCGAGCGCGATGTCGAGACTCGTATGCGCCCACCCGCCGAGCTCCGTAATCTGCTCGGCGCCCGCGGCGAAGCCGATGCTCAGCGTGACCGGAATCTTCTGCTCGCCGGTCATCTCCCTCACTTCGTCCAGAATAACGAACCGGGAATGTTCCAGTTGGCGAAGCGTCTTCTGATCGGTAATGAGCAGGAATCGATCCGAAGTCAGCCGCTTGAGATAAATTTTGTACTGCTGGGCCCATTCCGTAATTTCCGTCGTCACCTTGGACAGCATGGTGCTGCGTTGATGGTCGTCGAGCCCTTGCGTGACTTCCTCCAGGTTGTCGATCATGACGACGCCGAGCGCCAGCTTCTCGTCCTCGTACTTGCGGCCGAGCTGCCAGAGCTCCGTTATGTTCTTGACGTACAGAATCTTCTCCTTGGGACGGAAGATGAGCTGGTACATCTGCGAGCCGACAGATGCTTCGATCAAGCCCTCGCGGTCCTTGGCATGCTGCAGCGTCGGGAATAGCTCCGTCAGCGGCATGCCGATGACGTTGTCCTTCTCGAAGATTTTGGAGATGTACGGGTTGTGCCACTCTACCGTGCGGTCTTCCTGATATAAAATAATGCCGAACGGCAATTCGCTGATAACGTCGTTGCCGCCTTTCTTCACCCGGTAAGACAACGTCCCCAGATAAGTCTTCAGATCCTTGCGGAACGCCCGCTCCCCGAAGAAGCTATAGACGCCGACGCCGACGGTCAAGAGAAAACCGGCAGCTCCGGCCGCCCAGTGAAACCAGGCCAGCACGGCGGACAGCAGGGCGAGTACGGCCAGCGCGGCAATGTGGTGCATGCCGTGCCATCTCGTGATTAGAAACTTGGGCATAAAACGTATCGCTCCTGTGCTATTTTGATTTAATGAACGCCTTCCGGATCGGGAATGCGGTATCCAGAACGCCGATCAGGCTTAGGAAAGGAATCAGCAGCACAGGGATGGCTATGAGTACGGGAACCGCCCTATTCCAGTCGCGATGATGCGCAATATAGAAGAAAAAGCCGATCGCCTGAATCGCGAACACGTAGCTGAGCAGCGGCACGAGATTCATAAGCGCCACCGCAAGGAACGATTCGCTGGTGCTGAGCATGAACAGATCCAGCACGTAGGCGATTAAATAATAGATGACCAGCACGCGCGGGAGCTTCCAATCCCTTGCCTTCGGATAGGCAGGCACGTTAAGACCGCTGCGGATGACTAGTCTCCTGGAGATGTAGTGCGATACGACCGCATACATGTAAGCAAGCACGATAAACGTCAGCGGTATCATATTGATGATGATGTTAATCAGGTTGTCCGTATGCTCGGACGTCCACTCCGTCGCCAGCGCGTTCTGCGCCATGACGCTTTCGAACGTTTCCCGGATCGTCGTGCTCATCGCGTCCAGCAGCGACAAGTCGAGCACAAGCTCGAATACGAGCAGCTCCAGCATGAGCTGGGCGAGAATGACGACGCCCACGACCCGTATGACCTTGGCGGCCGGCGTTTCCTTGCGGTACAGATGACCCATCACGATGGCGGGCACCAGGAAGAACATGGCGATAATGAGCAAGGACGGACTAACGACCACCGCCGCGATGGCCCACACCGGAATCACGTGCAGGGCGAAGGCCCCTTTGGACAGCGTCGAATAGAGGACGACGTACGGAACCATCATGAACAATAGCGCGGGCAAATTCAATACGGGTACAGCGAGAAGCAACAGCAGCAATAGCGCCGCGCCGCTCCATAACAAGGGTTTAAGCCCAGTTTTCAATCCGTTCACCTCTTACGACTTCGTTTGCACGCCCTAGATCAGGCATTCACCACCCATTATAGCATAAAAGCGCCTTTGCGCATGCATCGCGTACATGCCAACGATAGGCAGTCCGAGCTGCGGCGGCCGCGCGAAAAAAAAGAACCGCCCGAGCGGAGTCTAGCTCCGCTGGGACAGTCCTTTCTGACAATAATCGATAATTTCGCTTCTTCGCACAATGCCGATAAAATGATTGCGGTCGTCCACCACGGGCACAAAGTTCTGCGCCTTCGCCAGCGAGATCATGTCGTCCATGTTGGCGTCGATGTTGACGGCCTGGTTCGTCACGCGCAGCGGCACCTCGCTCAGCTTCACTTTATTCGTCGACTCGAACGTCAGGTCCGGCCTGCTCTTCATGAACCATAGCAGATCGCCTTCGGTAATCGTCCCGTAATAGGTCCCGTCGCCATGCAGGATCGGGACGGCCGAATAGCGGTGGAATTCCATCCGCTCGAGCGCCTGCCTAAGCGTCGTGTCGTGGGTCAAGCATACGACCTCTTGCTTCGGCAGCAGGAAAAACGCGATGTTCATGTTTCGTTTCACTCCGTTCTATTGACCAGAAGCGCTGGAGAGCGAACCAACCTCCTTCTCCGGCTCGGTCGTGTACTTAGGAGGGAGAATCAGGTTCGCGGCTGTCGTATCGGCATCCAGCCAGCTCTGAATCATCGTCTGTACTTGCTGCTGATCCTCTTCATCCGGGAAGTAATAATAGGCCCCGCCCGACTTCAACCGACCGCCTTGTCCCAGCATCGTATGGCTGTACATGGCAAGGTCGCCCTTGGCCAGCATGGACTGCGACATATCGATCAACTGCCCCGGCAGCATGTCGGTGCTGAAGTTGTCGCCCATCAAATCTATGAAGGAAGGAATCTTGCTCCACTGCTTCAAGCTCGTGGCCTTCTCTATAATAGCATGAAGAAACTGCTGATGTCGCTCCGTCCGGTTCATGTCCCCGCCGGCGTCCTCGCGGTAGCGCACGAAGTTGAGCGCGTCGGTGCCGTCGTAAAGATCCTGGCCGCCCTCAATGACGAACTTGTCATGTCCGTAGCCTTTGTTGACGATATCCTCTTCGATCGGGAGCGCGATGCCTCCCATGGCGTCGATCACGTCGCGGAAGCCCTCGAAGTTAATGGAGGCGTAATGGTTCACCGGCGCGTCGAGAAACTTCTCGACCGTATCCATCGTCATCCCGGGTCCGCCGAACGCGTAGGAGTGATTGATCTTGTCCTCGCGATCCTTGCCGACGATCTCCACGTACATATCGCGGGGAATCGACACAAGCAGCATTTTGCCGTCGGATGGGCGGACGACCGTGTAGATCATCGTGTCCGATCGGCCGATCTCGTTGTCGCGCTGGTCTACGCCAAGCAGCAGCAGCGAGAAAGGATCCTTTTTCGTTCTGTCGACGTTAACCGGTTTGGGCTGCTGGCGGTTATCCGCCGGCTTGTACGTGGTTTCGAGCTTTTTCTCCAGCGAGCCTTGCACGAACCAGTCGAAGCCCGCCATGGCGAGCGTTTCCCGATTGAGGTAAGCCGCCGCGAGCAGGATGACCGCGATCAAGGCGACCGCGTATATTCGTTTCGCTTTTTTCATATTCTCCACTCTCCAACTATTCATTCCGTCTATCTCTATATCCGGGCATGCCGTGTTCCTTCCCTATTGTAGACGATGCAAGTCTTTCAGGGGTTACAAAGCTGTGACAATTATTACTTCCATTTGTGGAAATTTGTCGCTTGGAAAAAAAGGTCTATTGAACGCCCGCAGCGAATACAATTCTTGCAACACTATGTCCACAAGGAGCGTGACCCGTCCATTATGCAACCGGTACAAGTCAATCCGGATCCTTCGTCTACCGGCCTGGATCCCAAGGTAGCTGGCCTGCTTTGTTACTCGTTGGCATTCATTACAGGCATAATCTTTCTCGTACTCGAGAAGCAAAGCCGTTTCGTCAAGTTCCATGCCATGCAGTCCGTAGTCGTTTTCGCGGCGCTATTGGTCATTAACATCGTTTTAGGGTTCATCCCGCTTATCGGACTGCTTGCTTCGTTCATTATCACGCCGCTCAGCTTCATTCTTTGGATCGCCCTGATGCTGCTTGCCCTGCAAGGCAAGATGTTCAAGGTGCCTTTCGTCGGAGAATGGGCAGAGCAGCAAGCGAACAAATTCTAGCTGACTGGCCCGAAGCCGCTTCGATCGTATGTACACCTGCATGACCGAACGCGAATCAGGGCCGGCAACCGTCTCCGCGACGTCTGCCGGCCCTTATCCGTTGCCGTATTCAACCTACCGACCCTTCATCCCCTCGATCTCCTCTTGCCGCTCCCGCTTGAGCTCCTCCTTCAGATCGTCCCGCACGCTCCCCCTCCATAATGACACGCCCGATCGGTACGCGGCCCGCGCGTTGAGATGGCCTGCCACCGGAGAAGTAAGAAAGACGAACGCGATGCCAAGCAGCAGCTTGATGCTGAAGTGGTCCTGGAACAGCCAGCTGTAGCAAAAAGCGCTTAGCAGAACGAGCAGCACGCCCAGCGTGGCGCTCTTGGTAGCGGCGTGGGAACGCAGATAGACGTCGGGAAGACGGATGAGCCCGAGCACGCTGACCACCGCGATCGCCGCTCCTAACACCGCCAGGACGCCGATCACGATTTCTCCGATTCTATCGATCATCTCCGGATTCAAGGACAATCCCCCTCTCGATGTATCTGGCCATCGCCGTCGTTCCGATGAAGGTCAGGATGCCGATCACCAATATAATGTCAAAATAAACCTGCGTTCCCGTCACCATGCCGATCACGGCGATCATCGACAGCAGCAGCACGCCGATCGTGTCGAGCGCCGCGATCCGGTCGGCGATGGACGGTCCGAGCAGCAGCCTGTACAGGCATCCCAGCACCGCGAGGGCCAGCAGCCCAAGCGCGATCCACAACAGCGTCTCCATCATCTCGTCACCTCCATGATCGCCCGCTCGAACGTTCGTTTGATCTGCGCGGTAAGCTCGTCGACATCGTCGATGTCCATTGCGTGGACATAGAGCGATCCTCCATCTTGCGACACGTCAAGCGTAAGCGTCCCCGGCGTCAGGCAGATGAGACAAGACAGCAGCGTAACCTCGAAGTCCGTCTTCAGCTCCGTCTCGTATCTGAAGATGCCCGGCCGAACGGCCAGCTTTGGACGAAGCACTTCCCGTAGCACAGTAACGCTGGATAATAGCAATTCCTTATTAAACAAAGCGAACAGCTTGACGATTGCCCATGATTTGTACAGTATCCTCATCCCGATCTACTCCTTCAGTACCGCTTGCACGTAGATGGACGGGTCAAGCAGCGTCCGTCCCGCTTCGCCGGCGAATTCGTACACCCACTCCGAGCCGAGCCCCATGGCGACGACGATGACGAACAGGCATGCCGCGGGGAGCATGAGCGCCGGCTTCTTCGTTTCGGCAACCGCCGCCCCGGCTCCCCCCTTCTCGTCGCCCCAGAACGCCGCCATAAAGATTCGAACCAGGGAATACAGCACGACGAAGCTGGTTGCCAACGAAATGGCCGCAAGCGCGTACTGCTCGCCGGCGAACCCGCCCCGGACGATCAGCAGCTTGCCGGCGAAGCCGCTCAGAGGCGGGATGCCCGCAATCGCCAGCGCGGTAACGAAGAACATCCAGCCCAGAAGCGGATGGCGTCTTAGGAGTCCCCCCATCTCGGAGAGCTTGCCGGTGCCCGCGGCACGAATGATGAGCCCCCCGAGCAAGAATAGGAGCGCCTTGGCGACCATATCGTGCAGCAAGTAGAAAACGACTCCGTCCAGCGAATCCCGATTCGCCGTCGATAAGCCGAAGGCCATGAAGCCGATGCTGATGACGACATTGTAATTCAGGATGCGCGGGATATCCTTATAAGCCAGCGCGCCGAACGCACCAAGCAGCATGGTCGCCCCCGCCATCCAGCCGATCCAGGCGTGCGTAAACTCCGGTGCTCCGCCGAATATCAGCGTGAACGTTCGAATCAGCGCGTATAATCCGACTTTGGTCAACAAAGCGGCGAATATCGCCGTTACCGCCGTCGGCGGCGCGCTATAGGAGCCCGGCAGCCAGAAGAACAGCAGCAAGCCCGCTTTCATCGAGAACACGATCAGGAACAGCAGAGCGATCACGTTCAGTACGCCGTCTTGTCCCGCTTCCGCCACGCGGACGGACAAGTGGGCCATATTCAGCGCCCCCGTCACGCCGTACAGATAGGCGACCGCCGCGACGAACAGCGCCGACGACAAGACGTTGACGATGACGTATTTGATCGTCTCGCGGAGCTGCAGTCTCGTGCCTCCCAGCACGATAAGCGCGTAGGAGGAAATCAGCATGACCTCGAAGCAGACAAACAAGTTGAAGATATCCCCCGTCAAGAACGAGCCGTTCACCCCGACGAGCAGAAATTGCAGTAACGGATAATAATAATGCCGCTCCCTCTCTTCTCCGATGCTGCGCATGGAGAACAACGTAACGATTGCACCGATTACGGCCGTCGTGAGCACGAGCAGCGCGGCGAGCGGATCCGCTACAAAAACGATGCCGTAAGGCGGCGCCCAGCCGCTCATAAATAAGGTTTGAATCCCTGCCCTCTTCACCTCGGCGACGATCGCGATCCCGACGGCAACGCCGGCCAAGGCGCCGATCGCGCTGACCCATCTCTGCAGCCGGACGTTGCCGCGGAGCAGCACGAGCAGCACGGAAGTGAACAATGGTACGAGAAGCGGCCCAATCAGCAAATTATTCATGTTCGTCCCCCCTTAGCTTCTCCATATCGTCCGTTCCCAGCTTCCGGTAAGCCTTATAAGCCAGCACGAGCAGGAACGAGGTGACCCCGAAGCTAATGACGATGGACGTCAGAATAAGCGCCTGTGGCAGCGGATCGACATAGGCCTCCGCCTTCTCCCCCAGGAGCGGCGGTGCCCCCGTCTTCAGCTTCGACATGGTGAGCAGCAGCAGATGAACGCCGTGCGTTACGAACGACGTGCCAAGCACGATCCGAAGCAGGCTTCGGGATAATAGAAGATACACGCCAACCGTGAACAGGACTCCGATCGCCAAGGACATATATAGCTCCATTACTTATCCCTCCCGATCGCAAATAATATCGTCGACGCGACGCCAATGACCGTCAGGTAGACGCCGAGGTCAAAGATCGTCGCCGTCGCCAGCTCCAGCTCCCCGAGCAGAGGGATGTCGAAGTAGTCGAAGTCATGGCTCAAGAATGGCGCATCAAACAGGAACGAACCGACTCCCGTAAGCAAAGCGATCAAGATGCCGATCGCCGTCAGTCGTCTGAAGTCGAACGGCAGCAGCCGCTCCACCCGATCGATGCCGGACGTAACCGCCAGCAGCAGCAAGGCCGACGACGCCATAAGCCCGCCGATAAAGCCGCCTCCCGGATGATGATGGCCCATGTAGAACAGATACAAGGAATACAGCAGAATCAGCACGATCGCCAGCTTGGAGACCGTTCGCAAGATGACGTCATTGCTCCGAATACCCGCGTAGACGTCGTACTTCATGCCTTTAGGAGCAAGAGGCTCCTCTTCTCCTTGCAGCTTTAGCTTGATCAGCGCGAAGATGCCGAAGGACGCGATGCCGAGCACGACGATCTCCAGCAGCGTGTCGAAGCCGCGGAAGTCCACGAGAATAACGTTGACGACGTTTTTGCCGCCGGCGAGCTTATAGCTATTTTCCAGGAAATAATCCGAGATCGATTCGAACCTCCTGCTTCCGCTGACGCTCAGCGCGATTAGCGTCATGACGGTGCCCACGCTTAAGGCAATTAGCAAATTCCACAGCTTGAACGGCAGGCGGACAATCTCCTTTTTAAGCTTAGGCAGATGGTAGAAGCACAGCAGGAATAACGCCACGGATACCGTCTCCACGATCATTTGGGTCAATGCCAGATCCGGCGCGCGGAAGATGACGAAGAATAAGGAGACCATATAACCCGCCATTCCCGTCAGGATGATCGCCATCAATCTGGAATTCGCGAAAGGTACGGCTAGCACCGACAATACGAGAGCCGTTATCACGACCGCTTCATAAAACGACGTAGGGGCGAACGCCTCCGTATTCAGCGCAAGACCGTCGCCAAGGAACAAGGTCAACCCTAACGACAGCACGAGGAAGACGAAAATGTAAATCAAATAATGACGGATCGACCCCGTCATATACAGCCTCGTCAGCCGATTGGAGCCGATATCGAGCCATCGCAGGCCGCCGTCATACGCGCCGTTTAGCGAGACGCGCTTCAGCAGCGGCTTGCTTACCCACTCCGCGCGGCGATGCAAGAAGACCAGTGCGGTACCGACGGCAGCTACGGCAATCGTCATATACAGCTCCGTCGTCCAGCCATGCCACAAGTGGATGGATACCTTGAATTGCTCATTCGGCTGCAGACCGGCGGGATGAATGGCCGCCATCGCGGGCTCGATCAGCGTGTAGGACAGCAGGTTCGGGAACAAGCCGAAGATCACGACGAGCGAAGCCAGCACCATCGGCGGAAGCAGCATGCCGAGCGGCGCTTCGTGCGGCTGCTTCTCCAGCTTGCCCGGCTGCGCCTTGCCGCCGAACGTCCGGACGACGAGCAGCAAGCTGTACGCGAACGTAAAGACGCTGGCGATCCAAGCCACGACCGGGAACAACAGGCCCCAGTCGTCCATGCCGGCGAACGACAACTCCCGAATATTCAGCAGCGCCGTGAAGAACATCTCCTTGCTCAGGAATCCCCCGAACGGCGGCACGCCCGCCATCGATAAGGCGCCCAGGAGCGCGATCGTAAACGTGATCGGCATGACGGCCATGAGGCCGCCAAGCTTGCGAACGTCCCGCGTACCTGTCTCGTGGTCGACGATGCCGACCATCATAAACAAAGCTCCCTTAAAAGCCGCGTGATTGACGAGATGGAAGACGGCGGCCATCGTCGCTTTAGTAAAGAACAGGTATTGGCTCGTGCCGGCATAGAAGGCGGCAGCCGATCCCATTCCGAGCAAGCTCATGATAAGTCCAAGCTGGCTGATCGTCGAATAAGCGAGCAGCGCCTTGAGGTCGGTCTGTTTGATCGCCCGGTAAGAGCCATAGACGAGCGTTAATACGCCTATGCCGGACACCGCCCACAACCAAACGGAGCTCCCCGCGAATACCGGACTAAGCCGCGCTACAAGATAGAGGCCCGCCTTAACCATCGTAGCGGAGTGCAGGTAGGCGCTGACCGGCGTCGGCGCCTCCATCGCATCCGGCAGCCAGATATGGAACGGGAACTGCGCGGACTTCGTGAACGCTCCGAGCAGCACCAGCAGCATCGCGGGCACGAACAGCCCATGCTCCGCGATGGAGGCGGCGCTGTCAATCAGCTCTCTGATGCTGAACGTGCCGGAAATGACGTACAGCAACGCAAATCCCGCAAACATCGCAAGCCCGCCGAATACCGTAATCACCATCGATTTCAGCGCGCCGTAGCGGGAGCGCTCTCTTCGATCCCAGTAGGCGATCAGCAGGAACGACGATAGGCTCGTGAGCTCCCAGAAGCCGTAGAGCACCATGAGGTTGTCGGACAGCACAAGTCCCAGCATGGCCCCCATAAACAGCATCAAATAGACGTAGAAGTGCGCGAGCCTTTCCTTGTCCTTATCCAGGTAATAAATGGAGTACAGCACGACCAATGAGCCGATGCCCGCGATCAGCAGGCCAAACAGCAGGCCGAGTCCATCGACATAGACGGTAAAGTCGACTCCTAGCGATGGAATCCAAGGCACGGAGCCGCTAAGGGGCTCTCCCTCCTTGACGGAAGGCATGCAGGCCAGCAGGTACGCGAATACCGCGACCGGCAGAGGCAGCATAAACCAGCCCGTATGCACGCGCGGCCACAGCTTGCCGGCAAGCGGCACAAGCAACGCGAATAGAAAAGGCAACATAATGATGACGTGAATGACTGACACTTCTGATCCCCCTTGCTCCTTCTATCTCTCAGTATGACCATGGCCTCCGCCGATAAGCCCCCATAAGCATTTGCAATTCGCTCAGGCAGGCGTCTAGGCCCAAAAAAACGCAAAAAGAGCCCGCGTTTGGCAGGCTCCTCCGGTTGTTGCTGCATATGAAATTGGGCACAAATCTGTCCTTATTATACCTTAGCCCCCTTCCCGGTGTCAAAATGAAAGTGGGCCAATCCGAATGAAAAGCGCGCAGTCAGGGGATTACTTGTTACTATAAGGAGTGATCGTTATGCCTCTGCGAACCAAATGGATGGTCTTCGTATTGTTGTTTGTTTGCTTGCTGGGAACCGGAGCCTGGCTTAATCGTATGTTGTTGGAGGATCGCCATCAGCGCGCGATGAGGCTCCCCTCCGGTTCTTACCGAAATTTCGCGATTTCGGAAGCCGGAGAGCCGGATATCTCCCGCATGAACTATAGGCCGCGGGAATACGTAAAGATCGTGCGCCAAGAACTCTTTGACAAATAACCATTTGTCTCCTATCATTTTACACAGTTAAGAGGTAGCAGAAGCCCAAGAGGGATTCTTGACTACCAGATAGGATGTGAACCTTGAAGAAACAATTTATCGTGATCGGACTTGGACGTTTCGGCTCCAGCTTGACGCGCACGCTTGTGAACAACGGGCATGAAGTGCTAGCGGTGGACAAAAACGAGCAGCTGGTACAAGATATGGCGTCCATCGCAACCCATGCCCTGCAAGCCGATTGTACCGACGAGAACGTACTGCGCGAGCTTGGCGCGAGCAACTTCACCCATGCGATCGTAGCCATCGGAGATGACCTGCAAGCCAGCATTCTGACGACGCTTCTGCTTAAGGAGCTTAAGGTGCCCAAGGTGACGGCCAAAGCCAGAAACGAGATGCATGGCAACGTGCTCAGCAAGATCGGCGCCGATCATGTCATTTATCCCGAACGCGACATGGGGATCCGGCTTGGCAACCAGCTCAGCTCGGACAATCTCATCGACTACATCGAATTGTCGTCGGATTACAACCTCGCCGAGATCGCGGCGCCGCCTGCCATGGATGGGCTATCGCTTAAGGATTTGAATATTCGCGCCCGGTACGGCTGCACGATCATGGCCATCAAGACAGGAGAACGGATCAACATTTCTCCGAAGGCGGAGGATGCCATCCATGTCGGCGACGTTCTGCTTATTATCGGCAGCAACGACGATATCCGGGATCTAGAGAGCGATTATGAACGGACATAATCGCTCTCGGAGGAGCGATCAGCCGATCATGGAGCTTGTGGTATCGAGGCTCAAGAACAATATTAGCCCTCCTCAGCTCATCACAATTGTTTTCTTTGGTCTCATTTGGGTCGGAGCCATCCTGCTCAGCATGCCCTTCTCATCCAAGGACGGGGAGTCCATCGGGCTGCTCAACGCCTTGTTTACGTCTATATCCGCCGTATGCGTCAACGGCCTGACCGTCCTGGACACCGGGTCGACGTTTTCCACTGCCGGACAGATCATTATTATGCTTCTGATCCAAATCGGCGGTATCGGATTCATGACGGTTGGCGTCATGGTCGCCATCCTGCTGGGCAAGAAGATCGGACTCAAACAGCGTCTCATTATCCAGCAGACCACGCAATCCACATCGGCGCAAGGACTGGTTAAGCTCTCGCTGTACATGGTGCTTATCGTATTTGTTTTCGAATCCATCGCGACGCTGATTCTGACGATTCATTGGCAAGACGACTTGGGGCTTGGACAAGCAGCCTATTACGCCCTGTTTCATTCCGTCTCGGCCTTCAACAACGCAGGCTTCTCGTTGTGGCCCGACAGCCTCAGCCAATTTACCGGCGACCCCGTTGTCAACATAACGATTATCAGTCTGTTTATCGTTGGCGGCCTCGGCTATATCGTGATTATGGACGTGATCCGCAAGCGCTCTTGGCGCAAGCTCTCGCTCCACTCCAAAGTCGTGCTGCTGTCGAGCGGCATTCTCATCTGTGTGGGCTTCCTGCTTATTCTCCTCTTGGAGAACTGGAATTCCGCGACATTAGGCTCTCTTTCGACGGGCGAGAGGATTCTGGCCGCGTTGTTCCAGAGTACGACGCCAAGGAGCGTGGGCTTCAACACGATCGATATCGGGAGCATGCTCGCCGTTTCCCAATTCATCTTGATCATTCTGATGTTCATCGGGGCGGGATCCGGCGGTACGGGCGGCGGCATCAAAACGAACACGCTCGTCATTCTGATTCTGGCGACCATTCAGACGTTCCGCGGCGGCGGGCAAATTCACGCCTTCGAACGCCGCATCTCGCAGGACTCCGTCATGCGAGCGCTGGCGGTCGTTATAACGGCGCTGGCCTTTGTCTTAACCGTCACGCTGATTCTAACCGTGACCGAGGACGTAGCCAAGGACAACTTCCTCGTCGTTCTGTTCGAAGCCACCTCTGCCTTCAGCACGACAGGGCTGTCGATGGGCTTGACGGGAGAACTGTCCACCGCGGGCAAGATCGTCGTCTCCATCACCATGTTCCTTGGACGTCTAGGACCTCTGACGCTTGCTTACGCGCTTGCCCAGAAGAAACAAACCTCCAAAATCGGCTATCCCGAGGACCATATCCTCGTGGGGTAACGACGATATCTCTAACCAAAAAAGCTGCCGAACGTCAGTCGCTTGCGACAAACGTCCGGCAGCTTTTTCTCTGCTTCTTATGATCTCAATGCCCGCCCGATACGCTTAAGCCCACGCGATCGATCAGCTTCTTGCTCTCATCGTTCAAGCCGATAATCGTCGCCGACTTGCCGAGCGCCTCATACTTAACGAGTACCTTGGCGATAGCCGTCACCGCGGAGTGATCCCATACATGGGATGCGCTTAGATCGATGACAATCTGCTCAGGGTCGCCCTGAGGATCAAACAATTCGGTAAAGTGGCTCATCGTCCCGAAGAACATTTGTCCTCGGATCCGGTAGTGCTTGATTCCTTGCTCCGTTACGTGTTTGTCGGCACTCAGCTTCGCCATGCGCCAGCCAAAGATAAGGGCGCTAAGCACGACGCCTACCATCACGCCTTTGGCCAGATCATGCGTATAGACCACCACGGCCACCGTAACGGCCATAATGATCGTATCCGTCAGCGGAATTTTCCTCGCGTTCAGGATGGAGCCCCAATCGAAGGTGCCGATCGACACCATGATCATGACGCCGACAAGCGCAGCCATCGGAATGCTCTTGACGACATCTCCCAGAACCATAATGAGGAACAGGAGAAAGACTCCCGCCACCAACGTAGACAACCGGCCTCTCCCGCCGGACTTGACGTTAATGACCGATTGTCCGATCATCGCGCAGCCAGCCATCCCGCCAAAGAAGCCGGTAATCGTATTCGCGATTCCCTGACCTCGCACCTCGCGGTTTTTGTCGCTCTTCGTTTCCGTCGCTTCGTCCAGTATCGTCGCCGTGAGCAGCGATTCCAGCAAGCCAACGAGTGCCATCGTAAACGAAACGGGCAATATAATCTTCAACGTCTCCCAATTGAACAAAACGTCCGGAATATGGAAGAGCGGCAGCGACTGCGTAATGTTGCCCATATCGCCGACGGTGTTGCCGCTGATGCCAAAGAACACGGTTATGCAAGTCATGACGACAATGGCAACCAAGGCGGAAGGAACGGCTTTGGTCAGCAGCGAGAACCCGTAAATGATGGCTAGCGTTGCCGCTACGAGAGCATACATGACCCAAGTGGCCCCTTCGAACTGGACAAGCTGCGTCATAAAGATTAAGATCGCCAGCGCGTTCACGAAGCCGATTACGACGGAGTGCGGCACGAACGTAATAAATCGACCTAGCTTAAGCGTGCCCATCAAGAATTGTATGATGCCCGTCAGAATGGTGGCCGCGTACAAGTATTCGATGCCGTGATCCGCAACCAGCGTCACCATGAGCACCGCCATCGCGCCAGTCGCCGCAGAGATCATCCCCGGACGTCCTCCCGTGATGGAGATAATAACCGCGATGCAGAAAGAGGCATGCAAGCCGACCATGGGGTCGACTCCCGCGATGATGGAGAAGGCGATCGCCTCCGGAATCAGCGCTAGCGCCACCGTAATGCCGGCGAGCACGTCGCCTCTGACATTAAAGAGCCATGTGTTTTTCAGTTGTTGTAACAAGGTATAACGTCCTCTCTTTCTTCATGTTGTAGGTGACCTTCCACTCTCAGAAAGATCGGGGCCGATGTACACACGAACTTTATTATACACACTAGCCACAAATTAAATAAAACCAAACTCCATCAAGTAAGCGCTTTAATACCTTGTTATCTCCCCTTTTCTTCATTTTTTATTTTTTTCAACATGTGGATTCGCGCCCGGTGCGCAATTGCGGTTGTCCACATGTGGATAATCTCCTTATCCGATAAGAATCTTTTCTTCCGGCAGCCTGATCTTATTCGGTTTGCGATCCTTAATGAATGCAAACGCGATCGTGATCGGGCCGAGCCTCCCTATAAACATAAGAAGCATGATCACGACCTTGCCGATCTCGCTAAGCCCCGGGGTTACGCCTAAGCTAAGGCCTACCGTACCGAATGCGGATACCGACTCGAACAACAAATTCATCAATGGGACATCCTTTTCCGTAATGTCCAGTACGAACGTGGATGCAAAGACCAGCACGATCCCGATCATGAATATGGCCAATGCGCGGAATACCAGATCCCTCGGAATTCTTCTGTTAAGGAACGTTATATCCTCTCTCTGCTTAATAAAGGTCCAGACGACCAGCAGAAGCAGAAAAAACGTTGTAATCTTGACTCCTCCGGCCGTAGATCCGGACGCTCCCCCGATAAACATGAGCCCCATGGTGAGCAGGACGGAATCGCTGTTCAATTGGGTTAAATCCACCGTATTGAAGCCTGCCGTCCGGGGTACCGTGCCTTGAAAATAAGAAGCGATTAGCTTGTCTCCCATGGAAAGCTGGCCAAGCGTTCCCGGGTTGTTGAATTCCAGCAAAAGAAACAGGAGACTCGCCACGATATTCAGGATCAACGTGGCCAGCAATACCACTTTCGTGTTCAGCGACCATCTTTGAACCTTTTTTTTCTGAACGACATCCAGGATAACGGTAAATCCAAGCCCGCCCAATATGTACAAGCTGGATAAAACCAGATTGATGGGCAGATGGCCTACATATCCCGTCATGCTGCTGTAATTGCCCATGAGATCAAAGCCTGCATTATTAAAGGAGGATACGGCATGGAATACCCCCATATAAAGCGCCCTGCCCCATCCCATAGCTTCCTGCCAGGACAGCGCCAGCAGCAAAGCCCCGATTCCTTCGATAATCAGCGTGGAGTAGACCACCAGCTTTACCAATTTGACGATCCCGGACAGCCTGAACTGATTAAAGGCATTCTGAGCGATCAGCCTCTCCGACAACCCGACTTTTTTCCCTAGCATGACGGCGACCAGAATCCCCATCGTCATAAAGCCAAGACCGCCGACTTGAATAAGCAGCAATAATACGATTTCGCCGAATGTCGTAAACGTAGTAGCCGTATCCGTCACGACTAACCCCGTCACGCATACGGCCGAGGTAGCTTCGAATAGCGCGTCCAAGAAGCTGAACGGAACGCCCGGATTTCTGGAGATCGGGAGCATCAAGAGTACGGCTCCGCTAAAAATAAGCAGCATGAACCCTATCGAAAGCGCCTGAGGCGGACTAAACCGGATGAAATTCCATCGCTTGAACCGCTTTAATTTTTGCACGATTACACCTAATTTCTGTAGAAATATGGACCTGTCACCTATGGCCAACTTGGATGTCCGGTCAGCGTAGCGATTATTGCTCTACCCGCTTAAGGAATTGTCGCAGGAGGGCCGCAAGCAACAGCACATGAACGGCTACTCCGCCGGCGAACCATCCCAAAGAGGCCTCCGGGAAGCCCGACAATCCGGATAGATAGCTCTGCGCCGGCCAGTAAGCCGGTATCATGACGCCAACATGCTTCCACGGCTCCGGGACCCAATAGGCCAATACAGGCCCTATAAATAATAAGCTAGCAGCCTTGGAGAGCGCCAGTCCTTCTACTTTGTTGGAGGCGAAGGCGGCTAGAAACAAGGCGATCAGCGGCGTTTCCAGCATGAGCAGGATGATGCTGCAGCCAGCCTCGACGAATCCCACCTCGACAATGCCGGACAACAGAACGTATAGCCCGGCCATGATTACGCTCAGGAGACTGGGCAGCAATAAGCGATAGCGTAAGTAGCCTGCGCGCGAAAGCGGAGTTACTCCGAAATAGGAGATCATATTCTCGTCGCGTTCATCAAGCATTAGAAGTCCCGCCAGCGATCCAATGAGAATCGGAATGGTGTTCAGCAGGAATATGGCAATAAAAGATGAGTACTCCGATAGCGGAAAATGTATGACGCGTTCCGTCCAGCTAGCTATCGGCGGCAGTCCATATCTGGAAATGAACAGGAGGGATAAGGGGCCGAGAATACTTGCCATCAGCATGGGATCGTTTATCAACTGCCTGAGATCGCTCGACAGCAAGGCCCGGTATTTATTGTTGCCCATATTTGTCCCCTCCTACCCCGTGCAAGACCCGTTGCCCGAACGATCGCTGCGCCCATAAGAAGAGCGCGGCATTGCCAAGCAGCAAGATCGTTACCGAATAGCCGACTTCTCCTGCCGTCAAATCGGAGTATGCCGAACGCAGCAGCACTAGTGATCCGGAGGTCGGGAAAACAGCGTATAGGCTGGCCGGCCCTAAGCCGAACAAACCCAGTATTGGAAGAGTGAAGGGCAATGCATACAGCTGCGAAAGCATAATAAATCCATTAATGGTCTCCGTTCGGACAACCGCCACAATGGACAGAAGCGTAAACAAGCTTGAAGTTAAAACCACGCCGAGCGAAAATAACAACGGATGCTCCGGTAGTCCAATCGCGCAGCCGTGAATGACCCAAGCCGCGGACAAAGAGAGGAGCGACAGCGAGAGCGTTTTGGCCAACAAGTACTCCCATAGACGAATCGGCGTGACGAACAAACTTGCGTGTATACCTTGATCCCTCTCAAGCAGAACGATTCCGCCAGCCACAATCAGACCTATCGCGCCGGGGTCGGAGAACGTCAACAATAAGGCTATCGTTTCCTTGTACTTAGAAGGAGAATAATAAAGCAACAGAATGTAGATCGCGCAGATTAGGGCATATACGCCGTAGAATCCGTGACGGGCTTGAAACCGGATATCGAATAAAGCCGCCATCATCGCCCTTCTCATACCAAGGTCCTGCCCGTGACATCGATAAAGATCTGCTCTAATGTCGTTTCCAGAGAATGAATGGTTTCGACAGGATACAGACGAAGCAGCTGCAGGAACGATTCATTCGTGCCCAGGCCGTCCATGTCGAATTCCCGTACAGACAGATCATCGCCCTCCTTGTACTCTACGCGAATTCGTCTACTGCCAAGCCGAAGCTTGAGCTCCCTGGGGGAATCGATCAATTTGATTTGCCCATCCACAATAAAGGCGACGCGATCGCATATCTCTTCCGCGGCCTTCATGTTATGCGTGGTTATAATGACCGTTACTCCCTCCGCTTTCTTCTGCAATATCAGCTCTTTCATCACTTGCGCGTTAACCGGGTCCAATCCTGACGTCGGTTCGTCAAGATATAGAATCTCTGGACGATGCATAATGGATCGACAGAAGTTCAGTCGCATCTTCATGCCTTTCGATAACTGGGATACCTTCTGACGTGCCGCTTCCTGCAGTCCTACTCTTTCGAGCAATTCGTGCGGATCGTCCGTAGGTCCCGCATATAACGACCGGAACAGCTTCAAGTTCTCGAGTACGGTAAGCTTGTGATAGAAATTGGGAAATTCGAAGGCAACGCCGATGCGCTCGTAATAGTCGGGGCCTACCCCCTTTATTTCTTTCCCCAGGACCTTTACTTCGCCTTCATACTGCTTAAGAGAACCAATCAACACCTTCTGTATCGTGCTTTTGCCTGCCCCTGACGGACCGATCAACCCGAATATTTCTCCTTGCCCTACGGAGAAATCCAATTTCCTCAGAGTCGGCTTCGTCGCGCCCGGATACATGTATTGAAGCTGCTTGACCTGAATCATCATCATTCCCCCTCAAGAAATCGAGCAAAAGGCGGTTAAACGCAAGCGGCTGGCATAATTGGCTGGGATAGATCGCGTCCTCTATGATGGCTGTTTGCGCCCAAGGGAATGACCGGGCATTCTCTTGCATCGTTTTTAAACCCCACTCGTTATTGCGGCCAGCCACGCACAACACGGGCAAGTCTCGCCTCGCCTTATCGGGATGGATGCCGCATATCCTGTTATAAGCGATTCGCTGCTTCAGCGATTCCGCGGGGCGATGCATCTGAGCTTCTAGCTTCATAATTCGTCGAGCCATTGCCCAATTGCTATAAACGGCGCTTAACGAACGCGAATAAGATCCGCCGGGCATAAAGGAGGTAAGCCAGCCCAGCCCTTCCATAAAGGCTTCCAAATGACGGCGTCTTCTGAAAGCGGGGCTGCTGCTCTCGCAATCTACCAGCACAAGCGCCTCTACCAATTCAGGATAACGTAATGCCAGTCTTTGGGCGACCAGTCCACCGCTGGCGCAACCCACGATCACGGCTTTAGAAATGTACAGCATGTCCAGGAGCAGCCTGACATCCTCGCATTGCTTCTCTATAATATCGACAATGCCCGCGTTTAACTTCCCGGACCGTCCGTTCCCTCTAAGATCCAGAACAACGACTTGGCATCGCTTGCCGAAGTACTCCAGCTGAGGCTCGAAGATATGATGGGAAGAGGAATATCCGTGAATAAAAACGATCGGCTGACCAAATCCCTCCATTTCATAATAGATCATTGTTCCGTTTAATGGAATGCTAGGCATCGTCCTTCATCTTCCTTTCCCGCCAACTGCAGTTATGGATTTCCGTTCGGCTGCGCATTCGGCCTGAAGTCTCCCACGACCAGTACATCCAGATGACGGGCGTACCTCAGAATATCGCGAACAACGACCCCTTTCCGGAATAGCGCCCACTTCCTCCGCGAGGATTGGCCAATAATGATTTGCGTGGCGGCCAATTCGTTCGCTCTAGCGACTAATGCGGATGAAATTTGGTTTCGGGACTGGGAGAATTGCAGATCGAATTCCCCTCCCATGCGCTCCGTCATCTGCCTAAGCGTCCGGACACGTTGTTCCAGCGCTTCGGGAAGGGCTGCGCCTGCATGCACATAGGTCACCATCCAGGAAGCCTTCAATCGGTAAGCGATACGGAAGCCTCGGCGAATGAGGCGTTCCGCATTGGGACCTGCCGATACTCCGACGAATATCATTTCCTTTCTTCGCCATGGACCTCTCAGCGATTCATGTCGATCCCAGGCTTCCAGCCGCTCGTCGACATCGTCCGCGATCTCTCTCAGAGCCATCTCGCGCAGCGCAATCAAATTGCCTAATGTAAAGAAACGACTTAAGGCTTCGTCCACTTTGTCGGCGGAGTAAATGTTCCCCGCTATCATTCTTTCTTGAAGAGCTTTAGGCGCCACGTCGATCAGTTGAACCTCGTCCGACCGGCTCAGAATATGATCCGGCACCGTTTCCCTTACCCGAATGCCCGTAATCTGTTCCACGGCGTCATTCAAGCTCTCCAAATGCTGTACGTTCATGGTCGAGATGACGGAAATTCCCGCTTCCAATAGAGCAAGCACGTCTTCATACCGTTTGCGATTGAGACTGCCGGGAATGTTGGTGTGCGCCAGCTCGTCGACGAGCACGACCTCCGGGTTTCGTTCTATGATCGCCTCCAAGTCCATTTCCTCCAGCGTCGTTCCTCGATAGCCCCGTCGCAGCCTCGGAATGACGGGAAGCTTCCCTACCTGTGCCTTCGTGTCGGCGCGGCCATGCGTCTCCAGCAGTCCGATGACCACGTCGATGCCTTTGGCCAACAGGTCGTTGCCTTCGCGCAGCATGGTGTACGTCTTGCCGACGCCCGGTGCGGCACCTATATAAATCTTGAATTTTCCTCTGCGTATTTCCCCGATCTTCGCTTCCAGCTCTACACCGGATAATCTTCGATATCGATCATCATGACGCTCTGGTGACGGGTTATGCGCGGGCAATATCCGCTCTCCCTCGCTCGCGGACCGATCTGCAACGAACAGCAGATCGATATTGTTGATTTTTTTGAGCAGCTTATTCGCAACCGATCCCTTCCAAAAATCCTGCCACGCGCTTTGCCTCGAATGTCCCATGACAATTCGAGTCACGTTGTGCGCGGCGGCTTCCTGCATGAGCTTCTGAGGCAGCTGCCTGCGCGAATGTACCGGCAACTCCTCGAATACGCCGCCTATTTTCTCGGTTAACTGGATAATGGACTGCCGAAAGGCCGCCGCTTCCTTGGATAGGGGCTTTCTCGGGCTCACGAATGATACAATCCGCAAATCGCCGCCGAGCCGCTTCGCCACCTGCTGGCCACGACGCACGTAGATGGATCCGTTCCAGTGATACTGCACGGAAACCAGAATGCGTTCGGCTATTCCGGCGGAACCGACCAAGCCCTGCTCTTCTCTATGCTTTTCAAGTGCTCCGTTAACGCCTTCCGCCATCAGGCGCAAAGCCAGCTCGCGAAGCTTGGCCAAATTCCCGCGATCCAGTCCTTCCGGATTGACCTGCTGGAGGCGCCCGTCCGTCACTCTCTCCGCCAGCATTTCCGGCGTCACGTCGATGAGTCTAACCTCATCGGCCATCGCCAGCGTATGGGAGGGAACCGTCTCGCTGACTTCCATGCCCGTCCACTCGCGAGCAAGCTCCACCGTATCGTCGAGCTCATATATATTGACAGTCGTGATGACGCTAATTCCGCTATTTAGTAAAAATTGAATATCCTCAAGACGCGTTGGATGCGGAGCACCCTCGCGATTGTGATGCGCCAATTGATCTACCAGCACGACTTCCGGATTACGTTCGATCAGTTGATCCAGATTAAGATCTTTTCTTTCTTCGCCGTCCTTGAACCAGTGGATGCTAGGCACCCTTTCCAAATCTCCGATTTGCTTGACCGTCTCCGGACGTTGCTTCGTGGATACGGCACAGATCACGACATCGACGCCTTGTTGCTTCAATGCGCATCCTTCTTGCAGCATATGATAGGTTTTGCCGGAGCCGCCGAACGCGCCTACGAGAATTTTTAATCTGCCTCGGTGCAGCTGCATAATCGACGCAAGCAGCTGCTCGGGGCTCTTCCGTTTGAACGGTTCCATTATACTCACTCTCCCGGGCAGAAGGACGCCTCGCTTCATCCGGGATGAGCGAGGCCGTGTTCCTTCTATGATTTCTTTAATTGCTGAAGCTCGATATTCAGCTGCAGCACGTTAACCGTCGGTTCACCGAATATCCCTAACGCCCGGGGTTCGATGTGCTTCTCGACTAGAGACTCCAACTGATCGGCGGCAAGTCCGCTCTCTTGGCTAATACGCGGAATTTGAACTCGCGCCGCCTCCGGACTGATATGCGGGTCCAGCCCTGAGCCCGAGTTGCTAATCAGATCGTTCGGAACCTCTCCGATCGGAATTTCCGGGTTGTTGCTTTGCCAATCCTTCACGGATTGCTCGACCCTGGAGAGCAGATCTGGATTGGATGGGGCAAAGTTAGGCGTGCCCGAGCCATCCGCGCTATATTCGATGCTGGATATTCGTCCTTGGAACCAACCCGGCTCGGTAAAGGTCTGACCGATTAGCTGGGATCCGACGACTTGGCCTTGCGCATTGTAAATTAAACTTCCATCGGCCTTTTCTGGCATTAGCCATTGCGCGAGGCCGTTAACGATCAAATTATAGGCCAGTCCGCAAAAGATCATAAATGCCAAACTGATTCGCAAGCTGGCTGCGATAACCTTCATCTTCTTGTCCTCCTTGGCATTATGTTAAACCCATAGCTGCAGAACGAGATCAATGACCTTGATGCCGGCAAAGGGGATCACGATGCCGCCCGCTCCATATAGGAGCAAATTCCGTTGCAGCAGCTTTGCGGAACTTAGCGGCTTGTAGGCTACCCCTTTCATCGCTAGCGGTATCAATAGCGGGATGATAACCGCGTTGAAGATGAGAGCCGACAGGATGGCCGACATCGGCGAGTCCAGCTTCATAATATTGAGCGCGTCCATCTGCGGAATGGCAATCATGAACATGGCCGGAATGATCGCAAAATATTTGGCAATATCATTCGCGATGCTAAAGGTCGTCAAAGCTCCCCTCGTCATAAGCAATTGCTTGCCAATGGCCACAACCTCGATGATTTTGGAAGGATCCGAATCGAGGTCGACCATATTGGCCGCTTCTTTGGCGGCTACCGTACCGCTGTTCATGGCGATCCCGACATCCGCTTGAGCCAGTGCCGGAGCGTCGTTGGTGCCGTCGCCGGTCATGGCTACCAGCTTGCCTTGCGCTTGCTCGCGGCGAATCACGGCAATCTTATCCTCCGGCTTGCTTTCGGCGATAAAGTCGTCTACGCCCGCTTCTCTTGCGATCGTAGCAGCCGTAAGCGGATTATCCCCGGTGCACATGACGGTTCGGATACCCATTTGACGCATCTGGTCAAATCTCTCCCGCATACCCGGCTTGACCGTATCCTTCAAATAAATGATGCCGTAGATCCGGTCATCCACCGCTACGGCCAGCGGCGTTCCGCCCGCGGACGCCACCTTATCGCTGTTGACGTCCAGATCGGAAGGAATAGACCCGCCTTGCTCCGCGACCCACTTCTTAATGGCATCCACCGAGCCCTTCCTCACCTTGCGTCCGTCGCTCAGGTCGATTCCGCTCATGCGCGTCTCCGCTCTGAATTCGATCCACTCCCCGTTGTCGGCAATGGCGGCATCATAGCTCCAGTCCAGCTTCTTCATCAATTCCAGGACGGATCTGCCTTCCGGCGTTTCGTCCCTTACCGAGCTAATAGCCGCCCATTTCCCAACTTCGGCACCCGATTGCCCGCCAACCGCGATAAATTCGCTTGCCATCCGGTTGCCGTACGTAATCGTACCCGTTTTATCGAGGATAATGGTATTGATGTCGCCTGCCGCTTCGACCGCTTTGCCCGACATGGCAAGAACGTTATACTGCGTGACCCGATCCATCCCGGCAATGCCGATCGCCGACAGCAGTCCTCCGATCGTCGTCGGAATGAGGCACACGAGCAGGGCGATGAGCATGGGCACCTCCAGCTCGACATCGAGATAATCGCCAAAGAAAGGCAACGTGACGACAACGAACAGGAAAATGAGCGTCAAGCTCATCAGAACCGTGTTAAGCGCAATCTCATTCGGCGTTTTTTGCCTCTTGGCGCCTTCTACCAGCGATATCATCCGATCCAGGAAGGATTCTCCCGGATCGCTTGTGATGCGTACCTTGATCCGGTCGCTGAGCACTCGCGTGCCCCCGGTTACGGAACTGAAGTCTCCGCCGGCTTCCTTGATGACCGGGGCCGATTCTCCAGTGATCGCCGATTCGTCGACTGAGGCCAATCCCTCGATGACTTCGCCGTCCCCGGGAATCCATTCGCCTTGGGCGACCAGTACGACATCTCCCTTGCGCAATTCGGTTGAAGGCACCTGCTTCACGGAGGAGCCTGTCACTTTATTTGCAATCATTTCCTTCTTCGACTTCTTGAGCGAGTCGGCTTGCGCTTTGCCCCTTCCCTCGGCCAATGCCTCGGCAAAGTTCGCGAACAGCACCGTCAAGAGCAAAATAATCGCAACCGCGACATTAAACCAGACGGGCGTCGAACCTCCGAACGCATCCGGCACGAAAGCCAGAAACAGCGTAACGATAAATCCGAGTTCCACCACGAACATGATCGGATTGCGAATCATCACTCGGGGATCCAGCTTGAGCACGGCTTCCTTTAGAGCGTTCTTTATCGTATACCCGCTAAGCGCGGATTTTTGTTGACTCATCTTCTTTACTCCTCTCCTGCTGATGATTATGGTTTCAAGGTCAGCTGCTCGGCAATCGGTCCCAGAACGACCCCCGGGAAGTATGTCAATGCTCCGACAATAAGCACGGATCCCAAGAATACGATGGCAAACAAGCCTGTATCCGTACGGAACGTCCCTACCGTCTCCGGTACTCGCCTCTTCGCCATGAGCGAGCCGGCCACGGCAAGCAGCGTTACCATTGAGAAGAAGCGGCCGATGAACATCACGAGACCCGTCGATATGTTCCAGAACGGCGTATTGTCCCCCAGCCCCTCGAATCCTGATCCGTTATTGTTAGCCGAGGACGTGAACTCGTACATGGCTTGTGTAAGCCCGTGATACCCGGGATTCGATATCGTTTCCGGATGGAACAGCACAGCAATCGCCGTTGGAATTAGGGTAATAAACGGAGTAATGAGCATCGTGAGCGCGATTAGCTTCATTTCCTTCCCTTCGATTTTCTTGCCCAAATATTCAGGCGTCCTGCCTACCATAAGCCCAGCCAAAAACACGCCGATCATCGCATACATCAGTACGTTCATAAATCCCGCTCCGACGCCGCCGAATACCGTATTCAGCATCATATTAACCAGCGATACCATGCCGCCGATCGGCGTCAACGTATCATGCATCGTATTGACGGCACCCGTCTCCGATGCGGTCGTCACCACGGAATATAAAGCCGATTGCTCGATACCGAACCGCGTCTCCTTGCCTTCCATGCTGCCTTGCTCTTGCTGAACGCCAAGCGCGCTCAGAGCGGGATTGCCCGCTTGCTCGGCGCTTAACGAGACGCCCAGCATAACCATGAACAGCACGATCATGGAAACGAACAGCACGCGTCCTTGTTTCGCGTTGCCGACCATCTTCCCAAAGGTGAAGGGCAGCGCCGTCGGCAACAGCAGCATCAATAAAATTTGAAGCAGGTTGCTGATTCCGCCCGGGTTCTCGAACGGATGAGCCGAGTTGACGCCCATAAACCCGCCGCCGTTATTGCCCAGTTCCTTGATGGCAAGGAACGAAGCCATGGGGCCCCGTGCAATGGCCTGCTCTCCGCCCTGCAGCGTCTGCGCGACCGCCGTAGGCTCCAGCGTTTGAGGTACGCCGAGCGTCACGAAGATTAATGCGGAAACAAAAGCGATAGGCAAGAATATCCGCGTAATCGCTCGAGTCAAGTCGACGAAGAAATTGCCCATCGGCTTGCCCGCAAGTCCCCGCATGAATGCGATCGCCACGGCAAGGGCGGTAGACGGCGCGGTGAACATCATAAATACGATGGCAATCATTTGAGACAGATACGATAATCCGCTCTCTCCGCTGTAATGCTGCAGATTCGTGTTGGTCATGAAGCTGATCGCCGTATTAAAGGCGAGCATCGGCTCCATATTCGCAATTCCGCTTGGATTTAGCGGCAAATACGCCTGCGTGCGGAATATGATATAAACGAGCGTAATCATCACGGCGTTGCTTAGGATAGCGGCAGCCGCATATTTTTTCCACGTTTGATTATCCCCGGAAATACCGCCTAACCGGTAAAACACCTTTTCGATAGGTCCAAACCATTTATCCAACGCGATCTTGTCCGTACTGAATACCTTAGCCAAGTACAAGCCGGTCGGTTTGGCCAGCAGCGCTGCAAGTAGTAAGGTAATCGCGATCGAAATCCAAGCCATCCTGTATCAGGCTCCTTCCTATTACGGTTTCATTAGAATTTTTCGGGGTTTAGCAATGCGTAAGTCAAGTAAAAGAAGACGGCGAGTACGATCACGCCCAGCACCCACATCATTCGGGCTCACTTCCTTCCGACGCGATTCTTCCGCACCACGCTAGCAGCCCAAGCGTTCCTGCGACAAGCGCGGCTATCAATACGATCATGAGTATATCCACTTTGTATGCCTCCCTTAAAGCCTGATATCCGATGTCATATGAGAAACGAAACGTCATTGCCGTTCGACAGAAGCACATAATCCGCTCCCAGCGCTTTATAGATCATTCTGGCATTCTGACCTCCCGTTATGACATAAATGGACTTGCCCGTCCATGGCCTGCTAATTTGAATGTAGCGGCAGCATAGCGGCAAGCTGCGTTCGAACAAATAGACGCTCCCGATCGGTAATTCTGGAATGATCAGGGAGTTTTGATGGGTAGTATCTACCTGGATAATGTGTTTTAATCCTTTTGCGCTCCATCTGTTTTTTTCATTGTCGCTATTGACGATTAACGCGAACGGTTTCTTGCAAATTTCTAAATGCCGAACAAAATGCTCGCCTGCCGTTGTCGCGGGAGAGACTAAGATGTATTCTTCATCCGTTGTCATCATGGCGAATACTCCCCACCCTTCTTGCGGGCAACAAAAAAAGAAGCTGGACGAAGAGGAACCTTCGTCAGCTTCTTAGGCACAGAAAAATAGACCGTGTCTAATCACGACAAATTGTTGCCTCTATATACGCTTACGAGGTTAGCTGACGGATTCGGGCGTAAGAGTCGCCCTACATGCCTGGAATGTTAGTCCCCGGTCACGATTCACCCCGGAATCCGAAATGGATTTCATTTCGGATTCGATTGGTTCCCCCGTTCTTATTGGCCATTCTCGGAATGAGAATGGTCTTGCAAGATTCAGCGGTTGGTTGCCCGTTCATGATTTTGGGCAGCTTTCTTATAGTTGAAAAAGCCACAGAGGCACGGCCCCTTGTGGTCAGCTTACAATCACAAGTGTCATCATCCTCTCTCTCCCGATCCGACGGACAATTTTCCATGGGATCTTATGCTTACGAGGTTAGCTGACGGATTCGGGCCGTGAGAGTCGCCCTACCGCTCCTATGCCATAGCATAAGAAGCGGATTCACCCCATTCGGAACAGCCTGTTTGCTCTCACACAAACATCATCCCCTATTTGGTTCCCCCGTTTGCCTTAACGGCAACTCAGCACATGGTGAACGGAAGCAATCCTCCAATTCATGAACACATATTACTCCTGCGCGTAAAGACTGTAAAGCCAGTGGAAGCCCAAAAACGTGTACCCTCGGCTTACAGCAAACTATTTTATTACATTCATGGCTGTTATCTCTTGATTACTCCTGAATTCTCGCTATTCCATTGATTTTCGTCTTTTTTATGTAATTTTTACACCCGGCTGCTATTTATTTTGTCTCTATTTTTCAGTACCCTAGAGGGAGATGTGGTGTCCCTGATCAAAGGATGTGGTGCGATATGCTTCGACCAATTGCCAGATGGATAAGGCTGCGGCCCTATATAAGCACGACTTTGTTTATTTTATTGTTGACTTTGGTTTTACTGCCATTTGCCCGTGGGCTTGATTTGGTTAACATGGCGCTTGTCTACTTGCTGCCGGTATTGTTAAATGCCGTATACCTGGGAAAGCGTCCTGCGTTTTTTGCGGCTTTGCTGGGGGTGTTGGCGTTTGATTTCTTCTTTGTACCTCCTGTCCTAAGCTTTACCGTGGATGATTTGCGTTATTTGGGAACTTTTGCGTTTTTCTTGGCCGTTGCTTCTTTGACTGCCGGTCTCGCCTCGAGATTAAAGCAACAGGTTCATTATGCCAAGACCAAGGAGGCTCAGACCGCGGCGTTATACGCCATTAGCAAGGAAATGAGCTCCGTTGCTAGCCTCAAGACGATGCTTGAGCGTTTTCTGGAGCAAGTTCCCGGAACGTTTCGTCTGGAAATCGCCATTTATCTGAAAGCCGATGAGTCCCCTCAGCTTTTATTTGCTGGCCGCTCCGCGATGTTAAATAGCGAAGCCATGGCATTTGAGTCCGATATGGCCAAGCAGATTTATGAACAAGAGAACGCGATCGCCCAAGAGAATGGAACTGTCGACGAATCTGCCCCTTATTTCGCGCCGTTGCAAGTGGATAACCGCCTATACGGCGTCATGGTTTATTATTTGGCCGATTCGAAGGCCGCGGCATTCACGGAGGAGCAGAAGCAAATATTCGAAACGCTGACCGGCATAGCCGCTAGCACGATCGCTCGTCTCAAGCTCGCGGAAGAAGCCAAAATCGCGCATCTGTCGGCAGAGTCGGAACGTATGCGCACGGCCATTCTCGATTCGGTCTCGCACGAGCTTCGTACGCCCCTCGCTGCCGTAATCGGTTCGGCGACCAGTCTAATGGAGAACGATCATTTGTTCTCGGCCTCCGACCGCATGGAGCTGCTGATTACGGTACGCGATGGAGCGCTTCGCATGAATCGATTGGTGAAAAATCTGTTAAATATGGTACAGTTGGAAAGCGGCATGCTTTATTTCAAACAGAATTGGTGCGACCTGGAGGATATAATCGAGGCGACGCTTGGACAAATGAAAGACTTTAAGCAGCACCGCAGCCTTCGCGTCGTAATGCCGCAAGACGAGCCTGTCATTGTACCCGGAGACGAGGTTTTGTTAGAGCAGGTTCTAATGAACATGGTCAGCAACGCGATTAAATATAGTCCGGATTACAGCGAGATTGTCATCACCGTATCAACAAATACAGGACATGCCGTATTGTCCATATCTGACCAGGGCGCGGGAATCAAACCATCCGATTACGACCGCATATTCGAGAAGTTCTATCGTGCCGAGGGAACGAAGCATATATCGGGCACCGGGCTGGGACTGGCGATTTGCAAAGGAATCGTGGAGCTTCACGGGGGAACGATCGCGGTGCATGCGAACCATCCGCATGGCGCGGTTCTTACGGTTACCTTACCCTTAATTAGGATCGAACATGACAAAGGAGGCAACGCCCATGTCTCAGAATGAACACGGAGGCCGGCTATTAATCGTGGATGACGAGCCTCAAATACGGAAGCTGCTGAAGGTTACTCTGCAAGCCCATGGATATGTCATTGACGAAGCATCGACTGGCGAATCAGCCCTAATCCAAGCGGCGAATCTTGTGCCTGACCTGATTGTGCTGGATCTAGGGTTGCCGGACATCTCGGGTATGGAGGTACTCCGCCGCATCCGGGAGTGGTCGAACGTTCCCATCCTTATGCTAACGGCAAAGGACAGAGAAACGGACAAAATCGAAGCGCTGGATAACGGCGCGGATGATTACGTAACCAAGCCGTTCGGAATGGGCGAGCTGATTGCCCGAATACGAGTCGCGCTCCGACATGCAAACCACAATACGCCTCATGATTCCATTGTCCGGGTGGGAGAGCTGGCCGTGGATCTTGCTCAACATGTTGCCGAATTGCAAGGCGTGAGGCTCAAGCTGACCCCTACTGAATACGAATTGTTGAAGGTACTGGCTCTTCATGCAGGCAAGGTCGTTCCGCAGCGTCAGCTTCTTCAGCAAGTATGGGGCGACGGCTACAATGAGTCCGACAGCCATTACCTTCGTGTCTATATCGGTCATCTTCGCAAGAAGCTGGATGAAGACCACGGCAAATCGAAGTATATCGTGACAGAGCCTGGTATTGGCTACCGGCTGCTTGCTAGAGAATAGCGTTGGGAGAGGAGATGCATCACCATGTCTATCAGCGAGAAATTGATGGTTTGCGTTCATTATGGTCCTCATGGAGAACGACTCATTCGTCGAGGCGCCGAACTAGCCTCCTTGCTGCGTTGCCCGTTATTCGTGTTAAGCGTCCTCCCCGTGCCGGAAGAAGAGCTTGATCCGAATCAAGAGCGTTGGCTGCAGCAATGGCGCACGATATGCAAGGAAGTTAACGCAACCTTTATGGCAAAGTCCAGCGGAAACGCTAAACCATCCGAGATCATCGTCGAAACGTCCCAATCTCTGCATATTACGCAATTGCTGATTGGACAATCCGGTCAAACCCGTTGGCAAGAGATCACGAAAGGCTCCTTCGTGAATGAACTGCTTAATCGCATCGGGCAAATCGATGTGCATATCGTCGCCGTTCAGCGCTTGGATCAACCGTTGACCAGCACTCATGAACGCGGAATTTCCGTTAATATTATCAAGAAGGAAGGACTGTACTTTCTCTCCACAGAAGAAAGCGAAGGGAAATCGGTCGCAAGCGGCATCTTCTTTAAGGATCTGAACACCGACTTTGACAACGGCCTTCTCAAACTCAAGATAAACGGGCAACCCCGCTATTTGAAAGTCAGCCGCGGCGAAGTGTTACATTTCCCTAGCGATCTTTAGTCGAAGCATTGTCAGTCAATTCGCGGAGCACCAGTCCGAAGCCGTTGCATCCTTGCTGCAAACAAAAAAGCGAAGGCACCCGTTGAATGGGTACCTTCGCTTTTTGTTATCCCGCATCACACTATTCAGTCGTGTATGGAAGCAATGCGATCTGACGGGAACGTTTAATCGCAACAGTCAGCAAGCGTTGGTATTTCGCGCTTGTGCCCGTTACGCGACGTGGCAAGATTTTGCCGCGCTCGCTGATAAACTTCTTGAGCAGATCCGTGTCTTTATAGTCAATGTGAGTGATTTTGTTTACAGTGAAGAAACAAACTTTACGGCGTTTGTTGCGTCCGCCTTTACGTCCGCTGAACTTGCGCTCTGGACGCTCGTCGCCGCCGTTCTCTCTTGGTTTGAAAGCCATGGTGTACATCCTCCTTATCGTTCAAAAATTAAAATGGTAAATCATCTTCGGAAATGTCGATTGGACGTCCGTCATCCTTGAAAGGATCGCTGTTGCTATTGCCGTCGTTGCGCGATGACCCTCCGCCCGAACGGCTTCCGCCGCCATAGGATGATCCTCCGCCTCCGCCAGCATTGCTTCCTCCACCGTACCCGCCGCCCGAATTGCCGCCGCCGTATCCGCCTCCACCGCCGCTGAACTCTTCGCGCGGAGCTCCGCTATTCTCGCGATTGGACTCCAAGAACCGGACATTGTCTGCAATAACTTCCGTTACATACACACGCTTGCCCTCGTTGTTCTCGTAGTTCCGCACTTGAATGCGTCCCTCAACCGCCGCTAGACGGCCTTTGCGTAAGTAGTTAGCGCATGTTTCGGCTAGTTGGCGCCAAGTGACGATCGGAATGAAATCCGCTTCGCGCTCGCGTTCTCCGCCTTGACCTGCCGACGAGAATGGCCTGTCTACTGCCAACGTGAATTGCGTAACCGCAACTCCGGCGGGCGTATAACGAAGCTCTGGATCTCTCGTCAATCTGCCAATTAGTATGACACGGTTCAACATCTCATCGACCTCCCCATTCCCTTGCGTGGACTTAGACTAAGCTACGTCTCTGACGATCAACGAACGAATGACTTCGTCTTGGATCTTCATGATACGGTCAAGTTCATTCACAACTTCTGTCGTTGCGTTGAAATGTACCAGTACGAAGTATCCATCACGAAGCTTGTTGATCTCATACGCAAGACGGCGTTTGCCGATCACTTCGGATTTCGTGACCTCTCCGCCATTGGAGATGATGCCATTAAATTTCTCAACGAGAGCTTGAACTGCTTCTTGCTCAGCGTCTGGACGAATGATGTACATCACTTCATATTTGCGCATAGTTTTCACCTCCTCTTGGACTAACGGCCCCATAAATGGAGCAAGGAGCAAGCCTTAGGCTCGCATCTCTATACTATATCAAATCAAGCTTCCCATGGCAAGCGATGATCCATCGGCGGCAACATTTGGCGTTCCTACGTATTTCCCTTGATGCCCCCCCTCCTCTCGTCCAATCTCAGCGTATGGGGCTTACACAAGTATGCGGATCCAGCCGGCGCGGGCTTACATGTCGGCCACCCGAATGGGTTCGCTCCAGGGATCGTTCCGCGTTGTCACCGCCAACCGTTATCTGCTACTCATGCGATCTAGGCCGGGTGACCATACTAAACGATGGACAGGCACGCGTCTTCATAACGCATGACCTGCTAAGCTTCATACACATCTCACGGAGGTGCATCGAACGATGGGCGAATTCACGATGTTTAACCAAGGCGACAAAGCGCCGAATGATGGGACTTATATCGAAGCCGGCGTCAATTCGTTCCACATGGGGATTCAGAATCCCAAGAAGGTAACGCTTCATAAGGGCGATCATTTTCCCGAGAACAGTAATCATGAACGCAAGTGGATTCGCATGCCGAAACAATAATTTTAATTTTTTGTAAGACGCATGTATAAACTTTCGGATTGCGGGCATTCTATTATCGACGGTGCAAGAGAGGTGTAGCTCCATTGGACCAACTGGTGCAAGGATCTGAAGAAGAGTATTTCATCCACTACTCGTAAAGCGAGGCGTTGTGCTAAAGACTACGGTCCGTAACACACAATTTCGATGAGCTTGAAGTGAGACAGGATATACATCGTGCCAATCTACAATAACACCGTCATGCAAGAGGGCTCCTCATCATAAGGAGCCCTCTTCTTGCTTTTAGCCGAAGCAATTTTGCGCTTTTATAGCTTCACCTTTTTACCTCTCCAGCCGCTTTAGCTCCGCATGACGCAAGCCAATCCGCAAGCTCGTTCGCGTCGCTCCTTCTAGCCGCATCCAGCGCCGTTAAACCATCGTAGCCGATCCAATTGAGCTCCGCTCCGTGTTCACGCAAATATTCGGCCGCTTCCCTTTGACCGCCGTGGCAGGCCAGCCAGAGCGCCTGGGTAAGCGCTTGCTGCGAGGCTATGCCCTCATGTTCTACAAGCCGTCTTACCGTATCCATTTCTCCTAAGGCAGACGCGTGCCATAACAGCATTTTCGCGCCACGCTGAACTAGACGGCGTGCCGCATCCCATTGGCCAAACGCTACGGCGTTGCCGAGCGCCGATCCCCCGTCGATAACCGATCCGTCCGCTTCCAGCTCCGCTCCTTTATCCAGCAGCGCATCCAGCGCCGGCACATCGTTATTGCTTGCTGCCCAGTGCAGCGGCGTCTCCGTATGTCCGCCTTGGAATCGCGCGTTCACATCCGCTCCTTCGTGGACTAACAATCGGATTACCTCTGGCCCGTTCGGAATAAAGCCTGGCCAATCCGTGGCGATATGCAGTAAGGATCTTACTCCTTTATGGCTCGGGCGTTTCGTGACGATGCTTACACGGGATAATCCCGGATTGTCCGTCAATAGCATCTTCAGCTTGCCGACATCGCCCGATCTTATCAGCTCTATAAGCTCGAGCGCTATTGGCTCTTCATCTTGCAGCAGTCTCCCCATGCGTCGCACCCTCCACGGTTCATTGAAATTAGAAAAGCCCCTCTACATCATTCTGTAGAAGAGCTTGAATTTAGTGGTGTATGGCGGAGAAGGTGGGATTCGAACCCACGCACGCTTTGACACGCCTAGCTGATTTCGAGTCAGCCCCCTTGGGCCTCTTGGGTACCTCTCCGCATGTAAGAATTAATATATCACAAAACTCGTCCTCGCACAAGTGCTTTTTCTAAGCTTATTTACAGGTTATGCGAGTCGTTTACTCCCTCTTCTTTCGGGTTCGATCGAAGCACTTTTTTCATGTTTTTTTCGAATTTGGCTCTAGGAATGAGGACGCTATGCTTGCAGCCCACGCACTTGATCCGAATATCCATACCCATCCGGATGATCTCCATCTCGTTCGTTCCGCAGGGATGCTGCTTCTTCATCATGACAACATCGCCTAATTCGAATTGCTTCCGCTCCATCGCTATCCCTCCCCGTTTGTTCGTTGAAGCATGACCATCTTCGCATATGGAGCCGCAATGCCGTTCCGGACCAACGCGTCCTTGATCTCCCTGTTCATTGCCCTAGCCACGATGGCCTGCATCGTCGGTTCGCATTCCGCAATGATTCTAAGATTAACAGAATCTCCTGATACAAGCTGAAGCCCCAGCACCTCAGGCTGTTTAACCAGATGCTCATGCGAAAACGTCTTCATCGTCTCTTCGATTATCTCCTGCGTCTTTTCTACATCGGCTTCATAGGAGATGGATACGTCGATGGCGGCAAGCGAATTATGGATCGAGAAGTTCGTCACTTGATTAATCATGCCATTAGGCACGATATGTATCTCGCCCGTCCAGCTTTGAATTTTCGTCGTACGCAGCCCAATCACTTCTACCGTCCCTTTAAACGTACCCGTCTGAATGACGTCGCCAACCGCGAACTGATCTTCCAGGATAATAAAGAATCCGCTAATCACATCTTTGACCAAGCTTTGAGCGCCAAAACCGATCGCTAGGCCCATTACGCCCGCACCTGCAAGCAACGGTCCCAGGTTTATGCCGATCTCCGATAGCAGCAACATAAAGACGATGAAATAAATGATATAAGAAGATACGTTTTTGAGCAGCTTGCCTACCGTCGTCATCCTTCTTGCATGATTGACCGGCCTCTTGTTCGCCTGCTCGAGCACCGTACGGTCTACCGCCTTATGCAGCAGCCAAATCAGCACTCTGCCGATAAGTAAAATGATGACGATGCGAAGCAGCGTAACCCCAAAGCTTTGCCACATTTCATCGTTCGTTATCCAAATCATAAACGGATCGTATATTTTATTCATGCTCATCCACCTTTGACGTTTCTATCGATGAATGCCTGTCAGTAGAATCTATTTATTCACTCTACTTCCCGATATCCTTCTCCATCCGGTTCAAAAATCCCTCTTATCTCCACTTGCTCCTGCACGAGGATCTCTTTGACCTGTATAAGCTCATCCCCGGGGAAATGGATCGACAACGCGCAGCCTGCCGTAATTTCCTTCGGCGTCGGACAAATATCGATCTCGATATCGGCATATTCCAGCAGCATCTCCGCCCTTAACGCCTGCTGCGTCGAGTCAAATGCAATCAGCATCGTGAAAGCCCTCTCTTCTCATGCACTACCGCAAACCGGCTATTAGCGTCCTTGTAGCGGAGCGTTTCTATCCAAATCATGTTTCCTAGCTGTACAACCAGACCGTGTTTATTTCCTTCCGCCTCCGTATGATGCGTATAAAATGGTTGTCCCATCCATATACTATTATCATATTACCTATTGGAGGGATTCTATGAAGCTTCCATTTATGAAAGACGCGCCGTTCAAAGTGCCTTATACCAACGCGAACATCACGGGCATGCTTGTACATCGGCTGACTGGGCTTCTAGAGGAACATTCGTCGAATCGCCCCATCGTCATCGTCTGCATCGGCACGGACCGGTCTACAGGCGATGCGCTTGGTCCTCTAATCGGCACCGCTTTATTGAAGTACCGCAGCTCCCACTTTCACTTGTACGGCACGCTGGAGGACCCCGTTCATGCCATGAATCTAGAGGACACCCTGCTGGAAATCAATCGCAAATTCGATAAACCGTTTGTCATCGGTATCGATGCCTGCCTCGGTCAAGTTTCCAGCGTCGGATGTATCCAGATTGGTCAAGGACCCGTGAAGCCCGGTGCAGGCGTCAATAAGGAATTACCGCCTGTAGGCGATATTCACGTCACGGGAATCGTAAACGTTGGAGGCTTTATGGAATATTTTGTTTTGCAGAACACGAGACTCCATTTGGTCATTCGTATGTCCGAGGTTATCGCGTCCAGCTTAATGTCCGCCATAACCGGTTATGTTCATGTTTCTTCTCCAGCCAGGGATCAGACGGCTGCTGCCGACTTCTCTTAGTCCTCGTTCACTTTGCCGTTTGAATCGCTTGTTTCTCTTCCGGCGTTAGCGGATAAGCCGATTCGCCTTTTTGCAGCGGCTTGGCATACACGTAAGTATTTTCTCTACTATGCAAGCCCGAGAAAACCGCGCCATCGTTTTCTGCATTAACGATCGCAAGGGAGAAGCTGAGATCGCTTCCGCCATCCGAGAACGCATTATATCTGACGATCCCAACTTTCCCTTTCAGCTGCGGCAATTCCGATTCTACGGCATCGATTCGCTTGGTCAGCTTCTCCGCTTGTTGCTTTTGTTCCTCCAACCGTGTTTTTACGTCAATCACGACATCTTCGACATTAGTCATGCCCGTATTGCCCATTACGGCCACGTACTGCTTTCTCAGCTTCTTTAACCGCGATCCTAACACCAACATCCATACGAACAACAGGATTACCAATAATACGAGTCCAGAGCATACCGCGTAAAACACATTCAACATCATCTGATCGTCCATGTTAGTCCCTTCCCTTACATGCCATATTGCTTTGTGATCTCTTTCATCGCCGATTGAAGCGCATCTACTTCTCCTTCTGACGTAAACGCTCCTACGCTCGCCCTTACCGCGCCCGTGTCCGACGTCCCCGCGCTTTCATGCGCCATCGGCGTGCAATGGAAGCCTGATCGGACCGCGATTCCGTAATGCTGATCCAGTATGAACGATAGCTCCGATGGATCGATTCCCTTCACCTGAAACGCCACGATTCCCGTTCGGTCCTCGCCCAATGCCGGCCCTAGTACGCGTGTATTCGGCAGTGACAACAATCCCTCCATCAGCCGTTGGCTTAATGCCCATTCCTTAGTATGGATGTTCTGCACCGTCTCATTCAGCACGTAATCCACGCCGACCCTGAGTCCCGCCAAGCCTGGCGTATTTTGCGTTCCCGCCTCGTAGCGATCCGGTCTGACGAGCGGTTGATGCGGCGCTTCGGATTGGCTGCCTGTCCCCCCATGCAACAGAGGCTCCAGTTCGATCTCAGGGGCGATATAAAGCCCCCCGGTTCCTTGTGGGCCTAGTAGACCCTTGTGCCCCGGAAACGCCAGCATATCGATCCCTAACGCCTTTACGTCGATAGGCAATATCCCTGCGCTTTGAGCGCCGTCTACAAGCAGCTTTACGCCATGCTTTCGCGCAATTTCGCCGATTTCCCCCACCGGCATTATCGTTCCCAGTAAATTGGAGCTATGATTTGCGATGATAAGTCTGGTATTTGGCTGAATGGCACCCTCTAGCTCTTGAAGCCGAATATGTCCTTGCTCATTCGACCTCAGGTAGGTTATTTCAACACCATTGAATTGATTGAGGTTATATAGCGGCCTTCTGACCGAATTGTGTTCCACGGAAGTCGTAATTACATGATCTCCTGCTTTCACGTATCCTTTAATCGCCATATTCAGAGCCATCGTCGTATTGGCTGCAAATGCGATATCGTTAGGATTACGTACGCCGAACAGCTTGGCAAGCGACTTTCTAGCATCGAACAAAATACGGCTCGCCCGAACGGCCATCGCATGGCTGCCTCGACCTGGGTTAGCGGCATGTTTCATCATCGCTTCCATTACCGCTTCTGCTACGCCTGGCGCTTTCGGCCATGATGTTGCCGCATGGTCTAGATAGATGGTTGCTTTTTCATCGACGGTCATCCTCTTCCACCTACTCCTTCCGCAACGTTTTACCGTCAGTCGGATTTATTTACTATAATTGCGGCATGGCATCGCTTCGTTTTGTATCGCTCATGCCCACCTTTATTTTCATATTTCACTTAAAGCAATGCATTTAAAATCAACAATGGCATACCTTAGTTTAATCCTTCGCAAGAAAGATTACAACTTAGATATGCCATTGATTTGGCGACCTAGGCGAGTTGCTGTAACAGCTCTAGCAACCGTTCCAGATCTTGTTTATTGTAGTATTGCAATTCGATTTTACCTTTGTCTTTTTGCTGTTTAATTTTCACCGTTGTCTTAAATCGTTCGCGTAATGCTTCTTCTAGATGTTCGATATAGGGGTCTCGTTTTTTCTGTTTCTGGCCCTTCTCCGGCTGTTCCTGACCTTTATGGTCCAGCCTTTGAATCGCATCTTCTAATTCGCGTACACTCCACTCCAAGCTCACCACTTGATCAGCTAATTGCTTTTGCACTTCGACGTCTTTAATACCGGCCAACGCTCTTGCATGCCCCATCGAAAATGTTCCACGTGAAACATAATCTTTGATTTCGGTAGGCAGGCTAAGCAATCGAACAAAGTTAGCAATGTGGGAACGCGACTTGCCAACCTTCAGACTTAGCTCCTCTTGAGTTAGCTTGAACTTGTCCATTAATGCTTGATACGCAATCGCTACCTCTATCGCATTAAGGTCTTCACGTTGAAGATTCTCGATCAAAGCAATTTCCATCACTTGTTGATCGCTGAAGCTGCGCACTACTGCCGGAACTGTCGTATTGCCGCAATATTGTGATGCGCGGAACCTGCGCTCTCCGGCAATGATTTCATACCCTTTTAAAACGGAACGCACGATAATCGGTTGAATGACGCCATGTTGCTTGATCGATTCGGCTAGCTCCTTAATGGACTCCTCATCGAAGGTTTTCCGTGGTTGATACGGGTTCGGGCGAAGCTGTGTTAGCGAAATCTCAACTACTTTATCATCGTCGCTGACGGAAAGAGACGGGATTAACGCATCAAGACCTCTACCTAGCCGCTTGCTCATACGTAACCACTTCCTTCGCAAGTTCAAGATATACTTCTGCACCTTTAGACTTCGGATCGTAAGTAATAATGGCTTGACCATGAGATGGCGCTTCGCTCAGTCTTACGTTGCGGGGGATAATCGTCTGATAAACCTTCTGTTGGAAGTACTTTTTCACTTCCTCAATAACCTGTATACCTAGATTCGTCCGTGCATCCAGCATAGTTAACAATACCCCTTCGATCTGCAACGAAGTGTTAAGATGCTTCTGAACAAGACGCACCGTGTTGAGCAATTGGCTTAATCCTTCTAGTGCATAGTACTCGCACTGAATCGGAATCAAAACGGAATCAGCTGCGGTAAGCGAGTTGATTGTAAGAATGCCAAGCGATGGCGGACAATCAATTAATACATAATCAAATTCATGCTTCACCATGTGAAGCGACTTTTTCAAACGCAGCTCGCGAGATATGGTAGGAACTAACTCGATTTCTGCTCCCGCCAGCTGTATCGTTGCAGGTATGACCGTCAGTCCGGGAACGCTTGTCCCAACCATCGCGTCTTTTGGATGGACTTCATTAATCAGCACATCATAAATACAGTTGGCCACATCGGCTTTATTAATGCCAAGTCCGCTAGTCGTATTCCCTTGCGGATCGATGTCGACTAACAATACCTTTTTCCCCAGCGATGCGAGACATGCTGCTAAGTTAACGGAGGTCGTTGTTTTGCCGACTCCGCCCTTCTGATTGGCAATCGCAATTATTTTCGACAATTTCTATTCACCTCATGTGTGAAACTTTTGTACAAATGGCATCGCCGCCCTCAAACCGAAGGCGGCATAACGGTGATAATAATTGAATCATGGCGATACTGCTGGCTTTTGCCGACTATTCGCGGCGAATCGAACGAAGTCATTTGATGCCGCTCGACCTCCAGCATTGTAAGCAAAGATCAAAAAAACCAATGCTTCATATGCGTAAAAGGTCATTATTGCCAGTAAGAGCACAAACTATCTAATAGGGCCAATTATAAGCCCGTGCAGCATGAAAGCGGCACGGGCCTTTACTTTGGGTAAAACAACCAACTATGAGGATCATGCATTGGATTTCTGTGTAGCAGATACATCAAAGCGGGGAAAAATCGTTAGCAATTGGATCTATTATACCACATACAAATATATATTGAGGAATTGTGATAGAAATATAATGTGAAGCATCATCTTTTAGGGATCTGAATGACAATTTCGTAGTGATCTTCGTGATCTTTTTCATTGGTTTTAATCTTAAGTCCCGATCCGGAGACCATATCGATCGATTGGCGAATTGTATTCAGGGCAAGACGAACATCCTTAGTAAAGGAAATTCGTTTAGCTTTTTTGTTTTTGTTGGATTCGTTTAGAAAGGCGATTCGAACCTCGGTTTGTTTCACATTCAAATCCTTGGTTAAAATCTCTTCCAGCACCCTCAGCTGAAGCTCCTCGGAATCCAAGGATAACAATGCCCTCGCATGTCTTTCGGAAATTTTGCGTTCCATTAGCGCCGCTTTTACTGTCTCAGGCAGCATAAGCAGGCGAAGCTTGTTGGCAATGGTTGATTGGCTCTTACCAAGTCGCTGAGCCAAGCTTTCCTGCGTTAACTGGTGCAATTCAATCAATTTCTGATAGGCAACGGCTTCTTCGATCGCCGTTAAGTTCTCGCGTTGCAAGTTCTCGATCAATGCAATGGACGCAGTTTGGGAATCGTTAAACTCACGAACGATAGCCGGAATCGTCTCGTAACCAAGCTTTGTGACTGCACGCCAACGCCGCTCTCCCGCAATAATTTCATACCTATTATTGCGTACTCGAACGACAATCGGTTGAATAACGCCATGTGTCTTAATCGTTTGACAAAGCTCCTCAATCCGATCGTCATCAAACAACGTCCGAGGCTGGAATGGGCTTGTATCAATTTCATGAATTGGCAGCTGCCTCACTTCTTCTTGTGGGGAGCGTTGCTCGGACAAACCGAACAGACGTGAAAATTGTTCCTTCATCGATGACTACCACCCGATCATGTGATAAATCTATGCGCATACGCAATAGACTTCCCAGACATCTGAGAGTATTCTAACCTTGTAAGCTATTAATTCGACTCTCTTCAATCGAAATCCTGCTTGACAGCCATTGATCCTAAGTAAAAAGAGTGGACAAGTTGTGACATGCTTGCCCACTCCCTCTTTGAATGTTTCACGTGAAACAATTGATATGTGGATGAAGTAAAACGTTGCGTTTATAGTAGCGGCTGCTTTAATGGCGTTCCTGCTTTACGCGGGTATTGACGAGGCGTTGCAGCCGTTTTTTCAATTACGATAATATGACGTTCTGCCCCTTCGTTTGGAAGAAGCATGCCATGCTCGCCCCTTAGATTACCCTTTAGCTCTTTTAGGCTAAAAGTCGCTTCCTTCATTTCCTCCTGCGATTGTGAGCCTTTCATTGCGGCAAATGTTCCGCCAGGGCGAACAAACGGCAAACAAAATTCATTAAGAACGTTAAGTCGCGCTACCGCTCTTGCCGTAACTAAGTCAAACTGGTCGCGATACAGCGGCAATCTTGCTATATCTTCAGCTCGGCCATGCACGCACTCCACATCGGAAAGGCCAAGCCGTTCCACCAATGCCTTAAGAAATGAAATACGCTTATTAAGCGAATCTACGATTACAACTTTCAAATGAGGATAACAAATTTTGAGAGGGATACTAGGAAACCCGGCTCCGGAGCCAATATCCGCTATTCCGTTAATCTCATTCATGTCCAAGAAAAAGGATAAAGAAACCGAATCGTAAAAATGCTTCTCATAAACGGCGTTTTTCTCCGTAATGCCGGTGAGATTCATTCGTTCGTTCCAATCCACCAACATCTCGAAATAGGCTTCGAATTGTTCCAGTTGTCTTGAGGAGAGCTTCATTCCTCTCTCCCCCAGCTGCTTCGTCAACCAATCAGTCGTTGTATCCATTTATGACCTTCTTGCCGCCGTCACGCGATTATAATGCTCCAAGTACACAAGCAGGATGGATATGTCGGCTGGCGTAACGCCAGCGATCCGAGAAGCCTGACCGATCGATAATGGACGTATGACGCCAAGCTTCTGCTTCGCTTCGGAAGCTAGTCCTCGCACATCGCCATAATCGATATCATCCGGAATCCGTTTTTTCTCCATTTTGTTTAACCGTTCCACTTGTAGAAGCTGTTTTTCGATGTAACCGGCATATTTGATTTGAATTTCAACTTGCTCCTTCATCTCGTCCGTTAATTCATAAGGGCTCGGAAGCACGGTTTCGAGATGAGCATAGGTTACTTCAGGGCGACGAAGCAGCGACAACGAATCTCCGCCCTGGGTGAGCGGAGTGGATCCCGCGGCTTCCAGCATGCCGTTCATGTCTTCCGGCTTCACCTTCGTCGTGCGCAGCCGTTCGACTTCCATCTCCACAAGCTCCTTCTTTTTTAGGAACTTGCCAAAGCGCTCGTCGGTAATTAGTCCAATCTCATGGCCAAGCGGAGTCAGACGCAGATCGGCATTGTCGTGACGAAGCAATAAACGGTACTCGGCGCGCGATGTTAATAGACGATAAGGATCGTTTGTACCCTTTGTCACCAAATCATCAATCATAACGCCAATGTATCCCTGCTCCCGACCGATGATAACCGGATCCTTGCCCTGCACCTTGCGCGCAGCATTAATTCCAGCAATAATTCCTTGTCCCGCCGCTTCCTCATAGCCTGACGTTCCGTTGATTTGTCCAGCTGTGAATAACCCCTCGATCACCTTGGTCTCGAGAGATGGCCATAGCTGCGTGGGGATAACCGCGTCGTATTCAATTGCATATCCAGTACGCATCATCTCAACATTTTCCAATCCTGGAATTGATCGTAAAATACCAAGCTGCACATCCTCCGGCATACTCGTCGACAGCCCTTGCACGTAATATTCAGACGTGTTCTTGCCTTCCGGCTCGAGGAAGATCTGATGCTTTGGCTTATCCGCGAAGCGGACGATCTTATCTTCGATGGACGGGCAATAACGAGGGCCCGTTCCCTCGATCGCACCCGAGAACATCGGCGCGCGATGCAAGTTATCGTTAATGATTTTGTGCGTTGCTTCAGACGTGTACGTTAGCCAGCAAGGCAGCTGCTCGTTATCCGAGGATTCCGTCTCGTGCGAGAAAAACTTCGGTTTTTCGTCCCCAGGCTGGATCTCCGTTTTGGAGAAATCGATCGTATCCTTATGCACCCGCGGAGGCGTACCCGTCTTAAAGCGTATCAGCTCCAGGCCGTGTTCCTTAAGGCTGGCCGACAGTCGGACGGATGGCTGCTGATTGTTAGGTCCGCTTTCGTACATCAGCTCGCCCATAATGATTTTGCCGCGAAGATACGTCCCCGTTGTCACAACGATCGACTTCGCTCTATACTCGGCGCCCGACTTCGTCAAGATGCCTACGCATTTGCCGTCTTCGACAATCAACTCCTCCGCCATCCCTTGGCGAAGCGTCAAATTCGGCGTTTCTTCGATCGTTTTCTTCATTAAGTGCTGATAGGAGAATTTGTCGGCTTGCGCGCGAAGCGCGTGTACCGCCGGACCCTTCCCCGTGTTAAGCATCCGCATTTGGATAAAGGTTTTATCGATATTGCGGCCCATCTCGCCGCCCAGAGCGTCGATTTCCCGTACGACATGCCCCTTCGCCGGCCCTCCGATCGACGGATTACACGGCATAAACGCTACCATATCCAGATTAATCGTCAAGAGCAGCGTATCGCAGCCCATTCTCGCCGACGCAAGCGCGGACTCGCAGCCCGCATGCCCGGCGCCGATCACGATAACGTCGAATTCGCCCGCTACATATCCCATAATAGATCCCTCCTACTTTCCAAGACAAAACTGTGAAAAAATTTGGTCGATCAACGAATCTCCCGCTTCATCGCCCAATATTTCGCCGAGCGACTCCCACGCAAGCCTTGCGTCAATCTGTATCACGTCTATCGGTATACCCGAATAAGTCGCTTCTATGGCATCCTCAAGCGAGCCCTTCGCCCGCTTAAGCAGCGAAATATGACGAACGTTGCTGACATAGGTCAGATCGTTGGCCTCCAGCTGTCCCTCGAAAAACATGTCGCTTATCGTCGATTCTAGCCCATCGAGGCCTCTCTTCTCCAGGACGGACATGCGCACGATTCGATCCGGCGCCACGTATCGTTCGACTTCGTTCATCTCTAGGTTGCCCTGCAAATCGGTTTTGTTAATGATCGCCACGACGGATCTGCCTTCAAGCTGCTCCAGCAGCTGCCGATCGTCCGGTTGCAAGGGCTCGTTATAATTAAGGACAAACAAGATCAGATCCGCTTCCTGCAGCGCGTCGCGGGATCTCTCCACCCCGATCCGCTCCACCACGTCGCTCGTCTCCCGGATGCCTGCCGTATCAAGCAGTCGCAGCGGGATCCCGTTTAGCGTCACGAACTGCTCGATGACGTCGCGCGTCGTGCCCGGAATATCGGTTACGATCGCCTTGTTCTCCTGCGTTAGCACGTTCATAAGCGATGACTTGCCGACGTTCGGTCTCCCGACGATTGCCGTCATGATGCCTTCGCGCAAAATTTTGCCTTCGTTCGCCGTTTTGAGCAGCTTGTCGATTTCCCCGATGGCTAACTGACATTGCTCGCGAATATACGCGCTTGTCATCGCCTCAACATCATGCTCGGGATAATCGATATTCACCTCGATATGGGCCAGCAGCTCAATGACCGTCTGCCTCAGCGCTTTGATCCGCTTCGACAACACGCCCTCCGCTTGCTTGCGCGCTACCGAGAAAGCCCGGTCCGACTTGGAGCGGATCAGGTCGATGACGGCCTCCGCTTGCATAAGGTCGATACGGCCGTTTAGAAATGCCCGCTTCGTAAATTCGCCGGGTTCCGCCGTGCGGATATCGTTCTGGAGCAATACAATATCGAGCACCTTTTTGACCGCGATAACGCCGCCATGCGCATTAATTTCGACAACGTCCTCCGCCGTGAAGGAACGAGGTCCGCGCATCAGCGTAACAAGCACCTCTTCCACCTTCTCTCCGGAAGAAGGATCGACGATATGCCCGTAATGCACCGTATGCGATTCGGCGTCGTTCAGCTTTATTTTCGAATCGAAAATCCGTGATATCCCACTAATAGCCTCCGGCCCGCTTACCCGGATGATTGCGATGCCGCCCTCGCCCACGGCGGTCGAAATCGCGGCAATCGTATCGTGAATCATGCCACTCAACACCTCTTTATCTGTCTTGCGCAAAATGGAAAAACAGCAATGACCTTGGAAGCCATTGCTGCGAATCGGTTATATCCGTATGGTTGAGCTGGGTAACACGCGCCTCATCTAAGAGCAATCACGACGCGCCGGTTGGGCTCGTCGCCTTTGCTGAATGTCCTTACCTTAGGATGGTTCTGAAGCTGCGAATGGATGACCTTGCGTTCGTGCGGCGACATCGGCTCGAGAACGACTTCCTTTCTCGTGCGGATGACTCGTCCCGCGAGACGATCGGAGAGCTCCTCCAACGTCTTGCGGCGACGCTCGCGAAAATCCTCTGCATCAAGGACGATACGAAGATGACTGTCTGAGTAACGGTTGGCCACAATATTCACCAGGTATTGCAACGCATCAAGCGTGCCTCCACGGCGTCCAATCAGCATGCCAAGGTCTCCGCCGCCCGATACGGACAGGTAGAAACCCTCTTTCGTTTGCTTGCGATCGATCTTTGCTGAAAGTCCCATTGTACGCGCGACTTCGATAAGAAACTGCTCGGCTTCCTCCAGAGGATCCGGAATAAGCTCCAGCTCTACCTTCGCCTCTTTGACGCCGATGAGTCCGAACAGCCCTTTGGACGGCTGCTCGAGCACGACAATCTTAACGCGGTCTTCCGTGACTTGCCATTGTGACAATCCATTACGCACAGCATCGTCTATCGTCTTGCCTGATGCAACGATTTTCTTCACTTTGCAAGGACCTCCTTCTTACCCTTGTCATTGTCAGATGAACGCCCGTACAGGAAGTAGTTTTGAACGATTGTATACGTGTTGCTGAATACCCAGTATAGCGGCAGTGCGGCAGGGAACGACAACGACATCACGAAGATCAACACGGGGAAGATCGTCATAATCATGCCCATGCCCGGCATCTGCTGCGTCTGCTGCTTCTGCATCATCTTCGACTGGACGAAGGTCGTAATCGCGGCAAGCACCGGCAAAAAGTACCATGGGCTTGGCTCGCCTAGTCCAAAGCCGAACAGCGTCTCGGTCCGAATGTCTTTGTTCCAATAGATCGCGTTGTAAAGCGCGATAAAGACCGGCATCTGCACGATCAGCGGCAAGCAGCCCGCCATCGGGTTAACGCCATTGGACTGGAAGAGCTTCATCGTCTCTTCTTGCTGCTTCTGCGGGTTGTCTTTATATTTCTTCTTAATTTCCGCCATTTGCGGTTGCAGCGCTTGCATCGCCTTGGAGCTGCGGTATTGCTTCAGCGTCAGCGGCAAGATCAGCGTCCTCACGATAATCGTCAGGAGCAGAATCGCCAGAACGTAGGAGCCGCCGAACCAGCTTGCAAACGCGTCAAGCGTAATGGCGAAATAATAAACGACGTTTTTCTCCCAGAAGTTACCCTTGAGCAAGTCGGGCGTGTCCATCGTATGATCGGCCGGAGCACAGCCTGCCAGGAGCGCCATCATCAAAACGAGGCCAAGCACGATCAGCCATTTTCGATTTGTATTCCGAAACAACATTAAATCTCCTCTCTGAGAGCTTCTGCATAGTTCTTTTCCAAGATAGACTATACCATAATTTATAACACAAAGAAACAAGGCGTAATGGCTAAACCATCCTTGGCGACGGGGTGCGTTTTATTATGGGAACGGCTTCCGAAAAGGCCATCGCTTAATCGGCTTTCTTCAATAAACCGGCCTTCCTAAGCACATGTCCGACGCTCTTCTCCATTTCCTTCATCTTCATGGCCGTCGCCGGCTTCCTGACGATCAGGATAAAGTCCGTTCCGGGTACGATCCGACTCTCCATATGGCGCACGATTTCCTTCACCATGCGGCGCATCCGATTCCGGACGACGGCATTGCCGATTTTTTTGCTGGCCGACACGCCAAGCCTGAACGGATCGGCGATCCTCTGCTTGGACCAATATACGACGAACTGCCCGTTCGCGAACGACTTGCCGCCCCGATAGATCCGATTGAAATCTTCGCGGTTGCGAAGACGCAATTTCCTACGCACGACTTATCCACCGTTCCTTCTTCATCTATATCAGTATTTCCGCCATCCTGGTCTTGCAGCCCTTATCAGAGCAAAAAAAAAGACCACCGGACGTGGTCTTCTGCTTACGCGCTCAGTACTTTTCTTCCTTTTTGGCGACGAGCCGCCAAAACTTTACGACCGTTCTTCGTGCTCATGCGCTTGCGGAAGCCATGCACTTTCGCACGTTTGCTTACATTCGGTTTAAATGTAGGTCTCATTTATGCTGCACCTCCTATAGTACGTGTGGATCCAAACAGCAGGCGACCATCGCCCGTTCAATACAAAATTACACTTTTACTATTAAACCACGTAGGCAGGCAAAAGTCAATGTGCGGCCCCTAAGTACGTTGTTGGCAATCCTGTTCGTTTTTGGGTTGTGGATAAACGCATGGATCAGAGTTATTCGACGAAAACTAATAACATGTGGACAAATTTTCGGAGCCCAAATCGAACTTTGTCGAATTCTTAACAAGATATAAACAATATCTAGTGTTGTCGATAACTTTTATACACAAGCACTTGAGAATGTGGATAATCTAAGGGAATCCGTTGAAATATAAGGCATCTTTTGCTATGATGGTTATGTTTTCGTTGTGGATGCACATCCATTCCGCACTAAATTATTAACAGCCTGTGGATAACATTGTGAACAAAATTATCCCCTATTTATAACTCACTTCTCAAATATCCGTCATAATGTGGATATTTTCGTGCAGGAAAATAGGTATTCGACAAGTTTCCGCGCGAAAAGCGCCTCTAGGCGATAGAAGATAAGGAGTGACAGTCTGTGGACAGCCATACTTACGATTTATGGCAACAAGTATTGTCCATCATCCAAACGAAGCTAAGCAAGCCCAGCTTTGACACCTGGTTCAAAGCGACCAAAGCATCCTTCGTCGATGAATCCATACTTGAAGTGACCGCGCCAACCACGTTTGCCGCAGAATGGCTGGAAGGCCGCTATACGAAGCTGATCAGGTCGACGTTATACGAATTCCTCGGAAGACAGATCGACGTTCGGTTCTCCATCGAGGAAACCAAAACCGCCGAACAAAGCATCGTATTCCCGCCCAAGCAGGTCCATCATCACGTCTCGTCGGACGAGCCGCATACCCATATGCTGAATCCCAAGTATACGTTCGATACGTTCGTCATCGGGGCCAACAACCGTTTCGCGCACGCGGCATCGCTCGCAGTCGCCGAAGCGCCGGCCAAAGCATACAATCCGCTGTTCCTATACGGCGGCGTAGGACTGGGCAAAACCCACTTGATGCATGCGATCGGGCATTACATTATGGATCATAACCCCAACACGAGGGTTCTCTATATTTCATCCGAGAAATTCACCAATGAATTCATCAACGCCATCCGCGACAGCCAGGGCGAGAGCTTCCGGACGAAATACCGCAACATCGACGTTCTGCTGATCGACGATATTCAGTTCTTGGCCGGCAAGGAGCAAACGCAGGAAGAATTTTTCCACACGTTTAACGCGCTGCACGAAGAACGCAAGCAAATCGTCATCTCCAGCGACCGCCCTCCCAAAGAAATTCCGACGCTCGAGGATCGCTTGAGATCCCGGTTCGAATGGGGACTTATCACCGACATCCAGGCTCCGGATCTCGAGACGCGCATCGCCATTCTTCGCAAGAAGGCCAAAGCCGAGAATCTCGACATCCCTAACGAAGCGATGAACTACATCGCCAATCAAATCGATACGAATATCCGAGAGCTCGAAGGCGCTCTCATCCGGGTCGTAGCCTACTCTTCCCTGATCAATGCCGACATCACGTCGCATCTGGCGGCCGAAGCGCTCAAGGACATTATTCCGTCGAGCAGGCCGCGAATGATCACGATCCAGGATATCCAGATGAAGGTGGGCGAGTTCTACGGGCTGCGCCTGGAAGAGTTCAAAGCTCGCAAACGGACCAAAGCGGTGGCTTATCCGAGGCAGATCGCCATGTATCTATCCAGGGAGTTGACCGACTACTCCCTGCCTAAGATCGGAGAGGCGTTCGGCGGACGCGACCATACGACCGTCATCCACGCCCACGAGAAAATTACGCAGCAGCTTAAGGTGGATCAAGAGCTGTACAAGATCATTCAGAATTTGACGGAAAAAGTCAAAAATCAAATGTGAACAACCAAGCAAGCCTATGCACACGCTATACACATGTGGATAGGCTTGCTTTATCAGCTTTAAACGGGGTTATCCACATATTCAGGGCCCCTACTACTACGACTACTAAAAATCTTTATAAATAATACCTATATCAACGACTTCGTCGTTTCTGGGCTAACGCCCTCAAATCTTGTAGAAACGGGTGAAACAATGAAACTCACGATCTCCAAAAACCAACTTAACGACGCGATTCAACAAGTCGCCAAAGCGGTATCCGCCAGACCGGCCATCCCGATTCTCGGAGGCATCAAATTCGACGTCAATCATCAATTCGTAACGCTGACGGCCAGCGATACTGATATATCTATTCAAAGCTTCATCTCCGTAGAACAAGGAGATACGATCGTCGCGCAAGTCGACAAACCGGGAAGCGTCGTGCTGCCGGCCAAGTTTTTTGTCGAAATCGTAAAGAAACTGCCCACCGACCAGGTCGTTATCGATGTGGGCAACGGCTTCCAAACCATCATTCGTTCCGGTTCGACCGAAATCCAAATGGTAGGCCTGGATCCTGAGGAATTCCCGGTGCTGCCGTCGATTGAACAGAATGACGTGCTTCAAATTCCGGGAGATCTGATCAAATCGATGATCCGGCAGACGATTCTGGCCGCTTCGACAAGCGAGCAGACGCCCATTTTGACCGGGGTGCTTTGGAATTTGCATAACAGCGAGCTCAAATTCGTCGCGACCGACCGCCATCGGCTGGCCAGCCGCACGACGAAGGTCGATTCGGAGCTGAATTTCAACAACATCGTCATTTCGGCCAAGACGCTTAACGAGCTGTCTCGCCTGATCCCGGATCAGAATACGCTCGTCGATGTCGTCGTTACCGACAATCAAGTGCTTTTTAAAGTCGACAATATTTTGTTCTATACGCGCATCCTAGACGGAACCTATCCCGATACATCCAAGATTATTCCGCAAGTATTCGAAACAGAACTGGTACTCGACACCAAAAACGTAATGGACGCGATCGATCGCGCCTATCTGATGTCCCGCGAAGAAAAGACGAATATCGTTCGCCTTGCGACGCTGGACGACGGCTTGATCGAAATTTCGTCCAGCTCGACGGAGCTCGGACGCGTAACGGAGCAAATCCAGCCGGAGCAGTTCACCGGCGAACCGCTGCGTATCGCCTTCAACTCCAAATACATGCTCGACGTGCTTAAAGTCATCGACAGCGAAAAGCTGTTTATCGGGTTTACGGGCGCGATGCGTCCCATTATCGTGAAACCTATGGACCACCCGTACAGCATGTACGTCATCTTGCCTTACCGAACGACAGGCTAGAGCCCAATCGGCTGCGAGAGGAGAAAACGGAATGAAAGAAGTATCCATTCGGACGGAATATATCGAGCTCGGAAAGTTTCTAAAGCTGGCGGATTGCATATCCACAGGTGGACAAGCGAAATTTTTCTTGCAGGAGACGGTTATCCACATAAACGGAGAAGTGGATAACCGCAGGGGCCGCAAGTTGTACGCGGGCGACAAGGTGGAAGTCGAAGGCTCGGGAACGTTTGTCGTAACGCGCGAATAGGCGAAAGAGCCGGGGGGAACGGAATGTGTTATTGACGAATATCGAATTGCACAATTACCGGAATTACGCGAACCTTACGCTGGCTACGCCGAATAAGGTCAATGTCTTTCTTGGACCGAACGCCCAAGGGAAAACGAATTTGCTCGAAGCCATCTTCGTGCTCGCCTTATCGAAGTCGCACCGAACGTCCAAGGACAAGGAGCTGATCGGCTGGGAAGGCGATTCGGCGAGAATCTCCGGGGCGGTGGATAAGCGATACGGGAACATCACTCTCGATCTCATGTTCTCCGCGCAGGGAAAAAAAGCGAAGATCAACGGACTCGAACAGCGCAAGCTGAGCGACTTTATCGGCTCGGTCAACGTCGTCATGTTCGCGCCGGAGGATCTTGAGATAGTGAAAGGCACGCCGGGCGTGCGCCGCCGATTCCTGGACATGGAGATCGGGCAGGTGCAGCCCGGCTATCTATATACGCTGCAGCAATACGGCAAGGTGCTCCAGCAGCGCAACAACTACCTGAAAGGCGCGGGCCCGGGGTCGGTCAACGCGACGATGATGGAAGTGTGGAACATGCAGCTTGCCGAGCACGGTGTTAAAATCATGAAAAAAAGGAAACACTTTATACATAAACTGCAAATCTTCGCGGAACAGATCCACGCGGGCATTACGAACGGCGCAGAGAAACTCACGATCGAGTACCGGCCGTCCTTCGACGCCGACGCGGCGCAAGATGAATCTGTTTTATTTGATCAATTTATGTTAAAGTTATCACAAGTGAAAGATCAGGAGATTCGGAGAGGCGTTACTTTGGCAGGCCCTCATCGCGACGACTTGGCTTTCTTCATCAACGGCAAGGAAGCGCAAGTTTTCGGATCGCAGGGGCAGCAGCGCACGACGGCCTTATCGCTGAAGCTGGCCGAGATCGAGCTTATACACGAGGAGATCGGCGAGTATCCGCTGCTCTTGCTCGACGACGTGTTGTCGGAGCTTGATCAGAATCGGCAGACGCAGCTCATCGAAACATTCCAAAGCAAGGTGCAAACCTTTATTACGACGACCGGCCTGGAGAGCGTCAACACGAGCAAGCTCCACGATGCCGGTATCTATTATGTGCGCGAAGGCAGAGTCACCGTATAACGAGCGGAGCAGAGAGGCGGAGGGTGCCATGTATATCCATCTGGGCGGAGAGAAGATTATTAGGGCCGTCGAGCTTGTAGCCATCTTTGATATATCTATCGAGCAATCCTCCAAGCTGTCCAAACAATTCGTCGCGGGAGCCCATAAGCGCAAGGACGTCGAGACGATCGGCGAAGAAGAGCCGAAGTCCATCGTCGTCACGAAGAAGAAAATCTATTATTCGCCCATCTCATCCTCAACGCTTAAGAAACGAGCGCATTATTTTGCGGCGAATGGATGAGTAACAGGAAGAGCATTCGAGAGGAGCAGTGAGCTTGCATGTCTTTGGAGCAGCATACGTATGACGAGAGTCAGATACAAGTACTCGAAGGATTAGAGGCGGTTCGCAAACGTCCGGGGATGTATATCGGCTCTACCAGCGGCAAAGGGCTTCACCATCTCGTATGGGAGGTCGTCGATAACAGCATCGACGAAGCGCTGGCCGGTTATTGCGATAAGATCGATGTTATCGTGCACGAGAACAATAGCGTTACCGTTATCGATAACGGCCGCGGCATTCCGGTCGGTATGAATGCGAAGATGCAGAAATCGACGCTTGAAGTCGTCATGACGGTTCTGCATGCCGGTGGCAAGTTCGGCGGGGAAGGGTACAAAGTATCTGGCGGCTTGCACGGCGTAGGCGTGTCGGTCGTTAACGCGTTGTCGGAATCGGTAATCGTGCAGGTTAAGCTCCATGGCAATCTATATCAGCAGGAGTACCGCAGAGGCGTTCCGCAATACGACATTAAGATTATCGGCGAGTCGCAGGAGACGGGAACGACGGTAACGTTCCAGCCGGATCCCGAGATCTTCACGGAGACGACCGTATTCGACTATGAGACTCTCCAAACGCGTATTCGAGAGCTGGCGTTCCTCAATAAGGGCATCCAGATTACGTTGTCCGACGAGCGTACCGGCGTAACGAACACATTCAAATACGACGGCGGAATCAACGAATTCGTATTGTACCTGAACCGCAATCGCGTGGCGCTGCACGAGGCCCCGATCTACGTGGAAGGATCAAAGGATCATATCCAAGTAGAGGTTGCCCTGCAGTACAACGACAGCTATACGGAGAACATTTACTCCTTCGCCAATAACATCAACACCCATGAGGGCGGTACTCACGAATCCGGCTTCAAGAGCGCGCTCACGCGGATCATCAACGATTACGCCCGCAAGACGAACTTGATCAAGGATAACGATTCCAACTTCTCCGGCGACGACGTGAGGGAAGGTCTAACGGCGATCATCTCCGTCAAGATTCCGGAGCCTCAATTCGAGGGGCAGACCAAGACGAAGCTCGGCAACAGCGAGGTTCGCGGCATCGTGGAATCGTTCTTCGCCGAGAAGTTCCAGGAATTCCTCGACGAGAATCCCGGCGTATCGCGCAGAATCGTTGAAAAAGGGCTTCAGGCTGCCCGCGCGCGCGAGGCGGCGCGCAAAGCCCGCGAGCTAACGCGGCGCAAGAGCGCGTTAGAGGTTGGATCGCTGCCGGGCAAGCTGGCGGATTGCTCGTCCAAGGACGCTGCGATCAGCGAGCTGTACATCGTCGAAGGCGACTCCGCCGGCGGATCTGCCAAGCAAGGCCGCGACCGCCATTTCCAGGCGATTCTGCCGCTGCGGGGCAAGATTCTGAACGTAGAGAAGGCTCGTCTGGACCGCATCCTTGGCAACGCCGAGATCCGGGCTATCATAACGGCGCTTGGTACCGGAATTAGCGACGACTTCGATATCGCGAAAGCCCGTTATCACAAAATCATTATCATGACGGACGCCGACGTCGACGGCGCCCACATTCGCACGCTGTTGTTAACGTTCTTCTACCGCTACATGCGGGAGATCATCGAAGCCGGCTATATCTACATCGCGCAGCCGCCGCTCTTTAAGATCGAGCGCAACAAGGTTGTCCGCTACGCGCTGACGGAGAAGGACAGAGACGTCATCCTCGAGGAAATAGGCGAAGGCGTCAAAGTCAATATCCAGCGCTATAAAGGTCTAGGAGAGATGGACGCGGTCCAGCTCTGGGAGACGACCATGGATCCGGAGAGCCGTTCCATGCTGCAGGTGTCCATCCAGGACGCGATCGAAGCGGATACGATCTTCGATACGCTGATGGGAGACAACGTCGAACCAAGGCGCGACTTCATCCAGAAGTATGCCAGATACGCTAATCTGGACGTATAAACAACAGCCGCCCTGGCCAGGGCGGCTGTTTTCATACCGAACGGCGCTAGACTCGCTTGCGCTTGATTCCTCCGTAGGCCGCCGCGTAGCGGGTGACCTTGCGATGCATCGTTTTGTCGGCAAGCTTGTTGAAGATGTAAGGATGAGGCTTCGTGTTTACTTCCAGTACCCAGGGATGGAACTTCGTATCGATCGCGACGTCGACTCCAAGCTCTTTGAGTCCGGGGTAAGCCGTCGACAGCTGCTTACCGATCATGACGCCAAGCCGCCGCAGCCTATCCTTGAGCGCGCTAGTCTCCGAAGCCGACAGATGGCTGGACATTAACTGCTCGATCGACATCATCGTCCCGCCGCTATGGTAGTTGGTGATGATTTTGCGCGGATGGGCGAGCCTGCCGATTATGCCGGATGTCTCCCAACGGTTGCTCAAATTTTTTTGAACCATGACGCGCAGATCGAATCTTCTGCCCCGATGCTTGAGCAGGTGGATGCCTTTCTGCACGATGTAGCCTTTGCGGCTGGCGTAGGGGCTTAACGCTTCGTACAATGCGTCCATGGACGGCGCGGTGCGCTCCTTCGTTTCGATCTGGTAACGGTAACCGCCGGATTCTCGGACACGCTCGACGCGGATGACGCCGTTGCCGTAGGTACCGCTCACCGGCTTGACGTATACCATTCCGTAATCCTGTAGCATGCCATGCAGCGTTTCGCGGCCGAACCGCTTTGTAAGCGGAATATATTCATGCATCTCGGATGAGCGCAATAGTACTTTCGTTTTGGCCCACTTGCTTCTGACGCGTCTAATGGCCAAGGGATTCACCTCTTTCTACAAGACAGACTTTAGTTTGAATGGTATAATAAAAGTTGGGTCTATTTAATCTATGTCCGGATTTTGTATTCGGAGCTTGAATATCGGCCTATTTTTCACGAGGTCTCGTGCGTGCGGGAACCAGGGTATATCGACCTCCTGCGAGGCTTAAAGAGGCCGGCAACGTTTACGCAAGCCGGATTTGAGAAAGTAATAGGATATCACCTTTTTCGAGGCCACTCGAATATGAGCGACGATTCACCAGATAGATGACGTCAGGGAGGTAAAGCATGGCGGAAGAACAACGAATGTCAGTGACAGACCGCGATATCGGAACGGAAATGCGCGATTCCTTTATGGACTACGCGATGAGCATCATCGTGAGCCGCGCGTTGCCGGACGTACGGGACGGGCTTAAGCCGGTGCACCGTCGTATTTTGTACGCGATGTCGGAGCTAGGCATGTCACCGGACAAGCCGCATAAGAAGTCGGCGAGAATTGTAGGGGAAGTCATCGGCAAGTACCATCCGCACGGCGATTCGGCCGTCTATGAATCCATGGTTCGGATGGCGCAGGATTTCTCCATGCGATATATGCTGGTAGACGGACACGGCAACTTCGGTTCGATCGACGGTGATATGGCGGCAGCCATGCGATATACGGAAGCGCGCCTGTCCAAGATGGCCATGGAGCTGCTTCGCGACATTAACAAGGAAACGATCGACTTCGCCCCGAACTATGACGGCGAAGAGCAAGAGCCGGTCGTGCTGCCGTCTCGTTTCCCGAACCTGCTGGTTAACGGCGTAACGGGCATCGCGGTAGGCATGGCGACCAATATACCTCCGCATAATCTAAACGAAGTCATAGACGGCGCCCAAGCGCTTATTCGCAACCCGGATATTACGTCGCTGGAGTTGATGGAATATGTCAAGGGACCGGATTTCCCGACGGCGGCATACGTAATGGGGCTATCGGGCATTCGCCAGGCGTATTTGACGGGACGCGGCTCGGTTACGATGCGCGCCCGCGCGACGATCGAAGAGAACAACGGCAAGGCGCGCATTATCGTGCACGAGCTTCCTTACCAAGTCATCAAGGCTAGACTGGTAGAGAAGATCGCCGAGCTTGTTCGCGAGAAGAAGATCGAGGGCATCACCGATCTCCGGGACGAGTCCGACCGCAACGGCATGCGGGTCGTCATCGAGCTTCGCCGCGACGTCAATCCGAGCGTCATCCTTAACAACTTGTATAAACATACGCAGCTTCAGTCGAACTTCGGCATCAATATGCTGGCGTTAGTGAACGGCGAGCCGAAGACGCTAAATCTGCGCGATATGCTATATCACTATTTGCAGCACCAGATCGAGGTAATCCGCCGCCGTACCGAGTACGACCTGAAGAAGGCCGAGGCGCGGGCTCATATTCTGGAAGGCTTGCGAATCGCGCTCGACAACCTCGACGAGGTTATCGCGCTAATTCGCGGATCGCGCACGACGGAAGAAGCGCGCGAAGGCTTGATCAACCGGTTCCAGCTCAGCCACGAGCAAGCGCAAGCGATTCTAGACATGCGTCTGCAGAGACTGACGGGACTGGAACGCGACAAGATCGAAGCCGAATACGCCGAGCTTCTTGCCAAGATCGCCGAATACAAGGCGATTCTCGCGGACGAGCAGCTCGTGCTCGACATCATCAGCACGGAGCTGAACGAAATCAAGGAGCGGTTCGGCGACGAACGGCGTACCGAGATTACGGCCAGCGACGAAGAGATTTTGGACGAGGACCTCATCCCTCGCGAGGATGTCATCATTTCGATCACGCACTCCGGCTATATCAAACGGTTGCCGGTTACTACGTATCGGAGCCAGAAGCGCGGAGGCAAAGGAGTCGTAGGCATGGACACGAAGGAGAACGACTTCGTCGAGCATCTCTTCGTATCCAACACGCACCACTTCCTGTTGTTCTTCACGAACAAAGGCAAAGTTTACAAGCTCAAAGCCTACGAAATTCCGGACTTAAGCCGTACGGCTCGCGGAACGCCGATTATCAACCTGATTCAGATCGAGCAGGGCGAGACGGTGAACGCGGTTATTCCGGTGCAAGCATTCGACGCGGATCATTATCTGTTCTTCGCGACCAGACAAGGCGTCGTCAAGAAGACACCGCTGGACGATTACATTAATATCCGCAAGGTCGGCTTGATCGCGATCTCCTTGCGCGAGGATGACGACTTGATCGGCGTTAAGCTGACGGACGGCAACCAGGAGATCATTATGGGTACCGCCCAGGGCATGTCGATCCGCTTCTCGGAGAACGATGTGCGCTCCATGGGACGTTCGGCAACCGGCGTTAAGGGCATCGGCCTCGACGACGACGATACCGTTATCGACATGGACGTAGTCGTGCCGGATAAGGACGTGCTCATCGTAACGTCCAGGGGCTACGGCAAACGTACGCCGGTCGGCGAATACCGGATCCAGAACCGCGGCGGCAAAGGCATCAAGACGCTTAACGTAACGGATAAGAACGGACCGATCGTCTCGCTGAAGGTCGTGGAAAACGACGAGGACTTGATGATTATGACGGCGCTCGGCACGATGATCCGTACCAGCATGGAGGGCATCTCCACGATGGGACGAAACACGCAAGGAGTCAAGCTGATCAATACCCGCGAAGACGATACGGTAGCTACCGTTACGCGCGTCGCCCGCAGCGAAGAAGAAGCGGTGGCTTCCGAGGACGAACAAGAGACGGAAGGCACGGATTCCGAATAACGACATTGAATTCGGATCGGTTATAGCCGATATAATGGATATGCGCTAGTTCGTGGGGGAGGGAACAGGTATGGTCGCAGTAACGGTTGCGCAGCTTAAGTTGGGCGATAAGATCGGGGAAGATGTTCTCACCCCGCTTGGCGGCGTATTGTTTCATAAAGGAAAAGTCATCACGGTCAAGGAATTGGATATCCTGCAAGCGTTCCTTGTAAGTACGGTCATCGTCGATAGCGGCGATGCGAAGCCGGCGGAAGGCCAGGCTTCGCAGCCCGCGACGACGATTCAACAGCCTGCGACTTCGTTCCAGAAGGATTACGAGAAGATGATCGAGGTGCTCCGCGATCTCTTCAGCAATTATGTAGCCGGACAGGGCATGCCGGTCATGGATATACGGGTACAATTGGAGAAGCTGCTGGGCCATATCCAAGAGTATAAGATTTTGACGTTCGCTCCCCGGTTATTCCATGAACGCGACTACTTGCTGCATAATAACGTGACTTCCGCGATGACTTCGTATTTAATTGCCCAGTGGGTGAATTTGCCCCAGAAGGATTGGATGCAGGTAGCGTTGGCCGGTCTGCTTAAGGATATCGGCAACGTTCGGATCGATAAGTCGATTCTATCCAAGCCCACGCCGCTGACGCTGGACGAGACGGAAGAAATGAAACGGCATACGGTACTCGGCTATCAGCTGCTCAAGAATGTCGCGGCGCTTAACGAAGGCGTCAAGCTGGCGGCGTTGCAGCATCACGAGAAGGTCGACGGCACGGGTTATCCTCTAGGCATCGATGCTACCCAGATTCACCCGTACGCGAAGATCGTCAGCATCGCCGACATCTTCCATGCCATGACGCTGAACCGAAGCTATCGGAAGGCCGCTTCTCCGTACTTCGTACTGGAGCAGATCATGAGCGACGCCTTCGGCAAGCTGGATCCCGGCTACGTCAGAACGTTCGTGGACAAAGTGACCCAGTTCCACAACGGTACGATCGTGCGGTTAAACGACGACCGTATCGGAGAGATCGTATTCTCGGATCGTACGCATCCGACCAGGCCATGGGTATCCATCGACGGGAAGATCGTGAATTTGGTTGTCGAACGGCAGCTGCATATTAAAGAAGTGCTGAAGTAACATAAATCATAAAGCCTTTCGCCAACCTGTTTTCAGGTGATGCGGGAGGTTTTTTTTGAACGAACCAATCACAATCCACTGTCGGGGTGAAGCTCGCAGTCGTACAGGCCTTCCTTGCTGTTCGAGGTGGGAGTTTACGGCTTGCAGAAGACTTGATGAGAGCCCGAGAACGCCTCGTGTGACTTATTTAATTTCTATAACCATCCTAAGGAGCTTTTGCTACGTTATGCATCATGCAGCCTATGGGGAGCCTCTTGCAGGCTAAAAGAGTGATCTTATGCCTATCTCATAAGTAAGAGCTTAGAGCGGATGTCGACAATGACGATTGAGCAGGCTTATAAGTGCGTCATATTGGGCATTTGAAAAAAACTTTGAATAAAATGAAAAAAGGACTTGCAATGGAATAGGCGTTCATGATATATTATTTCTTGTCGCCGCGAGAGATTGGCGGTAACGAAAGAAAAGAAATTGTTCTTTGAAAACTGAACAACGAGCGAAACTGCCCGATACAATCGCAAGATTGGATCGAATAAACAAGCTTTCGCGCTTGGCTTCGGCCGGAGCGAGAGACTTGAAGCAACAACGTGATTGAGCAAGTCAAACACCTTTATGGAGAGTTTGATCCTGGCTCAGGACGAACGCTGGCGGCGTGCCTAATACATGCAAGTCGAGCGGATCAAAGTGAAAGCTTGCTTTCACTTTGGTTAGCGGCGG